>Ga0335078_10008360_pt1 | contig 15391 bp, 11 predicted proteins | sample Lox_Sample_32_FD_206711 | JGI IMG/M metagenome (GOLD analysis project Ga0335078, IMG submission 206711) | Soil microbial communities from Loxahatchee National Wildlife Refuge, Florida, United States - Lox_Sample_3.2 | ecosystem: Environmental > Terrestrial > Soil > Wetlands | place: USA... | reverse complement strand
CCTGCCAAGGGAGACGGCGGCCACGCCGGAGCCCGGCCCCGGTTCGGCTCCCCATGGAGCGGTGACCTCCCGCTCGGTGACCCCCCGCCCGGTGACCCCCCGCCCGGTGACCCCCCGCCCGGTGACCCCCCGCCCGGTGACCCCCCGCCCGGTGACACTGCCGCCACGGCCCGCACCCGGCCGGTACGCGGCGGTGGTGGAGCAGGCGAAGGAGCGCTTCCGTTGCGGTGACCTCTTCGAGGTCGTCCCTGGGCACGTGTTCCACGAGTGGTGCGCGTCCCCGTCGCGGTTCTACGAGCGGCTGCGCGAGCGGAACCCGGCGCCGTTCGAGTTCCTGTTCAACCTCGGCGCTGGCGACGTAGAAGGGGGCGCCGCGGGCGGGGGCGAGTACCTGGTCGGGGCGTCGCCGGAGATGTACGTGCGGGTAACGGGCGACCGGGTGGAGACCTGCCCGATCTCCGGCACCATCGCCCGCGGCGCCGACCCGCTCGAGGACGCGGCCAACATCGCCAGGCTGCTCGGCTCGGCCAAGGAGGAGTCCGAGCTGACCATGTGCACCGACGTGGACCGCAACGACAAGTCGCGGGTCTGCGTCCCAGGCAGCGTGCAGGTGATCGGGCGGCGGCAGATCGAGATGTACAGCCGGCTGATCCACACGGTTGACCACATCGAGGGACGCCTGCGCCCGGGGTTCGACGCGCTCGACGCGTTCCTCACCCACATGTGGGCCGTCACGGTGACCGGCGCGCCGAAGGCCTGGGCCATGCAGTTCATCGAGGACAACGAGGAGTCACGGCGCCGCTGGTACGGCGGCGCGGTCGGCAAGATCGGCTTCGACGGCTCGATGAACACGGGCCTGACGCTGCGCACCGCGCACATCAGGGACGGCGTCGCCGCCGTCCGGGTGGGGGCGACGCTGCTGTATGACTCCGACCCGGAGTCGGAGGAGCGGGAGACCCACATCAAGGCCCGGGCCCTGCTCGAGACGCTGCGCGAGGTCGAGGAGGCCCGGTTGGCCGCGGAGCTGGCGGCGGAGCGGGCGGCGGCCGGCCCGGCAGGGTCCGATGCCGCGGAGTCAGAGATCGCCGCGTCCGGTTCGGCGGACTACCCGGACGGCCCCGCCGCCGCGCCCGCGCCTGGCCGGCTCCGTGTCCTGCTCGTCGACCACCAGGACTCGTTCGTGCACACACTCGCCGATTACTTCAGGCAGCACGACGCGGAGGTCACCACGCTGCGCGCCGGCTTCCCCGCCGCTCGGCTCGACGAGATCGCCCCGGACCTCGTGGTGCTGTCTCCAGGCCCGGGCCGGCCGGCCGACTTCCGGTGCGACGAGCTGCTGACCGAGCTCGACGCGCGGCGGCTGCCCGCGTTCGGCGTCTGCCTCGGCCTGCAGGCGATGGTGGAGCACGCCGGCGGGGAGCTGTCGCTGCTGCCCGAGCCGCAGCACGGCAAGCCGGGCCGGGTCCAGGTCCGCGGCGAGCTAGGCGGCAGGCTGCTTGCTGGCCTCCCTGCGGAGTTCACCGCGGCACGCTACCACTCTCTGTACGCGAGGGAGGAAGACGTCAAGGGCGGCTTCACGGTCACCGCGACCACCCCGGACGGCGCGGTGATGGCGATCGAGGACGCCACGGCAGGCCGGTGGGCCGTCCAGTTCCACCCCGAGTCGATCCTGACCGCCGCGGGACGTTCCGGTCACCGGGTGATCGCCAACGTGCTCGCCCAGTGCCGTGCGCGCGCCGGGTCGGGTCTGCGGTGACCGCGTTGCCGCGCCGCGCAACGCCGGCGCCGAGAGTCCGGGCCTATTCGGTGCGCTCACGTCACTGCGGCTCTCGCCGCCGACGTCATTGGAAGATAACAGCAAGAAGCGCGAGGCGAGGCCGATGTGAGGAATGATAGTGGATGTTTAGGCACACTCCGGTGTACCTAAACATCCACTATGTTGAGCCAGGTCCGCCCTGTGCCGGATAACAGCAAGAAGCGCCGGGCGCGGGGCACGGCCCGCGAGAGCGGAACGGCCGCGGCGGGGCACGGGCGGGGCGCGGCGCGGGCGGCTACCAGGCGATCGGAGGCTCGACCGGCGGGTCCTGCAAGGGGATGGTGTAGATGCCCTGCCACGGGAGCTGGCGCAACTGCCCGCCGGGCTGGCGCAGGAAGAGCCGCTCGCCCGAGTGCGCGACGCTCATTCCCGAAGCGATGACAAGCTGGCCGCGCGGGCTGACCCACTGGAGGTGGGGGAACTCATACCCGTTGAGTGCGCAGCAGATCACGTGCGGGTTCCAGGCCGCGGTGAGGCTCCCGGTGCGGGCGGAGAAGAGCCAGATGCCGACCGCCGTCGCGCCCGCGGCGTTCGTCGGCGTGGCGGCGAGCCCCGAGCAGAGCACCGTCTGCCCGTCGCCCGTCACGACCGGGGGGCCCAAGCAGCCGTCGGGCGGGAAGGGACCGTGGAACGAGGTCGGCGGCTTGGCTGCGGGGAAGGCCAGCGTGACCGTCCGGCCCGCCGCCGCGAGCGCGCCGCCCGGCCCGCCGGTGCCGAGGAAGGTGACGGTGGGCCGGGTGACCGGGACGTCGTAGCCGACCTTGAAGCCGACCGCGAGGACGCGCGAGCCCGTCAGCCAGGTCAGCGAGAACTGCGCTTCATCGTCCTGGCTGGCCGGCAGCGGCTGCGACCAGGTGCGGACCGCGCCGCCGTGCACCGGGTAGACGCGCACCTCGAAGGCGGCCGGCGTGATCACCACCGTGGCCAGCCGCGTGCCGTCGGGGGACAGCGATGCGGCCGCCAGCTGGTCCTGGCCCGGCTGGTCGGGCCCGCCCGGCATGAACGGGAGGGCGCGGACGGGCGGGACCGGCAGCCGGGCAAGCGTCGTCCGCTTGGTGGCGGGGTCGAAGGTGAGTGAGAACAGGGTGACCGGCTGGGCGGAGTTGTCGTCCACTCGCAGCGGGTGCCACGGCTGCGCCCCCACCACCCACTGGTCAGCCACGGCGCCCCCCGTCAGCAGGCCGAACGTCTGGAAGGGCGCGGGCGGGCGGACCGTGGCGAGCACCGCCGCCGTGCCGGTGCTCCTGATCGTGAGGTCGCGCGGGCTGCGGTAGAGCGGATGGCTCATGGCGTTGAGCTCGGCGTAGTACGGCCACACCGTGTCCTTCGCGCCCACCGGGGACGCGGGGGCCGTGGCGGCGGAGGCGGTGCCCGGCGCCGCGGTCGTCCGCGCGCCGGCCGGCGGGCGCGATGCCGGCGGTGAGCAACTCGCGAGCACCAGGACCAGGGACACGGATAGCGCGGCAAGCACGGCCGCAGCGGCGCGCGCCTGCCACGCCCGCGACGCTCTCATCGGGAAGCTCACGTCAGTGAGACGCTCCCGCGGTGCCTTCCGGTTGCATGGGCGGCGGAGCCTGGCACGGCAGGCGCGACGGGTCCGTCAGCCGCCTGTGGCGCGTACCTGGTGTGTTTCCATGTCGTCACCTGGCCGAGACGGATGTTTGGCTGGCGGCGAAAGGTGAGATGGCGGAGTAGTCGATGTCGACGATCCGCTTGCCGCCCGGCCGGTTGTGGATGCTGCGGGCAAGGTCCCTGGCGGCGAAGCTGCGCAGCAGCCAGCGGTCCCTGCCGTCCTGCATCATCGGGAAGGACGTGCGGCCGTGGAACGCGCTGTGGTTGTCGACGATCAGCAGGTCGCCAGCCTCGAGGTAGACAGCCGTGGCGACCTGCGACGCCGCCGTGTACAGTGCATCCACCGCTTGCTGCGCGGTCTCGTCGAGCCCTTTGGTCTCCGCGAAATCGCACCGCAGGCGAGGGCGGTCTTTGCTGCCCGTCACGATCGTGATGGGGTGAACCACGACGGCGTGGTCCAGTCGTGATCCGCGCAGGAACGAGCCGTCCACCGTCGTGGAGAACCGCGGCTGCTTCAGCACGTCGATGGTCTCCTTGTCGAGCTTCGCCAGTACGTCGACGGCCGGGCTGAGCAGGGTGGCCGCGATGCGCTTGTGATCGGGGCGCACGCAGAGCAGGCTGACGAAGTCCGACCTGCTTTCCGTGAAGACGGTCTCGCAGTGCAGTTCGAGCAGCGCGCGGCTGGAGATGGACTGCTGGGTGTCCTCGAAGCCAGGCACCGGGAGGATGTCCTGGACGATCCGGCCGCCCAGTTCCGGGCGGAAGCCGAATTGCTCTCCGATGACCGCGACGATGACGCTCATGCTCGTCGCCGCGTCCAGGCGTATGCCGACGCCGTCGTCCGCGTGAGCGGGCGTACTCGGGATGGAGCCCAGGGGGACATTGCGGATCAGCAGCGCGCCGCGCTCGCTGCCGTCGAGGCGGAAGCCGATCAGCTGGCGCCGGATGCGCTCAGGCAGTCCGGCGGACATGAGCTGGGTCTCCCTGACGAAGGCTTCCGCCTCGGTCACGGGGTCGGGAAGGCGGCGGCCGATGAGGCTAGCGATCCGGTCGTGTTCTTCGGATGTAATAGTGACGGTATCGACCTGAGCGGAAGGAATGCGCTCCACGGGGTTCTCCATTCGTTGTGCTAGTGAAGCGTTAATAACTAAGTAGTGAGCCTGTGATGATCTCGTTGCGAAAACTTACTGGGGAGAACAGCGGCGCGAGATCGTCATTGCACGCGAAATTTCCATGCAATAAATGGGAGAGACGACATTATCCTGTGGTAATGGTGACTCCCGACCCTGGGCGGCGCGGCCGCGGGCGGCCGCTGCGCCAGGATGCCTACCAAGTGGACACCGCTGGCAGGGTAACGTCGCGGACGCGAGCCGCGTGGCTGCTGCGCACTTCCCGGCTGCACGGGTCGTTTCCCGAGTACCGGAGCCTGACGCGGTTTGCCCGCGCGCTGCGACATGCGGGAGTCGAGCGGGCGCTGAGCACGATTTCCCGGATCGAAACCGGAGCGGTCGCGGCTTCCTTTGAACTCGTCCGTGGTTACGAGGACGTGCTTCGTCTCCCCGCGTATTCACTGGTCTCGGTGCTTGACACGAATTTCCGTTACCGCGCCTCGAGGTTCGAGGCACGGCCGCTGCTGCGGCGCCTCGGCCAGGAGCCGCAGGCGGAGTACCGCAGGTTCGACGAGCTCGTGCAGCGAGCCTCGTCGAATGAGCTGATGAGCGGGGGTGCCTGGGACGAGCTGACGGCCATCATCGCCGACCGGCCGAACCTCGTCGTCTCACCACGCAGCGCCTGGCTCGGCCTCATGGACAGGTTGCTCGCAGAAGAGATGATCTCCGACGGAGTGCCGTGGATGCAGCGGTTCGAAGCGGTCAACCGGATGCTGGCGCACCCGATGATCGGCCTGGACGCCCTGGGCGCGCTGCGCGCGACGGTGGACGACCGCGGCGTGCAGAGCCTGGTCGGGACCGCCTGCCTGTTCGACGGCAGCGCGGAGCCCCAGGCGGCCGACGAGGTAGTGCGGCACATGTCGCAACCGCCTGACGACCGCGTGTACAAGGGCGCTCTCATGGCGTGCGTGCGCAAGCTCAGGTACGGGCAGTTCACCGGAACTCAGCTGGGGATGCTGTCTAACCTGATCGCCGAGGTGCTCCTGGACCAGGGACATCTCGATGACGAGACAGGCGCGCTCGCTGTCTCCGTCATGCGCCAGTTGCCTGCGCAGGCGCATGCCGGGCTGGGCAGCAGGATGCTGCGGCGCATTGCCAGGGACGGCATGCACGTCAGCGTCATCGCGGAGAACCGGCTGGTCGGCGGAAAGGCTGGCAGGGTCATGGCGGAGCGGATCGCCAACTACGCCTCGGCCAGGACTCCCACTGCCTGGGACGGTTACATCGACGATGTCCTGCCCGTTCTCATCGATGAAATGCTCTTTGACCCGGTGTTCGATGCGCGCTTGTACGCGGCATGCCTGATTCATTCAAGCCCGTACCGGGCAACCGTGGCGGAGGCGCTTGGCCTGGAACTGACATCGGCCCGCTGGAGCGGCAACCTGGCCTGGGTGACGGCTGTCTTCGAGGCACTGCGCAAGCTCGGCGGCCAGGCTGAGCGTGCGAAGGTCGAGCGGTTCGTGACGGGACGAGGGGTGCCAGGCGCGGTCGCGGACGCCGCCGCTTACGCTCTCGGCCATATCGGCGGCGCAAGCAGCAGCAGATTCTGGCGCGAGGCCTTCGGCTTGCACCTGCAGCAGTGGGTGCGATCGGCGAGCCCGGTGAGCGAATCGATCCTGGACAGGCTCGTCTACGCGGCTGGCATATCGGAAGATACCGCCGTGCTGCAGGAAATCCGCGCCGACCACTGCGTACCCTCCCAGACGAGAGCGTGCGCGTCCTGGTGGCTCGGCCAGCCGGAGAAGATCCGCCGCAGCGCGAGAACCTGAGCAGGAAAGGCCGCCGCGGTCGCGGCCCGACGGCGGCCGCCCGCTAAGATGACACCGTGCACCGGCAGTTCCGGCAGGTAGACGTCTTCACCGAAGTGCCCTTCCTCGGCAATCCAGTGGCCGTGGTGCACGGCGCCGACGGGCTTGCCGACGCGGACATGCAGCGGTGCGCCCGCTGGACCAATCTGTCGGAGACTGTCTTCCTGCTTTCCCGCACCGATGAGCGCGCCGACTACCGAGTGCGGATCTTCACGCCGGACGGTGAGCTGCCCTTCGCGGGCCATCCCACCCTCGGCAGCGCGCACGCGTGGCTTGAGGCAGGCGGCCCGTCTTCCAGGCAGGACCTGATCGTGCAGGAATGCGAGGCGGGACTGGTGCAGGTGCGCCGCACGCCGTCTGGCCTGGCGTTCAAGGCCCCGCCGCTGCTGCGGGACGGCCGGCCGGCCGAGTCGATGATCGAGGAAATGGCCGCGTCGCTCGGCATCGAGCGCGGTGAGATCATCGACGCGCGCGTGGTGGACAACGGTCCTGGCTGGGTGGCCGCCCAGCTAGCGAGCGCCGGTGCGGTCCTCGGTATCAAGCCGCGTGCCGTTCAGTTCAAGCTCGGCGTGTTCGGCGCCTACCCGGCGGGCTCACCCGAGGCGTTCGAGGTGCGGGCTTTCCTGCCGCTCCGCGGAGATACCAGGGAAGACCCCGCGACGGGTTCGCTGAACGCCTCCCTGGCCCAGTGGCTGCTCTCGTCCGGCAAGGCGACGGCGCCCTTCACGGTTAGCCAGGGCACCGTCCTTGGCCGCCGTGGGCGGATTCACGTGTCCACGGACACCGTCGGCTCCGTCTGGGTCGGCGGCGGCACGCACACCCTCGTCTCCGGCAGCATCCACCTGTGAGCGAGCGACCCGGGTCATGACGCCGGGTCACTGAAGCGGAGCGCCGGGCAAATAGGAATAGGGGGCGTTGACGCCGGCGATGAACTCGTCGATCTTCGCGCCGATTTTTGCGCCGCCGTCGTCCACGTCGTTGTCGATGCGCAGGATGCGCCCGCGCCAGCGCGGTGACCGTTCCAACTGGTCAATGTCATCGTTCTCATAGAGGGAGCATTCCACGGTGCTTGGCAGCTGGTGATTGTCCGACGGCGTGACAGTCACCGATCCGGCACCGACGGTGATCTCGGGCGGTTCGACACGGCTCCGCAGGCGAGCCGAGCGTAGCTGGGCCGGCGCCTGCACATAGATCACACGGCATCGCGTCCTGATGTCGTCAAACTGATCAAGGGCGCTGGTCAGAGCGGTCCTCGCGAATTCCGCGATGGTGACTTCCGACTCCTTGAGGCTGTCTCTGACGGCCGCGTCGAGCGCCCAGAGAGCCGGCGTGAGAGCGGCCTCATTGCGTACCGCGAAGGCTCCGCCCGGGCAGGCCTCGAATCCGTGCCGGTACGGCTCGAGCTTTATCTGACCCTGCAGGAAATCACGGAAGGCGTACAGGTAGTCAGTCAGCTCGTGTGCCTGGATTCCCATGCCGTCTAGCCGTTCCGCCAGTAGCCGCCTGACTCGCGACTTTCCCGACCCGGGAAGCCCGACGATGAAGATCACCGAACTGCTGTTACGGAATGCCAGGTGGGGCCGCAACTTGTCCAGGCACGTTGACAGGTCAAGGCCTGACTCGCTGGCCGTCCGCATGACTTCCGCAGGCTCCCGCTGACCGCAGGCAAGCTCGGTGATCTTCTCCGCGACGACGGCCTCGAGCGGGCTGGCGACCTTCCAGATCGACTCGAAATGCTTATGGAATACCTTGATCGGATCCTTGCCCTCCAGCCGCATGGGGCGCTCTGCGTTGCCGTAGTGGTGATTGACGACAGCCGTGCCGGCTTTCCGCAGCGTGCCGAAGACGTGGTAGCTCAGGTCCTCCGATTCCAGGTCGCGGTGCGAGATCCTGACCTGGATGCCGTCGCGGAAGAGTTCCAGCCCCCCCTCGAGGCACTCGCGTGAATCCAGCGTCAGGACCCGTACCCGGCCTCGCTGGTTGATCTTTTTCCACGCGGCCTGGATGGCGGCGATCATCCGGTTGTCGAGTGCCGGGCTGAGCCGCGGTGCAAGCACGTCAAGGGTCGTGACCTGGTCGCGTCGTGATTCGGCGAGCACCGCGCCGAGGTAGGTCCTGCGGCGGACCTTCCTGGCGAGAGCGGTCGGGACGCGGCAGCGGACCCAGGTGGCCCTGAGCAGCGTCATGACGCCGGCCACCAGGACACCGCTGGCCACGGCCTGCAGGACGGTCAGCGGCCAGGAGGTCACCGCGGGCCCGGGTTGCGACGGTACTGAACTCAGGAGCTGCACGATCATGACGGCGGTGCGGTAGATGGCCCCTGGCATGTGCCTGGCGCCCGTGTCCGGAGACCAGTCTCCATCTCAGCATCACCAGCTTCCAGCTAAGGTGTGATACCTTACACCTAAGATGTAAGGCTACAGGCTACTCGCCGATGGCGCAAAGTCAATGAGGTGTGATACCTCATATATCTGCTGGGCGGGCTGTGATAGCGTGCTGACCAACCGACGAGGAGAACGGTGACGTCAAGCGGCACTTCCGTCAATATCAGCGTCAAGCGGCAGAGCCTCCGCGACCAGGCGGGCCGCGCGCTGCGTGCCCAGGTCATCGCCGGGGCGATGCGGCCGGACGTGTATTACGCGATCGGGCAGATCGCGGAGAGACTACAGATCTCGGTGACCCCTGTTCGCGAGGCCTTGCTCGACATGGCTGCGGACGGCCTGGTGGAGATGGTGCCGAACCGGGGCTTTCGCGTGCGGCAGTTGACCGAGCGGGACCTCGATGAGATCGTCGAGTTGCGGCTGCTCCTTGAGCCGCCCGCGGTTCGACGGGTTACCGAGCGGCGCCTGGTTGACGACTTCGGCGCGTTGCGCAGCATGGCCGCAAGCATCGAGTCGGCCGCGAGGGAGGGGGACTGGGTAGTATTCCTCGACACCGATCGCGACATGCACATGAAGCTGCTTGGCTATCTCGGCAACGGCAGGCTCACCGAGGTCGTCGGTAAGCTGCGCGACCAGACCCGGCTGTACGGCCTGGATCGCGTCGCTGGCACCCATGAGTTCCTGGCAAGCACGCACGAGCACATCGCCCTGCTTGACGCGGTGGAAGCGGGCGATGCCAGGGAGGCGGAGAACCTCACGGCCCGCCACCTGAGCCACGCCCGCGGGATCTGGGCCGGAGACGGGTAGGACATGAGCGCAACGTAGTCCTGCCGCCCCGATCGGCGGTTCCACCGGGCCGCACGCACGTGCCGCCCTTGCCGCGCCGGAACCCGGTGAGAACACCGTGACGGCTCTTGTGGGGAAGGTGATTGCCCGGTGACGGCGCGGCATGTCCTTGAGGATGCCGAGGTCCGCGAGCGAGTCGACATGCGCACAGCGGTCGAAGCGGTACGGCAGGCCATCGCTGACCTTGAAGCGGGCCTGTTCACGTTGCCGCCCCGCCTTGTTCTCGGGGACGGCCGGGTGCTTGTCATGTCGGCCTACCACGTGCCGAGCGGTACCGCTGTGACCAAGACGCTGAGCGTCGAACGGGAACGTGTCCCCGCCATTCGCGGCTCCCTGGTCTGGACCGGCCACGGCGAGGATCTCGTCGTCGATGCGGCCGCGGTCACCGCGCTGCGAACTGGCGCGATCGTCGGTGTCGCGACCGATGTCCTCGCCGCGCCAGGCGCCTGCGTGATGGCCCTGCTCGGATCGGGGGCCCAGGCTCCCGATCAGGTTCGCGCGGTGCATACCGTCAGGAAGCTGTCCGCGCTGCGGGTCTTCAGCCCGAGCCCCGGGCACGCCGACGCGCTGATCGCGCGTCTCGCTCCCGAGTTTCCCGGGGTTGACCTGTGCGTCACCGGATCGGTGAACGACGCCGTCGCCGGCGCGGACATCGTCAACTGCGCCACCTCGTCCGATCAGCCGCTCTTTGCCATGGCTGCACTCGCGGAAAGGGTCCACGTCAACGCCATCGGATCGTTCCGTCCTTCGATGCGTGAACTCCCCGACGAGTTGCTTGGCGACGCCCGGCTCCTCGTGGTAGACCAGCGCTCAGCCGTTCTCGATGAGGCGGGCGAAATTATCCACGCCTTGCACAGCGGGGTAATCACGGAAGACCGTATCGTTGAACTGGCCGCCGTCCTCGGCGAGCGGCCGGAAATCGAGGGGCGAACCGTATTCAAGACCGTTGGCATCGCGGTACAGGACTGGGCTATCGCGAACCTGCTTGCGAAACTGAGCTAGCCCGCTTGGCGGCGCGCAGTCGGCTGCGGACGGCGCCGGGGAGGTGAAGGCGATGCGGATCCGGGTGCTTGCACAAGGCGACGTGCGGCGGCTGCTCAGCACCGCAGATGCCCTCACCGCCGTGCGGGAGGCGTTCATCGCGCTGGACCGGGGGCGCGCGATAATGCCGCAGCCGCTGGAACTGCACCTGCCCGACCGCGATGGCGAATTGCACGTCAAGGGCGCTTGCCTGGTTGACGCGCCGGTCTTCTCCGTCAAGACCGTGTGCGGCTTCTACCGCAACCGTGAGCTGGGACTTCCCGTCACCGACGGGATGACCATCGTGTACGACGCGGCAACCGGCATGCTGCGCACGCTGATACTTGACGGCGGCTTGCTCACTCAGCTGCGGACCGCGGCCGCCGGCGCGCTTGCCGCGGAGCTGCTGGCGCGTCCTGACGCGCGGACCGCGGCGGTGATCGGAACGGGAAGCCAGGCGCGGCACCAGGTGCGGGCGCTGCTTGCGGTCCGCCGGATCCGGGAGATCGCGGTGTACGGCAGGAACAGGGAAGCGGTTGGCCGGTACGTGGCGGACATGTCCAAGGCCGATGTCCGCGTCGTGCCGGCGGCCACGGTCAGCGACGCGGTGGCGGGTGCCGACATCGTTATCACCGCCACCCCGGCCACCCGGCCGCTACTGCGGCCGGAGTGGCTGGCGCCATGGGCGCACGTGACGGCTGTCGGCTCTGACATGCCGCATAAGCAGGAACTGTATCCCGAGATCTTGGCGGCTGCTGACAAGTACGTGCCGGACAGCACCGAGGCGGCCGCCAGGTGCGGCGAGTTGCATCACGCGATCGAATCCGGCGCCTTCGCGATCGGTTCGGTTTACGGAGAGCTAGCCGCGCTTGCCTCCGGGCGGCTGCCAGGCCGCGAGCGCGAAGACGAGCTCACGGTGGCGGACCTGACCGGGCTTGGCATCCAGGATGCGGCCGTCGCGGCCCTAGTGGCCGAGCGGGCCGAGGAACTGGCGGCCGGCCAGCACATCGCGCTGGCGGACGCCTGATCGGGCGGCCGAGGTACGCCCTTTCTTTGCTTGCGCGGCGCGTCACCCCAGGGGCACGGTAACCTGAGCGCGTCTTGATTTCTGGTGATTTGCCGAGTCACGGGATGCGTGAGGGCACGAGATGCACGGCGAGATCGAGGACGACGGCGACGCGGGGTCAGGGGCCGGCCTGTCCGCGTTCGACACGACGGTAGCGTCCCCGGCACGGATCTGGAATTACTGGCTGGGCGGCAAGGATAATTACGCCGCGGACCGTGCGGCCTCGGAGGCCGTGCTGTCCGCCATGCCGTCGCTACTGCAGATCGCCCAGGCAACGCGCCGGTTCCTGGTGGACGCGGTCACCCTGCTCGCCCGCGACTACGGCGTGCGGCAGTTCCTCGACATCGGCACCGGGCTGCCCACCGCGGACAACACCCACCAGGTGGCGCAGCGCGTCGCGCCAGAATCCCGGATCGTGTACGTCGACTACGACCCCGTGGTGCTCGCCCACGCCCGCGCGCTGCTCGTCAGCAACGACGCGGGCGCCACCACCTACGTGCACGCCGACCTGCGGGACACCGAGACCATCCTGGCCGAGGCGGCCGGCACCCTGGACCTGCGTGAGCCGGTCGCGATCCTGCTCATCACCGTGCTGCACTTCATTCCCGACGCGGACAGGCCGGATGAGATCGTCAAGCGGCTGCTCGACGCCGTGCCGCCGGGCAGCTTCCTGGTGATCTTGCACGCGCCGAGCGACATCAGGGCGCAGGAGGTGGCGGAGATGGCGCGGCGGTACAACGCCACCGCCTCGGCGCCGATCAACCCGCGGCCGCACGACGAGGTGGCCGGCTTCTTCGACGGCCTGGAGATGATCTGTCCCGGCCTGGTGAACCTGACCGAGTGGTGGGACACGGCGGCACCGGACGCCGGCCTGGCTGGCTACGTCGGCATCGCACGCAAGCCCGTACGGCCAGCGGGTCAGTGAGCGGCGCGAGGCCTGCCGCGGTGAAACAGCCGGCACCGCTCAGGGGATCGTGGCGCTGAGCTCTTCGCGCGGCGCGGCGGCCGATGTCGCGGTGCCGCGCCGGGCCAGCCGCCAGCCGAGGACGAGCAGGATCGCCAGCAGTGCCACGCCCGCCAGGACGTAGGCGTTGCCCCACAGCAGCTGGAAGCCGTGCCAGTGGTACTCGACGTAGCCCGGCTTGTCGCCATGCTCGGCGAACTTGATCGGGTTGGTGTTGGGCTGCGCCCACAGGAAGCCGAGGGAGAAGTTGCCGAGGTTCCGCGCGTTCTCCCACAGCGCGTCAGGCCACGCGGCGAAGAAGAAGATCATCCCGGCGGCCAGGGCCCACAGCCAGCGGGCGGTGCGCCGTGCGCCGCCCCCTTGCCGCGCGCGCCGCGCCCCGGCGAGCGCGTAGTGCCCGGTGACCGCGACCGCGGGGGCGATCCACACCCAGTGGTGGTCCCAGCTGACCGGGGAGGCGAGCAGGCCGGCCAGGGCCGTGGCGAGCAGGGCGGGCACCGGGTAGCCGGCCCTCTCAAGCAGGTACGCGGCGGTCAGGCCGACGGCGAGCGCGACGACGGCGGCGACGATCCACGGGTCCTGGCCCGCCGCAACGGACCCGGCGAAGCGGGTGATGACGGCGCGCAGCGACTGGTTGCCCGCCCAGCCCATGAAGCCGGCCCGGTTGCCGTCGGCGAGGAACATGCCGTGCAGCCACCACTGGGACGAGTCGTGCGGCAGGACGGCGAACCCGGCGGCGACGGTCGCGGCGAAGCCGGCCACGGTCGCCGTCGCCTCCCGGAACCTGCGGGTGACCAGCAGGTAAGGGACGAAGACGAGCGGTACAAGCTTGATGCCCGCCGCGACGCCGGTGACCGCGCCCTTCCACCAGCGGCGGCGGCCGTCGGCACGCAACTCGGGCTGGCACAGGTCCCAGATGATCGCGGCCATCAGGATCAGGTTGATCTGCCCGAGGTAGATCGTGCGCACCACGGGCTGCAGCCAGAAGGTGACCGCCGCGGCCAGCAGGGTCGCGCCCAGCCTGACCCGGCGGTCGGTGTAGCCGAGCCCGCCGAAGGTGAACCACAGCGCGGTCACGAGCGCCGCCATGTTCACGACGACCGAGAAGGCCACAAGCACACCCCACGGCAGCACGGACACGACGGCGAAGGCGATCGCGGCGAACGGCGTGTAGGTGAACTTGAGCGCAAGCGCGCTGAACCCGCCCCAGTCGTAGAGCGGCGCGTAGGAGCCCGGGTCGTAGTACGGGCGGACATGCCGGACGATCAGCCCGCCGTCCCGGTACACGGTCAGGTCGACCAGGCTGAGCGCGCCGTTGAGCGCCTCGACGATCAGCCAGCTGATGACCACCACGGCGAACGCGATGATCCCGGCCCGCAGCAGCCGGGTCCCCGGCGGGCAGCGGGTCACGCGGGCTTCGCTGGCGACCGGATTCACAACGGTAACGATATCCGGTGACGGAACGGGGCGGGGTCGGCTGCCGGGCACAGCGCGGGGCGGGTGCCAGGCGCTGGCCGCCCGGCGTCCGGCGTCCGCCATACTGGGAGGCATGTCTGTGGTCAGCCTGGTGTCGTCCGGGCCGCTGCTGCTCGCGATCCCGGTCGCCGCCGCGGCCGGCGCCGTCACGTTCCTCTCCCCGTGCTGCCTGCCGCTTGTGCCCGGGTACCTGGCGTACATCACCGGCATGTCGGGCGCGGGCGCGACCGTCGCGCCGGAGGGGAGCGCGGCCGACGCAGGCGCGGACCAGGTCGCGGAAGGCTCGGCTGACGGTCCCGCCGACGGCGCGTCCGGCGGCGTGACAACGCGCGCCAGGCCGAAGGCGACGGCACCGGCGGAGCGGCACGCCGGCCGTACGGTGGCCGGCACGGCACTGTTCGTCGTCGGCTTCTCCGCGGTGTTCTCCCTCGCCGGCCTTGCCGTCGGCGGGCTCGGCCAGCTGTTCAGCACGCACGACTCGACGCTCACCCGGGTGCTCGGCGGGGTGACCGTCCTGCTCGGGCTGCTGTTCTTCGGCGCGTTCGACAGGTTCACGTTCGCCGGGCGGATATTCAAGCCGTCGGCGACGCCAAGGGCCGGGCTGGCGGGTGCCCCGCTGCTCGGCGTGCTGTTCGGCATCGGCTGGACGCCGTGCATCGGCCCGACGTTGGCCGCGGTGCTCACCCTGTCACTCCAGTCGGGCACGGCGGCGCGCGGCGCGTTCCTCGCGTTCGTCTACGGCCTCGGCCTCGGCATCCCGTTCCTCATTGTCGCGCTCGCGTTCCAGCGCCTGGTCAACGTGCTCAGCTTCTTCAAGCGCAACGCCCGGACGGTCAGCCGGGCCGGCGGCGTCCTGCTGGTGGCCGTCGGCCTGCTCGAGGTGACCGGCGCGTGGACGTCGACGGTCAACTGGCTGCACACCCACTGGTTCAGCGGTTACAACATGCCGCTGTAGGTCACGGTCAAGGGCAGCGGGCTCGACGTCACGGCGCAAGAGGCGGTGGATTCGCCGTATCGAGCGGCAGCTGAGATAGCCGCAAGCGTCTACCTGGAATCCGGTGATCCGCTGACCGTCGAAAATCACAGCACCTTCCACGGCCGGACATCATTTTCCATGAGAGGCGACGGAATAGATCGCTGACCGCTCCGCTCCTCCAGCGGGCTGGTGCAGGCGACGTAGCGTCAGCTATATTCAAAACTAGCATGGCGCTATATCTGCCGCATTTGCGGAGCGAGGCGCCGCATGGCAGGGGGTCGGCCAAATGGGGTCACT
>Ga0335078_10008358_pt1 | contig 15395 bp, 14 predicted proteins | sample Lox_Sample_32_FD_206711 | JGI IMG/M metagenome (GOLD analysis project Ga0335078, IMG submission 206711) | Soil microbial communities from Loxahatchee National Wildlife Refuge, Florida, United States - Lox_Sample_3.2 | ecosystem: Environmental > Terrestrial > Soil > Wetlands | place: USA... | reverse complement strand
CGTGAACCTGCGCCAGATCGGCAATATCCGCGAATCAAATTCGGCTTCGTTTTTCTTTGGCCAGACCAATGCGTACTGGCTGGGGCCCTCCTGCATCGCGAACTGCGGCGTCAGCCTCGATCCTGCCGAGTTTGGTTTCCCCGCAGTAGATGAGGATTTCGGCGCCAACTATGATTTCGCCATCACCGCTCTCGCTGGTCTGGTCACGCAGGTCACTTCGCAATACAACCTCACCAAAAACTTGACCGAGCTGCCGGAGGGATCTTTGGTTCCCCGCCACTTCCGCGCGCATGAACTGGAGTTCTACGGGCAGGACAAATGGAACCTGAAGCCGAACCTTACCGTGACCTACGGCCTGCGTTACACGTTGCTGCAACCGCCGTATGAGGTGAACGGAGAACAGATTGCCCCAACCACGAGCCTGCACGACTGGTTCTATACGCGCGCGGCGGACATGCAGAAGGGTGAGGTGTACGACCCGCTGATCAGTTTCGCCCCGTCGGGACCAGCCAATGGCGGCAAGCCCTATTGGGCCTGGGACTACAAAGACATCGCGCCGCGCTTCGCCATCGCGTATTCGCCGCGGGGCGATAGCGGCTTCAGCAAGGCGCTGTGGGGCGGAGAAGGAAAGACCTCCATCCGCGCCGGCTACGGAATCTACTACGACCACTTCGGCGAAGGCATCACCAACACCTTCGATCGCTTCGGATCATTCGGCCTGACCACCGCCATCAACAATCCCGCCGGTATTCAGACGGTGGACACGGCCGCCCGCTTCACGGGAATCAATGACATTCCAGCCTCCAGCGCCCTCGGCCCGCTCATCGCGCCGCCGCCCAGCGGACCGTTCCCGGTCACTTTCCCGGACACGCTCGATACTGGTGGCTATGCCATCGCGTGGGGTCTCGACGATAGGTTGAAGACGCCGTATTCGCACGTCGTGGACTTCTCCATCACGCGCGAATTGGCAAGCAATTTTGTCTTCGAGGCATCCTATGTGGGCCGCTTCGCCCACCGCCTGCTGCAGAACGAAGACCTCGCCGAGCCGCTGGACTTGCGCGATCCCAAGAGCGGTATGGATTACTTCACCGCTGCCCAGCTGCTGGCCAAGCAGTATGAGTCGGGCAATCCGCCGACCACTACCGCCGTCAAGAGCATTCCTTTCTGGGAGGACATGTTTCCGGGCGCGGCCGGATCGGCCGCCACACAGCTCGGAGGCGAATTCGGCATTTCGGGAACGGCCTGCGACGGCAGCACGCCTTCCGGCAACGTGACGGCGACCCAGGCCATGTATGACCTGTTCTGCGAAAACGCCGGCAATGAAACCTCGGCGCTCGAGTACGCCGATGTGCCCGGCGTCATACCGGGAGTCAGCAGTTGCTACCCCGCTTGCGCAACCATCGGAGGCAAGTCGCATCCGTATGCCTTCTATTCGCCGCAGTTCTCTTCGCTCTACGCGTGGCGTAGCATCGGCAACAGCTCTTATAACGCTGGGCAGTTCAGCTTGAGCCGCCGCATGACCCACGGGCTGGAGTTCGACTTTAACTACACTTATTCGAAATCCATAGACCTGGGGTCAGCCGCCGAGCGCGTTAACCAGGAAGAGGGCATCGGCTTCAGCGAGATCATCAACTCCTGGGACCCCCAGCAATCGCGTGGCCTATCCGATTTTGACGCCACGCATCAGATCAACGCCAACTGGGTCTGGGAGCTGCCCTTTGGGCGAGGCAAGCGTTATGGCAATAGCTCCAGCGGCATCACCGATGCGATCTTCGGCGGGTGGACCATCTCCGGCCTTTACCGCTGGTCGTCGGGATATCCGTTCAGCATCCTCAGCCCGCTCTGGTCCACCGATTTCGATGATGAAGGGTTTGCTGTGTTGAACGGCACCCGGCCCAAGAGCGGCAGCTTTCTGGTAATGGAAAACGGCATTCCCGAGCCCAACGTATTTCAGGACCCGGGCACCGCCATCAATCAGTTCCGCCAGGCTTATCCCGGAGAGTCGGGAGAGCGCAACAACTTCCGCGGGCCGGGAACATTCAACATTGATACCGGAGTCAGCAAGAGCTGGAGAATCAGGGAAACTCAATCCGTAAAGTTTACCTGGGAGATGTTCAACGTGACCAATACGCCGCGTTTCGACGTCGGCCCCATGCAGTTGGACGCTAACAACCAGCTTTCGAACAGCAGCGCCTTCGGCAACTTCAGTTCGACCTTATCCAATTCGCGGGTGATGGAGTTTGCCTTGCGTTACAGCTTCTAGGCAGAAAACAGCTTCGAGGCGGAAGCCGGCCTCTGGATAGAGGAACTAAGCGTTTAGGGTCAACTCAGGCAAGCGGGGAATCAGTCATGCGGAACCGTGTGCGCACGTGCTCAGAGAGCAACTCGATGGCTTCCCGATTGGAAACCGGGTCGGACTGCGCCAGATACTTCATCGCCTCCACCAGCAGACGCTGCCCATCCACATAGCGCGGATCGGGAGCACGTTCCCGGCGCCTGCGTTGAATCTTGGGGGGGACTGGAATCGTAAAAACCTTGGCCATGGAAACCATACCTAGCGCCTGTGGGGTAAGAGCTTTCGCAAGTTCAGTATAACGTCCGGCGAGCTTTTTCAGCCCCTAAAATCGTATGCCGGGCGGCATTTCGTGGGTGAAAGAACCTGCCTGGATCCAACCGTTGTGACTCAATCCGAGGACATATTCTGGACCACGGTTTTGCTGTCGGTTTTCAGTCTGAAGGCCGATTCGGGGATTTTGCCGTTAACGCGAATGTCAGAATAACGATTGAGACGGTAATCTCCCTCCGGCTGGAACAACTGCTGCTGCAATGAGATACCGCGCGCGGGGTCAATCCACAACACAATGTGCGTGAAGGTGTTTCGGATTTTTTCTGATTTTGGCGTCAAATCGAGCTTGGCTGTGGAAATTCCATTCAGGTCCTCTGAGCCCGCATCTTTTACCTCGAAGGAAGAAAGCATGGCGTGACCGCCGCCGCCAAAGCCAAGCACTAGAAAACTCTCCACTTCCGCGCGATTTTTGCCGGTGCTATAGACCGTCACCTGGTCGGTCGAGGGCTGATAGATCTGAACTTTGCCTCCGGAAAAGAGCACGTACTTGGAAGCGGGACTGGTAACATCAGCCGCCATTTGCGTTTCATTGCCGGTGCGCCGGAAATAGACCTTTCCTTTTTGCGTGTCGGTTTCCTTGACGACCGCGGTGTACTGGTCCCACTCAAACCTGGCCTCGGTGGTGTGGAAATTGGCCGCGGCTTTATCCATCTGGTTCAGGACCGGCTCTAGCGCATCTTTGTCTTTGGACTGACCGCGCGACTCGACGGGAACCAGGAGCAAGAGGGCGGCAGCAACTAGCAAAGTGGAGGCTATCGCAGCCGCGCTGATTTGTGCTCCCGGCTTTGATGGCGCTTTCGACATATCTTTCTCAATGCAGCCGAGCTCAATGCAGCCAAGCTCATTCGACGACGCTCACGCAACGAAGCTCCTGTGGCGACGCTCACGCAGACGACGCGGCGCAGCGTTGTCAACATGGTCTCTATCCGCGCTGCACCCAGACTCTATAGCTCGAGATATGCCCGGCGTGGTCGCGCACCGGTTCAATCCGGGTAATGCTGACCGCGCCCGCGATGGGTTCGATAATGTGCAGCAACTGGTCGTGCAAAGCGGCATCATCACCGCCCCGGACCGCGGAAGCCTGAATCTGGTAAATAAAGCCCCCGCTTGCATCCGGGACAACAACCACGCCGGTAGGATGCGGGTTGCGTTCGACCGGTTTGTCTTTGAAGTTGATCCAGTAGGGAGAAAGAAAGATAAAAAGCAGAATCAGCGTCACCATCACGTCGTATTGAATGGTGCCGCGTTCGTACGACCACAGAATGTAGCTGCGGATTGTGCGCCAGATCCCCTTCATGGGGAGGGAGGGCGCCTCCTGGCCGCTGGGGACTGCTTCAGCTCTTTGCAAGTCTAGTATCCGCTCCTTCTGCCTGGCAAACTTCCGTTCGCGGCGCGGCGCTCAGAACTTTTTCGCGGTAATGCGGTCCGTGCCCATATAAGGCTGCAGCGCTTCAGGAATTATGATGCTTCCGTCGGCTTGCTGGTAGTTCTCCAGGATGGCGAGCCAGGTTCGGCCGATCGCCAGCCCGCTGCCGTTCAGCGTGTGCACGAACTCCGACCGGTTCTTGCCCTCCGGACGATACCGGATATTGGCGCGCCTGGCTTGGAACGATTCACAGTTCGAGCACGAAGAAATCTCGCGAAACAGCTGCTGCCCAGGAAGCCAAACCTCCAGATCATAGGTCTTGGCGGAGGAGAAGCCAAGGTCGGCCGTACACAATGCCATTACCCGATAGGACAGGCCAAGCTTCCGCAGAACTTCTTCCGCGTTGCGCGTGAGTTGCTCGAGTTGAGCATAAGAATCTTCAGGCCGCGAGAACTTCACCAGCTCGACCTTCTGAAATTGATGCTGGCGAATAATGCCGCGCACATCTTTGCCATAAGAGCCGGCTTCGCTGCGAAAGCACGGGGTATAGGCGGTGAGCGAAATCGGAAGCCGCGCGTTCTCCAGTGTCTCATTGCGATAGAGATTGGTGACGGGAACTTCCGCCGTGGGAATGAGCCAGAGTTCTTTTTCCCCATGCGGCACACGAAACGAATCGGTCGCAAATTTCGGCAATTGCCCGGTCCCATACATCGAATCGGAGTTCACCATGTAGGGCGGAAGAACTTCGGTATATCCATGCTGGCGTGTGTGGAGATCAAGCATGAAGTTGGCGAGCGCCCGCTCCAGGCGCGCACCCAGGTCCCAATAGACGGCGAAGCGCGCGCCCGAGAGCTTGGCGGCGCGTTCGAGATCGAGCACGCCGAGCTGCTCACCCAGCTCCCAGTGCGGTTTCGCAGTGAAGTCGAACTGGCGCGGTCTCCCCCACCGCCGGACTTCAACATTTTCCTCTGGCGTTTTGCCCACGGGAACGCTTTCGTGGGGCAGATTCGGAATGCCCACCAGAATTTCGCGCAGGCGCGTATCGTATTCTTCGGCGGCTTTCTCAAGGCCCTGAATTTCCTCCCGCATCGCCTTAGTTTCGTTCATCAGTTCCGTCGCGTCCTGCCCCGCTTTTTTCATCTTGGCGATTTCCTGCGAGGTGCGGTTGCGGACGGACTTCATGGTTTCGGCTTCGGCAATGGCCTGGCGCCGCTGCGCGTCCACTTGATGGAAATCTTTCAGCAGCTCCGCCGGATCCATACCGCGCTGGCGCAGCTTTCCTTCCACCAGCGAGAGATTGTCACGGACGAATGCGAGATCAAGCATCGAAGTTCATTACTCTACCGGAAAGGCCGCGCCGGTGCACGCAAGAGACGGATTCGTTCCGCTTTCACACGGATGACCGGGCTGAGGGCGGCCCGAGCGGCCTAGATTTCAGCGGAACCACAGCGACCAGACAACGTCCACGGCGGTGTGAGTCATGGCCGAAGCGAGCACCTGCCGCCGTTCGCGCCAGGCCCGGCCGTAGAAAAGTCCCGCAATCGCCGCAAGCAGAACGTAGCGCCAGTTGAAGGCCGCGCCTTTGTTGAAGTGCGCCAGCCCGAATAGAATCGCGGCTGCAACAAGCGCCGCGCGGCGCTCGAAGCGCGTTTCGAGCAGATTCTGCAGAATCGCACGAAAGAACATCTCTTCTGGAATGGCAATGAGCAGGAAAGTTCCCAGCAATGAAATTGCAGCTCGCCTCGGCGAAGGGAAGCCGGCATGAAGGTGAATGAAGCGCAGCGCGAAACCGAGGCCAATTCCAAACGGAGTGAAAAAAAGCCATTCGCGCAGCCCGATTCTTATTGCATCAGCTCCCGGAATCAACGAGTAGCCCATGCCATCCAATCTGCGCACCACAACGTAGAGATACAGGGCCAGGTCGGTGACATAAAGCTTGGGCAGTGCGGCCAGTCCGGGATAGGGCCAGGCCGCCGCGAAGAGCCGCAGCATGTACACCGCGATCAGTGCGGCCAGGACCACGACATCCCGCCACGACATTTTTGCTGAAGGCTCGGATGCCAGCAGGGCCGCCATAACGATTGGGAGCCCGAACATGGGAACCGCCAGCGACCAATGCACACCGCGAGTTGCGGCAAAAATCAGGTACGGAATTCCGAGCAACGCTGGAGCAAGAACCTGCGCGGGCTGGGAAGAGAGCTTTTTTCGCAACCACTCGCCGAGCCCGAAACCAAAAAACCACAATGGCGCGAGCAGTAAGGCAAAGCTGGCAAAGGCGCAGGACCATTGATTTCCGAGAGTCGCCGGCAACCGCGAAGCTCGCAATGCGATCCACACGGCGTAGAGTACGGCCGCATAGGAGACACACGCAGCGTAAATGGGAAGGCGTCGCAGCAATCAAGGCTCCCGTAAGATTGTAAATTTCCTCGTCCAATCCAATCCGCAATGGGATGCCAATCTTCCAGGCAGGCGGTACACTACAACGCAATGAGACTTCCCCGGTGCATTGCAGCAGCGATCGTCATCACCCTCGGTCTGGCCGGTTTGAGCTTTGCCTCCGCCTACAACGCACAGCCGAAATTAGTGGTGGTGATTGTTATTGACCAGTTTCGCGGCGACTATCTCGAACGCTACCGCAGCGAATTCGGCGAGACCGGCTTTCGAACATTCCTTGATCACGGCGCCTATTTCACCAACTGCAACTACGACTACGCCAATACGGCGACCGCTCCTGGCCACGCCACGCTGCTGACCGGCACCTATGCAAGCGGACACGGCATTCTGGCCAACGAGTGGTGGGACCCGCAGAAAAAGCGCATGGTGACTTCCGTCCAGGATGACACTACGCAGCTGGTCGGAGTTTCAGGCAACGCGCCCGGCTCTTCGCCGCACAACCTTCTCGCCGACACTCTCGGCGATGAGCTCAAGCTGGCCACGCAAGGTAAATCGCGCGTCTTCGGCATTGCGCTCAAAGACCGCGCTGCCGTGCTCCCCGCCGGTTTCGCCGGCAACGGAGCCTACTGGATTGACGCCAAATCCGGTGTATGGGTGACCTCAACCTATTACGGCAGCGAACTCCCGAATTGGGCGGCGGAGTTCAATGACCGAAAATCAGCAGAGAAATATCTCAACCGCGAGTGGAAAGACGCGAACGGCAGCCTGCTGCGCACGACCAGGCCCGAGGCAGGCAAGCCGGCAAATTTTTACTCGCTGGTCGGCTCGACTCCCTTCGGCAACGACTACGAACTTGATTTTGCCCGCGAGCTGATCACCTTCGAGAAGTTAGGTGCCGGCCCGGCCACAGATCTCCTGATCATCAGCCTTTCTGCCAACGACATTCTTGGGCACCAGGTCGGCCCGGATTCGCCCGAAATGCACGCCATGGCGCTGGCGCTCGATCGCCAACTGGCCGGATTCTTCGACTTTCTCGGCCACCAGATTGGCCTCGCCTACGTCTGGATGGCGCTTTCCGCCGATCACGGCGTCGCGCCCGCGCCGCCAGTGGCAGCAAAGCTCCGCATTCCAGCGGCCGGCCTTTCAGCCGACAAACTGCGAGCGCAGATCAACCATATTCTCCTCGCGCGATTTCCCGCGAAGGCTACCACCGAATACCTTCGCGATTTCGCCTATCCCTTGGCCTGGCTGAATGAAGACGCCTTCGCCACGGCCAAGGTCAAAGAAGAAGACGCCGAACGCGCCGTGGGCGAGGCTCTTTTACAGATCGGCATGCGGCGGTATTACACGCGTTCGCAGCTGGCCCGGGGAGACGTTCCGAATACCGAGGAAGGCGAGCGCTATCTGCACAGTTACTCGCCACTCGGAGGATGGTACGTTGCGGCGGTGCCCCCGCCATTCGTGATCGGCAGTACTTATGGCACCGACCATGGCTCGCCTTATAACTACGACACCCATGTGCCGCTCGCGCTTTATGGGCTTCCCTTTCAGCAGGGAACCTACCGCAAGCGCGTTGAGCCGGTTGACCTGGCCGTCACGCTGGCTTCTCTTCTCGGTATCAACGCACCCAGCAGCGCGATCGGGCGTGTGCTGGTCGAGGCGCTGGCAGTTCCGCGTCACGAAACGTCCCGTAATCCGGGACAGCACCAATGGCCGAGCCCAACGGGGCGCATCCAGCCGGCCGCGCTCCGCCATTTGGAGGCGACCCGGTGACCCGAAGCGGCGTCGCTCCAGGGCTGCCTGATCTGCGCGTCAGCGTAGCCGGAATTCCGCTGAAGAACCCCATCATCGCCGCCAGCGGCACGTTCGGTTATGGCCTGGAATTCGAAGATGTGGTGCATCTCGACCGGCTGGGCGGGTTCGTAGTCAAAGGGCTCTCGAAGGACCCCATGACCGGCAACCCGCCGCCGCGCCTGTACGAAACCGCGGCCGGAATGCTGAATGCCATCGGACTGCAGAACGTGGGCGTTCGCGCCTTCGTCGCCGAAAAGCTGCCCAAGCTGCGGCGCATGAAGAATATCGTGGTCATTGCCAACGTTTTCGGTTACACCCGCCAGGACTATGAGCAGGTCGTGCAGGTCCTCAACAGCGGCGAAGGCATTGCCGCCTACGAACTGAACGTCTCCTGCCCCAACACGGCCCACGGCGGAATTGAATTTGGCGGCGATCCGCGATTGCTGGACGAAGTGGTCGTCGCAACCAGGCGGGTGGCGCAGCGGCCATTGATCGTGAAACTTTCGCCCAATGTTTCAAACATCGCCTTGATGGCGCGCGTGGCGGAGAATGCCGGCGCCGACGCCATTTCGCTGGTGAACACGTTCGTCGCCATGGCGATTGATGCAGAAACCCGCAGGCCCCGCATCGCCAACGTGACCGCGGGGCTCTCCGGCCCCGCCATCAAGCCGATTGCATTGCGCATGGTGTACGACGCCTCCCGCGCGGTCAAAATTCCTGTAATTGGCATGGGCGGTATTTCCACTGCAGCAGATATCGCCGAATTCATGCTGGCTGGGGCCAGCGCGGTGGAAGTGGGCACGGCCAGTTATTGGGACCCGCGCGCCACTGAGAAGCTGGTGGAGCAATTTCAGGGATGGTGCCTGGAGCACCGGGTGGAGCGCGCCGCCGCGCTGACCGGCGCGCTACTGGCCGATGCAGCCGACGCCAGATCCACCGAAGCGAAGTCCGCGGAAGCGAAATAGCGAAATAAGGACAGGTTGCCGTTAGAATACGGTTTTGAAGACGAGGACAACATGGCCAAAGCTACTTTTGCGGCAGGATGTTTCTGGGGAGTAGAGGCGACCTTCCGCCAATTGCCGGGCGTGACTGCAACCCGCGTCGGCTATACGGGCGGCAATTTCTCGAACCCCACGTACAAAGACGTTTGCACCGACCGCACCGGGCATGCCGAGGCGGTGGAAGTAGATTTCGATCCGGCCAAGATTTCTTACGAAAAGTTGCTCGATGTGTTCTGGGAGAACCACGATCCCACGCAGCTCAACCGCCAGGGCCCGGACTGGGGCACGCAGTACCGCTCTGCGATTTTCTTTCACTCCCCGGAGCAGGAGGCGGAGGCGCGAGCTTCGAAGGAAAAACTGGAGAAGTCTGGGCGCTACAGCAAGCCGATCGTCACACTGATCGTGCCCGCCGCAACATTCTTTGAGGCGGAAGACTACCACCAGCAGTATCTTGAGAAGCGCGGCCTGGCGAGTTGTCACATAAGGAGCTAAGCCTTCGCCTTCGGAGTTATCGTTCCAAGCGGCTCATGCCGCCGTCAGCAGAATCGGTTCACCTTTCGTAATCACCAACGTATGCTCGAAGTGCGCAGACGGCTTATGGTCCACCGTGCGTACCGTCCAGCCATCGGAAGCGACCGCTGCCCGCCCTGATCCGGCCGCGATGATAGGCTCGACCGTGATCACCAGGCCCTCGGTCAGGATCTGACTGGCCTGCGGATCAGCAAAATTCGGCACCCGTGGCGCTTCGTGAATCGTCCGCCCAATCCCGTGTCCGCCCAAATCGCGGATGACGGCGAAGCCGCTGCGGCGCACTTCGCGTTCCACCACGCGCCCGATCTCAAACACGCGAAACCCGGCGCGCGCCACCAACATGGCTTTCGCAAAGGCACGCTCGGCGCAGGCAATCAGGCGCTGCTGCTGCTCTTCGACCGCGCCCACGCCGACGCTGACTGCGGCATCAGCCATGAAGCCATCTTTTTCGATGGTCACGTCCAGTTTCACCAGGTCCCCATCGCTCACTGTGCGGTCGCCGGGAATTCCGTGCACCGCCTCATCGTTCAGGCTGATGCAGCTCGTGCCCGGAAAGCCATAAACCTTTACCGGCGCCGAAATCGCGCCCGCCTCGCGCATCACTTGCGCGCCCACTTCATCCAGCTCGCGCGTACTCACCCCTGGGCGCACCGCCTGCTTCATTGCCTCAAGCATGTGGCGGACAATCACGCCTGCCGCGCGCAGCTTCTCCAGCTCTTCCGGCGTAGTGATGGACATCTCCGCTCCAAAAGGGAACTCATTGATTCTACAGTTGCAACCTCATCATGATTGTAAGCCCTCTCGCCTGCGAAACACTTTCTCTAAATTGCCTTTCGTTCCAGCTTGGGATAGACTGAGAGTATCTTGTTTCACTTGTTCCGTGCGCTCCTAGGCGGTATTCGATGCTGAGCGGCGATGGCAATTTCCACATAGGCGAGAAAGTCGTCTACCCCAACCATGGGGTCGGCGTGATTGAGCAAATCAGCAGCCGCACCATCGGCGCCAGCGTTGAGAAGTTCTATCTCCTCAAAATCAAAGCCAGCAGCCTCAAGGTGATGGTGCCGTTCCATAACGTCGGAACGGTCGGTCTGAGGCGTGTCGTGCGCAACGGAGAAATCCAGAAAATCGTTGATTATCTTACAGATGGCGAATGCGAGAACAATACCGACTGGAAATATCGCTTCAAGGAAAACTCCGAGCGCATGCGCACCGGGTCCTTGCTCGAGGTCGCAGCTGTGCTCAAAAGCCTCATCGTCCTGCACCAGGAAAAACCGCTCTCATTTCGTGAGAAAAAGATGCTGGAGCGCGCCCGGTACTTGATGGTCAGCGAGCTGGCCATGGCTAAGAACTGCGAGGAATTGGCGATCGAGCAGCTGCTATCTAAAGCCTTGGCCAAGTCCAACTTGCGCTTCCCGGAAGCTTCAGAATTTGAGGCTTGAAACCCACCTCGGTTCTCCTCCCCCAGCATCAGATTCCAAAATCAGCAAGGCTTCAAATCAGGTACGCAACGCGCCGCCGAATATAATCGCATCGTGTCAGCCGCCGATGTTCCCCGGGAACTTCACCCCCGCATTCTCGGTTTGGATGTTGGGTCAAAGACCATCGGTTTGGCGGTCTCTGACCCGCTTGGAATCACCGCTCAGGGTCTCGAAACCCTCCGTCGCCAGAACAAACGCAAAGACTACGCGACCCTGGAGCAATTGATCCAGCATTACGCGGTTGCCGAAATCGTGGTCGGCTATCCCTTGCGGCTCAGCGGAATGGAAGGCACGCAGGGCGAAAAAATGCGGCATTTTGCCGACGAATTGCGGCAGAGGTTTAAACTGCCGGTCCACCTTTGGGATGAGCGCCTGACCTCAGCCGAGGCCAACCGGCTCCTGCGCGAGTCTGAGATGTCCATCAAGCGCCGCGGCGAAGTAGTGGACCGGCTGGCTGCGGTTCTGATCCTGCAGGGATTCCTGGATCGCAGGACCGCGAAGAATCCTTAACCCAAGCGCTTAGGTTGTCACGCTGAAATCATCGCCGTACCCTCAATCCACAGGTTACGGGCGCGTAGTGGTGTACCCGAACGACCACCGGCCAGCTCACGTCCACGTGATCGGAAACGGCTGCGAAGCGGGTGTTTAACCTGAACCCTCCAGAAGGAACCCGTGGAATCCGAGAGAACTACGGGTTTCTCGGAAAGAAGTCACGCGCATTCGAGCAGAGTTGAACGACTCTCTGGAGGATTTGAGCAGAGCTTGGGGGGAAATTCATGGAACCGAATGACAGTTTCGAGCTGCCCGGCTTTTGTCGTAACAGATGGGATGAGAAGGCCAGCGCGTCGTGGGCGCAGTGATAGATGATGGCCTCAGGAGGAAATCACAATGCGTCGCACGTTATCAAAGATTTCGGGATTGAGTGATGAATGGAAAGAAGCACAGGGACCGCTCACCATCGGTATCGACTTGGGAGATCGCTACAGCCAGTGCTGCGTCTTGGATTCCCACGGCGACATCATTGCGGAGGGCAGGTTTGCCTCGACACAGGATGGATTCGAGAAGCACTTCAAAGGTGTGAAGAGGCTTCGCATTGCCATTGAAGGTGGCGCGCACTCGCGATGGGTGAGCGAGCTCCTTTCCAGATTTGGCCACGAAGTCATAGTAGCGAATCCGCGGAATCTCCACCTGATTCCGGAGAGTGTTCGCAAGTCTGATCGCGTCGATGCACGTGCTCTTGCGCGCTTGGCGCGGGTCGCGATCCAAGCCTGCTATCTCCACTGACACATCGCAAATCAGAGTCATATCCAGACATGGCACAACTTCGCGCTCGGCACGCCTTAGTGCGCTCGCGCACCTCGATTGTGAATGCGGTTCGCGGCATGGCAAAGGCCGTAGGGTTGCGACTGCCTGCCTGCAGCACTGAGACTTTCGCCAGCAAAGCGAGTGCTGTGTTGCCCGACGCCCTCAAAGCGAGCCTCTTGCCTCTACTCGAAACGATTGTCACTCTGAATCTGCAGATCCAAAAGTGCGATCGTGCGATCTACCACCTGGCAAAGTACAAGTACCCGGAGACCGAGCGGTTGCGCCAAGTGAGCGGCGTGGGCGGTATCACCAAGACAGGCAGTTCCAGTCTGCGATCGTTGCTGATTCAATGTGCCCGCTACCTGCTCGGGCCTTTCGGCAAGGACAGTGATTTACGGCGCTGGGGAGTTCAGTTGGCCGCACGCGGCGGGAAGAATGCAAAGAAGAGAGCTATTGTCGCTGTCGCTCGCAAAATGGCCGTATTGCTGCACCGCCTCTGGGTCACAGGAGAAACCTACGAACCGTTCCGACGACTGAAATGTTGTCAACTTGCTGCGTAGAACGCTTTCGAGATTCGAGTGCCACCAACGAAAGTCGAGTTCCGGTGACTGCGGGTTTCCGGCGGGCCAGCAACTAAGGCCGCAAAACAGGCTGCAGCACCACGATCCGAGGACCCCAACGTGCACCGAGCCAAAGAACGGCTCACCAGAGTGCGAATAGAAGCCTGACGAATCGCGGAACGGTGCCGCCGCTTGCGGTGATGACAGGTGGCCTGATAGATTTTCGCAGCGGTTCAATGCGCTTGCGCCACATGACGAACTGCTCGTGATGCCAGAAAAATGGAGGACAAAATGCAGCGCTATTCCTGCGTGATGTCCCAATCTTTCGCAGCTTTGGTCCTCTTCACTTGCACGGCAAAACTGCTTGCCGCTCCTCCGGTGAGTGCACTCCCCGGCAGCGCGCAGATCACCGTTCTCTATGATGCGTTCGGGAAAACACCGGTCATGCAGAAGGACTGGGGATATTCGGCGCTCATCGAATACGACGGAAAGCGAATTTTATTCGATACTGGCAATAATCCCGGGATTCTTGAGCAGAATGCGAAGGCAAAAGGCGTCGACCTGTCAAAGCTCGATTTTGCCGTCGTGTCCCACCGGCATGGCGACCACATAGGAGGATTGCCCTATTTGTTGAAGGTGAATCCCACTGTGAAGATCTATGCACCCAAGGAGAGTTTTGGCGTATTCGGTGCTGACCTGCCCAGTACCTTTTATCGCAAGGATCCATCTCTTGCGCAGGAGCAGCGCTACTATGACGGCAACCCACCCGAACTCATGCGATTTGGCTCCGCCTGGCCCGCTGCAAACTTTCAGCTCATCGACAAGAACACCCAGCTTGCTCCCGATATCCATCTGATCACGCTAGTTTCCGACAAACCCGGAACACTCGAATTGCGAGAGCTATCATTGGCTATCAACACCCCAGAAGGCATCGTGATCGTAGTCGGATGCTCTCACCCGGGCGTTGACAAGATCGTTGCCGCGGCGGCTACCATTAACCCGCGCATCCGCCTCGTCGCTGGTGGATTTCACCTCGTGGTAACAAGCGATGCAGACATCGAGAAAATCGTCACGGCCCTCCACGACACCTTTAAAGTGGAGTACGTCGCTCCAGGTCATTGCACGGGCGAGCCCGCATTTGCGGCATTAAGAAAAGCTTTTGGAGATCGATATCTGTACGCGGGGCTGGGAACAACATTTGAGCTGCCCCACACGCCGAAGTGACATTGGTTCGAGCTTGCCGGCAAACCGGAAAGCACACCAATTTTCTCCCGACAAACATTGAACTAGCCCCCTTTTTTAGAAATTTCTTCCTTCCGACCGGATCTTAGCCTTCGTTTAGCAGCGAATGATGCAGACGTGCGAAGAACCCGTCAAGGTTAACCCTCGCCCGTCTGCACAAGAACTCTCCGCTATGAAACGAAGGCACACAATGGAAGCCCAAAACCCACGAAGACCTCGGTTGACATCCTGGGCCTTCTCATAGAAGCCGGAAACGGTGCGGGGGAGGGCATCCTGCATCAGCTTGGCGCGCCGGTTGGCTGGCTCGTAATCCATCTCGATTCGAGGCTGGCGATAAGTTTTTCTCCGCGCGACGCGCAAGGCCTGGAAAACGCCAAGGCAGCGCAACTGGAAGAAGTCGAGATCACACCCTCGGGTTTCGGGATTCAGTTTCCCAGCCTGGATGCCGACCTCTACATTCCGGGCTTGCTCGAGGGTTTCCTCGGCTCGAGGAAATGGATGGCCGCGCGACTCGGACACTCAGGCGGTCAATCCAGGAGTCGAGCCAAGAAAGCCGCCTCCAGGGCGAATGGAAAGCTCGGAGGCAGGCCGCGAAAGGCAATCGCAAAGTAGCTTGATTGCCAGTGGCGCCGCGGCACCAGTGTCCGCACGAAATTCTCACTTCACTCCCGCCAGCGCTGCCGCCACTTCCTTGAGGTCCGGCACGACCGGAATGTCGTAGTTCTTATGCCAGGCAAGTTTGCCGTCGCGGTCAATGATGGAGATGGCCCGTCCCGTGATGCCCTTGTCTTCCAGGTACACGCCGTACTTCGCCGCGACGGCGCCACGCGGATAAAAATCCGCCAGCAACGGATACCGAATGCCCATCTTCTCGGCGTAGGCCTTATGCGACCACACACTATCCACGCTCAGTCCCAGCACCTGCGCGTCGAGCTGCTCGAACTGCTTCGCGTCGCTGACGAAACAGGCATGCTCGTTGGTGCACACCGGGCTCCAGTCGAGCGGATAAAACACCAGCACCACCCGTTTGCCGCGAAAATCGCTTAGTTTCACGTCCTTCTGATTCTGATCCTTCAAGGAAAACTCAGGGGCGGGAGC
>Ga0335078_10008357_pt1 | contig 15395 bp, 20 predicted proteins | sample Lox_Sample_32_FD_206711 | JGI IMG/M metagenome (GOLD analysis project Ga0335078, IMG submission 206711) | Soil microbial communities from Loxahatchee National Wildlife Refuge, Florida, United States - Lox_Sample_3.2 | ecosystem: Environmental > Terrestrial > Soil > Wetlands | place: USA... | reverse complement strand
GCGTCGCGACGTCCTCGTCGGTCATCTCGCCCAGGTCAAACGCCCCAACCACCCGCTCCCGCAATTCCACCGAATACGCCCACCCCATCGCCGCCTCCGCCCTTGGCCAACCCCGCGGGTTAGCAGACAGGCGGATCCATCCTGGGGGACTTCACGCCGGCGTGAGGCGGATCTTGCCGGTCGCTCGCCCGCTCTCGCTCTCAAGCGGTTACAGCGGCGGGGACGTTGACCCTAGGGACTAACGCGAAGGGCGGCGGCGGCGTGGCGTGTCCCAGGATCCTCTGCAGGCGGGGGGGAATGTCTGTAGTCGGGGAGTGTTCGGTGTAGACGACGGCCACGCCATCCTTGGCGAGCGCCGGAGCCTCGGGACGCACGTCGACTCGAGCTCGCCACCGAGATGCCATGTGGCCCGGTTAGAGTACTGGAAATACGGAGCGATGCGTGATGCGCACCCAGGTCAGGCAGTCGGCGTTGGGCGGGGCGGTGGTCGGCGTCGAGGGCTCCTTCGACGTCGAGGACGCCGACCGACTCCAGTCCATGGCTGCAGCTTTGGAGAATGAAGGGCTGGTGACGCTCGATTTCCACGGAGTACGGTCAGCGAGCGACGCCGCCGTCACCCGGCTGGCGAGCCAGCTCCGAGCGGCCTCGAGACGCGTGGCTCTGGTCGGGCTTTGTGAGCATCACTACAAACTCCTCAAGTACGTTGGACTCGTCGAGGCGCTCGACGGATGCGGGATGGATTGACGCCTGGCGGCCTCCGTGTTCTTCCCGATGTCGTGACAGCCTCGGCCTGCGAACCTACACATTCTGTTCATCGTCAAGAGAACGACGCAGATGCGGGATCGGTTATCGCGGAGCGCCACGACGGTGCGCCGTGGTAATTGAGGCGTGGCTCTACCTTCAGGACCGAGATCCCATGTCGTCTTCGGGGACAAATGGACGCTAGGTCGAAGCGCCCGCCATGCGCCTTGCCCGGGAGCTTGCGAGCATCTCACGCGGATGGCCGGCGACCCGCGCGAGCCGACTGACATCGCTCGCCCTTGTTGAAGGCCGCTCAGCGCCGACGTCTCCTGGCCGTGCTCGATTCCGTATGAGAAACCGGGCGATGCATGGAGTCAGCCGCGGGCAGGTTGCAGACCAGCAGATGACCGAAGATCCCCGAACGGGTGTATGCGGCCGTCACTCCTGTTCCGGTAACGCACTCAGTTAGAGTGATAACCCCTCGCGGGCTGGCCATTTGTCCGACGGCATCATGGTTGCAAAGGGAATGCTCAAGGTGAATTCGATGAGATCCTCCATCCGAGTAGCCCTGTTGATGTTTTCAGCTTCAGCCGTAGTGCCCGGGCTGGCTCGATCGAGCGAAGGCGACCCGATGCTCACGCCGCCGGAGCCACCGGACTCGTACGGCCAGACGGCGGTCCCGCCCACCACGGCAGCGCCCGACGAGGCGCCGTACCCTTCGCCCCAAGTCCAGGCCGGCGAGGTCGAGCCCGATGCTACTGGCCAGTGGGTTTACACCCAGCAATACGGTTGGGTGTGGGTTCCATACAGTGACGTCTATACGGATGTGCCGCAGAACGGATACGGAGAGCCCTACGAGTACGTCTACTATCCATCCCACGGATGGACGTGGGTGGTCGCCCCGTGGGTCTGGGGCGTCGGTCCTTGGCCATATTTCGGCGTGCACGGCCCCCAGCGCTTCGGTTGGTACGGCCACGGCTGGTGGCGTACTCCAGGGCGGTGGCATTGGGGGGCCGGTGGTTTTCATGGTGGGGTCCCGTTTCACGGTGCAAGGCCGGCTCCTCCTCACAGCACGACGTCGTTCCACGTTGCACGTCCAGCTCCGTTCCGGGGTAGCTTTCAAGCGAACGCGGGGCGTTCAGCCGCATTCCGCGGCGGCTTCAGCGGTCATCCAGCCCCCGGACGCACGGGCGGGCACGGCTTCGTGGGCAGGGGGGGCGGAGGCGGCCATTTCGGCGGAGGGATAGGGCGGGGCGGACACCGATGAATGGCGCCCGGTCTGCTCCTTCCCGTCGGTGAGTACCCCCGGTCGGGAGCGATCCGCCAGCCTCGAAGCTTGGATGAGCGTCTCAGGGCGACCTCACCTGGTCTCATCTGCAGTGATCCGCTCCCGCTCCCCCCCCAGGCCTTCATCTGCGCGGATTCTCTATCGCCCCTCGTCGGTGAATGTTCCGCGAGCTCGGCAGCATGAAAGGAGCTCGATCCCGAGATGAACCTCGCGTCGATGTCATTGCCCCGAAGGTGGAAAGGCCTCATGCTCTGTTGCGAAGTGGGTACGGGCGATTCCCGCGAGCCCGGAGGATGCGATGGCGGCGATGCTCCTGGCGTTCTGCGGTGCTGCACTCGTCCTGGCCATGATCCCCGGGCCGAGCACGGCGGTCATACTTCGGCAAGCCTTGCGCGGCGGACGCCGAGCCGCCTTGACCACCATCGCAGCGAACGAGCTCGGCGTGCTGTTTTGGGCTCTTGCCGCGGCCTTCGGCGCATCGGCTCTGGTCGAAGTCTCTAGGGTGGCCTATGGGGTCCTGCGCCTTGCCGGGGCAGGTGTGCTGGTGGTGCTTGGCATTCAGTCCGTCACCGGGGGCGGAACAGCTCGTCGCGCCGCGAGCGAGAGCTCTCGCGATGCGACGGGTGAAGCGGGTGACCAAGGCGACTGGGCTTCCTTTCGCGTCGGACTCCTTACGATTCTTGCGAACCCCAAGGCCGCAATATTCGCCGCATCGTTCTTGCCTCAGTTCGTGCCGCCCCGCGCACGAGTCCTCCCGACGATGCTTTCCCTCGCGTTCGTCTGGGTCCTTGTTGACACGAGCTGGTACTTGGGGCTTGTGCTCCTCGTAGACCGCTTCAGGAGCCTTATGGGACAGGAGCGCGTACGCCGCGGGCTCGAGAGGGTCTCGGGCGTGATTCTGATCGCCCTGGGGGTACGCCTTGCCCTGGAACGCCGGTGAGCGAGCGGCTCAGATCCGGGAGGCATGGCGCGTGGCGGGACCGAGTCCACTCGTTTCGAGATCGCCGCACGCTGATATAGTCGGACGAACCCTGGCACGACTCGTGAGCGAGGCGATTGAGGGTGTGAGCCTACCGGACCGGATGGGTGGTACCCGCGCCATTCTCGTCTGTTTGGTCTGCGCGGTCATGCCGACCGGCCAGGCGAGCGCTGTCGAGTTCGAGCGTCTGGAGGTCACGGAGGACGCCGGCACCTACCATATTGCCGCCGCGCTCATCTTCAATGCGCCGCCCCGAGCCGTCATCGAAGCGCTGCTCGACTTCGAGGATCAGAAGACGATCACCCCTCCCATCAAGGAGGCCAGGATCATCGGGACTGCGCCCGACGGCGGAACTCTCGTCCAGATCGTGACCGACATCTGCATCGGCCCGTTTTGCAAGGATGTGAAGCAGGTGCAGGTGGTTCACCTCGTCCTGCCCGCAACCATCACCGCCCAGGTGGTCACCGACGGCGGTGACCTCAAATCAGGCTACACCGTCATCGAGGTGTACGAGGACAACGGGCGAGCGCGCGTCCAGCTGGACAGCACCATCCAGCCGAGACGAAGGCGTCCGTTCTTTATACCTGACAGATGGGTGTTGAACGCCATCAGGCGCCAGGCGCGCCAGAGTGCGGCCGGTCTGGAAGCGCTCGCCTTGCGCATCGCCTCCTGAGCCAGGCGGGCACCTCCGAGGTGTCCGGTGCGCTTTCCTTTTTGCGGAGAGCCGACCCAGTCGGGTCGAAAGAGTCAGCTCAAGCACAGGCCGAGCGGCCTTCCTAGATTTCGTCACAAGGGGAGTTCTTGAACTCGCCGACCGTGCTGGTGACCGGATCGACCGACGGCCTAGGCAAGGCCGTGGCGATGGACCTCGCGCATCGGGGCGCGAACGTCCTCATTCACGGACGAGACCCCGAGCGCATCGCGCGCACCGTGGCCGAGATCCATCGGGTCGCGAGCAGCCGATGTGCGGTGCGGAGCTACCGGGCAGACTTTGCCTCGCTCGAGCAGGTCCGTGCTCTGGCCGGGGACATCCTCGCACAAGAGGCGCGTCTCGATGTCCTCCTGAACAACGCGGGGATCGGAACGACAATTCCAGGTGGCGGCGTCCGCATGACAAGTGGGGACGGCTACGAGCTCCGCTTCGCGGTGAATTACCTCGCGCCCTATCTCCTGACCCACCTTCTCGTGCCGCTCCTCCGTCGCTCGGCGCCTGCACGAATTATCAACGTGAGCTCGATTGGCCAGGCGCCGATCGAGTTCGACGATCCCATGCTCCTCAGGCATTACGACGGCGTGCGAGCTTACTGTCAGAGCAAGCTCGCGCAAGTTCTCTTTACCCTCGACCTCGCGCAGGAACTCGACCCCTCCGAGGTCACGGTTACCGCTCTCCATCCAGCAACCTACATGCCGACGAAGATTGTGGTCTCACCCATCAGCACGCTGGAAGAAGGGGTTGCGGCGACCACTCGCCTCGCGATGGACGCAGACCTTCGGGGCATCACGGGGCGGTTTTACGATGGTGCACACGAAGCCCGCGCGAATTTCCAAGCTTACGAAGCGGATGCTCGTCGCCAGTTGCGAGTGCTCTCCGATCACCTGGTCGGATTCGCGTAAGCAAGGCGAGTTCGCTGCTGGGCCAGGGAGGCGGGGGCGGCCCTACTTCGTCAGGGCAGCCATGAGGCCGACGGGGTTCTCGACGCTCACCAGCAGGGCTTGAAGTCGAATCGGAAATCCCATCACGTAGCCGCGCTGGCGGGGAGCGAGGGCAATCTCCACGATGCCATGGCCGGAGCCATTCACGAGCCAGCGGCCGGCGAAACCGTGTATGCCGCGGCTCAAGGGAACCCCTGGGTGATCTTTGACCGATACGACAGCCTTTCTTGAGAAGCGGGACCGGAATCCCCAGGCCATCCTGACACGGACTTCCGTGTCCGTGACCTCCAGGCACGAGTCCGAGGGAGCCAGGAACAAGGCAGCGGAAAGGAGACGATACCCTGGGTCGAACCGAATAGGGAATCGCACCGCGTCGGGCATGGCGGCATCGTATCCGAGCGGGCGCTCAAAGAGCAGCGGGTCCATTCGAATGCTCAGCTCTTGGTGGGCGTATCGGCCACCGTGTGCGCGCAGGCCTGCGCTGCGCCGCTGCCCGGCGCGGCCAAGGCAGCGTTCGGCGGCGGCGAACCATCGCACCGGAGAGTGCGCTGCCCAGGAGGCCCGGGCGTGCGAGACCCAAGAGGTCGCCGAAGGCTTGGTGGGGGCATCATGCGGCGCCAGCCTGGACCTGGACTGCTGTTCCACTCCGATCGGGGTTTCGAGTTCGCCGCCAAGACCTTCAGGGACGTTCTCGACCAGATCGGGGCCGTGCAGAGCATGAGCCGCAAGGGAAACTGTTGGGACAACGCCGTGGCCGAGAGCTTCTTCTCGACCCTGGAGTTCGAGGGCCCGTCCACGACCAGCTGGCGCGCCGTCGACGACGCCAGGCCCTCTCTGGCCACATTCATCGAGAGCTACTACAACGCGAGGAGGTTGCATTCACGGAACGGCTACAAGAGCCCGAACGAGACGGAACACCACTGGCGCTCGGAGTCGCCGGCGGCATAACCTGACCGTCCACGGAATCGGGGCAAGCCTACCGGCCGAAGCACAAGCCGAGCGGCGCTGACACGTTGGTTCAGCAAGAACAGCGCTCCGTGGCCTGGCAGAGCATCGGCTTCAAGAATCGGTGCCTGTTGGACTTGTGCTAAGACGTGAGACCCCGCCAGGGACAGCGTCACGGCTACACGCAGGCGCTCGCAACGTCCTCGCCCCGCACCGAGACCACGACCAGAAAGCGTTCTACAACACGCGGCCCGCACTCCGCTCTGGATCGCCCTTCGTCCTGCTTGAGTAGACCTGGCGAGAGGGGCTCGCCAACTTTTGGAGATGCTTCGGGGCCGTTCAGCTAAGGAGCCCTCTCTTGGATTGAAACGACGATAGGACCGGGGGGCTCCCCGGCACCCTCGCTACTCCCAGTGTCTGAGGCGACCAAGGTCCTCGGGGAGACCAGCGCCCGACTCCGCCGTTGCTCGCCTTAGCTCGGAAGAGATCCAGTGACCCACCCCGCGGGCGAACGGGCCGCGGGCAGCATCGGGTGCCTCCAACCTGAGGCAAGCGATCACTTACTCGGATCGAACCAGTTCCACCACTTCGGCTCGTGAACTGCGGCCGCAGGTTCAGCAGGCTCGGGGGCCGGAACCGTGGCGCCGCCTCCGGCCTCAATTTGCTTTGCAAGTTTCTTCGTCGCCACCGACGCAGAGATGATCAACAGTTGAAGATTGATAGTCTTCGCACAAAGCACGAGCAGCATCGCTTGCTCGAGCGGCCTCACTACGACGCGGGCGTCAGCGTAACGGAAGTCGAGCATCCCGATCGCACCGGTCATGCTCTCCAGGCCTGCCGTATCCCCCAGGGCAGCCGCAGCGTCTTTCAGCATGGTCGCGTCAAACAGCGACGGGAATGCCTCCGCCAGCACCCTGCCTTCGCTGTCACAAACAAGGCTGCCGACAACTCCCGGGACTGAATTGAGCTGATTGAGCACCGTTTCCATAGTCTCCCCGATCTTGCAGACTCAGCGGCTGCTCAGCAATTTGCGAATCTCCGGCTCGACAACGCCGATCTCAGCGTCCGCCTGGAAGAGCACGCTCAGGTAGTGGTTCTTGGTCGCTATCAGCAAGACGTGGCGATTAGCGCCTTGCGCTACTGCAGACTGGATCGGTCCCACCCGAAGGATTGTCCCGAGCTTGTCACCGATCATCGACAGGAACGCCGTCTGAGCGCCGAGAGTTTCGCCCTCGAAGCTCGAGTCTTCGACACAGGCACCATCTCGGCCGATGACCGCCGCATATGCCACGTGCTTAACCTGACGCAGTCGCTGAAGAACTGCCGCGACGGTCGTGGTGGATTTGGTGCCTTGCGGCTCATTAGGCGAGGGTGTCCGGCCAGCGCGTCGTTCGTCGATCACGCGATGTGCCTCCAAGAGCAAATGCTGCGACGTCTTCTGGACCGTTCGGCTCGTTGTCGTGACGTTCGGCTGCAGCGCGAAGCTGCCCGTGCGCCATTCCAGGATGTCGTAGAAGGCATCGTCGCCGGTACGCCCTCCTTGTTCTGCGTGCACGACCTCGCCGTCACGAAAGAAGATGCGCCCGTTTTGCGCGCCGTATTGGACACTGATGCACCCGGAGAAGCGATTGCCTGTGCTAAGCTGAATAATGTCCGCCAGGCCGAGGCCCGCCACGGCTCCCTCGAACCCGTCGGGCGCTGATTTTTCGCTCGTTCCCATGACGCTGTTCCTCCACCCGGACCGTCCTCGTTGTTCGCCGGGTCGGAACGTTCACCGCCTCGGCATACGACTCGCTACATCGCGCTCCGTTGCACTACGGACGAGGGACCCTTGTGGCCGAGTTCGTCGAGCGGCACCTTGTACGTCTCGCGTGCTGTAACCGCCGCCAGCGCTGCCACAACAGCGACGACGCTCGTAAACAGCGCGACAGGAGTCCAGCCCTCCGGACCTGGTCTGAGCAACGCGCTGGCGAGCGCCGGGGCGAAGCCGGCCAGCATGAATCCGATCTGTGTACCGATTGCACTTCCTGACAGCCGCACGCGGGTGTCGAACTGCTCCCCGTAGAGTGCAGGCCAGATTCCGTTGCTCGCGCTGTAGATGATGCCCGAAAGAAGCAACCCTGTGCCGAAGATGAGCGGGATGTCCTTTTCGCCGATCGCCCATAGGTAAGGCCAGATGAGGATTGCGCAGCAGATCGCGCCGAAGATAAAGACGGGCTTGCGCCCGATCCGGTCGGCGAGCATGGCCCAAAGGGGGATTGCCGCGAGGGCGATGACGTTCGCTAAGACCACAACCGTGAGCATGGTGGTCTTCTCGATCTTCACCGTATTGACAGCGTACGACAGCGAATACAGTGCGAAGATCGTGCTCACCACTGAGATCAGCGCGGCGAGGACGACGCGGAACACGCTTCCCGGGTACTCCATGAACAGCGTGACCACAGGAAAGGCAGCGAATTTCTTCGCTCGTTGCTGCGCCTTGAATGCAGGCGTCTCGTCCAGCGAGTTCCGGATCCACATGGCGACTGGGAAGATGAGGATGCTCAGAAAGAACGGTAATCGCCAGGCCCAGCCCAGCAAATCACTCTCCGGCAACCACGAGAGCGGGATAAAGACAAGCGTGGCAAAGATCAAACCAGCCTGCGTCCCACTGAGGGTGAAACTCGTGACGAACGAGCGCCGGTGCGCCGGCGCGTGCTCGAGCGACATCGTGTTCGCGCCTGCCTGCTCACCCGCAGCAGAGAGCCCCTGCATCAAGCGAAGGAGAACGAGCAAGACGGGAGCGAAGATTCCGACCGACCCATAGGTTGGCAGGCAACCGATGAGGAGCGTCGACAATCCCATTAGGAAGAGGGTGAAGATGAGGACCTTCTTCCGGCCGAACCTGTCGCCGAGGTGCCCAAGGAACAATGAGCCGACCGGGCGGGCCAGGTACGCCACGCCGTACGTGGCGAGCGACGCGATCGTCGCTGTCGTCGGATCAGTGGACGGGAAAAAGATTTTCGGGAAAATGAGCGCGGCCGCTGTCCCGTACGCGAAGAAGTCGTAGTATTCCATCGCACTACCAAGCCAGGCGGACACCGCCGCCCTGCCCGGCGTGCCGGCTGCGCTCGGTTCTTGCACGACGCTACGCTGCTGCTGCACCGGATAGGCAGGCATTGCCCCTCCATTCTAATCGCCTTCGGTCGCCCATCTCCGCGAGGCCTCGACCTATATGAGGATAGAATACCAGTCCTGTTCGAAGCAACACGCCTTTGACGTGTAGCCGAAGCTCGGGGCGTGTAAGACAAAGCCTGCTGACCACGCCTGTGCGTGTCCAGTGTCGCCAAGCCACCCCGACTTCAAATGGTCGCCGGGCCGGCGTAGGGAAGGTCCTGCCGCCTCGCGGGGGCCTTTCCAAGATTACGGGGCTGCGTCCGCCGAGTGTCACACTCGACGCGCTGCTTCAAATGACCGTGCGCCCGTCAAACCTTGACCAGGCTCAAGAATCACTTCGCGGCAAATTCGCCTTCGAGACCAGTCGCCTAAAGGGCACTCCGCAGACCCGGGGCCTGGCCTGCCTTCGACCTTCGCTAACAGTGTTTGTTGACGAGGGCGCACTTCGAAGCGATAGCGGATGGTCCCCGGGCCCCCTATGAAATGCAACGAGAAGTCTGACTCGAAGTCGGTTCCAGGATGAGCTTGAGTTCCCCTTGGACCACGCGGTCTCGGATCGCGAGGATCGTGGGATGGCGCGGATCTTGCCGCCCTGCTTCGGAATCCACCTCTGGCGATCCGATCTGTGCCCGTACGTTCCCAGCCGTTCTTGAGGAGCTCGGCGAGGAACTCGCCCTGGCGCTGCCTCGTCGTACCTTAGGACTGCCGGACTGCCTTCTCTCGGACTGGCCAAGGCGGTGGGAGCGCGCACTCCACCCGTTCTCGCCGGGACTGCTCCTCTCTGCCCTCAAGCGAGAAGCCCTCGCGACGGCCTCAAAGGCCGGTATCCGCAGTGGGCTCGTTCGCTCCTCGACGCGCACGACCGCCCTCTCCCAGCATGTCTGTACGGCCAGCGGGCGAAAAAGTCGCTCGGCCTGAGTCCACCGCTGTCACGAGTGCAGGTTCGCCGACGCCGCGGTGCGGTCTCCGCCACACTCGTTGCCCACCTCTCCTTCGAGGCTAACCTCCGCTGCCTCGACCGGCGCCGTGGACCGTACAGCGGCAGGGCCTTGCTGGAGGAGCCGGATTTAACGGAAATCCTGCAGAACAGCGTAGCACCGAGCCGGCAGAGGCCCCGCCCCGAGTCAACCGCGTTCAAGACCTCGACGGACAGTCCGTCAAGGGCAACCGGCGTACACCATCGCCTCAAGAGAAGAGGGCTCGCCGGAATGTCGGAGCAGCGCCGCCGCCCCTATCCAGGATGAGATCGGTCGGAACGTCTCAGTGCGGGAGCTTAGCGGCGAGCACGTCCGCCCTGTCAATGTGCGGCGACTCCGCCAATAGCTCGGGTGCCTCCTTCATGAGGGCCGCTGCGACCCGCCCGGAGAGATGTGCCTGCCTCCCGGCCTCGTCAGGAAAAGCATCGAAAATGGCAAAACTGGACTGGCCCATGCGGATCGCGAACCACGCCGGGGTGTCGCGCTCTGCCTGGACTGCCGGGAGCGCATCTTTCAGGAACTTCTCCACGGCTGCCTCCTTGCCAGCCTTGGCTTCGAGTCGAACAAACAGCGCCTCGGTGACCATCTCGGACTCCTTCCCTCGCGAGCCGAGCGCGAGGAACCGGTGGTAACCACCGGCACGGCACATCGCAGCCCCCAACAGGGGTATAAAGCCAGCGTGAACCTCAGGAGGTCACTCACGACGGAAACGTTCCGGCGTCGCCGCGAGCAAGGCCGCCCGCCCCCTTGATCTGGGCAGAGGCTGAACCGTGGTTAACCGAGCACCAGGCCACGCGATCGCACGCATGGCTGTTAGCCCCCGCGATACCCGATTTCATCGAGGGAAAACGAACTCGTGCGCTTCTTTGCAGCGCCCCGGTGTTTTTCCGGGACCACGATCCCCACCCTGCCCACGTGGAAGTGGACGCCGTCAGCCCCGAGGTATCGCTGCAGTCTGCGAGCGGCCGCGTCTACCGCGCCCGGTGCTCGCCCTGCTACGGCCACGAGCTCGTGAACAGCGTGATCGGCGGGCGAGAGGCCGAGCGGATAGAGCACCGCAGCATTTGCTCAGCCCCCTCGCCCACCGGAGCCAGAGCGGCTGGATCTCGCTCGTGAACTTCCAGCGTCCCCCGTTCGAGAAGGTCCGTTCGTTCACCCGCTGTCCGCACACGGCCATTCCCCCGCAATTTGGGCCGCTCATGTCCTCCCTAGGTCAGGCGACCTCATTGCTCGTCCCATGTAAGGACGTAATTGATTGGATCGGATCCATCACGTCGCTCGACGATAGCACTGCCTTTTTTCTGGCACCCGCTGATGATGGAACCGATGCACTCGGCCGAGACCTCGAGAAAGGCATCGAACATGGCATCGCGTGGAATTCCCACGTGGTGGATACGGACGAAGCCGGGCGTGGCCTCCTCGACCACAAGCTCCCCGCAACCTCGCCAGACGGCGTTCCAGGCGCGCGGAATCCACCTTGCCAGCAAGTGTGGTGACGGACCAAAGATTCGGATGGCCGCCCCGAACAGTGGCCCAAGCACTCCCGATCCGAACGATAAGAGACAGGCCTCCAGGTAAATTGCACGTGTGTCAGCAATGCCGATAGCACGCTCTAGCCCACGTGCCATATCGAGCCCAACCTCGTGAGGCAGCCACTCAGACTGCGATGCCGTCCGAATCGCTGAAAGCGTTTGCGGACATGTACACTCGAGTTGGCGCTCGAGGCCTCGTCCACGTCGCTCCACGCCTGCGAGCACACCTTTCATGTAGGACGCTCGCGTCTCAAAGCCAGTGGATGCCTTGCTCACCTGAAGCTCCGGTTGCAATTCTGCAGCCATGCCGGCTACATCATGCCATCGGGTACCCCTGCGCCTACATCGTTCGCGTGCCGCCCGCACTTGCCCCACGGAAAGCTGGGGAGCCGTTGGAGGACCCACAGCCTACCAAGACTTGCATCTCTTAACACGACCGTCGTCGAGAAGTTACAGCTCCCCTGAAGCCTTCCCAATTCCTCCCGATAACACCGGCCCCTGTCTTACGCGACTATGGAAGGCGGGTAAGCTCTTCCATCCCTCAAGTCGACCCGCTCCCCAAGGCACCACTGAATGAGCACCAGAGTCGCACCTCGAAGGCGCCACACCGTCGGGCTGCCGGGGGATGGGCTGCGTTATCTGACACCGAACTGATGGCGGACACAGAAGTATCGACAGATCGGCCTGGATCATTTCTGTCCAGGTAGAGGAAGGGATTGAACTCTGAGCCAACGTAAGACACCTAGGGTTCCCTTCGCCGACCCAGGGTCGAAATTACTCGTTTTCAGCAGCTTGAGCTCTCGCTCATTCTTTCTTGGCGTGCGGCTTGCTCTCACTGGCTGCGATGGGTCGCGTCCTCGGCTTACTCGTCTTGATCGCCTCCACGCGAGCCGGTGCAGATTCGTGGACGGCCGCTGATACGGCCCTCCAACTGACGGCAGCCACTGTCACTCTCGGAGACTGGTCACAAACCATCACGATTGCGCGCGAACCGTTACTCATCGTAGAGACCGGCCCTGGGACAATTGGGCCCGGCTACCCACGGACTGAAACCAACCCTATCCTCGGCGCACACCCGTCCGCAGAACGAGTCGACGTCTACTTCGCATCGGTTATCGCCCTGCACGCAGGGATTGCCTATCTGCTCCCTCATCCATGGCGAACAATATGGCAAATAGCATTGATTGGTCTTGAGGGAGAATGTGTTCTCCACAATCACGCGGTCGGAGTGCAGTTTTCATTCTAGCAAGCCTCATGCCCCAACAGTGGCCGACTCCTCTCAGGTGAACCCGGTCCGGTGTCCACCGCTCGGATCAGCCTGTGGACCGCTTACCGGTTACCACATCCCACGAGTGACGGCAGTTGTCTTGCGATTTCACCGTCGGCGATGTGCACTCAAGACGTTAGAGCGATCCCGTGTTGCATCCTCAGTGCTCGGACCCCCTCCGTGCAGTACCTCAGATGACGCTGCGTGAGCACGAAGAAGCGTTCGAAGCGCGCGCGAGATCGCATGTCCACGCTCCGGTTCAGGGTGTCGAAGACCGCGTTCACTTCTGATGCCTCGATGCCCTCGACGATCTCAAGGGCTCTTGCTAACCTGACGCTGCGTTGGACCTCTCCCTCGTAAGCCCTGAGCTTGTCCTCAAGCTCCTCAACTTTGGCGAGGTGGAGTGCTCTCGAGTGTTCCCAGAGTCGGCCTCTGCGAATCTCGCGGCGCACGCGCGACAGAACAATGGCGTGCCCCTCCTCGTGGCTCACGAGTGTCGTGAAGAACTTCGTTGCTCCGGTGAGTTCGGGGAACTGTCGTGAGAGTCGTCGGTACACTTCGCCGACTTGGTTCTCGAAAAGGATGAAGCGCTTCACGGTGCGCACCAGGTCGATGTCGGCCATTCCCCGGTGAGCCTCCTCCTCGTCACATCTACTGACGATCTCGAGAAAGGTTTCCTCTGCGTTCGCAAATAGAGCCCTCAGCAGCACCTTCACACCAAAGCTTTCGACAATGACGACGGGGTGCGCGAGTACCTGCCCCTTAGTGATGACGCCCTGCATCGCTGCCTCGAGCGAGGACGTCCTGAAATCGGCCACAACGACGCCGACTCGACAGGGCCCTCTTTTCACGACCTCGACACCTACGGCCGCTACGGCGCTCGCTATCGACTGGCCATTCTTTCCCTTCGCGCGCCGTGGAACGCGACTTCGGCCCTGCTCATGCGGCCGCGCTCCACATGGAGGCTTGTATTTTCTTCACTTCGCAGGCCGGATCTGCCCTCCACCCTCCCGGGCTTCAGGTCTCAGCGGCTGTCTTTCGATTACAACTATCCGCGACCCGCCCCACCTTCGTCGCCGTAACATGGCGGTTCTACGCCAGAGCGTTCGGATCTCTTGGCGCGCGACAGCCAGACCTCCTCATTCGAAATGGCTGTTACGTTCTCGTAGTCCGCCACATAGTCGATTGACCGGATGATACCTTTCTCGACTGTGAATGCGTTTTCGTCGGCACTCACCACCTTTCCCAGCCGCTTGCCTTCGGAGCTGCGTACAACCATTCCCTTGTGAATCTGATTCCGTTCGACCATGATGGCCCTCCTTGTCTGCAGCGCGTGCTCTCTCCGGTTGACGACTAGGAACAGCACACGTCCGGGTACGACCTGCCGAGTTCTCAGGGCAGGGAGGCACTGACTTGATCCTGTCGATGACCACGCCTTATCGCAAACGACGTCAAGCACGAGATGCGGGTTCCTTCCCCCGGGTGCCTCAATTTGTCGCGCACCGAAACAGTTACACTGACCGTTGGGGCGACCTGCCCGCAGAATGTGCTTCCGGTTCCCAGGTGAGTCCCGGGCCGTGAACTCAACGCGGAGGGTGCTGTTTCGAGAACACTGAATCGTGGTTAGTACCCTTCGGTTCTGGGTCAGCGCCTCCAAGGGATACTCTTCGCCCCCACGAGGGTCCGTTGCCTCACCGATTGTCGCCTTCTTCAGCAGCTTTCGCTCATTAGGATCCTTGTTCCAGGCCCTCGCCCGCACCACCTGCGCACGCATTCCACGAGGTGCGGTGACGGGGCTCGCATCAAGCCGGTCACCTCCGTTGGGTGTGCCTCGAGTGGAACTGGAGAGGCCAGCGCAACGATCCCGTTAATCGCGCAGATCCGCGAACACATTCGGCAGACTCCGTCCTGGAACCCTGAAAGGGTTCTCCCAAACATCGCTTGGAGACACGCCCGCAGATCCACGGAGGAAGCCAACCGTCTCCGTTGACAGTTGTCGGTTCCAGCATTGCTCCACCGGCGATCGGCCACGCTCCTCCGCCGCTCGGAGCGGATCGTCTCCCGGACTGACGGCCCTGGTGAGCGATCCTGAGGAGGTGGAGCAGTGAGGGAGGCCCCGGGTCGCAGGACGCCGGGGCCAGTTGCCTATAAGAGCCTGATCTGCCGGTCTTCCTCGAAGGAGTGGAGCCGGCGCAGCTGCGAGCGCAGCCAGGGGATGGCTGCTAGGCGGGCCAGGAGTGCTGCGGACGGGTGGGCCCCCGATGGGCGAGACCAGCAGCACAGCAAGGGCCTCAACGAGCGGAGGGCCGGCGATCCAGACGGTGCCCCCCCGCCAATCGCGACCGAAGGAGTGCTGCGTCTGGGACGAGATCGGCCCCGGTGACGGCGAGTCGCTGGGCAAGACCCCGCGCGGGCGATCAAGGAGACGGCAGAAGCTACGTAGAGCTCGTCCCGAAATTCGGCACGCAGCTGTCGGGTTCGTTCTATCGTTTGGGGGCAGATTCAGGACTGACGGCGTGGTCGCAGTGAAATGACGTTATCAGGCAGTGTAACCAACCGCTGATAGCCCTCCCGGAGCAGTTCCCATGCGGTATCGAAGCGTTTGCTCTGTATGAAGGAACGCAGGCTGAGGATCGCTTGGCCGCCTTCGTCGCGCCACGCCATGCCCGAGCATTTCATCCGCTGCGTCGCGAGTGTCTTGCACGCCGCCTCGGTAACACCCGTTCCGATTTGTGGGTTCCTCTATGGAAACCAATGTCAAGGGTGAGCTCGTCCCTGCACCCAAATTCCCGCGCTTGGCGTTGGGCGGATCGTTCGCATCCCCGGCTGCGGTCGATCGCGGGGGCACGCAAGCGGC
>Ga0335078_10008356_pt1 | contig 15396 bp, 9 predicted proteins | sample Lox_Sample_32_FD_206711 | JGI IMG/M metagenome (GOLD analysis project Ga0335078, IMG submission 206711) | Soil microbial communities from Loxahatchee National Wildlife Refuge, Florida, United States - Lox_Sample_3.2 | ecosystem: Environmental > Terrestrial > Soil > Wetlands | place: USA: Florida... | reverse complement strand
GCGAACACCATGTCGACCCCGCCCCGGGTCAGGAAGTCGTCACCGTAACCCCAGTCGGCCTGCTCCGCGATGATCCGGGCTTGCGGGTCGCGGGCGCGCACGGCGGCGAAGATCGGGCGCCAGAAATCCGCGAACAGATTCGTGAGCTTACCCTTGTTGTCGAGGTCGTCCATCATGTGGTCGATGCGAAACCCGTCCACGCCGTCGCGCCGGCTGCCGTCGCCGTGCGGATCGACCCACGAGACGAAAAGCTTCTGGAAATAGTCGCGCACGGCGGGGTTGAGCAGATTGACCGTGGCAACCTCGATTTTCCGCCCGTCGTAGCTCGGCAGGGCCGGGACGCCGGGAAGGACGGGCTCGGGCTGGGTGTCGGCCGGACCGTTGTAGAGCACGTAGTGGCTGTAGGGGGAGGCCGGCCGGCCGAGGGAATCTTTGAGCCAGACGTGATTTTGCGTCACGTACTGGATCTCCTGGTCGAGAAAGAGTTTCATCCCGCGCGCGTGGCATGCCGTCACCAGCGCCCGGAAATCCCGCATCGTCCCGTAGGAAGGATCGATGCCTTCGAAGCTGTCGGCGAAATAGTTGTGGTAGAACGGCGACGGCTGGAGCGGCGTCAGCAGGATCGAGGTCACGCCGAGGCCCTGGAGATAGTCGAGGTGGGATCGCAACCCCCGCAGGTCCCCGATGCGATCGCCGTTCGAGTCGCAGAAGCTGCGGAAGAAGATCTGGTAGAAGATCTCGTCCCGCGCCGGGACGGCGGCCGGTCGACCCTGGTCCGGGGCCCCGACGGCCGTGCGCGCCGGGAGGGCGGCGAGCAGCGCCCCCAGGAGGGCGGCGCCGAGCCGCCGGCGCATTCGGGCCCCGGGGTTCATGGCCGGCGCCAGCGCACGACCGTCACGGATTCGCCGGGCAGTTCGGCGACCGGCACCCAGGCGTGAAACGAGCCGTCGGCGGACGGCTCCGGCGGCGCGACGGCGTCCGATCCGAGTCCGGACTGCGCCGGCCACCCGGCGCGCAGGTCGCTCGCGGCGGCCGAAACCGCCGGCGCCGGCACCGGGGCCGCGTTGAAGTTGGCGAGGAGGAGGACGACCTCGCCGCCGGCCTGGCGCATCGCCGCGTACACGTTGGATGCGGTCGTGGTAACGGCGACTGGCTCGCCGCGCCGCAGGGCGGGGGAGTCTTCGCGCAGGCGGATCAATCGGCGGTACAGCGACAGCAGAGACTGCGGGTCGGTCGATTCGGCGGCGACGTTGACCCGCGGGTAGTCGGGATTCACCGCGTGCCAGGGCGCGGCGGTGGAGAAGCCGGCACCGGGCGCGGTTGTCCACTGCATCGGCGTCCGCTTCTCGGGATCCCTCCCTTGGCCGGTCATGCCGATCTCGTCCCCGTAATAAATGAAGGGCACCCCGGGCGCGGTCAGCAGGAGCTCCGCGGCGAACTTCAGCGCCCGGCCATCGCCCGCGAGCTGGCTGGCCACGCGGTTTTGGTCGTGGTTGTCGAGCAGCGTCGCCCAGTCGTCCGCGGCGATGTAGGCGCGCTGCATCCGCTGCAGTTGCTGGGCGTAGATTCCCGCGAGATGGTCGCGCACGGCCCAGACCGTCGCCCGTGCGAAATCGAACTCAAACACGCTGTCGAGCGAGCGCCGGTTGAGGTAGTCGGCGGTGATGCTCGTGGGGGCGGCGACCTCGCCGATCACGAAGCAGTCGGGCTTGATCGTGTGACAATAGGCGGTGAAGTCGCGCAGCCACGCCTTGGTTTCCGGGAGATCCTGCTGCTGCTCGCCGTCCTCAAAGAAATAGCGCACGGCATCGAGGCGGAAACCGTCGACGCCCACCTCGCGCAGCCAGTAGTCCGCGACCCGCCGGTGGTGGGCGGTCACGGCGGGATCGCGGAAATTCCAGTCGGGCATGTCAGGCCCGAAAAGTCCGTAGAAGAACCCGCCGTTCGTGCGGTGCCACGCCGGCGTTCCCCACGGGCCCTCGAGTTCCTCCGGCAACGGCGCAAAACGGAACAGCTGCCGTTCCGGCGCTGCGGGCCCGCCAGCCACGGCGCGCAAAAAAAGCGGGTGCTGTGACGACGCATGATTGAGCACGAGATCGAGGATGACCCGGATGCCGCGCCGATGCGCCGCCTGCACGAGGCGCTGCAGCAGCGCCGTGTCGCCATACTGGGGATTCACGGTGAAGTAGTCCGTCACGTCGTAGCCGTGATAGCTCGGCGAGGGGTTGACCGGCATCAGCCACAGGGCGGTGACGCCGAGGTCGGTGGTGGAATGCGGATCGCCGTCGTTCAGGTAGTCGAGGTGGTCGAGCAATCCCTGGAGGTCGCCGACGCCGTCCCCGGCGAGCGGCCCCGCGGACGCGTCGGCAAAGGAGCGCACAAACACCTCGTAGAACACCGCGTCGCGCCACCAGGCCGGCGGCGCGGCCCGCAGCGAGGCCAGCAGGAGGCCGGACGCGCAGGCCGGGGCGATGAGGCGCCTGAAGTGCATCGGAGGGAGGTATCTTCCGGCGGGACTCCGGTCCGTCAAAAGACGGCGGTGGGATTTAACCTAGGCGGGAGGGACAAAACCTGGGGCGGGATGAAACCGCGGCCGGATGCCGTTGGAGCAACCGAAGTTTTTTCCGCCTCATTGAGGTTTTCTGTACGATTCATGGATCGCCCTGCCGGCGCGGCGGAACCAGCGTCGCCCCATTCCACGGACCGTGTTCCAGCGCCGTCCTCGATACCTCACCCCGTAAGTTCAGCCGATCAGCCGCGCCGCAGGGCGCCGGCCGTAGTTTGACACAGCGACCAACCAGCCCCCCAACCATGACAGCATCACCTCAAAGCAACCGTTCCCGCGGCGCGTTGTGGCGCCTTGCGGGAATTTTCCCGTTGGCCATCGTCCTGCCCCTGACGGCGACGGCCCAGACCGCCCCGGCAACAACGGCGGACCAACCCACCGCCGCGACACCGGCCGCAACCACGACGACGACCACGACGACGACCACGACCACGACCACCGGGGAATCGGTGGTCAAGATGAACCCCTTCGTCGTCGCGGGCTCCTATGCGGGCAGCCTCGAGATGGCGGCCCAGGAGAAGCAGGACTCGCCCGCCATCGTCGAAGTCATCGTACCCGAGGATATCGGCAAACTGCCGGACATCAGCATCGCCGACGCCCTGACCCGCCTGCCCGGCCTCACCAGCCAGCGCGTCAACGGCCGGGACCAACAAATCACGATCCGCGGCTTTGACCCCAACATGAGCGTCGGCACGCTCGACGGCGTCGAGCAGGCCAACACGAACGACAACCGCGCGGTGGAATACGACCAATATCCCGCCGAGCTCATCGGCGGGGTCAAGGTCATCAAATCCGGCGCGGCGGACGTGGTCGGGGGTCTGGCGGGCACGATCGACTTGGAAACGACGTCGCCCCTCGCCGTGGACTACAGCGGCTTCGCCGTGAGCGCCTACTACAGTTGGCCAAAGCTCGGCGAGCTCACGCCCGGCAACAAGATCAACGGTGAGAGTTACTCCGCCACCTACATCGGCCAGTTCGCTGGGGGCACCGAAGGCGTCTTCCTCGGCTTCTCCCACACGGAAAATCCCTACGAGGGCGAGCAGTTCCAGGCGTGGGGCTATCCCACCGATGCCAACGGCAACTACGTGCTCGGCGGCATGAGGATCTACGCCCAGAACAACCTGCTCAAGCGCGATTCTGCCCTGGCGGTGTTCGAAAGCAAGCCGACCGACTGGATCCACAGCAAGCTCGACCTGTATTTCTCCTACTACAATGAGAACCAGCTGCTGCGGGGCATGGAGGTGCCGATGGCGATCTGGAGCAGCGCGGCGCTGCAGCCGGGTTACACGGTGACGAACGGGTTGATCAGCAATTACACGCTGACCAACGTGCAGCCGGTGGTCCGCAACATGGTCACCGCGTGGACGGATCATCTGGCCTCCGCCATCTGGCAGGTCGACGTGGCCGACAAGTCCGCCTGGCCGGTGCACTTCCTCGGTGGTTACTCGAGCGCCGAGCGCAGCGAGGAGGTCCTGGAAGAGTACGCCGGCCTCGGCTTCGCCGCCGGCGCGACCGACCCGGACACGTTCAAAGTCACCGAGACCGCCGGCCAGCTGCCCACGGTCGTCTCGAGTACGAACTACGCGAACGCCGCTCTCTTCACGCTGACCGACCCGCAAGGGTGGGGCACCGGCGTGTTCCCGGTCACCGGCATGGAAGGCTACCTCAAGTACTTCAAGGAAAAGGACGTCGCGGATTCCGCCAAGGTGTCCGCTTCGCACGAACTGAACGCCTCCATCTTCAAGAACGTCGAGGTCGGCGTGAGCTATTCGGAGCGCTTCAAGCAGTCAGGCCAGAATCCCACCGGGTACCTCGTTAACGCCAACGGCAAGCCCAGCGCGGCCCTGCCCCCGCTGCTCGGGACGACGGACCTGTCCTTCATTGGCAACCTGCATCCGATCGCTTACGACCCGAACGCCGCCTACAATGGCGGGGCCTACATCTTCATGCCCAACCCCAATCCCGGCAGCTGGGAGGGCGACAACTTCAAGGTCTGGGAGAAGATCACCCGGCCCTATTTCCAGTTCAACCTGAAGGGTGACGCCGGCGTGCCGTTCGAGGGCAACATCGGTGCCCAGGCCTCGTTTGCCGACCAGAACTCCACCGGCTTTTCCGGCAACGGCGGCAACATCGTCTATCCGGTGAGCGGCGGCGCCACCTATGCGACCTTCCTGCCCAGCATGAACCTGGTCTTCAAGGTCACCAAGCAGGACAACATCCGGCTGTTCGTCGGCCGCCAGGAGCAGCGGCCGCTCATGTATGAAATGCGGGCGGCGCGTGACTACGGCTACAACGCGGCCAATGCCTCCTCCACCACGGTCAGCCCGTGGAGCGGGACCAGCGGCAATCCGGGCCTCCGTCCCTGGCTGGCCAACTCGGTCGACCTCGACTACGAGCATTACTTCGCGCACGGCGGCGGGTACTTCGCGCTGGATCTGTTTGAAAAGCATCTCCAGACCTACGTCTACCAGCAGAACACGGTGACCAACTTCGCGGGTTATCCCTACACGTCCGCGACGCCTCCGGTGCTCATGCAAGGCATCACCTCGGAGTATGTGAATGGCCAGGGGGGCAACGTCAGTGGCGTGGAGGCCACCGTATCGGTGACCAGCGACGTCCTGTCCGGCGGAGCCGTCAAGGGCTTCGGGGTGATCCTCAACGGCCTGGTCGTGGACAGCACCATCCAGCCCTGGGGCCCGGGCAACGGCAGTGCGCCGCTCCCCGACATGTCGAAGAAGACCGGCAATATCACCCTGTACTACGAGAGCCACGGCTTCTCGGCCCGCGTCAACTGGCACTATCAGTCGGAGACCCGGGAGTACATCGTGCAGTTCGGCGCGCCGAATTTCGCCGGATACGGGTCGCCCAACGACGGCTACTCGGAGGAGACACCCTTCCATACGATTGACGCCCAGATCAGCTACGCCTTCAAGAACGGTCCGTTTCGGGGTCTGACCTTGTACCTGGAGGGCAGAAACCTGAACAATGCGCCCCTGATCACCTACAATAACGGCGATTCGCGCCAGCTGATGAACTGGCAGAAGTACGGTGCGAATTTCCAGGCCGGCGTGTCCTACAAGTACTAACCCCGGGGCGTCAGCGCCTCCCAGCTCTGTCATTGCGGCCATCAGCCTGATCCTGGTGGCCGCAATTTTTCGGCCATGTTCGCATCGCAGACCCTTTCCGCCTCCCGGCGGTTGGTCCCCCCGCTGGCTCTGGCGCTGGCCGCCGGACTCGCCGGGGCGCCGGTGGCCTCGGGAGAGCCGGAGGCCGCTCTCCGGCCGATCGGCGCCGTCGCGTCGGTCACCCCGACCGCAGACGGCGTCCGCCTGGCCTGCGGCGACGGCTCGGCGGTTGAGCTCACCGTGCTGGCGCCCGATCTGGTGCGCGTGCGCGCGCAGTTCGCCGGCCAGGCGGCGGCGCCCGACCATTCGTGGGCGATTGCGCGCACGAATTGGGACCCCGTGGCTTGGCATCTGGCGCAGGCGGCGGACGCGATCACGCTGACCACCGCCGAAATCGAGGTGGTCGTCCACCGGCAGCCCCTGCTGGTCGAATTCCGCGACGGCGCCACCCACCGGGTGATCAGCGCCGACGAGCGGCCGATGGCGCGCGATCCGCAGACCGGGGTGATCGAGGTGGCGAAGCGCCTCGGGCTCGACGAGCATTTTTACGGGCTGGGGGAGAAGGCCGCCCGGCTCGATCACCGGCGCGGCAAGTTCACGATGTGGAATTCGGACACCCCGGGCTACGTCGAGGGCACCGATCCCATCTACCAAAGCGTCCCGTTCTATCTCGGCCTGGACGGCGGTGTTGCCTACGGGCTGTTCTATGATAATTCGTACCGCGCCACCTTCGACTTCGGGCGGAGCGGACAGGAGGCGGTGATCTACCGCGCGGACGGCGGGGAGCTGAACTACTACTTCTTCGCCGGTCCGGGCCTGAAAAAAGTCCTCGGCCGGTACACCGAGCTCACCGGCCGCATGCCGCTGCCCCCGTTGTGGGCGCTTGGCAACCAGCAGAGCCGCTACAGCTATTATCCCGACACGCTCGCCGAGCAGATCGTCCAGCGCTACCGGAGCGAGCACCTCCCGCTCGACGTGCTCTACCTCGATATCCACTACATGGACGGCTACCGGGACTTCACCTGGAATCCGCAGCGGTTCCCCGATCCGCGCGGGCTGCTCGGGCGGCTCCGGGCGGAGGGGGTCAAGGTCGTCACCATTATCGACCCGGGCGTGAAGTACCAGCCGGTCCCCGCCGACGCGCCCGCGGACGCCCACTATGCCGTGTTCGACGAGGGCGTCGCCGGAAATTATTTTCTCCGCCGGCGCGACGGATCGTTGTGGATCGGCGAGGTCTGGCCGGGCAAGGCCGTCTACGTCGACTACACCCGGGCGGACGCGCGGCGATGGTGGGGCGACCTCCACCGGCCCTTCCTCGACGCCGGCGTGGCCGGCATCTGGGACGACATGAACGAGCCGTCGGATTTCACCGACCAGACCGGCCGCAGCCAGCAGGACGTGGTCTTCAACGACCTCGGCGCGCACACGCCCTACGCCGAGAATCGGAACGTTTTCGCGCTGAACGAAGTCCGCGCCACCTACGTGGGGCTGGCGCGGCTCCAGCCGGATCGCCGCCCGTTCGTGCTCACCCGCGCCGGCTATGCCGGCGTCCAGCGCTACGCCGCCATGTGGACTGGAGACAACAAGGCCACGTGGGACTCCCTCGCACTCAACATCCCGATGTTCGCCTCGCTGGGGCTGTCGGGCGAGGCCTTCGTCGGCGCCGACATTCCCGGCTTCATCGGGCGCGCGTCGCCCGAGTTGCTGGTGCGCAGCTACGAGCTCGCCTGCCTCGTGCCCTTGTGCCGCAACCACGCGGCGATCGACAATTACGACCACGAGCCTTGGCGCTTCGGTCCCGTCTACACGGACATCATCCGCCGCTACCTCCGGCTCCGCTACCGCCTGCTGCCCTACCTCTACACGACGATGGAGGAAGCGCACCGCACCGGCGTGCCCCTGTTCCGACCCCTGGTGCTGAATTTCCAGGACGACCCCAACACGTTCAATCTGGACGACGAGTTCATGGCCGGCGACGCCCTGCTCGCTGCGCCGGTGCTGCAACCGGGCGTGCGCGGCCGGGAGATCTACCTGCCGGCCGGCGTGTGGTACGATTACTGGACCGGCGAACCGGTCGCGGGCGGCCGGCTGCTCTGGGCGGAGGCGCCGCTCGACCGCGTCCCGCTCTATGTGCGGGGTGGCAGCGTCGTGCCCACCACCGAGCCCATGGATTTTGTCGGCGAGAAACCGTGGGACCCGGTGTGCTTCGACGTGGCTCCCGACGCCCACGGCGCCGCCGCCGGCTCGCTTTACGAGGACGATGGCGTCAGCTTCGCCCACCGGGACGGCGCCTTCCGCCGGACGGCTGTGGAATTCGAGCCTGACGCCGGCGGGGCCCGACTGAGCTTGTCCGCCCCGACGGGCCGTTACGCCCCCGGCCCGCGAAGCCTGGAGTTCATGATCCGCGCCGCCAACTCCTTCCACACCGCGACTGTTGACGGGCATCCGCTGGGCCAGCTGGCCGCCGGGGCCGCGGGCGCGGGCTGGTGGCGGGACGCCGCTGGCGCGCTGCACGTCCGCCTCGCCGATGATGCCCAGCCGCATGTCGTGACCTTCCGATGATCCCCTCCCTGCAAACCTCGTCGTGGCTCCAAGTCCGCACTGCGGGCGTGCTCGCGCACATCTCGTCGCTGCCCGGCGCCTTCGGCATCGGGAATCTCGGCGGCGGCGCGCGGAGTTTCGTCGATCTCGCCGCGCGGGGCGGGTTCAAATACTGGCAGATCTGCCCGCTCGGGCCCACCGGCTACGGCGATTCGCCTTACCAGTCCTTTTCCAGTTTCGCGGGCAATCCCTACTTCCTCGATCTGGAGGAGCTGCAACAGGCCGGATTATTGACCGCGAACGAACTGGCGCCGCTGCGGGCGCTGCCGGCGGCGGCGGTGGAGTACGGCCGCCTGTACGCGGAATTCTGGCCTGTGCTGGCCCGCGCGCACGCGCGTTTTCTGGAGCGCGGCGCCCGGGCGCCGTGGGGCGGAACGCGGGCGCTGGCGGACTTTGTCGCGACCGCGGGCGACTGGCTCGAGGCCTACGCGGCGTTCATGGCGCTCAAGCATGAGTTCGCCGGCCGCCCGTGGCCGGAATGGCCGGCGGAGTGGCGCGATTGGCGGCCGGGCCTGGCGGCGCGCCTCCCGGCCGCGGCGGCGGCCGAGGCCGACCGCCAGCGCTTCTACCAGTTTGTCTTCGCCCGCCAGTGGGCCGCCCTGCGCACGTATGCCGCCGGCCAGGGGCTCGGGATCATCGGCGACGTGCCCATCTTCGTCGCGCTCGACAGCGCCGACACCTGGCGCTGGCGCGACGTGTTCCGCCTCGCGGCGGACGGCCGTCCGGAGGTTGTCGCCGGCGTGCCGCCCGACTATTTCTCGACCCGCGGGCAGCTGTGGGGCAATCCGCTCTACCGTTGGGACCGGCTGGCCGAGACGGGCTACGCCTGGTGGATCGACCGGCTGCGCGTCGTGTTCGACCGCTGCGACCTCGTGCGCCTGGACCATTTCCGCGGCTTCGACACCTTCTGGGAGATTCCGGCCGGCGCGCGGGACGCGCGGCGGGGCCAGTGGCGGCCCGGTCCCGGTCGGGCCTTCTTTGACGCGGTGAAGGCCGCGCTCCCGGAGGCGCGGTTGATCGCCGAGGACCTGGGTTACATCACCGCGGAGGTCACCGCCCTGCGCCGTGCCACCGGCCTGCCGGGCATGAAGGTCCTGCAGTTCGCCTACGGGCACGATGACAACAACGTGAACCTGCCGCATTTCTTCCCGCCCGACTGCGTCGTCTACACCGGCACCCACGACAATGACACGACGCGGGGCTGGCTGGCGGGCCTCGACCCGGCGCGGCTGGCCCAGGCCGCCGATTACTTCGAACTCGACGGCGCCGACACGGCGTGGCCGGTGATCCGGGCGGCGTTCGCCTCGGTCGCGCGGCTGGCGGTCGTGCCGATGCAGGACCTGCTCGACCTGCCGTCGACCGCGCGAATGAACCTGCCCGGCTCCACCGAGGGCAACTGGCGCTGGCGGTTCACGGCCGAGGACCTGGAGCGCCTCGCCCGCACCCGGCTTGACACGCTGCGCCACTGGCACGTGCTCTATGACCGCACCGGCGACGCCCGCCAGCGCGAGTACAGCGCGCCACCGGCCGCGCTGCCCTCCGCCACCCGGAAGCACTCCACCCCGCCGATCCCGACCCCCGTCCAACCGTGAGCCAAACGCCCCGCCTGTCGCTGCCCGCGATCTGGAACATGAGCTTCGGCTTTCTCGGCATCCAGTTCGGCTGGGGCCTGCAGATGGCGAACATGAGCGCCATCTACCAATACCTCGGGGCCAAGGAGAGCGACATTCCGATGCTCTGGCTCGCGGCGCCGCTCACCGGGCTGATCGTGCAGCCGATCATCGGATACTACAGCGACCGGACCTGGTGCTGGCTCGGCCGGCGGCGACCCTATTTTCTGGGCGGGGCGATTCTGGCCAGTCTCGCGTTGATCGCGATGCCCAACTCCTCGTCCCTGTGGATGGCGGCCGGATTGCTCTGGGTGCTCGACGCCTCGGTCAATATCAGTATGGAGCCGTTCCGCGCATTCGTCGGCGACCTGCTGCCGCCGGACCAGCGGCAGCTGGGCTTTTCGATGCAGAGCCTGCTGATTGGACTGGGCGCGGTCTCGTCCTCAGCCCTCCCGTGGTTCCTGACCAACGTGATCGGCGTGAAGCCGGATGCGCATCCCGGCGGCATCCCGCACACGGTGCACCTGGCGTTTTACCTCGGCTCGGCGGTCTTTCTTAGCGCCGTGCTCTACACCATCATCACGACCGGCGAGCATCCGCCGGCGCCGGCCGGCGTGACCTCCGCCGCCGGCTCTCCGCCGGTCCCTGGCATCATTGCCGGCATCCTGTCCATGCCGCGGGTGATGCGCCGGCTCGCGGTCGTGCAGTTCTTCACCTGGCTGGGGCTATTTTGCCTGTGGATTTATTTCACGCCGGCGATCGCCCACCGCATCTTTGGCGGCGAGCCCGGCTCGCCCGCCTATCAGCGCGGAGTGGAGTGGGGCGGCGTCTGCTTCGCCGTCTACAACGGCGTGGCGTTTGCGTACGCCTTCCTGCTCGTGGCGCTGGGCCGGCGCGGCATCCCGACCAAGGCCCTGTATGCGTTTGGCCTGGTGTGCGCGGGGCTCGGCCTGCTCGCCGTCGCGCTGTGGCGGCAGCAATCCGGGTTGTTGGTGTCAATGACCGGCATTGGGATCGGGTGGGCCACCATTCTGGCGATGCCCTACGCCCTGCTGGCCAACGCGATTCCGCCGAGCCGTATGGGCTTTTTCATGGGGGTGTTCAACTTCTTCATCGTGTTGCCGCAGATCGTGGCGGCCACCGTGTTGGGCTTCGTCGTGCAGCACTTTTTCGCCGGGCAGTCGATGCCGGCGGTCGTCACCGGCGGTGCCTCCATGCTGCTGGCCGCGCTGGCGCTGCTGCGCGTGCCGGCTCCGGACGCGGCCCCCGGAGGTCCGGCCGCCGGGCGCACCGCGTGATCCGGGGCACCGGCGTCAGTCGCCGCCCCCGTCGTCGTCCCCGTTGGCCGTGGCGGGCTGGCCCGGCGAATAATCGACGCGGTCGAAGTAGATGGTCTTCGGCCGGTCTTCGCCCTGGCCCCGGCGCGTGTCGAAGCGCGCCCGGTAGTCGGCCGGCGACTCCCCGCAGTGCTTCTTGAAGACGCGGGCGAAATACCCGGCGTCGTCGAAGCCGCTCGCAAACGCGATCTCCGAGATGTGGAGCGGGGTCGACTCGAGCGCGAGCCGCGCCCCCTCGATGCGGATCCGGTGGATGTACTGGATCAGCTTCTCGCCGGTGGCGTTGTGAAAGAGGTGCGAGAGGTAGTCCGGCGAGCACTGCAGCCGCTCGGCGATCGTCTTGACGCTCAGGCTGGTGTTGGAGAATTGCTCGCGGACAATCCACTTCACGTGGAACACCTTCCCGACGTCGGTGTTGAGCCGGTCGGTCGTGGTCGCGACCAGGCTTTCGAACATGCCCAGCAGGGCGGTGACGAGCCCGCGCAGGACGTGGTCGCGGGCGGGCGCCTGCCGGCGGTGGGCGGCGATGACACTCTGGGCCAGGCCCTCGACCTCCTGCGCGTTGGGCAGGTCGAAAAACTCGATCACCTCGATGTCCGGCTTTTGCGGCGCCACCTCGTGCGCGAGGTGCAGGCTCAGGGTGTTGCTGTAGAATCCGGCGACCAGGTTGCGGAACGGACGGTCCGGATCCGCATAGACGGCCTCGCCGTGGGGCAGGCCGGCAGGCACGACGCACAGGTCGCCCGGGCGCAGGTCGAAGGTCTCCTTGGGAAAACGGAATTCGGTGCGTCCCTGCATCTGCAGGAACACCTCCGGCTTGAAATGAAAATGCATCCCCGGCAGGCGCTGCATCAGGCCCTCGTCGCCGGGCACCCGCACGCGCAACTGCTTGCGGCTGGCACGCTGGATCGCGTCCTCGAGGACGTCGCGCATCTCGGCCCGGTCGTTGGCGCGCGTCGGCTGGCCGAACGGGGGCCGCACGGGGATCGGGGGGATGGAGTTCATCAAACGGGCCTTGCCGGTGCGCGCGACAGGCGGGGCAGCATCTTTATGTATTCGATTCCGAACGTCTTGCAAGGCGTGACGGGCGCGAGGCGGGGCGGGTTGGCGTCGCGTATCCGGCCAGCGCAACGTTGACCGCGGCGGACCGACCGCTATCAAAGCCCCCATGACGACGTACCCCTGGAGTCGGCGGGCAATCGTGGTGGGGATCGTGATGGCCTTGGTCGGGATCGCGCTTCCGGTGCACGCGGCGCCGCCCCCGCCCACGCCGGTGGCGCTGGGCAACGACACTTATCGTCTTACCCACAGCGCCCGCTGGACGTTCTCCTACAACACCGAAAAACTCGAGCGGCTGGCCCGCGAGGACGCGGTCAAGTTCTGTGCCGGCCTGGGCAAAAAGATGAAGGAGGTGTCGATTTCTTCGCAGAAGGCCTCGGTGTTGTACGGCGGCATTTCCCAGGCGACGATCGTTTTCAAGGCCCTCGACCCTTCGGACCCGGAGTTCGGCCCGGCGGCGGGCGGGGCGCCGCCGAGCGACCTCCAGATGTTGGAGGCCCTGCACGAAAAGCAATTGCTCTCGGATGCGGAGTATCAGGCCGCGAAGCAGCGGCTGGCGGAGAAATCGCCCGAGATGGACCAGTTGCAGGAGCTCAGGCAGAAGGGCATCCTGACGGAGGCCGAATTCGAGGCCGCCAAGGCCAGGCTCCTGGAGCGCGCGAAATAGTGGATCGCGGCGGTCCGGCCGAGACGACGTTGCCCCAGGAGAATTATGAGCATCAGCCCGTTGGTTTCCGCCCTTGGAACGACGTTCGCCCTCGGGGTGTTTGTCGCCAACATTGCGATCGCGCTCGGCGTCTACCGGGACGCCCAGGCCATGCAGCTATCGGCCCGGAGGCGGCTGCGGATGTTTTCGCCGGGCACGTGGGCGCTGATCTGCCTCTTTGCCGGCATTCCGGCGCTGGCGGTTTACTGGGCCGCGCATTACTCCACGTTCGCGAAGGATTGAGCGGCCGGCTGCCCAGTCTGCCCGGTACCGGGGCGAATCACGTCGCTGACTCCCCCAAACTCCGCCGGTTGCCGATTTGAGCCGGAAGACTTCCTTGACGGGTGGACGCCGCCGGACCCATGAACACCCACCCCTGCCGGCAAACGCTCCCTCCAACCCCCAAATTCCGGGTCTAAAATGAAAACCTGCTGCCGGATGATCACGGTGGTCGCCGCTTGGGTCACGTCTTGCGCTTGCCACCCCCTCTTTGGACAGGCGCCGTCCCGGGCCGTGGGACTTTTCCCCGCGGCCGGGAGCAGGCAGGTGAATCCCGACACCCATCTGGTCCTCACCTTTCCCAGCGCGCCGACCATCGGGAAGTCGGGCCTTGTCCGCATCATCGACGCCTCGAGCAACCAGGTCGTGGACTCACTCGACCTCAGCATTCCGGCCGGGCCGGCGCTCCGGGGGCCGCTCCCACCCACGCCCAACCTTCCCCCCGCCGAGGCGGCAGCCCGCGCCGCGCAAGCCCAGGCCAGAGAGGCGATGCCGCTCGGGCACGCCACCAACGCCACCGCGGTCGCGGGCACCACGGCCAACGATCAACATCCGGCGCGCGACTATCAGCTCACCATCATCGGCGGCGTGACCCAGGGTTTTCATTTTCATCCCGTCATCATTCACGGGAACGTCGCGACCATTTATCCGCATAACAATCTGTTGGCTTATGGTAAGACCTACCGCGTGGAGATCGATCCCGGCGTCCTCACGCTGGCGGACGGGAGCTTCCGGGGAGTCAGCGGCGATGACGGATGGACGTTCGCGACCAAGGCCGCGCCGCCTCCGGCCAACGCCACGCGCCTCGTGGTCGCGGCGGATGGCAGCGGGGACTTCAACACCGTGCAGGGCGCGCTCGACTTCGTGCCCGACCATCCGGCGGAGCGCGTGACCATCGTCATCAAGAAGGGCAACTACGAGGAAATCGTCTTCTTCCACGGCAAGTCCGATCTCACGATCCGCGGGGAGGATCGGGAACAGGTGCAGGTGGGCTATGCCAACAACAGCCGCTTCAACCCGCCGAATCAGACGGACGCCGACGGTCATCTCCTCGGCGGGCCGTCGCGGCGGTGCGCCTTCGCCTGCTACAATTCGACGGGCATTGTGCTCTCGGATTTTACCGTCAACAATTACGCCATGGGGCAGGCCGAAGCCCTGCTCATCTCGGGTTCAAAGAACATCGTCAGCCACGTGACGATCAACGGCTCGGGGGATGCGTTGAACCTGAAAGGCTCGGTCTACCTGACGCACTGCAAAATCACGGGCCATGGAGACACGATCCTCAACGTCGGTCCGGCGTTTTTTTACCGCTGCGAACTCGCCTCCTGGGGGCCCTACCTGTGGGTGCGCAACCCGGCCACGAATCACGGCGATGTTTTCGTCGAATGCACCTTCGACACGCCGCCCGGGGTCAATCCCCTCTTTGGTCGCCTGACCCAATCGGTGCTGGCCCGCCTGCCGAACAATCATGGAATCAACTATCCCTACGCGGAGGCGGTGCTGCTCAACTGCCGGCTCAAAGATATTCCGCCGGAAGGCTGGGGCCCGATCGACGACGACACCGCCCACGTGAGATTCTGGGAATACCACAGCACGAACCTGTCGGATGGAACACCCGTCGACGTGAGCAAACGCCATCCCGCGTCCAGGCAGCTGACGATGGAGAAGGACGCCAAGACGATCGCCGATTACAGCAACCCCGCGTTCGTGCTGGGCGGCTGGAACCCGATCGTTGACCAGTGAATGATCTTGTTCCCCAAGCACGAAGATGCCTGCACGGGCGCGTCAACGGGCTGGTCTGGGGACGGGCGATGACCGGCGCGAAAACCCCGGGCCTGGGCGACTGGACGGCCGGAAAGCGCCCGGACTGACGTTGTGGCTCAAGCAACCGGCACCAGTCTTGCCCGGTATGCTGTGGGCTGGTCTGCCAGCCGTAGGCTTGGCGGAGGCTGGTGGCAAGGCCCGGAATCGAACCGGGGACACAAGGATTTTCAGTCCTCTGCTCTACCAACTGAGCTACCTTGCCGGAGCGAAAGGGGGCAGCAAATGAAGGCCCCCGATTGACGTCAATGGGATTCCTCCCGAGGATGAACGCGCACCGCCGATGACTGCC
>Ga0335078_10008355_pt1 | contig 15396 bp, 14 predicted proteins | sample Lox_Sample_32_FD_206711 | JGI IMG/M metagenome (GOLD analysis project Ga0335078, IMG submission 206711) | Soil microbial communities from Loxahatchee National Wildlife Refuge, Florida, United States - Lox_Sample_3.2 | ecosystem: Environmental > Terrestrial > Soil > Wetlands | place: USA... | reverse complement strand
ACTTCGCGGCGCATCTCGGTTGCATCGCAGGCCTGTTCCAGGAAGGCTGTGCGCTCCTCCGGCGGCCGCTCAAGGGCCGACGCGAGCACTTCTTTAACGTTTTTCCACTGTTCCGGGGTCACTTGCGTTGCCCTGGCAAAGCCTTCCTCGCAGCGTAAACTACAGGCCCCTATGTCGGGTCGTCAAGTCGTCGTTCGCCCAGAACGTGCCGGGTCGGCCATCGGAGTCTGATCCCCCTGCTATACTGGACCGTTCCTATGAAACCTCGAAAGCCCCTGGGGAAGGTGCGTGTCGTTGCGAAGGCCGAATTGCCCACCCGCTTCGGCCGGTTCAAGATTTTTGGCATCAAAGGCCGCAAGCCAAACGAAGAAGCGGTGGCGATTCAGCATGGCCGCATCAGGCCGGGTGAGGCACCGCTCGTGCGGGTTCACTCGCAATGCCTCACCGGCGATGTGTTCACTTCACAGCGCTGCGATTGCCGCGCGCAACTGGAATTCTCGCTCGGCAAGATTGCCAACGAACGCTGCGGCATCGTCCTTTATCTGCCGCAGGAAGGCCGCGGGATCGGGCTGATCAATAAGCTGAAGGCGTACGAATTGCAGGATCAGGGACTTGATACGGTCGAGGCCAATCGGAAACTAGGATTCGCGGCGGATTCCCGCGATTACGATTTTGCCGCTGCTGCGTTGAAAGCGCTCGGAGCGCGCTCCGTCCGCCTGCTCTCCAACAACCCGGACAAGATCACGCAACTTGAAAAAAACGGAGTCCGCGTGACCCAGCGTGTTCCCTGCCGTCCTCGTACCAGCCATCACTCCCGCGCGTATTTGAAGACGAAGCAAGCCAAGATGGGACACCTGCTGAGCGGGCGCAAGAACTAAAGACTTCCCCCGCCCACGAAGTGGACGATCTCGAAACTGTCGTTGGGTTCGACGCGCGTCTCCTGCCATTGTGGGCGCGGCAAGATATCGCGGTTCCGTTCGACCGCGACGCGGTCGACGCGCATGCCGAGATGTTGAAGCAGCCCGCTGACCGTTAGGCCTTTCGGAATTTCACGCCGTTCTCCGTTGATCGTGACCGTCATGCCGGAAGAAGAATGCCTTGCGTGCGTCCGTGACGCCAGACCAAAATCGCTAGTTTTTCGCCGTATTTGCGGGGTCTTGCGACTGGCGTGAGCGCATGCTGAATCGAATCTCGTGCTTGGCCGCGTCTTTCTTCGCGCGAACCACGAGCGCCAGATCGCCCTTGCCCAGTTGAGGCAAGGGAAATTCGATTCGCACGCGGCCCTGCTCATCCGATGTCGCCATGTGCTGGGTGTCGCGAAGAGATCCTTCGATCAAAGCTTCGACCTGAACGCCCGACTGTGGCTTCTGATCCGATTTGCGCACAATCTCGACATCGAGCAATACCTTCCCGGCCGAGAGCCACGCCTTCGGATTCAGCAGTTGCACCACGATTTCTTCCACGTTCGTCGGGGGATGGGGCTGCGCCGGCGACTGTCTTGTGGCGGCGTCGATTTGGGCGTCGAGCGCGCCGGCGCGCAGTTCGTCGATGATGAACTTGTGCTGATCGGCCACGCGCCGATGCAGAGCTTCGTCGCTCAGCTGAACAGAAACCGTCAAATGCTCATAATTCGTGGAATGCCGATGCACAACGCGGCCCTGCTGGTAAATCGCTGTGTCGATGACCCGATGGCTGGGTCCGCGGTCCTCAGTTTGGACGTGGAAGACGCGATCACCCACGCGCACGTCTGTATTGAAGCCGGAACTCATCGGGGACTGGGGGCCTCGATATTAAAATTCCATAAAGCCGCGAGCAGAAATTTCGGCGAGTGCATTTGACCCGCGTACTCTCGAAAGTTATTATAGCAACCGGTCTGCGATGAACAGCAATTACCTCGACAGCTACGCACCGTTATTGCTCATGTTTATACTAGCGGCTGGACTTGCGGGCGTGCTGATTACCGTCTCCACTATCATCGGCCGGCACAAGCGCACACGCGAAAAAGACTTGCCGTACGAATGCGGAATTCGCCCCACGGGCGATGCGCGCCAGCCATTTTCCGTTCACTTCTACATGGTGGCTTTGATCTTTATTTTGTTCGATATCGAAGCCATCTTCCTCTACCCTTGGGCGCTCGTCTACCACGACCTGAAAGTGTTTGGCTTTGTGGAGATGTTGCTTTACATTGTCATCCTGCTGGTTGGATACATTTACCTCTGGAAAAAAGGCGCGCTCGACTGGACCAAGTAAGCGCCTGTCCGGAAGCGGACTCATAGTGGAATCACGGGACCTTGCCAAAAGCCCTGTAGCGCAGAAACTCAGGGAACGGGACGCACAAACCGTCGCCGAAGTGATTGAATTCAGAGGCGAAACGACCATCGTCGTTCCCGCGCAGATGCTGACGTGCGCCGCCGAATACCTCGCAGGCGAGCCGGGCCTGCGTTTCACGTATTTATCTGACATCACGCCCGTTGATCGCTTTCCGCTCGAGCCGCGTTTTGAGCTGAATTACCACCTGCTGTCGCTCGAACGCAAGGAACGCGTGCGGTTGCGCGTGAAATTGCCGGGCGCCGACCCGGTCATCGCGACGGTATCGAATATCTGGCCGACGGCGAATTGGCACGAGCGCGAGGCATTCGACCTTTTTGGCATCAAGTTCCAGGGCCATCCTGATTTGACCCGTATCTTGATGCCTGACGAGTGGGAAGGCTATCCGCTTCGTAAAGACTACCCGGTTGAGGGGTTCCGCTAGACGTGAGCGACGAAATCCGAGCCACGACAGCGACCATCGAGACGGCTGCCGGTCCCGCCGCGCCGATGGTCCTCAATATGGGGCCGCAGCATCCGTCGACGCACGGCGTGCTGCGCGTGATCCTCGAACTCGATGGCGAGACAGTCCTCTCCGCCAAGCCCGTGATCGGTTACCTCCACACGGGAATCGAGAAATCCTGTGAATCGAAGACGTATTCGCAGTGCATCACGCTCACCGATCGCATCGACTACCTCGCGCCGCTTTCAAACAACCTCGCATTTTGCCTCGCGGCCGAGAAGTTGATTGAAATCGAGGTTCCCAAGCGCGCGCAATACATCCGCGTGCTCCTGACGGAACTCACGCGCATCAGTTCGCACCTTGTCTGGCTCGGCACGCACGCAATCGATCTCGGCGCGATGTCTGTCTTCCTTTACTGTTTCCGCGAACGCGAAGAGATCATGAAGATCTACGAGTACGTGTCCGGCCAGCGGATGATGACCAGCTATTTCCGCATCGGCGGCCTCGCCCTCGAACCGCCCCCCGGCTGGCTCGATCGCGTGCAGCGTGTGGTTGATGCGATGCCCGGACACATCGACGAATACGAAACGCTGCTGACGGAAAATCGAATCTGGAAAGGCCGCACGGAGGGCGTAGGCTACCTCAGCGGGAAAGATGCCATTGCGATGGGGGTTTCCGGTCCGCTCCTTCGCGCGAGCGGCGTGCCATTCGATGTCCGCAAGGATTTCCCCTACTCGCGCTACGAGGAATTTGATTTCCAGGTGCAGACGTCGAATCTGTGCGACTCCTACGGGCGATACAAAGTCCGCGTCGCCGAAATGCGCGAAAGCTTGAAGATTATCCGGCAGGCAATGAACAAGATCCCGTCGGAAGGCCCGTTCCGGGCTGAATTGCCTGGCATCATTCCTCCTTCGCGCGAGGAAATGAAGACGTCCATCGAGGGCCTGATTTATCACTTCAAGATTTTCACGGAGGGTTTTGCGCCGCCGCCGGGCGAGGTCTACAGCGCCGTCGAATCGCCGCGCGGCGAACTTGGCGTGTTCATGGCGAGCGACGGCTCGGCAAAACCATATCGCGTGAAGTTCCGCACGCCATCTTTTGTGAATTTGCAGTCGCTGCCGATGCTGGCCGTCGGACGTTTGATCGCCGACGTCGTCACATGCATCGGCACCACCGACATCGTGCTGGGAGAAGTCGACCGCTAGCCTGAGGGCACGCAACCGAATTATGCAACTGTCGCAGCAGCTGGACGCAAAATTCAAGGATCTGGTCAGCCGCTATCCGGTGAAGCGCTCCGCGCTCATCCCCATGCTGCTTTACGGGCAGGATGAGTTGGGTTTCGTCAGCGACGAGCTAATGGACGAGATCGCCACGCGCCTCGATTTGAACCGCGTTCAGGTCGAAGAGACGATGGCGTACTACTCCATGCTGCGGCGCAAGCCCGCCGGCCGTTACCACATCCAAGTCTGCACGAACGTTTCCTGCATGCTGCGGGGCGGCAAAGAGCTGTACGAGCACGTGCAAAAGCGTCTCGGCATCGGCAATAAGGAAGTTTCCGAAAGCGGCACTTTTTCGCTCGAGGAAGTCGAATGCATGGGTGCGTGCACGGGCGCTCCGGCCATTCAAGTGAATTACGACTTCCACGAAAATCTCGACGAGCACAAAGTCGACGCGATTCTCGAGCAGTTGGAAGCAGGCAAAGTCCCGAAGCCGGTAGGGGTGATCTCCGGCGCTTTGCACGAACGGCACAAGGCCGAAGTTGTCGTGATCAGCAAGCGCTTCGGGCTCGCAAATTCGACGAAGATCGACACCTACCTCGCAAATGACGGTTACAAGGCGCTCGACAAAGCCCTGAAGCAGATGACGCCCGATACCATCATCGACGAAGTGAAGAAATCGGGCCTCCGTGGTCGCGGCGGAGCGGGCTTCCCCACTGGCATGAAGTGGAGCTTCGTCCCCAAAGATTCGCCCAAGCCGAAATACGTGCTCTGCAACGCGGACGAGAGCGAACCCGGCACTTCTAAAGATCGCCCGTTGCTCGAAATGGATCCGCACCAGCTGATCGAAGGCACGGTGATTGCCGGGCGCGCGATTGGATCGAATCAGGGTTACATCTACATCCGCGGCGAGTATCGCTATTTGATCGGCATCGTGGACGCAGCGATCCATGAGGCCTACGCGAAGGGCTATCTCGGCAAGAATATTATGGGCAGCGGATTCAATTTCGAGCTTTCTACGCATACCGGCGCCGGAGCCTACGAGTGCGGTGAAGAATCGGCTTTGATGGAATCGCTCGAAGGCAAGCGCGGTTACCCGCGCATCAAGCCGCCGTTCCCTGCCGTCGTCGGCCTCTACGGCTGTCCGACGATCATCAATAATGTGGAAACGCTCAGCACCGTGCCCGCCATCATCCATGGCGGCGGCGAATGGTACGCGGCACTGGGCGTGCCGAAGAACGGCGGCACGCGCCTTTATTCGATCTCCGGGCACGTGAACAAGCCGGGAATCTACGAATTGCCGCTCGGATTCCCCCTGCGCCGGCTAATTGAAGAAGTTGCCGGCGGCATGCGCGGCGGCAAGAAACTGAAAGCTGTCATTCCCGGCGGAAGCTCTTGCCCGCTGCTTTCACCAGACGAAATCGATGTTCCGCTCGACTACGATTCCGTCGCGAAAATCGGCTCGATGCTCGGCTCGGGCGGCACGGTGGTGATGGACGAAGACACATGCATGGTGGACATGGCGCGCCGCATCATGCATTTCTACGCGCACGAATCCTGCGGCTGGTGCATCCCCTGCCGGGAGGGCACGGCATGGCTGCGCAAGATGCTTGACCGGTTCCACGATGGCGGCGGCCGCGAAGAAGACATTCCGCTGATCGACGAGCTTTCAAAGAATATGCTGGGCCGGACGTTTTGTGCCCTCGGTGACGCAGCGGCGCTTCCGACCATCAGCATCGTGAAAAAGTGGCGCAACGAGTTCGAGGATCATTTGCAAGGCAAGTGCGCGTATAAAGCCGCGGACGTTGTTGCCGCAGCGCGCTAGCCATCGGCTTTTCTAGGACATTATGGCGGACCAAAAGCAAATCACGTTCACTCTTGACGGTCAGCAGTTGACGACCGCGCCAGGTACGCTCGTCATCGAAGCGGCCAAGACCCAGGGCATCGAAGTCCCCTCCTTTTGCTATTACCCCGGTCTGGCATTGCAGGCCGCGTGCCGCATGTGTCTCGTCGAAGTGGAGAAAATGCCGAAGCTGCAGACCGCCTGCACGCTAGTCGCAACCGACGGAATGGTCGTAAAGACCGCCACCGATCAGGTTCACAAAGCCCGCAAGGACATGATCGAGTTCCTGCTCTCGAATCATCCGCTCGATTGCCCTGTCTGCGATAAGGGCGGCGAGTGCGAATTGCAGGACATGACCTTCCGCTACGGCCTCGACAAGACGCGCTTCGTCGAAGAAAAGCTGCATGACCCGGAAGAAAAATGGTCGCCGTTGGTCTACTACGACGCGCCGCGCTGCATCCTCTGCTACCGCTGCGTTCGTGTGTGCGATGAAGGCATGGACGTGAAGGCGCTGGGCGTCGGCGCGCGCGGTGTGCATTCGGTGATTCTGCCCAATACGCCCGGCGAACTCGCCTGCGAAGAATGCGGCATGTGCATCGATATCTGTCCTGTCGGCGCGCTCACGAGTGGCACGTATCGCTATCAGACGCGTCCGTGGGAGATGACGTACGTAGGCACCCCCTGCACGCACTGCTCGAACGGCTGTAAAACCACTTTGAGCGTCCGTAATAACGCGATCTTGCGCGCCAACAACCGCGATCACTCGGGCATCAATGGCGAGTTTCTGTGCGGGAAAGGTCGCTTTGGATTCGACTTTACGACGCATCCTGACCGCATCCGCCAGCCGCTTGTGCGCAAGAATGGCAAATTGGAAGAGGCAAGCTGGGAAGACGCTCTCGAAGAGGTCGCTCGGCGGCTCAAGCAAGTCCGTGACGCGCACGGAGCGAATGCCATTGGCGTGATTGGCTCGAATCACACGACGAACGAAGAAAATTACCTGCTCAACCGCTTCGCGCGCATTTCTCTAGGCACGAACAATATCGATCACCACCGTACGGCCGATTACGCCGGCCTCGCCGCCGCGCTCGGACCAAAATCAAAAGATTCCCTCGCCAGGATGGCGGATATCTACAACGCGCCCGCCGTTCTGGTGATCGGCAACGACGTCAGCAATCAGAATCCGCTCGTCGCCTGGCAGATCCGCAGCGGCGTGCGGCATCACGGTCTGCGCTTGTACGTAATCAATGGCGTCCCGAGCAAGATTCACCGCCAGGCCAACATCGCCGTCGAAGTCGCGAAGGGCGCGGAAGCCCAGGCAGTCCGCTGGCTCGCGACCGAGCAGGGAAACTTTGACGCGAAAACGACCGAAGCGCTCGTCCGCTTGAAAGCCGCGCTCGAAGCCGAAAAGGACGTCGTCGTCGTGTTCGGGGCGGATATTCAAGGCGCGGCGATTCGCGATCTGATTTCGCTCGCCAGCCGTTTCGGCGGCAAGACAAAATTCATGGCGCTGGGCGACTACGCGAACTCGCGCGGCGCAGCCGACATGGGCCTGCTTCCCGATCGATTGCCCGGATACGCCCTGCTTTCTGACGGCGCTGAGCGCTCGCGTTTTGGAAAACTTTGGGGCGCAGAAATCTCGGGCACGCCCGGTCTCACACTGCGTGCAATGATTGACGCTGCGACCAGCGGCAGGCTCAAAGCTCTTTATGTGCTCGGCGCAAACCCGCTCAAGTCCGCTGGGGCGGCTCAATCCGATCGCATCGCTGGTCTCGATCTGCTCGTCGTTCAAGATATGTTCCTCACCGAAACAGCTCAGCGCGCCGATGTGGTTCTGCCCGCCGCATCCACATACGAAAAAGACGGCTCGCTGACGAACACCGCCGGCGAAGTGCAGCTCACGCATCGCGCCACCGACCCGCAAGGTCCGCGCAGTGACTTCGACCTTCTGCGCATTCTTTCGCATCAACTCGCGCTGCTGGGCGTCGGAACCGCGATCAAGCTGCGTACGGCTGCGGCCGCATTCGATGAAATTCGCCAGAATGTCTCGGGCTACGATGTTTCGCAGGTGACTCTGCTCGGCGGCGGCACCGAGCTTGCCGCGGCTGCCGGCCGGGCGACTGAATCGTATGAAGTTCCAGCGGGCGCAGTGTATTCCGCGAACGATTATCTGTTTACAAGCGGGACCCTGGGTCGCTACTGTTCCAGGCTCACTTCCACACACGAGGCCAAAGAGAGACCGTGGAGTTCATCTCCCAGCACCCAGTCTTGGTGGCATCGATAATCAAGATCGCCGTCCTGTTGTTCATTGTAATGACGGCTCTTGCGTATCTCACCTGGATGGAGCGGAAACTTATCGCGCACATTCAGTCGCGATGGGGCCCGTATTTCGTTGGCGCGCATGGATTGCTGCAGCCGCTGGCCGACGGCATCAAATTCCTGTTCAAGGAAGATGTGACCCCGCCGGGAGCGGACAAGTTCGCGTACCTGCTAGCTCCGTTCCTGGCCTTGTCGCTCGGCATGACTGCGATTGCGCTGATTCCCTTCGGACCGCCGAGCGTGCTGATACCGTTCCTGAATCAGCAGGCTTTCTCGGTCGCAGACGTCGGCATCGGCCTGATGATGGTCTTTGCGATCACGGCGATGGGAGTCTACGGCGTGGCCCTCGCCGGCTGGTCTTCCAATAGCAAGTATCCGCTGATGGGCGGATTGCGGAGCTCCGCGCAGATGATCAGCTATGAAGTTTCGCTGACGATGTCGGTCGTCGGCGTGGTGCTCGTGGCAGGCTCGCTCAATTTCAACGAAATCATCTCGAACCAGAGCGGCTATTGGCACTACGTACCCTTCATTCCCAAGTGGAACTTTGGCCCCCAGATCATCGGTTTTCTCTGCTATCTCACTGCCGCCATTGCTGAAACCAACCGCGTGCCCTTCGATCTGCCCGAAGCCGAAACTGAGCTTGTCGCCGGATTCCACACCGAATATTCGAGTTTCAAGTTCGCCATGTTTTTCATGGCCGAATACGCGAACATGATTACCGTCTCCTGCCTTGCCACGATTCTTTTCTTCGGCGGCTGGCTCTCTCCGTTTCCCGATAGCTGGAAATGGCAACTGTTTCTACCCGGCGCTGGACTCGTGTTGCTCGGAATTTATTGCGCCTGGGATACGCTGACGGAAATGCGCGGCATCGCGCGCCTTCAGCTCTCCGTCGTCACGCTGCTTTGCCTCGGCGGCGGCTTGCTTTGCCTGGTTCCGCAGGTCGCGCAAGTCATTCAGGGGCCGTTCTGGTTCACGACGAAAATTCTGGTCATCCTGTTCTTTTACATCTGGCTGCGCGCTACTCTGCCAAGATTTCGCTACGACCAGCTGATGTCGTTCGGTTGGAAGCTGCTACTGCCGGTCTCACTCGCCAATCTCGTGCTCACGGCTGGATATTTCGCTTTCAAGTGGACGAGGCACGGATGAGCCTGCCGGTCATTCTATTTTTCCTGTGCGGAGCGCTTGCAGTCGCCGGTGCGATCCTGCTAATTGCCGCACGCGAGCCGATCCACAGCGCGCTGGCGCTGATTCTCGTAATGGTCGCACTGGCGGTGCTGTATTTGCTGCTTGGGGCGCCGTTCGTCGCCGCGGTGCAAATCATCGTTTACGCGGGCGCGATCATGGTGTTGTTTGTTTTTGTGATCATGCTCCTCAACATGGGCGTCGAAGAGCGCACCGATTTCAGTCAGATCGCGAAATACTTCGGCATTCCGCTTGGAGGCGTTCTGATCGTCTGGGCAGCATACTGGCTACTGCACTCGCGGCCTGCGGCCGCCATCGGTACCGGCTCCGGGATGGAAGCATCCTCGACGCGCGGTCTTTCGACCCTGCTTTTCCGGCAGTACCTGTTTCCGTTTGAGGCGACCTCAATCTTGATCTTGATCGCGATTTTGGGGGCGCTGGTCTTAGCGAGGAAAGAAGAATGAGCGTCGTTCCGGTTTCGTACTACTTGGCGTTGAGCGCGGTTTTGTTCGGTCTGGGTGTGATCGCGTTTGTGTTCAAGCGCAACATCATCACGATTTTCATGTCGATTGAGCTGATGCTCAACGCCGTGAATCTCGCCTTTGTCGCGTTCGCGCGCGCGCACAACCAGCTCGATGGCCTTGTGTTCGTCTTCTTTGTCATCGTGGTCGCGGCGGCGGAGGCGGCCGTCGGCCTCGCCATCGTGATCATGATCGCCCAAAACCGCCAGTCGCTCAGCGTCGAACGGATGAACCTTCTCAAGTTCTAATGCCGATACTCGATCATCTTTGGATCCTCTTGGCGCTGCCGCTTCTCGGCTCGGCGATCAACGGCCTTTTCGGCAAGAACTTCTCGAAAACGGTCGTCAACTCCGTCGCCATCGGCTCGGTGGCGCTCGCCTTCCTTGCCGCTGTAGAGGCCGTTCGCGAATTCGTGCAGTTGCCGGCCGATCAAATTCCTCACGTCGGGACTTACTTTACCTGGATGGTTGCCGGACCATTCCACGTGGACTTCGCTTTGCAAATCGACCAGCTCACCGTGGTCATGCTGATGGTCGTCACATTCGTCGGCATGCTGATCCATATCTATTCCACCGGCTATATGGCGCACGAGGGCGGCTACTACCGATTCTTCAGCTATCTCAATCTCTTCATGTTCTTCATGCTGACGCTCGTGCTGGGCGCGAACCTCATCGTGATGTTCGTAGGCTGGGAAGGCGTCGGCCTGTGCAGCTACCTGCTGATCGGATTCTGGTTCCTCAAGAAATCCGCTGCCGATGCCGGCAAGAAGGCATTCATCACCACCCGCATCGGCGACTTTGGCTTCACCGTCGGCCTCTTGCTCATCTTTGCGACATTCCGTTCGCTTGATTTCCAGACGATCTTCAAGAGCCTCGCCGCGAATCCGGTTTCCGAGGGGGTGCTCACCACGATCTGCATCCTCCTCTTCACCGGTGCGATCGGCAAATCGGCGCAGCTGCCACTGTACGTCTGGTTGCCGGACGCGATGGAAGGACCCACGCCCGTCAGCGCCTTGATCCACGCGGCGACGATGGTCACCGCCGGCGTGTACATGGTCGCGCGCATGAATCCGCTCTTCTCGCGCGCCCCGATCGCCATGCTCGTTGTCGCGATCGTTGGGGCGATCACCGCGTTCTATTCCGCCACGATCGGTATCGCGCAAACGGACATCAAAAAAGTTCTCGCCTATTCCACTGTCTCGCAGCTCGGCTACATGTTCCTCGCTTGCGGTGTCGGCGCGTATTCGGCCGGCATCTTCCATCTGATGACGCACGCATTTTTCAAGGGCCTGCTCTTCCTTGCCGCGGGCAGCGTGATTCATGCCATGGACGGCGAGCAGGACATGAGGAAGATGGGCGGCCTGCGCAAGAAAATCCCCATCACCTTTTGGACGATGCTGATCGCCACGCTTGCCATCGCCGGAATCCCAGGCTTCGCGGGCTACTTCTCGAAGGACGCCATCCTCGAAGCCGCAGCCACCGGCCCGCACGCGAATTTCATTCTGTGGCTTCTCGGTGTCACCGGCGCGCTGATCACCTCCTTCTACATGTTTCGGCTCATCTTCCTCACCTTCTTCGGCGAGCCGCGCTTCGACGAGCACAAAGCCCACGTCCACGAATCGCCCAGGAGCATGACGGTTCCGCTGATGGTCCTTGCGTTTCTCTCGATTTTCGGCGGCTGGTTCGCTCTGCCCAAAATGATTGGCGGCGCGAACTATTTCGAGAGATTCCTGGCGCCTGTATTCGGTGCTGCGGAAGCTCCGCCCGAGCCGACAAGCCCCAGTGACGCTCTCCTGCATGCGCTCCTCAGTTGGCCTGTGTTTGTCGGTCTTCTCGGCCTGCTGATCGCTTGCTACCTCTACCTCAAGCGCCCGGACCTCCCGAAGAAACTCGCGCAGAGCATGCGTCCGCTCTACACCCTGATCTTCAACAAATACTACGTCGACGAGATTTACGGCTTTTTGATCGTGCGCCCGCTGCTCTGGATTTCGACCAACGTGCTGTGGCACGTGGTCGACGAAGGCGTGATCGATGGCGTGGTCAACGGTTCGGCACATCTCGCGCGCCTCTCGGGCCGGCAGGTGCGGCGACTGCAATCGGGCAATACGCGCAGCTACGCCTCGTGGGTTCTGATCGGCGTTGTCGGCTTCACCGTGCTATTGCTCGCGCTGTTCGTAACGGGGGTGCACTAGCATGCTGCATCAGCCCCTGTTACTGAGCGTCATCACGTTCCTCCCGCTGCTGAGCGTCATTGCCCTGCTTCTGCTTCGCTCCGAGGATCACGTTTGGATTCGTCGCATTGCGCTCACGGCTTCGCTCGCGGAATTTGTGGTTTCCCTTTTGCTCCTCCGCAACTTCGATCCGAATAACGCCGCGTTTCAATACACCGAGTACCACAATTGGATTGGGGATACGATTCACTATCACCTCGGCGTCGATGGCATCAGCCTGTTCCTCGTTCTGCTAACCACATTCCTGACGCCGCTTGCGATCCTGTGCTCCTGGAACTCGATTCAGGAAAATGTGAAAGGCTTCTTCCTCTCCCTGCTCGTGATCGAGACCGCCATGATTGGCGTCTTCGTCTCGCTCGATCTCTTCCTCTTCTTCGTTTTCTGGGAACTCACGCTGATCCCGATGTACTTTATGATCGGCATGTGGGGCCACGACGAGCGCATCTACGCGGCCGTGAAATTCATTCTGTACACGATGTTCGGCTCGATTCTGATGCTCGTCGCGATCATCTGGCTCCGCCAACTCGCCGGCACGTTCGATCTCGACGGAATTGAACAATATCTCGCGAGCACCACGCTCTCGCATAGGACCGAACTGCTGCTCTTCGGCGCGTTCTTCCTCGCCTTCGCGATCAAAGTTCCCCTGTTTCCACTGCACACGTGGCTACCCGACGCGCACACGAATGCTCCCACTGCCGGTTCCGTGATCCTGGCGGGAGTCATGCTGAAGCTCGGCACGTACGGAATTTTGCGCTTCTGCGTTCCTCTCTTCCCGGAGGCCGCTCATGAGCTTTCGCACCTGATTGGCGCGCTCGCGATCATCGGCATCGTCTATGGCGCGCTCGTCGCCACCGTGCAAACAGATTTGAAGCGCCTCGTCGCCTACACATCGGTCAGCCACTTGGGTTTCGTGGTCCTCGGCATCTTCGCGTTCCAGACGACCGCGATTCAGGGCGCGATCTACCAGATGCTGAACCACGGCGTCTCGACCGGCGCGCTTTTCCTCTGCGTCGGCATGCTCTACGATCGCCGCCACACGCACGAGATCAAGCAATTTGGCGGCCTCGCGACGCCGATGCCCGTGCTGATGTCATTCTTCTTGTTTGTGGCCCTGTCGTCGCTCGCGTTGCCGCCGCTGAACGGCTTCATCGGCGAATTCATGATCTTGATCGGAACGTATCTCGGCCACCACGCGTGGGCGTCGTGGGCTGCGAGCGGAGCCGTGCTCTCCGCGATCTACTTGCTCTGGGCCTACCAGCGCGTGGCGCTCGGCGAAGTAACGGTCGAGAAGAATAAGACGCTGCCCGACGCCTCGACTCGCGAGCGCATCATCCTCGTCACGGCGGCGCTCGCGATTCTTTTCATGGGCATCGCATCGCCGCTGTTCACGCGGCGCATGGAAGCGTCTGTGAATAGCGTCGTCGAACGCGTTAATCAACCAGTGAACGCGTCGCAACCGCCGCGAGCCCCCGGGGTGGGCGCGAAATCGACCGCTCAAGCGGCCATGCCGGCGACGAACCGCAGTGCTTCTCTTGCGGTGCTCGAAACGCGAGGGCGTCAGTGATGGCGACCGGGCAGATGCTCAATCTCTTTCGCGTTGCGCCCGAATTCCTTCTCTGCATCGCGGGAATTATCATCATGCTGCTCGATCCGTTCGTCGGACCGGCGCGCAAGCGTTGGCTCGGATGGCTCGGCTTCGCGGGTGCGCTCTTCGCGCTGCTTGCCGTTCATCGCGCGTACGATTCGCAGGGATTCGCCTACGACAATCTGATCAGCACGGACGTGTTCAGCGTATTCGTGCACAGCGTCGTCATCATCGCTGCGGCTCTCGCCATCCTCGGCTCGATTGACTATCTCGAGCGCGAAGGCATCCAGCGCGGCGAGTATTACGCGCTCGTCCTTTTCGGCGCGGCGGGGATGGGAATCCTTGCGGGAGCGAACGAGCTCGTCACTGCATTCGTGGGACTCGAGATGAGCTCGATTTCGACATACATCCTGGTGGGCTTCCGCCGTAAAGCAGCCGCTTCGAACGAAGCTTCGATCAAATATTTCCTGCTCGGCTCCTTCGCCACGGCGTTTTTCCTCTATGGCATCTCGATGGTGTATGGCGCGACGGGCACCACGTACATCGATAAAGTCGCGGCGGCGTTGCAGTCTGGCCAGCCCTCCGATCTCAATCTCGCTGTTCTTGGCCTCGGCCTGATCTTCGTCGGACTTGGATTCAAAACGGTCATCGCGCCGTTCCAAGTCTACGGCCCTGACGTCTACGAAGGCGCGCCGACGCCGGTGACCGCGTTTCTCGCCTCCGCGCCCAAAGTTTCCGCATTTGCACTGATGCTGCGGGTCTTTTACGTCTCCTTCGGCTCGGCGAGCGATTTTTGGTTCTGGGCGCTCCTTATTTCCGCAATTTTGACGATGTGCATCGGCAATTTCGCCGCGCTCGTGCAAACGAACGTGAAGCGCATGCTGGCCTACTCCTCGATCGCTCATGCCGGCTACATCCTCGTGGCGTTCGCCGCGTCGACAACTCTCGGCGTCGCCGCCGTGCTTTTCTATCTCGCGGCCTATGTCTTCATGAAAGTCGGCGCGTTCCTGATCGTCACGCACCTCGGCCAGCAGGGTGAACGCCGCCTGGATATTCAGGATTACGCCGGCCTCGGCACGAGGCAGCCCGTGCTCGCGGCGTGCTTTTCGCTCTTCCTGCTTTCGCTGCTCGGTCTGCCGGCGACGGGGGGATTCCTCGGCAAGTTCTTCGCGTTTCAGTCCGCGCTCGACGCATACAGCACGCATGGGAAATGGATCGTCTGGCTGGTGGTCATTGCGGCGATCAATAGCGTGATCGGCGCTTACTACTACCTGCGCGTGATTATTTCGATGTATTTTGCGGAACCTTCCAGGGACTACATCCCATCCTCGGTTGCGCCGGCGCTCGTCGTTGCGATCTTCATCGCCGCCGTGGGCACGCTCTATCTTGGCATCCTGCCCTCAGGCGTTCTAGCCTTCGCGCAACGCGCCGCCGACTCTCTTCCGCTGCATTAGCCCGAGTTTTGACGGGTCGAAACATACAAGCCCTTGATGGGGGGAGCATTACCGGCAATTCTAGTCGACACGATTGACGGGTAGAAAGTGCATTCCCTAGCCGTTCTCTTTGGCCTTCGATCCGAAGCCCCTTGTGCCCTTCCCAGCGAACCAATCGACGACGCTCCCAGGTGCCCAGCACTTCGTGCCGGGCTACCTCAAACAAGCGTGGTGCCGGTGCCTGATTTCCAGGCTGAAACGCAGCCAAGACAGCTCAACTTTTCCGACGAGCATTCGTC
>Ga0335078_10008354_pt1 | contig 15397 bp, 12 predicted proteins | sample Lox_Sample_32_FD_206711 | JGI IMG/M metagenome (GOLD analysis project Ga0335078, IMG submission 206711) | Soil microbial communities from Loxahatchee National Wildlife Refuge, Florida, United States - Lox_Sample_3.2 | ecosystem: Environmental > Terrestrial > Soil > Wetlands | place: USA... | reverse complement strand
GAACTCGTTGAAACGCCTCAAAACCGAATTCCGCCGAACGCCAAAGCTTACGCGATCAGCGCCTCGGACGGCGCGGTGCTGCGGATGGCCGCGTTCAAGCCCGACAAGCCGACGCGCGGCACGGTCGCGCTGTTTCAGGGCCGCGCCGAATTCATCGAGAAATATTTCGAGACGATCGGCGATCTCCTCGAGCGCGGCTTTGAGGTTGCGACGCTCGACTGGCGCGGCCAGGGCGGATCGGCGCGCGAGCTCGGCGATCCGCGCAAGAGCCACATCGACGATTTCGCGCAATATCAGCGCGACCTCGCCGCGCTGATCGCGCGGATGACGCGTCTCGACTGCCCAAAACCCTGGTTCGCGCTCGCGCATTCGACGGGCGCCGCGATCCTCTTCGAATATGCGCACAGCGGCGGCGACGCTTTCCAACGGCTCGTCGCCACGGCTCCGCTCGTCGACGTCTACGGCCTGCGCTTTCCGCGCGGCGCGCGCTGGCTCGCCGACAGCCTCGACATGCTGGGCTTAGGGGGCATGTTCATCCCCGGCGGCAAGCCCGCCTCCATTCTGGAGATGGCTTTCGAAGGCAATCCCTTGACCTCCGATCGCAATCGACTCGCGCGCAATGCGGCTGTGCTCGCCAAGGCGCCGGCGCTCGCCGTCGGCGCTCCGACGGTCGGCTGGGTCAACAGCGCCTTCCGTCAGATGCATCGCTTCGCGGGGCGCGACTACACCCATGGCTGGCGCCTGCCGATGTTGATCGTCGTCTCGGGGGAGGACCGCATTGTGTCGAGCGCCGCGACCGAGCGCTTCGCGCAGCGGCTGGACCTTGCGCAGCTCGTGAGCCTCCCCGCCGCGCGCCACGAGATCCTGATGGAGCGCGATCCGCTGCGCGACCAGTTCTTCGCCGCCTTCGACGCCTTCGTTCCCGGCGGCGCCCTCGTTGGCCGCGCCCGCGCCGCCGAGTGACCGCGCACGCTCAAAACCGCCGCCATAAGGCGGCGAGGACGCCTCGCTCGGCCGGAGAATTCACGCCGGTCGGCGCGGCCAGCGCGCCGAGTTGGACGGACCAGTCGCGATTGAAGTCATAGACGCCGGAGAGCTCGAATTTCTGCGCGGCGTAGCCGTTGGAAGCCTCCGCTCCCGGCGCAAGCGCCGAGAAACTCTGCGCCATGAGCAGAATGTCGGGGCGCGGTCTGAGCCCGAGCGTCAGATCGGCTCGGATCTCGTCGCCGCTCTGGCCGCGGCTCCGGTAACCGAGCTGCGCCTCGATGAACCAGGGCAATCCGAAAGCCTCGAAGCCGCGTAGGGCTTGAACACGCAGGTCGACCTGCGCCGGGGTCTTGAAGTCGAGGAACCGCCCCGCCGCCTGCGAGGCGACGCGAAGGCTCGCCTGCGCGCTGAAATAGAGGCCGGCGAATTCGCCGAGGCGAATGCGGCCGCCAAGCGCGCCGAGTCCCGCGCCGGCGTAATGGGGCGCGGGCTCGAAGGGATACGCGATCCCCGAGCCGTTGAAGTCGAAGGCGTTGCCCTCGGCGACGACGGTGAGCCAGTTCGTGACGCCATATTCGACATAGCCCGCAGCCTCGAACTTGCGGTATTAGGTTGCAAGCACACCTATCCTAATTTCAATATGTTATTGAAGCTCTAGCTTTCCTGTGGAATAGCGACATTGGGTGCTTGCTTTGACAAGCAGCGATATCCTATGCCTGTAAGGGTAAGAAAGGCATATGGTATGACGGACAAAAAGAGGGGTGGGAAAAATCGAGCGGCGCGCCTCACCCCCGAGGAACGCAAGACGATCAGTTCACTGGGGGCTCAGGCTCGCTGGGCCAAGGCGGACCCCTCTCGCGGCAATCTCCCGCGAGCGGTTTGCGGCTCCCTAGAAAGCCCACTGCGCATCGGAGAGATTGAGATTCCCTGCTATGTCCTGGAAGGGGAACTAAGGGTTCTCACCGTCACCGGGATGAGTAATGGCCTAGGGTTGGCCCGCGGCGGGTCAATGATTGCGGGCATGAATCGTATTGAGCTTTTTGTGTCCCGCGAGAGGATAAACCCCTTTATTTCCAGTGAGTTATACGAGCGAATCCGTTCCCCCATCGTTTTCCTCACCACAACAGGCGCTAAAGCATATGGGTATGATGCACAAATATTGGTTGACTTATGCGAGGCAGTTCTAGCGGCCCGTCAGGCTGGAGTGCTACAGCAACAGCAAATGGGAATCGCGCTGAGATGCGAGATTCTTACGCGGGGCCTTGCTAGACTAGGTATCATTGGCCTCGTGGACGAGGCGACTGGTTATCAATATATACGATCAAAACGCGCTCTAGAAAAAATCCTAGATGAATGGCTAACAAAAGAACTTCAGCCTTGGAGGAATCGCTTTCCTGAGCAATACTACAAGCGAATATTTGAGCTTAATGAGTGGGATTATGATCCAGAGTCTCTCGCTAGGCCAAGCGTCATAGGAATATGGACAAATGACATCGTATATGAGCGCCTAGGACCAGGATTGAAAGAACAGCTTCATGAGTATGCAGGGCGCTCTCCCAACGGTCGCCTTAAACATCATCTACACAGATATTTAACATCCCGTCACGGCATACCAGAATTACAAAATCATTTATCTGCGGTTGTTGCATTAATGAATGCAGCTACGCACTGGAATCAATTCAAAGAAATGCTTCAGCGAGCACTGCCAAAGCCAGAGACGACACTTAGTATGGCTTTCAATGACCTTGAACAGATCAAGCCAAGAAAGAAAAAATGACCGCTCAAGCTTTTGTGTGGGGGCGGTTACGGCCGGCGCCAGGGAACCAGTTGCAGGGTCTCCCCCGGGGATCGACACCCCCCGCCTCCACCTTTCCTTTTTACCAGAGTCACGCGTCCGCCGCAGCGTCTTTCTCAGGTTCCGAATAGAGCACGCCTAATGAGTCGCTATCGTCCGAGTTCACAAAGCGAACGCCCCACGCCTCCAGCGCAGCTTTCATTGCCGCTAACGTTGCCGCGATCGGCGTCCGCTTCCCGACCTCAAAGTCTCGAACCGTCGAAACGCCGACCTTCGCGGCTTTCGCCAGCTCGTCTTGCGAAATTTGAATCCATGCGCGTGCAGCGCGGCATTGTCCTGGCGTCATGCCCTGAAAATAGCGATGCCAGTTTTTTACGTCAAGGTCATATTTTTAGGTTGACGCCATCTCTCATGTCATATATAAAAGCTGACATAAACGCAAAACGCGGAACGTCAGCAAGCCATGTCTCAGCACTTCCTCCTCTCACGCGCCGCAAGGACCCTGTCCTTGGCCAGGGTTGCGCGCATGAGCGAGGACGAGGCCCGCGACTGCTTTCGCCAAATCCGCTGGGCCGAAACCGAAGGCCAGCCCGTTTGCCCGCACTGCGCTTGCGCGGCTGTCTATAGCTTCAAGTCCCGCCCGATCTTCAAATGTAAGAGCTGCGAAAAGCAGTTCTCGGTTACGTCCGGGACGATCTTCGCAAGTCGCAAGCTCCCGGTTCGCGACTATCTCCTGGCCATTGCGATCTTCGTCAACGAGGTCAAAGGCAAGAGCGCCTTGGCGCTGTCCCGCGATCTCGACGTGCAATACAAAACCGCCTTCGTCCTCGCGCACAAAATCCGCGAAGCGCTCGCCGCCGAAGTCGAAACCGTGCAGCCGGCCGGCGAAGTCGAAATTGATGGCTGCTATGTCGGCGGCTACGTGAAGCCTTCCAACTTCAAAGAAAACCGCCGCGACCGCCGCCTTGCGATCAATCAGAACGGCAAGCGCCGCGTCGTCGTCGCCATGCGCGAGCGCAACGGCCGCACGCTTCCTTTCGTCTTCAAGAGCGAAGCCGAGTCAGTCGCCAAGATCGCCGAGCGCGTCGACGCCGGCGCCATCGTTCACGCCGACGAAGCCGCGCATTGGGATAAGCTCCACGCGATCTTCCTAACGAAACGCGTCAATCACGAATGGGCCTATTCCCATGACGAGGCTTGCACGAACCAAGCCGAGTCGTTTTTCTCGCGCATCCGCCGCTCAGAGATCGGCATTCATCATCATCTGAGCGGCCCATATCTCGCCGCCTACTCACGCGAGATGGCGTGGCGCGAGGACCATCGTCGCGTTTCAAACGGCGAGCAGTGGCTTAATATCGCAAGCCTCGCGCTAGCGCATCCTGTGTCGCGGCAGTGGAAAGGATATTGGCAGAGAGCCGCTATTTGACGAAAAAATGGGCGAGTTGACAAATCACCTGTCAACGATAGCGTGGCGACCCCGCAATCATTAATGCAGGAAGGAACCAATATGCGGCGCCGACTTCTAATCGCCGCGGCAACGGGAGCCATGCTTTCTTTCCCCGCTCACTCCCAGTGGAATAGTTCCGAAGCTCAGTTTTCAGCTATGATAGATTGCAATCAGTGGCACCAAAACGATGATGGGTCATGGGACACTGGGCCAGACGCTAGCTTACCTGGCATACGCGCCAGCAACGCTAAGAAACTTACGCTCAAGCGAATATACATAAATGGAATTGATGTCGCAGAATTGTTGGAAAAAAAGTGTGGGCGTTCCACACCAGCGCCTTCAAATTCCAAGTAAGCGCCATGTCAGATACACAACCGAATAGACCGATAGAACCCCAGCCGACAAACCGGTGGCAATGGCTATCCATTTTTGATAAGACATTCCGCGATTTATGGTTCTATGTTGCCGCGGTTTCGCTTGTCGTAAACATGGTTCTTGCATTTCGTCCTCAGCCTATTATACAATCTGGTGCCGCTCTTGTCGATTCTAACCCACTAACTTCTTTGTTTTCACTTACAAATAACGGTATTTTGACAATTTATAATATAAAAATTCAATGCGATGTTTGGGATGGCGATCAATTTAGAGGATCATTTTCTAGAATACCAATACAGACCGCGCCAAAAGCCCCTCTCAATGGAAGCTGGGATATTGATGAGCTATCCCCTACCGCTACTGCGACAAGAGACTGCGGAATAGAGAGCGGAAACGTCATATTAAAAGATCTCGATCCAAAAACTACAAGATTAGATATAGTGATATATTACGAGTATTTTTGGGGATATATGCAATCGCGTGCATCGCATCATTTCAATACGCGCTTAGTTAACAATAGAGCGATTTTGGTGCCAGATATAGAGACGAGACCAAGAAGCTACAGTATTAGATAGATTTTTCTCTTTTCCACCACCTATGTTAGTGGTGACGGGCCTAGCGTCCAAACCATGACGCCGCGCTTGTCCTTGCTACCCTGGACCAGTCCCGCACGGCGCAGCTTCGTCATGCCGTTGCAAACCCGTTCGACATATTTCCGAAGCAACGCCCTATCTTCCGGGTCTTGCTTGAAGCGCCGAATGAGCGCGTTCGCGAGATAGTTTGTCGAGACGGGCTCAGAAGCCGTGCGCAGCTCCTCTAAGATCGCGCGGCCTAGCTGGCCTTTCTCGAACAGGATGGCGCGCGGCGGTGACGCCTTGTCAGAGAACTCCTCGTCGTAACCGAACGCCCGCAGCGTGCGTTCAATGGCTGCAATGTCGTTCCGTAGCTCGGCGATTCGAGCGAAGCGCTCGTCTATCTCAGTCAGGCATTCCCGCCTCTTTTTGAGCAGGTGGGCGACGGTCCATTTGTAGTGGTCAACGGGAGCGGCTTTCATGCCGCCATCGTCGCAGAAATGGCGGGAAACCGGGAGATTCCGCTAGGTGTGCTTGCTACCTAATACCGCGAACTTGCCGTAGGACGGCGTGCGGATGAGATGGCCGCGCGTGTCATAAGCCTTGTTCGCGTCGGCGAAAGTCGAGGTCACGATAATTTCGCCCGCGCCTTCGTCCATCAGCAAGGCGCCGGCGGCGGCGGGGTCGGCGCAAAACGCCGCCAAAGCCAAGACAATTGATTTGGCGCCTCGGGCCACGATGAAACTCACGCAAAGCCGAGCCTGCACGGGACACGGGAAAATTGTCTTCATTCCGGCGAATACGTGTTTTTCTCGGAATTATACTTTTGTTCGAATTTCACCCTGTCTATGTTCTTCGACTGCAAACAGGCTCCCCGCACCGAGGCCGTATCCGACCCTTGTCTTCGCGAGAGCCGGAAGCGATAGTGGCGCGCCGGCGGGCGACGATGAGTCGCTCGAGCAAGCTTCCGCCGACTCCGTAGCTCAGCTGGATAGAGCAACTGCCTTCGAAGCAGTAGGTCGCAGGTTCGAATCCTGCCGGGGTCGCCAGCCGTTTCAAAGCATTGGCGGACGAACGACCCAGAGAGCAAATTCAGCATCAGTCGACAGATTTTCCGCGAAAAACGCGCCGATGGCGATAAGCGCTTCGGAGCGTCGACGTGTTTGGATACCGTCGAGCTCGCCCCTACGCTATCGTCAGACGATCGATGCGCGAACTCTGGCGTCGATCAGCACCGCCGCCTTCGGGCTGCGGGTTCTTGAGTGTCTTATCTTTCGCATATTGAGCAGAGCGGTCGGCTAGCGCGCGGCGCGGGCCTGTCGCTTGCCAGACGCTTTTTCAAGATAAGCGCGGCGAGGTCTTGCAAGCGACAGAATCCGGCCTTATCGTGCTAGCGATCTTGGACGGCGGTTCTCTCTCCTTCGCGCTTTCGCGCAACGACGACGCTTCCCTTCAATTTCTCACAGACGCGGCGCAACGCCCTGTTGCGCGCGCAAAGGCGCCCGCGCGATTGAAAGGAAATCCGCGCATGCTCGTTGGAAGGCCGAATGGTTCACTCCCGGACAGAAGATTACGCTCGCGCGTGATCCATGCGGGCGGCTGTGCAAAGAACTCGGCCGGCGATCTTCGGACCGCGTGAGGGATCGCCTCTCTCCTTGACCAGGGATGCGCGATAGCGCGGCGTCTCGCCCCTCACGAGGGGTTCGCGCCACGCCGTCGCGACGACCCGAGAATTCAAACCCATCCGCGCGGCGCGGCGTGTTGGATCCGCGCACAACCACTGGAGGAAACATGAATAAGCTTGCTTTCACCGCCGCTCTCGCCATCGCCGCGTTCAGCGCTCCGGCCCTGGCCGCCTCGCAGAACTGGAACGTCACCGAAGAAAGCGCCTCTGGCATCAAGTCCGCTCAGGGCAGTTGGACGCTGAAGACGGAGGGCGACGCCCTGAGCGGCGCGGCCACCCTGCAGCGCGATAACGGCGCGACGGTCAGCTACGATGTCGAAGGGGCGCTCAAGGACGGCGTTTACACCGTGAAGCTCGACAAGCGCTCCGACGACAAGAAGGGCTGCGTGTGGACGGGTCACCCCCAAGCCGCGACCGCCGCAGGCAAGACGACGGGCTACATCGGCGACGTGGTTTGCGAAGGCTCTAAATTCGTCCTTCGCGCGCAGGGCATGTAAACTGTAGGCGACCCCTCGAAAGGGCTACGTTTCGACCTCACGGCCGCCGACGCGTCCGTGAGGCTTTTTTTGCAGAGCGTCGCCGCGATGAAGCGTTCCATCGACGTTGACGCCCTCGTCCTGGCGCTTGTCGGCTTTGCTCCATCCGCGAGCGCAATCTCCACTCGCCGCCCCGTGCAGTTCGCCTGCCGTGCGGCCACACGGATCCCGGTCGCTGTCCCTACGACGACGGCGCGTGCGCTCATACCGCGTCCGGCGTTGGCCCTGGCGCGAAGCGAGTACGTTCGCGGCGAAGAATCTCTCATGGGGCTCATGCAGACGAGACCTAAGCCGATGCTTGATTTTGCGCGTCGATTCGCAAGACGCCTCATGCGAGAGGGACCACAAACCGTTCAGCTTGGGTTCATCGGCTCTGACAAAAACTTCGCGCCGAGAACGGCATTCCGCGGTTTCCGGGAGGCAAAATCATGATGGCGAGAATCTTTGCGGCCGCGGTGATCGGCGTCGCTTGCTCCGCCGTGACGGCGCGCGCGCAGGAGGATTGGCGGGAAGAGCGCCGCGAGCATATGGAGCGGCTCCACAGCGCCTGCGAGGCCGGCGACGAGCGCGCCTGCTGGCGGCTTCAGGAGATGCGCCATGAATGGCGCAAACGCGAGGAGCAGCGCGAAAGACGCGAATGGCGCGAGCATGATCATGACGGGGATAATCGCCAGGACTGGCGACAAGACCGTGATTAAGACGAAAGACGACGCTGCGTTATTCTTGGTCGTTTTTTGCCCTCTGCAAGAATAAGCGGACTCGGCGCGTGCGCGTGAGGGCGATTTGAAGAAAAAAAAAGGGCCGCCAGTCGAGGCGGCCCGAGTCGAGGGAGGATGTCGAGAGTGAATCAATCGACGTCATCACTCTAGCACGCGAAGACAGGCAAGACTGTGGCCTCGATGCAACAGTCGAAGGAAAAATAACTCCAAGCGTCAAGCATTCGCCGCCGGCCGCGGGTCGTCTCGGGGCGATCCGCCCACGAAAACAAAGCGTAGTCGTGTTGCATGACGGGCTCGCGTCAGCCGCCAGGAGGGGCTTTTTTCATCGCGGCTATTGGGGGCGGAAGATCTCGCCGTTCCAGCTCACGCTCTCGAGCTTGAGATCGCCTTTCGATTCAGAGGCGTCAGGGCGCAGCGCGAGCTGGCCGTTCTCAATCTCGATCCCGAGCAGCGCCCAGGCGGCCGAGATCATCCGCGCGGCCGAGCCCGTATACCAGGACCAGCCGCCGCGCCCGTCATAGCCTTCGCCCTCATACACGTCGGCGGCCTGCTGGTGCGGCGTGAGGCCGTAGACGTCCGCCGCGGCGAGGGTCGCAAATTTCGAAAGCGGCGAGATCGCCATCCAGCTTCGCGCGGCCCGCTCGAAGAGCGCGCGGGCGGCCTCCGCGTCGCCGGCGTCCCTAGCCTGCGCGCCGAGCTTCGCCAAGGCGTCGACGAACCATGACACGCCGTGGGAATATTGCCCGCCGTTTTCGCGCACGCCCGGGGGATAATCGGCGCTGCGCCCGGGATAGGGATCGGAGTGCTCGGTGTAGGCCGGGCTGACGAGCAGGATCCGGTCCGGCCGCTCCAGAATGTCCAGCGCGCGCTCGATACATTCGCGGCCGCGCGCCGCCGCCACCGCGCCGGAGAGCACCGGCCAGGAGGCGGTCATCGCGCTCATCGGCGCGACCTCGCGGCCGTCGTCGGCGAAGGCGCGCACGTAGCGATCGCCGCGCCAGCAATTCTCTAACGCCTCGCGCAGCTTCTCGGCGCGCTCGTGATGGCGCGCGGCGCGTTTCGGTTCGCCGCGCGCCTCGAAGAGGGGGGCCGTATCCAGCAGAATGCCGTGCAGGAAGAAGCCCATCCAGACGCTCTCGCCGCGCCCTCCGGCGCCGACGCGGTCCATGCCGTCGTCCCAGTCGCCGGTTCCCATCAAGGGAAGGCCGTGGGCGCCGAAACGCGCCAAGGTGTAGTCGATCGCCCGGGCGCAATGGCCGAGCAGCGAGTCCTTGTCGCGCGAGGCGAGCGGCACCGTCGCGTCGCCCTCCTGCGTCGCCGGCACAGGCGGCGCTTCGAGGAAGGGCTCGACGGCGTCGAGGATCGCCCAGTCCCCCGTCCCTTTGACGTAACGCGCCGTGACATACGGCAGCCACAAATGCGGGTCGCAGGCGTGGGTGCGGTCGGCGAGGCCGGTGCCGCCGTTCGGCGCGCGATGCCACCATTTCGCGGCGTCGCCCTCGAGATATTGATGGCGGGCGTGCAGCAGGATCTGCGCCCTGGCGCGCTCGGGAGCGAGCAGGATCAGCGGGATCACGTCCTGCAGCTGGTCGCGATAGCCCGTCGCGCCCGAGCGCTGCGCCGGCCCCGTGCGCCCCCAGAGGCGCGCCGCGAGCAGCTGATAGGGCAGCCAGTCGTTGATGAGGCGGTCGAACTCGGGCCGGTTGGTCTTGACGCGCAACACCGAGGTCGCCTCACGCCAGCCAGCGCGCGTCTCGGCGAGGCATTCTTGCGCGAACTCCGGATCGCGCGCGCGCTTCGCGAGCGCCTGCGCCTGCTCACGCGAACCAGTCTGACCCTGCGCGAGAACGGCGAGCGCTTCCCCGCCCGTGGCCACGTCGATCGAGCTAGTCTGGCCATGCGCGAGAACGACGAGCGCCTCGCCGCCCGCCGCAAGGTCGATGGAGCCGACGAAGGCGGCGACCTTGCGTTCATGCGCCGGCGCGCCGGCGTCGGGATGGCCGTGCTCAACCATGTAGGGCAGCGCCGGATCCCTAGTCTCATGGCCAAGGAAGCGGCGACGCGAGGTCTCGGCGAATTCGGCGTCGAGCGAGGTCGTGACGAAGGCCCAGCCTTTCACGAAATCGTTTCTGGGATTGCGGAAGTAAAGCGCCTTCAGATCCTCGTCCCGCGCCGCCTCCAGCTTGCCCAACGTCTCGCTTGGCGTCTCGCCGAGCACAATTTCGAGCATCGGCGCGATCTGCAGGAGCCGCTCATGGTCCGTATCGTTCTTGATGCGCAAGAGCTTGAACTCGATCGGCGCCGACTTCGCGCAGAACACCGTCAGCTCCAGGCGCAGCCCGTCGCGCTCCGAGCGAAAAATCGCGACGCCCGGCTCATAGCTCACCTCATAGCGCGCGTCGCGGCGTCGTAGCGGCGTGAAGGTCGCGGTGAAAAGATCCCTGCGCGCGAGGTCGAAGACGTAGATCGCCTGTCCCGCCGGCGCCATGCGTCCTTCGCCCATTCTGAATGGCGTAAGGCTGTTCAAGCGCGAATTGCCGCAAAAGGAGAAGATCTCGCCGTCGTTCGTGAGCACGGAGCCCACGCCGAGCGCATTGGCGATCACATGCGAGAAGGGACGCGGAGTGTCCTGCGCGACCTTGAGGCTGCGGCCGTCCGTGGCGAAGGCGAAACGGGGCTCCTTCGGCGACTCGGGCGTGAGCAGATCGCGTCGGCGCGACAGCGCGCGATCGAGGATTTCCGGCGCCACGGGCGCGATCCTTAAAAGCCGCGCCACGGTCTCGGTAGCGACGCCCATGTTCTTCGCCCAGCCGTCGAGAACGACGAACTCGGTTGCGCCCAAGGGCGCCAACTCGACCTCGAAGCTCAGGCTCGCGCAGGGCTCGAAGCCATAGAGCAGGCCCTCGTCATCCGGGTCGCGCGGCCCAGGGCCAAGTCCCAGCAGGCTGTCCGGCGCGTTAGTCGGTCCCAGGCCGTAAAAGCGCGACTTCACGTCCTCATAGCCGAGTAAGCGCGCGCGCGCGCCCGACGCGGGGCTGATCGCATGAAAGCCGATCTCGGGAGAGAGGCGCCGGTCGCCCTGACGGCGCGCCCCACCCTTCAGCAGCCGGTTCTGCGCGAAAACGGCGTTGAGCGATTTGACGAACCAGGCGCCGACATGGATCGCGTTGTAAGCGGCGTCGCGCATTTCGACGCCGGTCTCGTTCAGCACCCATTCGCGTAGTGAGGAGACGAGGATCGTGCGGGGTCGCGGCTCGCGGTTGACGATGCGCAGCCGCGTGAGCTCGACGGCCTCGTTAGCGCAAAGCGACACGCGCGCCTCGATTTCGAGACCCTCCTGCGACGTCTTGAGGACGAGGCCGCTGTCGCCCTCGCGCTCGAGCGTGACGCAGCCCTTGGCGGGGCCCGCAGAGCCATCGCGGCAGGTCGGCGCCGAGCCGAGCGACCAGAGCGCGCCGCCGTCCTCGCGGATGAAGAGGAAGCGCCCGCGCGGATGCGCATGGTCGTCGGGGCGGCGGGTCAAATCGATCGGCGGCCCCCCGCGCGTGATGCCCTCGATGCGGGCGCAGCCCTGCCCGTCCTCGAACCATTCGCTCGACATCAGCCCGTTGGTGAGCTGCAAAGGGCTCGATCCAGGCGCGCCGCCGGGGCCCGTGACGCCCGGTATGACGAATTTGCCGGCGCGCGAGAGCTGCGCGAGCAGAAAAACGATCAAAGCGAGCGCCAGAACGCCGACATAGAAGAGATAGCCGCTCAGCAGGTAGATGTATGAGGGAGGCCGCAGATTGGTCATCTGTTCCGCGGCGGTCCAGGCCTTGTCCCATTCAGCGCCGCGCGGGATGTAAAAGGGCAGGAGTAGCGGCGCCCAGGTGCCGAAGCGACGAATGCCTTCTGGAATGGCGCGGCTGATCTGCGCCTTGCCGAGGAAGCGCGCGGCGTGCTCGTCGGCGATGTCGCCGCCGACGAAGGAAAGATTGACGAGCGTCGCGACGCGCAGCCCCATGTGATCGAACCAGATCAGCACGCGCAGCGCGTCGAAGGCGAGGAGGGCCGTGAAGACGTCGAGACTCCATTGCCGAAAATCGCTCGGTTGCAAAGAGTCTGACATCCAACTCGCGACGAAGGTGCGCACCAGGCCGTCTTGATTGTACCAGGTCGGATCGCCCGAAGCCTTCAGGAAGGAGTAGATGACCGGGGCCATCCACAGGCCCCAGCGCAGCACGCGCACGGCGTTCTCGACGAGGAGATCGAGCCCCTCGAGGCTGGCGAGCTGGCGCAAGGGCCGCAGGCTGCGCTGCAGCAGCGCGGTCAGGAAGAAGAGATTGATCGAGAAGAGCGGCGCCGCGAAGACCCATTGGATCACGCCGGACAGCGACTCGTCGTAGAAGACCCGCACGCCGCCGTCGGCCAACCCCAGATCCGTCGCGCCCCATTTCGAAAAGAGCGGACGGATTATGTAAGGATTAACCGGACGGCCCGCGCCGGGGTAGTCAAGCGAGACATAGGCGTAAAACTTATTGACGATCACCTCGATCTGACCTTGATCGAGGTACCAGGCGATCGCTCCGGCCACGAGCCCGCCAAGCAGCGCGCCGAGCGTGTAGACCCGCCAGCTGCGCAGATGCTGGCGGCGCCCCCGCCACAGCTCGACGGCGTCGAAGGCGGCGTCGGCTCCCGCGAAAACCAGCGCGCCGACGACGCAGCCGAAGGAGAAGCGGTCGAAGGCCGCCGCCTGGGGCAGGGAAACGGAGAAGGCGACGCCCGCGCCCGCGCCCGCGACGAGGCCGCGAGCGAAGTTGGTTTGGCGCCGATAGGCCTGTTCGAGGCGGCCGAAGAAGGGCGGAGTCGAGTCCGTGCTTTCGAGGATCGCGCGAGCGAGCGGATAGAGCGCCGCGCCGAGGAGCGCGCCGAGAACCGGCGGAGCCGAGACGATCAGCCAGACCAGCGGCTTCACGCTCAAGAAGAGGCGCGCCGCGAGCAGCAGCCCCATGAAGACGAGGCCGTAAACGAAGCCCTTCTTGGCGCCGCTCTTCCAATCGCCGAGCACGATCGCGGCGAGCGACGGCGTGCCGCCGAGAAGTCCCGCGAGGGACTGGGTGACGAGATAGGTTTCCCCCCAAAGGCCCGCTTGCGCAAGCGCGGCGGCGAGCGTCGCGCCGATGTCGGATAAGGGTGAGGGAAGGTTGGGCGCGATAAAAAGCGACACCGAGCTCGCCACATAGGGCGTGGCCGCTGCGAGCACGGCCGAGATGAACAAGACCAGATGCGGACGCCATTCGCGCGGCAGGAAGCGCCCCAGCGCCAGAGGCGCGCCCACGACAACGGCCTCGTTCAACAGAAAGAGGATATAAATGCGCCCGAGGAAGGCCGTGAGCGGCGTCGGCGCATCGAGACCGAGGAGGAAGAAACGGCCGATCTCCGCTTCTGCGGGCGAGCCGATCGCGACAAGCAGGCAAAACAGGAATGGCAGGGCGAACAACGCGAGGCGGATCGTCCAGGGCGCGCGGCCCGCGAGAATCCCGACCGCGCCGCAATAGAGAAAGGTCGCCGCGCCCGCGCCGACGGCCGTCATGTGGAAAAGGGTCGAGATGTTCTGCGGCGCGCTCCACAGCGCCACGGCGGGATCGATCACGGCGGAGAAGACGAGGACGGCGAAGAAGTCGACGGCCGCATAAGCGAGCCGCACGGAAGCGGGGCGCCCACGGCCGCGCAGCAGCAGCAGCGCCAGGGCCGCCGCGAGCCCCGCGAGCGCCGCATGACCGCCGCCGCGCGCGGCCTCGAAAGCCGCCGTCGCGGAGAGGGCGGCGCCGATGGCGGCGCGTTCGAAATTGCGAAGTCTGGTTCTCGTTTCGGTGGACGATACCGACATCGCCTTCCTTCGCCTTTGAAATGCTCCGAGCGAAAAATCTTCGCCGAAGTCCCGCCGCCGGGCTTCGGCCTCCTTGCCGCATGTCCGGGCAAAAGTCGAGATGTTCGCCTGCTGGACCCGGCGGCGAAGCCGCAGGCAAACGGCAGGAGTCAACCTCCCCAGTATCCGCGCGGCGCCCCTTCGCAGAGGAGCCGGAACGCTCTATGATCACACAAAATACGTATGTTGTCCCCCCGAGGACCCCGCCATAGCATGGCGTCCATGAACGACATCGCAGGCGACAACGCGCCCCCGCCGGCCGAACCGAAGCGGATGGACGCGCCCAACGCGACGGCGGGTGGAGGCCCGCCGCCTGACCCACGCGTCGCCAGCCTCTCGGCGGCGCTGCGCCGGGCGCGACTGGACAATGCCAACCGCGCTGAGGCGCTCTCCGACATCAGAAGCGGCGAGATCGTCAGGCTCGAGGTGCTGCGCGACGCGATCGAGCCTGTCCTGGCGCAGCTTCCCGACAACTGCGATCTCTTCGACGTCGCGATCTCGCCGTCCGAGCGGCCGCGACTCTTCATCGATCAGCTCGGCTTCATCGAGATCGGGCGCGAGCGGCGCATCTATCGCTTCCTGCAGGACACGCGGCACGGCCGCATCCAGGTCTGCGAGAGCGAGAAGCCGGAGGTGATGGTCGAAGCCGTGACCGCCTATATCGCACACCGCCTCATCGAGCGCGAGAAGGCGTTGGCCTCCGATTTCGGGAGCGGCGAAACCGCCGCAGAGGCCGCGCGTGCGGCGACGAAGGCCGCCGAAGCCGGCCCCCCCTTCCCGCGCCCAGGAGCCCAAGCGCCTCAAGGCGGCGGTCGCGCGATGGAAGCCTACCTTTACTTCTGGGAAGTCGTTGGCGCGATCCTCGCCTTCGGCCTGCTGACGATGCTCGGCCGCTGGCTTTTTCTGCACGGCGGCGGTCTTTGACGACCCCGCGCCGCCTCGGCCGAAGAACGAGTCCGGGACTCTTATCCCCACCGCGGGGGCGTTCAATGCTGCATCCGGTATTTTTCGAGCTGGAGCCGCGCCGTCGAAACAGCCGCGCATCTGGCGCAGGTGGCGACGGTTTATGCGGCGAAGCCCCCGTTCATGGCCGGCTCCTGCTACGTCAGTTGTTGCGATCTCGAACTATGTGACTCTGCTTCGACCTATTGGGACAAAACCCTGCCCGACAGGTCGCGGTGAAGCAGCAATATGATCCCGGCAATCTCTTTCACCACGCGCAGAGCGTGCCGCTCAGCGTTCCTACCGCTTAAAGCGCGTTAGAGTCTTTCCGACTTAAGCTGAAGCGTATCCAGCGCCCTCGAAATAAGCGGCGCATTCTTGTGACGGGAAGTGATCGAGGAGAGTTCCGATCCTTCGCCAGAGCGCGTCGAT
>Ga0335078_10008353_pt1 | contig 15397 bp, 14 predicted proteins | sample Lox_Sample_32_FD_206711 | JGI IMG/M metagenome (GOLD analysis project Ga0335078, IMG submission 206711) | Soil microbial communities from Loxahatchee National Wildlife Refuge, Florida, United States - Lox_Sample_3.2 | ecosystem: Environmental > Terrestrial > Soil > Wetlands | place: USA... | reverse complement strand
GCTTTGGTCGGTGTGATAGCGTCATTTGTTCTGGGCTATTTTATTTCCACGTTCTTCATAAGAGAGGTGCCGAAACAGGTTTTGGAGGTTGCCCAGAATTTCAATATTCATATCATCCATATGTTTATTGGAGCGGCACTCTGCGCGACGAGTGTAGGAATAACTGCCCGGGTCTTTCACGATATCGGCAGGTCGCAAATGATCGAAGCCCGTATTGTTCTCGGAGCAGCCGTTGTTGATGATGTTCTCGGATTAATAATTCTCGCTGTCGTATCCGCGATCGTCGCCTCTGCCGAAGCCGGAACCGTCCCATCCCTTTTGGGAGTTGCAGAATTGACGCTTGCAGCAATTGGATTCTTGATCGGGGCGCTGGTCGTAGGTTCTCTTTTGATTCCGCGAGTGATCGGATTGGCTGCTAAGTTCAAAACTCACGGGCTCATGCTGATTACGGCACTGATAATTTGTTTTGGGCTTGCGTCGCTTGCCGGATGGGTGGGCCTTGCGCCGATCGTCGGTGCGTTTGCCGGCGGACTTTTACTCGAGGAAATTCAGTTCAAGGATTTTGGGAGCGATGTCAGGATCAAAGATCTCATCAGTCCGATTTCGACTTTGCTCGTACCGATTTTTTTTGTGCAAATGGGAATTCAAGTCCATTTGGAAAGTTTTCTTAATCCTTCGGTAATCGGAATTTCCGCAGGACTTATTGCTGCTGCGGCGATCGGCAAACAGGCGTGTGGACTTGTCGTTTGGCAGAACGGCATCGACCGCTTGACTGTCGGAATAGGAATGATTCCGAGAGGAGAAGTTGAGTTAATTTTTGCCGGCATCGGCAGGTCATTAGGAATTTTCAGCAATGAAATATTTTCGGCAATTGTTGTGATGGTAATGGTGACGACTTTCTTGACTCCGCCGCTGTTGAAGTGGTCGATCGGAAGAAAAGAGAAATCAGAAGCGAGAAGTCAGATTTGAAAAAGGGATACAATGGTCAAGCATATCGTAATGTGGAAGTTAAAGGAGACGGCGGACGGAAACACGAAGCTTGCGAATTCCAGGCTGATGAAGTCAAAACTTGAATCTTTAAACGGAAGGATTCCCGGCTTACTGAAGTTGGAAGTCGGGTTTGATTTCTCAAGGACGAAGGAAAGTTTCGACGTTATTCTGTATTCCGAATTTGCATCTGAAGACGATCTGTTCAACTATCAGAATCACCCGGAGCACAAAGCGATCATGCCATTCATTAGCGAGGTGCGAGAAGAAAGGAGGGTGGTCGACTACGAGGCTTGACAGAAACTATGAATCCATCAAGCGAGATTTATTCTCAAGGCTAAAAAAAGAGGATAACTAAGCGACTTGTCGCCGAATAAGTCGATTCCGAATCAATGTCCGAAAGCCGACGGCTTAACCTTCAAGTTCTTGTAAAACTTCCCGCCTCCTGTTATATTACCCTGCTTTTTTTCACATAAAGCGCAGACATCGTGTCATTTTTGGATTGTTGTGTGAGCCAGGCCGGAGACTGAATTGGCTTTGGCGGAGAATTTCGATTGAAAATAAATATTTCGAATCTCTCGGAAGGAGTGCACGAGTATGTGTTTGAGGAATCTCCTTCCCAGATTGAGCTTGATGATCGGTTTTCAAAGTCGGTTTCCGTTCAAGTTGAACTGGAAAAACGACGGAGGCAGCTTTTTCTGACCGGCAGCGTGAAAACGGTTGGACGATTTGTATGTGATCGTTGTCTTGACGATTTCGAGAGTGTCATTAGCTTCGTTTACAGGATGACTTATGTCTACGACGCATCCGATGCCGGTGAGGTTGACAAAGATGAACTGACGGTGATTCATTCGAGCACAAATGAAATTAAGATCGACGAAGATGTGAGAGAATGTGTGCTTGTAGCGGTTCCGCTGAAACTCCTATGCAAAGAGGACTGCGCTGGGTTATGCGGAACATGCGGTGTGAACTTGAACCATGAGACATGTAATTGTCCCGAAAGGATCCGTTTGGAAGGGAAGGAAGAAATTCAGCGGGATCATATCGGGAAGAAAAAGAAGAATACTGTAGGAAAAAATTAGATGTCCTGACAATCGTGTAATTGGTCGGGAAAAGGAGTAAACATGCCAAATCCAAAACGCAGACATTCGAAATCGAGAGGAGCTAAGAGGCGAACTCACTATAAAGCTGTTGCTCCAACCGTTTCCGAATGCCCACACTGCCATGAGCCAAAGCTTCCTCACCGCGCCTGTCCGAACTGCGGATATTACGGAGGAAGAGTTGCTTTCATACCAAAAGGCGCTTAATTCCAATTTTAGTTATCGGCTAATTTCCCAATGCGAATTGCTTTAGATGCGATGGGCGGCGACGAAGCGCCACTCAAAATCGTCGAAGGTGGATTGCAGGCACTTAAAGAAGCCAACAATCGCTTTGAGCTTGTGTTGGTCGGCCGCAAGGATGAGGTTCAGATGGAAGTGTCGCTGCACTCGCCGGAAGGACTTAATTACTCGGTCGTGGACGCCCCTGAAGTCATTGAGATGTCAGACATACCGAACGTAGCATTAAAGCAGAAGCGGAATTCATCTATAGTAGTCGGGTTGAATCTTCACAAAGAACGTAAAGTTGATGCGTTCATCAGCGCCGGAAACACTGGGGCCTTCATGGCTGCGTCGGCGCTGATACTGGGCCGCATCCATGGTGTAAGTCGACCCGCAGTTGGTACCACGCTTCCCACGGTGGACGGCAATTCTTGTTTCCTGATTGATTCCGGGGCAAACTCCGATTGCAGGCCGCAACACATCCTGGAGTTCGGTGTAATGGGCACGATTTACGCCCGCGAGATCATGAAAAAGGAGAATCCGACTGTTGCACTGTTGAACATAGGAGAAGAAAGCTCGAAAGGGAACGAGCTCGCGCTTCTTTCTTATCCGCTTCTCGAAAAAAGCGGACTGAATTTCGTCGGCAACATCGAAGGAAGAGACATCCTGATAGGAAAAGCCGACGTAGTTGTAGCCGATGGCTTCGTCGGCAATGTCGTCTTAAAATTTGCCGAAAGCATTCTTCCCACCCTAAAGAGCAGGCTCAAGCTTTATGCCTCGGGGAACATTTTCAGGAAGCTGCAAGTGGGGGTGATGGCCGATACGCTGAGAAAAGCTCTGAAAGGCTTCAGCTACGAAATGTTGGGCGGCGCGCCGTTATTGGGTGTAAATGGAATCTCGATCATCGGACATGGTGGATCGACGACACTCGCGGTTAAGAACATGGTGCTTCGCGCGGAAGAAATGGTGAATCACAGAATCAGCGAGCTAATAAGAAATTCAATCAAGAAAGAAAAGTGAAAGTGGAATAGATGACGAATCATGACCCAAAGGGTACCGTCCGTGGAGTTATTACCGGCGTCGGTCATTACGTTCCTGAGGATCGCCTCACGAATGCAGATTTCGAGAAGATGGTTGATACCACAGATGAATGGATACGGACGAGAACAGGAATCCGTGAAAGAAGAATCTTGAAGAAGGGTGCATCGAGTGATCTTGCTGCAGGCGCAATAGTTGATTTGCTTAAGAGAAGGAAAATGTCTGCGGAGGAAATCGACCTGATTATAGTCGCTACCGTAACGCCGGACATGTTCTTCCCTTCGACCGCTTGCATCATCCAGGATAAGATCGGTGCGAAGAACGCGTGGGGATTCGATCTATCGGCAGCGTGTTCGGGTTTTGTTTTCGCACTCGTTACGGGCGCTCAGTTTGTGCAGACCGGGGCTTATAAGAAAGTTATCGTAGTGGGAGTTGATAAGATGACCACGATAACGGATTATTCCGATCGTGCGAACTGTATCTTGTTCGGCGATGCTGCCGCCGCGGTCTTGCTTGAACCCGGAGCAGACGGCGAGTACGGAATTCTGGATTACATTTTACATTGCGACGGCTCCGGCAGACAGGCTTTGAATATGCTCGGTGGCGGTAGCTTGAATCCTGCCACCCACGAAACGGTTGACAAGAGGATGCACTTTCTTTATCAGGACGGGAAAGCGGTTTTCAAGGTGGCCGTAGTCGGAATGGCGGACATATCCTGTGAAATTATGAGGAAAAATAATCTTACGGGCGAAGACGTCGATTGGCTCGTGCCGCATCAGGCCAACAAGCGTATCATTGATGCCACCGCGAACCGAATGGAGATCGATAGCTCGAAAGTCATGTTGAACATCGAGCGGTATGGCAATACGACCGCGGCCACGATTCCACTCTGCCTCTCGGAGTATTTTCAAAGCGGCCAATTGAAGAAAGGTCAAACTCTTGTATTGTCTGCATTCGGCGCCGGATATACATGGGGCGCGGTGCTGGTGAAGTGGGCAATGGATAAATGCCAGTCTTAGATGAATCTACTCATGGAAAGAGGTTCGGTATCGCCGGGACAATTTGGCATCCTAGAAAGAAATTCTAAATAAAAGAACACTTGGACAGATGAGCCGGTAATATGAATTTTGTCATTTGCATCCGTTTAGATTTTCGGGTTTAGAGTTCAAGATTATTCCTGTGTGAAGTTAAAATAAATATGCATGAAAATGTAAACAAAGCGGCCTTCATTTTTCCGGGCCAGGGATCACAATACGTCGGCATGGGAAAAGACTGGTACGATGGGAATCGGACGGCGAAGGAGTTATTTGTCAGAGCCAATGAGATTCTTGGTTTCGACATTGCGAGAATTTGTTTCGACGGACCGGAAGATCAGCTGAAGCAGACGGAAATCACGCAGCCGGCCATTTTTCTTCACAGTGCAGTTGTATTCAATTTGTTAGATGATAAGAACTTTGCTGCCGCTGGCGGGCATTCGCTCGGAGAATATTCGGCGTTGTTTGCGGCAGGAGCGCTCGACTTTGAAAATGCGATCAGCCTTGTTCGTCTGCGCGGCAGGTTGATGCAGCATGCCGGCGATGTCCGCCGCGGAACTATGGCTGCGGTTGTCGGACTGGAAGAAGAATTCGTTGAAGATGTTTGCCGTGAAGCTTCTCATGCCGGGGTCGTTCAACCTGCGAATTACAATTCCCCGGGACAAATCGTGATTTCCGGCGATGTAGAAGCTGTCCACAGAGCGATGGAGCTTGCAAAGGTACGTGGAGCAAGAATCGTGAAAGAGCTTGTCGTAAGCGGCGCGTTCCACTCGCCATTGATGGAGACTGCAAAGGAAGAGCTGAAGAAAGCGATAGATGGTGCGCCGTTCCATGATGTGGATGTACCGGTTTATGCAAATGTCACAGGGAAACCTGTCAAAAGAGCGGACGAAATCAAGGATGCACTGATCCGGCAATTGACAAGCCCTGTGAGATGGCAGGAAACGGTTACCAATATGGTCAACGATGGGATCGCGAAGTTTGTGGAAATTGGTCCTGGAAAAGTTTTGCAGGGACTCGCGAAAAGGATCGCTTCAGGCTGTGAGGCAGCAGGAATTGATAAGATGAGCGATGCGGAAATGTTTGTGAAGAGCGCGGTTGATAAGTAATGTGTGAATACGTGGAAATAGCCGGCTCCAAATTCGAGTTGAAGATTCTGACGGAGGGTTTCAAGGACCCGATGGGGCCGAACGCCTGCACATCGAAGTGCTGCCGGCACGGCGTATATCTCGATCCGACGGAGCGCGATAGAATTCTTACCCATGCGAATATTGTCGAAAAATATTTCGATGAGACTCAGACAAAAGACAGAGGCAGATGGTTCGATAATTCCGAGGAAGAAGATTCTGACTTTCCTTCCGGTAAATGTGTGAGCACAGAAGTGTACAATGATAAATGCGTTTTTCTCGATAAAGATGGCCGGTGCGTCCTGCAAGTTGCCGAAAAGGAAGAAGGAATGCAAAGATTCTCCTTGAAGCCATACTACTGCGTTCTTTTTCCAATTGTAATGGTCGATGGAATTTTTAGGTACGACGATTTCTGTTCAGGAGAGTCGGCTTGCTGTACATCGTCGCGAGAGAGCGCGGAAAAAATGGTTGAAGTGTGTTCGATTGAACTTCGGCATGCACTTGGAGCTTCCAAATACGATGAAGTCCTAAGTTACTATCGAAATGACTCTGTGAATATAAGAAATCAAAAAATCTCAGAAGATATTCAATCAGACGTATCTTTTGCAGGAAAGGATGTTGTCGATGCTGGAAAATAAAGTTGCGTTAGTAACGGGTGCGGCTCGTGGAATTGGTCGAGCTATAGCGCTTGAGCTTGCAAGGAACGGAGCGGATGTTGCCATTACCGACAAGGGCTCGGCTGAACCTTCGGAAACGCTTGTGTCCGAAATCAAACTGCTTGGAAGAAAGGCTCTTGCCATTGATGCGGATGCCACTTCGCTGAAGTCCGCCGTCGAAGTCGTCGAAAAAGTCGTTGCCGAATTCGGAAGACTCGATATTCTAGTCAACAACGTTGGGATAGCGAAGGACAACTTGCTTTTGCGGATGCAGGAGGAAGATTGGGACCTGGTGATTCGAGTGAATCTGAAGAGTGTTTTCAATTACACGAAAGCCGCGTCGCGTACTATGATGGGTCAACGGTACGGAAAAATCATCAATATAAGCTCCGTTGTAGGAGTTAAGGGAAATGCCGGTCAGTCAAATTATTCAGCGTCCAAGGCAGGGATCATCGGCTTTACAAAATCGATCGCGAAAGAGTTCGCAAGCAGGAACATCCTTGTCAATGCTGTGGCACCTGGTTATATTGAGACCAGTATGACCGCGGCTCTGACAGATGAACAGCGAAAAGCTGTTGTCGATACGATTCCACTAAAGCGGGTGGCAAAACCGGAAGAGGTTGCAAGAGCAGTTCGTTTCCTCGCTTCACCTGATGCTGATTACATTACAGGTCAGGTGATTTCAGTTGATGGCGGGATGTCAATCTAAAACTAAACAATTGGAGGTAATACAATGGCGGTAGATGTCGAAGCAAAAGTAAAAGAAATCATTGTCAACAAGCTTGGAGCGGAAGAGTCCCAGGTCAAACCGGAAGCATCATTCACGAATGATCTCGGTGCCGACTCGCTTGACACCGTCGAGCTTGTAATGGAGTTTGAAAAGGCGTTCAATCTTCAGATCCCCGATCAAGACGCCGAAAAGATTCGAACTGTCGGCGACGCCATCAATTATTTGAAACAAAGAGTAAGCTAGTAACAGGGAACGACATGAGAACCGGAAAACTCGCTTCGCGTAGCGAGCGGGTCGTAATAACTGGACTCGGTGTAATAACGCCGATAGGAAATACTGTTGATGAATTCTGGCAGGCAATGATGGAAGGGAAAAGCGGCGCCGGACCGATTACCTATTTCGACGTTTCGAGATACGACACGAAATTTGCCTGTGAAGTAAAAGCGTTCGATCAACTCAAGTATTTGGACAGAAAGAGTGCACAGCGCATGGATTTGTTCACCCAGTATGCCATGGCTGCGGCCGCTCAAGCTGTCGAAGATGCTCGGCTCGATTTCGAAAAAATCGATAAGGACCGTGCGGGTGTCGTAGTCGGAAGCGGAATCGGCGGGATGTGGACCTATCAGAGGCAGCAGGAAACCCTTTTCAAAGACGGCGGCCCGGGCCACATCAGCCCGTTCTTTATTCCCATGATGATCTCCGACATAGCAGCGGGAAACATCTCCATTCGTTATAAGTTCAAAGGTCCGAACTACGCGACGACATCTGCTTGCGCCACATCAGGCCATGCGATTGCGGGTGCCGCGATGCTGATCCAGCGCGGCGATGCGGACCTGATGATAACAGGCGGCGCCGAGGCCGCTATCTGTCCCATGGGAATCGGCGGGTTCAACTCGATGAAGGCACTCTCGACAAACAACGACGACTGTCTTCACGCGAGCAGACCGTTCGATGCTAAGCGAGACGGTTTTGTGATGGGAGAAGGCGGCGGTATTCTTGTCATCGAGAGCTACGAACACGCGGTCAAAAGAGGAGCGAGAATTATTGCCGAGCTGGGCGGATTCGGGCTTACCGCGGATGCGTTCCACCTTACACAGCCCGCTCCGGGTGGTGAAGGTGCCGTCAGAGCTATGAGGCTTGCCGTTGAGGATGCCGGATTAAAACCCGAGGACATAGACTATATCAACGCTCACGGTACATCGACCCAGTTTAACGATAAGAACGAGACAGAGGCCATAAAAACCGTGTTCGGCGAAAACGCCTACAAGCTTCACGTGAGCTCCACGAAATCGATGACAGGGCATCAGTTAGGCGCCGCTGGCGGCGTCGAGGCAGTTGCAACAATCCTTGCAATCGTTAACGACACGATCCCGCCGACCATTAATTATGAATTCCCGGATCCGGAATGCGATTTAAATTATGTCCCGAACAAGCCGATAAAGAAAGCTGTGAATGCTGCAATAAGCAACACTTTCGGTTTCGGCGGACACAATGCGTGTCTGCTGTTCACGAAATTTAAAGAATAAAAATAGCTCATAACTGACGGCTCATAGATCGTATCTATTAGCCATGAGCTACGAGCTATGTACTGAATTCATGTTTTTTTTCCCGAGAAATTTTTTTCAGCATTTTCGACAGGCGAAAAGAAATCGTCTCAGAAAAAAGGACGAGCTTGAAAAGGCTCTCGGAATCAAAATCAAGAATGAATTCTACTTCTCAGAAGCACTGACCCACCGCTCGGCATTGTCCGTTCCCGCGTACGAGGATAAGAACTCCAACGAGCGGATGGAATTTCTAGGTGATGCCATCCTTAACTTCCTTGTTGCAGAATTTCTCTTCCGTGAGTTTTCGGAAACAGACGAGGGTCAGATGACCCGTCTCCGGAGTCTTCTCGTTAACCAGCATGCTCTTGCGGAGTTTGCGTCTAAGATAAATCTGGCATCGTTTCTTTCGTTGAGCACAAGTGCACAGCAGGCGATCGAGAAAGGCTACGAGACGATCGTGTCCGATGCCTTGGAAGCTGTGATAGCGGCAATATATCTCGATGGGGGAATCGGGGCGGCAAGAAAATTCGTGACTCGAATGGTCATGCCGAAAGAGAAGCAGGTGAGCCGGCTGATGTTTAAGGATCTCGATCGAAATTTCAAAAGCGCACTTCTTGAGCTTTCGCAGGCACGCGGACTCGGCGCTCCACGATACAATGTCCTTAAGGAAGAAGGACCTGATCACGATAGGACGTTCACGATTGAAGTGCTGATTGGCGATGAGCCGTGCGGGGTGGGCACGGGTAAAACCAAGAAAGCCGCTGAACAGGCCGCGGCTGAGCAAGGATACGAGAAGTTTAAGTACAAGGTGCCGGAAGAGAATCATAGCGGGACAAATCCTTGAGGTTTGCCGGAAAATAAAAGATACCTACCAGTCATTCCGAACGGATTCTTTGTTCCCATGATTGCGAGTAAGTATTTCTTGAGGTGAGATTTCTATTAAGATGAAAACCGAAACCGAGCATATCCGAATTAATGAATTGAAATGGAATAAATGGGCTCGTGACCTTGACAGCAATGGCTGGAGGTACAGGTATTTGAGACGAGTCCAGGGTGCTCTTATCTCTATTTTGGACGTCAAAGAGGGAATTAGTTTTCTCGACGTCGGCTGCGGAACAGGATGGGCGGTTGGTCGAGCCGCAGAACTGGTGAACGACCACGGCATGTTTTACGGAATCGATCTGTCCTTTAAGATGATTGAAAAAGCAAAAGTACACTTTCAAGATCGCAAGAACCTCCAATTCATAAAGTCGAATGTGGAATCGATTCCGCTCAGAGACAATTTCTTTAATATCATTATCTGCACCAATTCTTTCCATCATTACTTGAATCCTGGCAGCGCGCTGAAAGAAATGCATCGCCTCCTGAAAAGAGGAGGCAGAGTCTACATACTCGATCCGACCGCCGACACTTGGCTGATAAAAGTTATAGATAGAATCATGGGAGGATTCGAGCCTGCCCACGTAAAGCTATACAGCTCGAAAGAATTTCGGGATTTGTTCGCCGGTGCGGGATTGGGATACGTGACAACAAAATCAATCGACCCACATCAAAAAGTTCATGTTGGCGAAAAGTAAGTCGGTAGAAAGCGTCAGACCGTGTCCATGTTGTGGTAAAACGGATGCACATCTAAAGTTCATCGAGCCGCCTTTTATTATTGTGAAGTGCCGGTCATGCGGACTGGTATATCTCGGCAATCCTCCTGAGTCTGACAAATTGTACGACGATTATTATGGCGATGATCCAAACCCGGCGGATTATTGCGAGGAATCTACGGATCCATCTATGAGAGAACTTTACACGATTAACGAGCGGAGGATCCGCTCAGTCAAGCGCCTTGCGGCGGAGGGGAGTCTTTTAGACATCGGATGCGGCCGCGGTTTTTTTCTGAAAACGGCACGTGATTGCGGTTTTCAAGTGAGTGGAATCGACGCGTCGGAAAAGGCAGTGACTTATGCACAGAGAGAATTCCATCTGAACGTCGGACGGATTCCGGTCGAAGAATTATCGTCTTCGGAGCGGCAGTTTGACATAATAACCCTGTGGCATGTTATCGAACATTTTTCCGATCCGTTCACTGCCCTCAAGCAAATTCATGGACTCCTCGGACACGGAGGGATTTGCATTATCGAAGTGCCGAACCTGCACAGCTTGAAATTCATGACGGCAAGAATAAAGTGGCACGGGGGAAATCATCCGCTCTATCATAGAACGTTCTTCACCGCCGGTACGTTGAGGAAACTTTTCATTCTTGCCGGTTTCTCCAAAATTCGGAGGGTGAAGATTTCATACGATGCCCCCGGGAAAAGCAAACCGTATCGGATGGCCAAGCAAAGCCTAAATCTCCTTGCGATGGATTCTTTTCTGGACTTCGTGGTACGGAAATGATTGAGGCAGTGATCGGCGGATGATGGGCAATCGGGTCCGTAAAAGTATGAATAATTATCCGGGAGGGTTCGGCATGTTTAAAACAAGTCTTCTTTTGTTAATATTCGGATCGCTCAGCACCACGACCGCGCGTGATTCGAAAACTTCCGGCACACCGACTCAATTTGAAATAAGGGCCGGCGTAAATATCAGTCATTGGCTGTCGCAGAGTGAAAGGCGCGGCGAAGAGAGGAAACGTTATATAACTCGAGCCGATTTTGAAGCAATTGCATCGATGGGCTTCGATCATGTGCGGATACCGGTCGACGAAGTCCAGCTTTGGGACTCGGTCGGAAATAAGGAAGCCGAGGGATTCGGACTCCTGCACGATGCGATACGCTGGGCATTCGGGGCGAATCTGCGCGTCATCGTCGACCTCCATATATTACGCGCACACTACTTCAACGCCGGCTCGAATAAATTGTGGACTGATCCCGCAGAACAGGAAAAACTGGTGAACATGTGGCGCCAGCTTTCGGATGAGCTGCACCTATATCCCGATGATAGGCTCGCTTATGAAATCTTGAATGAACCGGTTGCCGTTGATCCCGAAGATTGGAATAAAATACTCAATAAGGTCATTGCAACGATCAGGGGAAAAGAGAGGGAAAGAAAAATTGTCGTCGGCTCGGACATGTGGCAGATCCCGGCCACGTTTCCGGCGTTAAGATTTCCGGAGAATGATTCGAACCTTATCTTGAGCTTCCACTTCTATACTCCGATGGCTTTGACGCATCACACGGCATCATGGACTCCAATTGCAGAGTACAATGGGCCGGTTAATTATCCGGGCCAGATTGTCGATACGTCGTATTATGAGAACATGTCACCCACGGCTGCGGAATTCATGAGAACCACTGCCAACGGATTCTTTACAAAAGAAGTGCTGGCAAACAATATATTGCCGGCGATTGAAGTTGCAAAAAGGCATCACCTGCAATTGTGGTGCGGCGAATTTGGTGTATATCCGAAAATACCGGAGGACATAATGTTTCGATATTATAAAGACCTTTGCGAAATTTTCAAGGAAAACGGAATCGCTTTTTGCCATTGGAATTACAAGGCAGATTTCCCGGTCGTCGATAGCCATGGAATGCCGAATCGTAAGTTAGTCTCGATCCTCGTGTCGAAATAGAAAGAAATTTATCCGACACCCTCCGGATATCGTCGACAAGCAAACGGAAGTATGATCTGAGTTATAAGATCTCTTCGAAGGGTTGAGTTATCTTATTGTTCTTCGGTCGGAAGACGGGACGTACTCAAGCGGTTACGTTTACCGGACTGCGTATTACTCCCGAGTAATAATAACCGCACAATCTTAGGTCTGCTCAATATTCTGAGGCGCATTGCATGATTTGGCGTGGCATCTTCTTTGAGAACATTTGTCATGGCAATTAAATAAAAAGCGAGCTATCTCAATAAATATTGGAAGGGAGAATTAGAACGCTTTCTAAATTGAAGCCTCAGAGATATTCCGATCAGGAGCTCGCTGAACGCACAGACTCTGTCCGCAGTGCTCTCGTATGGTTGACGGCGGCCATCACGTTGTATACGACCGTTATGTCGATCATGTTTAGTGAGCACATCGTGAGGTGGATCGGGTTGGAGGCATTCACGATCCTGTCCACCGGCTTTGGCTTGTGGATGAACAAACGAGGGCATGTCAGAGCCGTCGTCGCTTTCCTGCTTATTTATTTTTGGGTCGTCACAACGGGATACGCGCTGACTTCGGGCGGCATAAGGGGTCCGGCCGTCGTGGCATATTTGGCTATCGTCTTCAGTGCGGGCTTATTCTTTGGAAAGAACGCTGGAATGCTTGCGGCAATAGTGTGCAGTCTATCTGAGTTAGACTTTGTGTACCTGGCCGCCCACGGCCTGCTTCCTCCTCCCATATCGAACTTTAATGATGTTAGGCTCTGGATTGCATACACTTTTGTCCTCTCTTTGTCGGTAATCTTCCCGAGCATCGCAACCCGAAGCATAAGAAGTGCGCTGCGCAAAGCCACCGATGAGATCGAAGTACGAAAAGCAACGGAGACTGCGTTGTTCCGCTCCGAGCAAATGCTCAGGTTGGTGCTCGACACGATTCCTCAGCGAGTTTTTTGGAAGGATAGGGATCTGAAGTTCGTCGGCAGCAACAAATCGTTTGCAGAAGACTGCGGCTATCGCGACGCAGAAGAGCTCATCGGCCTGGACGATTACGCTACGGCATCAGCCGAGACTGCCGACCTTTACCGCGCCGACGATCGCGAGGTAATCGAAAAAGATATCCCGAAGCTTAGATATGAAGAGCCCCAGATCAGACGTGATGGTACGCCAGCATGGCTGATGACGAGCAAGGTACCGATGCATGATGCGGAGGGAAAAGCAATAGGAGTGCTCGGAACTTACGAGGACATCACCGACAGGAAGAAGGCAGCAAAGGCGGTCCTCGAGAGCGAGATGAAGTATCACAGGTTGATTGATTCGATGCCCGATGGGTACTATCGCAGTACGCCGGAAGGAAAGTTTCTCGATATTAATCCGGCCTTTGCGAGACTTCTGGATTACACCCGGGAAGAATTGCTTGAGATAGATATACCGCATTCTCTTTATTTTGAAGAATCGGAGCGCGACGTGCTCGTGAAAAATCCCGAGTTCAAATCAGGGACCGAAATCTACAGGCTAAAGAAAAAAGACGGGTCTGAAATTTGGCTCGAAGATCATGCGCGCTATGTGCGTGATCACCAGGGGAAGGTGTTGTACCATGAAGGGATATGTCGTGACATTACGGGAAGAAGGCGGGCGGAGGAGGCACTGGAGAGGCAAAGATTATTATTTGAGAATTTTGCGGATGTCATACTCTACTTGCGATGTTCAGACGGAAAGATCGTTGAGGCAAACAGAGCGGCTGAGAGTGTCTACGGTTATTCCCGTGGTGAGCTTCTTACAAAATCTGTATATGACTTCAATGTCAACGAAACCCTTGAAGAGGCGCGTGAGCTGGCAGACAAAGCTTACCGGAACGGCATCGTGCGTGAGACGGTGCATCGCCGGAAGGATGGGTCTGTTTTTCCAGTCGAGGTAAGGTCGGGAGGCCTGATGATAGGGCGTGACCGCAGTCTCGTAAGCGTCATCCGCGATTTGACTGAACGCAAGCAGCTTCAGGAGCAGCTTATCCAGTCCCAGAAGCTGGAAGGATTGGGACTTCTCGCAGGCGGAGTCGCACATGACTATAACAACATTTTGAATGTTGTCATAGGCTATGCAGATGTCTTGAAATCCAAGCTCAATGAAGATGATCCCAACAAACGCCGGATCGAGCTTATCATGTCGGCGGCAAACAGAGGAGCAGCCTTGACAAGGCAGCTTCTTGCTTTTGCGAGAAAGGACGTTGTGTCGCCACGCGCCGTCAACATGAACCTGTCGATTGAGTCGATCCAGAAGATGCTGCAGAGAATAATCGGGGAAAACATCAAGCTCGTGTTTTTCCCGGAAGAAGATCTGTGGAACGTTTACGTCGACCCATCGCAGCTGGATCAGATCGTCATGAATCTCGTGACCAACAGCAGGGATGCAATCGACGGAGTAGGGACGATAACTATCAAGACTTTCAACATGGATGTACATCGGAAATCTTCGGACAGACCGGTCGATCTGAATTCCGGGGAGTATGCTGTCCTTTCGATTGCAGACACGGGGAGAGGAATGCAGGCGGAAGTCTTGAAACGGGCATTCGAGCCTTTCTATACCACGAAGCCGAAGGGCAAGGGAACAGGCCTGGGGCTATCGACAGTGTACGGCATCGTGAAACAGAATAACGGGTCTATTGACGTCGCAAGCGATCCCGGGGTGGGCACGAGATTCCGAATCTTTTTGCCGCGGCATCATGGCGAACTGGAAAAACCGAAAGTGGACGTTTCGGAGCTGCCGCTGAAAGGGAATGAGACGGTCCTTGTGGTCGAAGACCAGGCCGATCTCCTTGAGTTCACGAAAATGAGCCTTGAAGAATTCGGGTACGGTGTATTATCGGCACTCGATCCGGGGGAGGCAGTCACGCTCTGCGAAGCTTTCCCGAAGGAAATTCATTTATTGCTGACCGACGTAATAATGCCCACTATGAGCGGCAGGGAGTTGAGCAAAAGGATTCTCGCATTGAAGCCCGGCATCAAGGTCCTGTACATGTCCGGGTACACTGCGAACGAGCTTAATCCGCACGGCGTTCTTGCGGATGAAATCAAGTTCATACAAAAACCGTTTACTGTAATTGAGCTTCTTAGAAAGATGCGGGAAGTGTTGGATCGGTAATCCTACGTCACCGCAGTCTGAATCAAAATCGGACATCGGCGGAATTGTAAAACACGGCAAGAAGCTGACGGTGGTGGCTGAAGGAGTGAATGAGGAGTGTGGTGGTTTGCCCTTGCGGGAGCGCAACTCCCGCACAGCAAGGTCTTATAATTAAAAGTGCCACAAAAAGTCTACCGTTCAGGATTTTCCTTTTTCTCCTATTTACCTCTTCGCTTTCTTAGATTGACTTTTTTTCCTCCTCCTTTCTC
>Ga0335078_10008351_pt1 | contig 15398 bp, 7 predicted proteins | sample Lox_Sample_32_FD_206711 | JGI IMG/M metagenome (GOLD analysis project Ga0335078, IMG submission 206711) | Soil microbial communities from Loxahatchee National Wildlife Refuge, Florida, United States - Lox_Sample_3.2 | ecosystem: Environmental > Terrestrial > Soil > Wetlands | place: USA: Florida... | reverse complement strand
AAGTCGCACCCGGCCGGTTTCTCGCCGAGTCCAATGCCATCCTCTGGTACATCGCCGGCGGCTCGCCGCTCGCGCCCGATGACCGCATCGAACGGGCCGAGACATTGCAGTGGATGTTCTTCGAGCAACATAGTCTGGAGCCCAATCTGGGAGCGGCGTATTTCTGGCTCACACTGGTCAAGGGCGGACGAGACCTGCAGCGCCATGCGTTTGAAGACTGGATGGAAGAAGGTCATCGCGCGCTCGGCGTCATGGAAAATCACATCGCGCTGCACGATTTCTTCGCGGCCGATCGTTACACCATTGCCGATATTGCGCTCTATGCCTACACGCACGTGGCGCATCTGTGCGACTTCGATCTCAGCCCATTCCCTGCGGTTCGTGCGTGGCTGGCGCGCGTCGCCGCCGAACCTGATCACGTCCCAATGGACTTCGATCCGGCAGCCGTGGCTCCGGCCGCCGCAGGGGCGTGAGACGGCGGAACTCCGCGGCGGCAACATCAAATGCGAGCAACGGGAACCGGACCCAGTAGCGTTAACCATTGCTTAACCATATTTCACGGAATCGCCTTTGTTCTTCAATGTCAGCGCCCAAATCCGGCCGAACCGGTGCCGGCTTCGATTGTGATTGTGATGGCAACTGATTCGAAGCATGACGACCATGGCATTGCTGACCGGCAGCCCCGGATTCGCGCCGCCGAAAGCTGGCCAGACGCGAACCAGACGGTGCGCGATCGCGCTCAATATGATCGCGACCGGCACGTTGACTGTTTCACTTATCGTTGCCGCAACCGCTGTTTCGATGGGCGAGCGATCGTTCGCTCGCGGTCATGCCGTCGGAGCGGGGTCGGGCAGCATGCAGATGCTGCTGCGGCAATAATCCCTTATCTGCGTTTGCTCATTCCCACCAAAGCAGATCGATCGCGACGCCGGTTGCGACAGCGCCTTCACTAATCGATAGGATCGGGAGTGAAGATCGGCGCGTCGCACACTCAAGCAGTTGCGCGCCAATAGCCGCTGACCGCGATCCGATGAACGAACAGTTCGGCCCGGCCCACACCGATGCTCCGGCGCGCAACCGGTTGCTGGTATTTTTCGCACTGGTCTATGTCGTCGAAGGTGTGGGTCAGGTCAGCGGGCTCATCGCACAGCCGCTCAGCTATTTTTTGAAAGAAGTGCATGGCTGGACGCCGCTGCAGGTCACGGCGTATCTCGCCATTTTCAATTTTCCCTGGATCATCAAGCCAATTTACGGCGCGTTCTCGGATTTCCTCCCGCTGTTTGGTTATCGCCGCAAAAGTTACCTGGTGGCGGCCAATATCTGCGCGATCGCCGGCTTTTTGTGGGTCACTCGGATTACCGCGCCGGGCCAGCTGGTGTGGGCGCTGCAGCTGACGGCCTACGCCATGGCGATCTCGAGCACCGTGTGCGGCGCCGTGCTGGTGGAGAACGGGCAGACGCTGGGCGAGAGCGGCCGGTTCGTGAACCAGCAGTGGCTGTGGTTCAGCCTGGCTGCGATGGCAGCCTCGATTACGGGCGGCCAACTCGCCCAACATTTGTCGCCGGCATCGGCGCTTCATACCGCCGCTGCCATCGTCGCCGTTGCGCCGTTGGCAGCCTTGTTCGGAACCATCTTTTTGATTTCGGAGCGGAAGACGCGCGTGGACGTCACAGCACTTCGCGATACGTTCGGCGGTGTCGCCGCTGCGTTCAAAAAGCGCGAGCTTTGGATCGTCGGGATGTTTCTCTTTCTTTACTACTTCAGCCCCGGTTTGAGCACGCCGCTGTACTACGTCATGACCGACAACCTCAAATTTTCCCAAGGCTACATCGGCATCCTCGGATCGATTGCTTCCGCCGGCTGGATCGTGGGCGCGCTGTTTTATCGCCGCCTATTCGACGCCATGTCGACCAAGCGCTTCCTGCAGCTCAGCATTGCTCTCGGCTCGGTCACCACCGCGGCCTATCTGTTGCTCTTCAACGAGGTCTCTGCAGCGATCATAAGCTTCTGCAGCGGATTCGCCGCGATGCTGGCGACGGTGGCGACGGTTACACTCGCCGCCGACTATTGCCCGCAGCGATCGGAAGGGTTCAGCTTTGCGGTGATGATGTCGATTATCAACCTGGCCACCTCATCCGCCGACATCGTGGGTTCGTTTTTCTTCCAGCACTTATTCAATCACCACCTGCCGCCGCTGGTGCTGGTATCGGCGGCGTTCACCGCGTTCGCATTCGTGCTCGTGCCGCTCCTGAGGCTGGGCGACAAACGGCAGGGGCAACCGGTTGGCGTAATTCCAGTTGGTGGACCGGAGACCGGCCATGTCGTGCGCGGTGTCATTGGCGATTGATTGCGTGAAACATCGCTCCGCTCCGATTTGATCGATCAAAGTTGACCACGTGCATCGGGTCAATTGATGTATGCTTGCGGCAAGGCTCGGAAACGCGCATGCTGTAGGTAGTGGCGCGGATACGGGGGTACCGCGCCGCTTTTCATTCCCTTTCAGTTTCTGCCGCAATTAAGCAACCCCGATTTCGAGCGCCTCAAACCGATTGACGGCGGCCCGGAAATTGCATGGAAATGGCTTATTCTCAGGGCAAAATAACGGTCTGTACCGCGTATCAGCATGTCGATCCTTGTCGGGCTCCATCACTCAACACGTTACGACTATGACCGGCCGATCAATCTCGGTCCGCAGATCGTCCGCCTGCGGCCAGCACCGCACAGCCGCACTCACGTCCCGAGCTATTCGCTGACAGTGAAACCGAGCCAGCATTTTGTGAACTGGCAGCAGGATCCGCACGGCAATTGGCTCGCCCGTTTTGTCTTCCCGGAGAAGACCAAAGAATTTTCCATCACCGTCGATCTCATCGCCGACATGACGGTGATCAATCCGTTCGACTTTTTCGTCGAGCCCTATGCGGAAAAATGGCCGTTCGCATTTCCCGCCGGCCTGCGTGAGGATCTTTCCGCTTATGTCGAGCCAGAGCCTGCCGGCCCACTTTTGCAGCAACTGATTCAATCGATCTCGCGCGAGCAGTGCAACACTGTCGATTTTCTGGTCGAGCTCAATCAGCGCCTGCAGCGGATGATCCGTTATCTCATCCGTCTTGAACCCGGTGTGCAGACCCCAGAAGAGACCTTAAGCTCCGCTGCCGGGTCCTGCCGCGATACCGCGTGGCTCTTAGTGCAGCTTTTGCGCCACATCGGTCTGCCGGCGCGTTTCGTGTCCGGCTATCTCATTCAATTACGGCCGGACATCAAACCGCTCGAAGGCGCGGCCGGCGCCGATCACGATTTTACCGACTTGCACGCCTGGACCGAGGTTTATCTGCCGGGTGCCGGCTGGGTCGGACTTGATCCGACCTCGGGACTGTTTTGCGGCGAAGGCCACCTGCCGGTGGCTGCGACCCCGCACTACCGCTCTGCCGCGCCCATCAGCGGGCTCGTTGAACCGGCCGAGGTGCGTTTTGCGTTCGACATGAACGTGACACGTATCGCCGAACAGCCGCGCGTGACCGCGCCGTTTTCCGAAGCAGCCTGGACGGCTCTCGACGCGTTGGGCAACAAGGTCGATGCCGATCTCACTGGGCAGGACGTCCGCCTGACCATGGGGGGCGAACCAACCTTCGTGTCGGTTGACGATTACCAGTCCGCGGAATGGAATACGGACGCCGTCGGCCCGATGAAGCGCGTGCGCGCCGACGAACTGATCCGGCGTCTGCGCCAGCATTTCGCGCCGGGCGGTCTGCTGCATTACGGCCAAGGCAAGTGGTATCCCGGCGAGCCGCTGCCACGCTGGGCGTTTTCGCTCTACTGGCGTCGCGACGGCGTGCCGATCTGGCGCGATGAGAATCTGATCGCGCGCGAGGCGGTCGACCACAAGCCAACCGCGGACGATTCACAGCGCTTCGCCGAGGGGATTGCCGCGCGCGTTGGAATCACGGCGGACTATGTCCAACCCGCCTACGAGGACCCGGCCGACCGGATGCTCAAGCAAGGCCAGATCCCGGAGAACATCGACCCGAGCGATCCCAAGATCGACGATGCTCGTGAGCGTGCACGCATCCTGAGCTTGTTCGACAGTTATGCCGGCAAGCCGGCTGGATATGTCCTGCCGCTGCAGCGCTGGACTGCGCAGGCGACGCCGGGATGGCTGAGCGAGGTGTGGCAAACCCGGCGCGGGCGCTTGTTACTGGTGCCGGGTGACTCGCCGCTCGGTTATCGGCTGCCGCTGCAATCGCTGCCCGCTGTCGATCCGGTCGACTATCCGTACCTCGTACCGGCCGATCCATTCGCCGAACGGACGCCGTTGCCTGACCCTCGCGTAACCCACCCAATCGGCGCCAAAGTCTTGCAAACTGCACACGGCGAAGAGCCCTCGCCGCCGCTGGCGCCCGAGACTTTAGTGACGCAACACCCACCAGCCGCGAGCACCTCGCAAAACGGCTCCGCTGCGCCGGTGCGCACCGCTCTGACCGTCGAAGTCCGTGACGGCCGCTTATGTGTGTTTATGCCGCCGGTCGAAACGCTCGCCGATTATCTCGAACTCCTCGCCGTCGTTGAGACGACGGCGGCCGAACTCGCGCTGCCGGTGCATGTCGAAGGCTACGAGCCGCCGCCAGATCCGCGGCTCGTTGTGATTAAAGTGACGCCCGACCCCGGCGTGATTGAGGTCAACATCCACCCGTCGGCATCCTGGCGGGAAGCTGTGGCAATTACCAAGGGACTTTATGAGGAGGCGCACCTTTCGCGGCTCGGCACTGACAAGTTCATGATCGATGGCCGCCATAGCGGCACCGGCGGCGGCAATCACGTCGTGCTCGGCGGACGTACGCCTGCCGACAGTCCGTTCCTGCGGCGGCCCGATTTGCTCAAAAGCCTGGTGCTGTATTGGAACCGGCGACCCTCGCTGTCTTATTTCTTTTCCGGCCTGTTCATCGGTCCGACGAGCCAGGCGCCGCGGATCGACGAAGCGCGCCAGGACATGCTTTACGAACTGGAAATCGCGCTGGGCAAAGTACCGGCGCCTGATGGCGCCAGCAAAGTGCCGCCTTGGCTAGTGGATCGCCTGTTCCGCAACATCCTCGTCGATGTCACCGGCAATACCCATCGCACCGAGATCTGTATCGACAAGCTGTTTTCTCCGGACGGTCCGACCGGACGGGTCGGCCTCATCGAATTCCGTTCATTCGAAATGCCGCCCGACGCGCGCATGAGTCTCGCTCAACAATTGGTGTTGCGCGCGCTCATTGCCTGGTTCTGGCGTGAGCCAGTCAATGGCAAACTGGTGCGCTGGGGTACGGCGCTGCATGACCGTTACATGCTTGAGCATTTTGTCTGGAACGATTTTCTCGAAGTGCTGGAGGACCTGGAGCGCGCCGGATACGTGTTCGATCCGGCGTGGTTCGAGGCGCAGCGGCAATTTCGATTTCCAGTCTGCGGCTCCGTACAGCACGCGGGCGTCCGGCTCGAACTGCGGCAGGCGATCGAGCCTTGGTATGTGTTGGGTGAGGAAGGCGTTGCCGGCCAAACCGCGCGCCTCGTTGATTCCTCAGTCGAGCGGCTGCAGATCCGAGTCGAGGGCTTGAACGCGGCCCGTCACGTCGTGACCTGCAATGGCGCCCGCGTGCCGCTGACGTCAACCGGCCGAACCGGCGAATACGTCGCCGGCGTCCGCTTCAAAGCGTGGGATCTGGCGTCGGGCCTGCATCCGACTATCGGCGTCCAGGCTCCGCTGACGTTCGACATCGTCGACACCTGGAACCGGCGGTCGCTCGGCGGCTGCGTCTATCACGTCGCCCATCCTGGCGGACGCAACTACGAGACCTTCCCGGTCAACTCCTATGAGGCCGAAGCGCGCCGCCGCGCGCGTTTCGAAGCGATCGGCCATACCGGCGGGCCGATCGATGTTCCAGCGCTCGAAATCTCACTCGAATATCCGACCACGCTCGATCTGCGGCGCCCGGTCTAGCAACAATTGCCGATGTCAGCCCAACGCGACATGCTTGTCGAAAAAGACACCGCAGGCCTCGCGCAATTTGTGGCGGCGTACCGGCCGCTTCCCGGCATTTTCGACGAAATGATGGATGGCGATGGGCGCGTGCGCGCGCACTGGCAGCCCTTCCTGACGATGCTGGCCGCCCTTGGCTCAGACGAGATCAACCGCCGCTTCGCCGCCGCCGACCGCTATCTGCGCGGCTCTGGCGTTTTCTATCGCGTGTACGAAGATGCCGCCGGCATCGAACGTCCGTGGCCGCTCAGCCATGTGCCGCTCATCATCGAGCCTACCGAATGGAAGCTCCTTGAAGCCGGTCTGATCCAGCGCGCCGAACTTCTCGAAGCGGTACTCGCTGATGCCTATGGACCGGCGCTGCTCAGTAGCGACGGTCGTCTGCCCGCCGCGCTGATCGCCGGCAATCCGGAATTCCTGCGTCCCACGGTCGGCGTTCCGCCGCCCGGCGGCGCACACTTGCGCTTCTACGCCGTTGACGTCGGCCGCGGCGCCGACGGCCGCTGGTGGGTGCTCAGCGACCGTGCACAGGCGCCCTCGGGCGCCGGCTACGCGATCGAGAATCGTCTCGCCCTGTCACGCGCCATCCCCGACATTTATCGCACCACGCGCGTCGAACGCGTCGCTCCTTTTTTTCAGGCGTTGCAAGCCGAACTCCTGGCGCTGAGCCGGCAGGATGATCCGCAAATTTGTCTGCTCACGCCAGGGCCGATGAGCGAAACCTATTTCGAGCACGCCTACCTCGCGCGCTATCTCGGGCTGTTGCTGGTCGAGGGCGAAGATCTGACCGTGCGCGGCGATGGCGTATTCGTCCGGACCGTTTCCGGCTTGCGGCGCACGGAAGTCCTGCTGCGGCGAATCGATGCCGATTTTGCCGATCCACTCGAACTCAACGCGGCTTCTCGTCTCGGCGTTCCAGGACTCCTGCAAGCCGTCCGCGACGGCAAGATCGTCATCGTCAATGCGCTAGGCGCCGGCCTGGTAGAAGCGCGGGCGATGCTGGCATTCCTGCCAGCGCTGGCGCCAAACGTACTCGGCGCCGATATGGCGATACCGAATGTCGCGACCTGGTGGCTCGGCCGCGCCGACATGCGCGAGGAAATGATCGGGAACCTCGATCGCATGGTGATCGCGCCGGCGTTTGAATCGCAGACCGACGGTAGCAGCAACGAAGTGTTGGGGGCGAAGCTCAACGACGCTCAGCGCAAGGCGTTGATCCGCTCGATCCGCGACCGCGGCGTCGATTATGTGGCGCAGGAGGCGGTGACGCTTTCGAGCATGCCGGTTTGGCGCGACGGCCGTTTGCAGCCGCGCCCGTTCACGCTGCGGCTTTTCCTCGCCAAGATCGGCGAACGCTGGCAGGTGCTGCCTGCCGGATTTGTGCGAATCGCGGACAGTGCGGACGCGCGCGCGGTGAGCCTGCAGCGCGGGGCCGCAACCGCTGACGCCTGGGTGCTGGCGGACGGCCCGGTCGCCGAAACCACGCTGTTGCCGACGCCAGAGCGTATTGTCGTGCAGCGTGCGACCGGCCTGTTGCCGAGCCGAGCCGCCGATAATCTGTTCTGGGTTGGGCGCTATGTCGAACGGGCCGAGGCAACGCTGCGCCTGGTGCGCGCCATGATCAATCGCGCCGCCGAGGCCGACAAGACCGCAGCGCCCGTGATCGCCGGCATTGTTTCGTTGCTTGACGCTTGGAACGCGGTATCGAAGGACAACTTGGGAGCGCCAGCCGGATTCATCAGCCGCGCAGTCCTCACGCGTGCCGACCTGGGTGGATCGCTCCCTTCTCTGACCGGCGCGGCGCGATCAGCCGCTTCCGTGATCCGCGATCGCTTTTCACCGGACGCCTGGCGGGCGCTGAACGATCTCGCCACCATGATCACGATGCCGCTCAACACCGGCCCCACGGAAAGCGTGACCATCGAGCGGGTCGAAGCGGCGCTGCGAATCATTTCATCGTTCTCGGGACTGGCGCAAGAAAACATGACCCAGCTTGCCGGCTGGCGTTTTCTCGAACTCGGTCGCCGTATCGAGCGCGGGATCCTCACTAGCCGGCTTGTGCGTTGCTTCGCGCTCACAAGCTCGCCTGAGGGCGGACTTGAATTGCTGCTCGAACTGGCCGACAGCCAGATCACCTATCGGCAGCGCTACGTCATGGTCGCGGCGCGGGCGCCGGTGATCGACCTCGTCATGCTCGATCCGAACAACCCGCGCTCGGTTGCGTTTCAGCTTGACCGCATCGAGACACACCTGTCCGCCTTGCCGGGACGAAACGCGACCGGGCGCCTGTCGCCGGTGCAGCAGATCGTTGCCTCTATCGCAACACGCCTGCGGACTGTCGATGCCGCCGCCATCGACGAGGCCTTGATCGTTGACACCGAGCAGTCGCTGATGAAGCTTTCTGATGCAGTTGGCGCGGCCTATCTCAGCAACAACGAACGTTCCGAGGCCGTCTGGGAGGCGTTGGCTTGATCTATGACGTGCGCCAGACGACAACCTGTGCATACGCCTCGCCAGTGGCGCATGCGCGCCACGTCCTGCGCCTGACCCCGATCCCGCGTCCCGGCCAGCGCGTGCACGTCGCCGCATTGCAGATCATGCCCGAGCCGATAAACCGGCGCGAGGGCCAGGATTTTTTTGGCAACCGCCTGACCTGGGTCGAAATCGAAGAGCCGCACCGGTTGCTCACGGTCAAGCTCGCGGCGCGTGTCTCTGTCGATGCTGCGGCTGAACTCACCGCCTTGGCCACGCCGAGCTGGGAAGCGGTCCGCGAAGAAGCCTTCGCAACCAGCGACATCGGACCGCAATCGCCGGCGCATTTCTTGTTTCCGAGCCGCATGGTGTCGCTTGATCCGGAGATCCGCGATTATACGCGCGAGAGTTTCCCGGCCGGCCGGCCGGTGCTTGATGCCGCTATCGAACTGATGAATCGTCTCAAAGCCGACATCACCTACGATACTGGTGCGACCACCGTCACCACGACGCCGCCGATGTCGTTTGCACTGCGCCGCGGCGTTTGCCAGGACTTCGCGCATATCATGATTTCCGGACTGCGTGGCATCGGCTTGCCGGCGGCCTACGTGAGCGGCTATTTGCGAACAATGCCGCGAACCGACCCGACGCGATTGCAGGGCGCTGATGCCATGCACGCCTGGGTGCTGGTCTGGTGTGGCGGCCCCCACCCTACACTCCCCCGCGAGCAAGGGAGGGAGGGGTGGGGATGGATCGGGCTCGATCCGACGAACGCGGTCATTGCCTCCGACCAGCATGTGGTTCTGGCGATCGGGCGCGACTATACCGACATCGCACCGATGGACGGCGTCATCGTAGGCTCGGGCGGACAGCGGATCGACGTGGCCGTGAACGTAACGCCGGCTGCGAATTAGGGCGTTGATCGAGCGTTATCCGAACCGCGCCGTCCGCCGCGGTACGCTCTATGACAGCCAGATGAATGATCTGGATCAAGGTCCGCATCATCCAAATCTTCGATACTACGTCGCGGCGATTTCGGAGTGCAGCGCATGGCTCGACGATTTGATGCGATCGTGATTGGTTCAGGCCTGGGTGGCCTGACTGCAGCGGCGCTCTGTGCGCGCGCCGGCTTGCGAGTGCTCGTTCTCGAACGCAACGATGTGTTTGGCGGCGCCGCAACGGTTTACCGGCATAACGGACTCGCCATCGAGGCGTCGCTGCACGAGATCGACGGCCTTGACGAGAGCGATCCGAAGATCGGGCTGATGCAGTCGCTCGGCCTTGATCGCGACCTTGAGTTCATTGACGTCGGCGATCTTTACGAAGTGCGCGGCGGTCCTGTTGGCGCGCCGTTCATGCTGCCGCATGGCTCCGGGAAGGCGCTCGCCGCAGCAATCGCGCGTTTTCCGCAGCACCAATCCGGCCTCGAAGAATATTTCAAACGCCTGGCGCTCCTGCGCGGCGCAGTATCCCTGGCCGCACGCCACCAGTTTGATCGGGCGTGGTGGCTGATCCATGCGCCGCAGGCGGCGGCCAAGTTGTGGCCGCTTTATCGCTACGGCCGCGGCACTGTCGGCGACGTGATGCGGGAATTGTTTGGAACCGACGAAGCTGTCAAATTCGCGCTCGCCGCGAACATTGGATATTATCATGATGATCCGGAGCGCACGCTGTTCCTGCGCTACGCCATTCCGCAAGCGTCCTTTCTCGCCGGCGGCGGCCATTATGTCCGCGGTGGCTCGCAGGCCCTCACCGACCGGCTGGTCGCGCTGATCAAGGAGGCCGGCGGCACGCTCGAGGCCGGTCGTGATGGGGACCGTTTGTTGTTCGCAGACGGCAGGATCGTCGGTGTTGGCCATCACGCGCGCGGTGGCGGTGATGCGCGCGAAGACGAAGCGGCGATGATTTTCGGCAACGCCGCGCCGCACGTCCTGGCCGGCATGCTGCCCAATGATCGGCGAGACGCGTTTCTGTCACCTTACGCGAAACTTCCAGTGTCGAGTTCGCTGTGGACGATGTCGTTTGGCGTGAAGCGGCCGCCCCGGGAATTCGGCGTGCGCAGCTATTCCACTTTCGTTGTTCCGGACTGGATGCACAGCCTGTCGCAAATGCCCGAGGCTTCCGCCTTGATGGCCGAAGCTCCCGGCGCGCGCGTCCCTTACTACGTCGCCGTCGACTTCAATCGGATCGAGAGCGGACTTAACGAGACAGGTCCCAGCGTATTGAGCCTGTGCAGCAGCGATCGCCTCGATAACTGGGCCTCCCTTAGTGCCGAGGCGGTTAAGGCGCGCAAAGAGCGGTGGATGGACTGCGTCATTGCCGATCTCGACCGACGCTTTCCCGGATTGGCTACCGCGATTACCCATCGCGAGATGGCGACGGCGCAGACGATGCATCATTACCTCAACACGCCGGGTGGCTCAGTCTACGGCTTCGCGCCAGAAGGCACCCTCTCGGCCGCGCTTAAGCAGGGCCCACGCACCTCGATCGAAGGCCTATGGCTTGCGTCGGCCTACGCCGGAAGCGGCGGGTTTACCGGCGCGATGTTCGGCGGCGCGCAGGCCGCATGGACAGCCATGCAAGAAGCCAATCCGCGGACCGCGGCGGCCTGACTATCCTCGATTGCTCCATTAAGGCTAGAAAGACGCTCGCCATCAGCACCGGGAGCAATGGACATGCGTGCCTATCAACTGCCGAAAGGCGGCGCCGGAATCGACGCGCTCACGTTGGTCGATCGGCCAACACCAAAACCGCAGTACCGGCAGGTGCTGGTGAAAGTCGTCGCCTGTTCGCTGAATTACCGCGACCTCCTGATTACGCGCGGCGGGTATCGCGCGCCGGTGCGTGACAATTTCATCCCGCTGTCCGACGGCGCTGGAGAGGTGGTCGAAGTCGGTCCTGGTGTCACCCGCGTCAAAGCCGGAGACAAAGTGGCGGGCTGCTTCTTCCAGCGCTGGGCCGGCGGCGACCCCAGCCCAACACTTCAAGCCTCAGCGCTCGGCGGTGGGCTGGACGGCATGCTCACCGAATTCGCCGTGCTCGAGGAAGAAGGCGTTGTCAAACTTCCCGAGCACTTGTCACTGGAGGAAGGCGCCACACTGCCCTGCGCCGGCGTCACAGCGTGGGACGCGATCATGAATCACGCCAAGCTGGTCGCCGGACAGACGGTGCTGCTGCAAGGCACCGGTGGCGTCTCGATCTTCGGCGTACAATTGGCGCACGCCATGGGCATCGTCGCCATCGTGACCTCATCGAGCGACGAGAAGCTTGCTCACGCCAAGGCGATCGGTGCTGCGTTCGGCATCAATTACAAGACAACACCGGAGTGGGATAAAGCGGCGCGGGATCTCACCAGCGGCCGCGGCGTCGATCATGTGCTCGAAGTCGGCGGCGTGGCGACACTGACCCGTTCATTCAGTGCCATCCGCCATGGCGGCAAGATCAGTATCATCGGCAGCGTCAGCGGTGGCGCCACCGAGCTCAATCCAGGACTGATCTTTTCCAAGCGCGCCAACGTTCAGGGCATTTCGGTCGGCTCGATGCAGTCGTTCGAGGCGATGAATGCCGCCATCGCGGCGAACAAAATCAAGCCGGCGATCGATCGCGTGTTCGGCTTCGACGAGGTCAAAGCTGCCTTCCACCACATGGCGGCGGGCGCGCATTTCGGCAAGATCGTTGTTCGGGTCGCATAAGCCCGGGACGGCGCGAACTGTTATTGCGCGGCTACCCGCGGCGGCGGGAACGCGACCTCGATGAGCGTGCCGGCATTCGGCGCACTCTTGATCGAAAAATGGGCCCGATTGGCCTCCGCCAGCGCCTTCGTCAACGGCAGACCAAGACCTGTCCCGCCTGAGCCCCAGCTTCCGGCAGTCGCTGTTTGGCGAAACGGCTCGAGTGCCGCCTCGACGTCCTTCTCGCTCATGCCGACGCCGGTATCGCGCACGCGCAGCACCGCCTCGCCGTTGTCGGCGAATGCCGTCGATACGATCACCTGACCGCCGGGGCCGGTAAACTTGATCGAGTTCGATAGCAGGTTGAGCACGATCTGGCGCAGCGATCGCTCGTCAGCAACAACCTGCGGCAATCCGGCTGCGAGCGAAGTGCGGATGATGATCCGCGCGCGGCTCGCTTGCGGCTGCATGATTCCGACGCATTGCTGCGTGAGTTCGTTGAGACCGACATTGACGAAGTTGAGGTTGAGCTGGCCACTCTCGATCTTGGAAAGATCAAGGAGGTCGTTCAACAGCGCGACGATATGCAGCCCGGCGGCGTGCACGTCCTTGAGATAGTCGCGGTAGCGCTCGTTACCGATCGGACCGAAGCGTTCCGCCATAATCACCTCGGTGAAACCGGTGATAGTGTTGAGCGGCGTCCGAATTTCGTGACTGACTTTGCCGACAAACTCGCTTTTCGCCGCCGCCGCTTTTTGCGCTTCACGCGCGATCGTCCGTAGCTCCTCCTCGCGCTTTTTGGCGGCTCCAAGCTGCTCTGCAAGTTGACGGATCTCGTTTTCGGCAGCTGTGAGCGAAAGCGCCGTCGCCTGTCGCGCCTCTGCGGTTCTGCCTCCACTATGAGCAGGCCCACTTTGCGGCACTGCTGGCAGTCGGACTTCCGCCACTTGCGGTTGCTCCTTGTGAGAGGCTTCCACGTTTGGAGCTTCCGGCTCAGTGACAGCAGCGGTCTTGTCCAGTTCGCTAACTGGCGCCGGGATGACTTCGTCGGCCGGGCGAGTTTCGCCAGATTCCGTCCGAACCGTTTCGGCGGCAGGCTTGGCAAGAGCGGTCTCGGCGGATTCGACTGGACCGATCTCGGTCGGCAGGTTGCTCGCTACATTTTCGCCAACTGGCGTGTCGCGTCCTCCGTGCAAGCGCGCAGTCAGCTCCTGCGCCAGCTCACGGAAGGCTCTACGCTCCATGGGGCTGAGACTTGCCGCCTTTGACTCGGACGCCCCTGGGCGAAACATCACTACATTGGGGGCGGGCGCGACACCCGCTGACACGCGCAGCGGATGCGGCGCGACCTCGACATCCGGCTGTCCTGTCGCTGGCGCGGAGGGAGCCGCTGCTTCGATAACGGCGGCGGGTGCTTCCACTTGCACCACGGGCGCGTCGCCTTCGGCCATCGGTTCAGGCCGGGTCATGAACCCGATCGGACGCTCGCGACGTGCGTGCGCCAGCTTATTGATGCGGGCAATATCGCGACAGACGCCGAACCCCCGGTAGCCGCGGAAATGCCGGTCGCGATCGAACACCGGCAGGCCCGACAGCTCGACCGGAAGCCGCTCATCGGCCTCGTCCACCGGCCAGAAAACCGTGATGCCGTTCCAGGTTTCGCGCGTGGCCAGCGCGCGAGTTACCTGCTGGTCCGGATCGAGCTTTAACTCCGCCGCGATCTCACTCCACAATCGGCCGAACGCGGCGGTCGTTTGCGGCCCGGTCAGCTCGATGAACTCATCCGAACCGATGACGAACCGGCCATCGGCGTCCATTTGCCAGACGAAGCGCAACGGATGACGCCGCTCTACAACTGGCTCAGGCCGCGCAGGGAGTGTCGGCTGCGGTTCTGCTGGCGCAGGAGTTGAAGCCAAGGGCTGTACCGTTGGAGGGGGAACAGGTGGTTCAATCCGCGGCGGCCCTGACCCCGGTGCAAGCTCTACGGCTAGAGGAGCACTTTCGGCGGCGCGTGCGCTCGGCTCGGCGCCAAATATTGCCAGCAAAACACTCGACGCACCGCTACCGAGACGCCGCAAGCTAACGTGGCCTTGATCTGTCGTTGCATCCGCCTTACCGCCTGCCAGCGCTTGGGATGCGGTCGTAGCGAGCCCGAGAGCCGACAGCGTCGGGGTATGACCCAGGCGTTTTTGCGCCGCCGACGTCGCGCCGAGCAACGTGCCGTCCTGCGCAAAAGCCGCTTCGGCCCGGGTCTGATCTGCGAACAAGCGCTTGATCCGCTCGCTGAGCGGAAGCGGTCGTCCCGCGGGCTCGTTGGCGATGACCAGCACCGCAGCCGAGCCGTCAGCCAACGAAAGCCGCGAACAGATACACGTCAGCGCACCGCCCAAACTGGCTCCGAAGCCGCGCAGTCTTTCAAGGCGCGCTTGCCCGGTCGACGGCAGCGTTTCTCCGAGGCGGACAATCTCGGCGAGCGCTGGCTGTTTTGAATCAACCCGTAGATCTGTGAGCTCTTTGGTGTTGGCAGCGCCAAAGATCGCCGCGCCGACCGCATTCGCCCACAGGATCCGGGACCCGTCGGCGCTCCAAAGCCAAGCCGGCAAAGCGCTCGTCGCGTGGTCGGCGAGCTGGGCCGCGAGTCGCGGGTCGCTCGAGACGGCAAACTCTGACTCCCCAGTCGACATGCGAAAAAGCTCGTCGCCGTAAAGAGATTGTTAATAATGCGGACCGCCCGCGCCGTCCATCGCGAGCCCCTCGACTCCACCCGGACGAGGTAGGATAACCTTAATCACGCCATCCGGGCACGAAGACCGGTGCACGCCGACCGCTATTTCGCTTAAGATGGATGATTGTCGGGGCGAGGAGTTTGGAGAATGGCCAAGGAACCGTTCGAACAATTTGCGATGCCGAATGAGGTCCGCGCCTTCGTCGAGCAGAGCGTTTCACAAGCGCGGACGGCTTTCGACGGCATCGTCCAGGCGGCGAACCAGGCGGTGGCGCAGTGGCACGGCCAAGCCGAAGCAGCACGCGCCGGCGCCAGCGAAATCGCGCACAAGTCGATGGGTTATGTCGAGCAGAACATGGCGTCGACCTTTGCATTTGCGCAAAAGCTGATGCAGGCCAAGGATCCAACCGAAGTGGTCCGGTTGCAGTCGGAGTACCTTGCAAGCCAAATGAAAACGCTGTCGACTCAGGCGCAGGACCTTGGACAAAGTGCTGCCAAAATAGTCATGGATGCTGCCAAA
>Ga0335078_10008350_pt1 | contig 15400 bp, 11 predicted proteins | sample Lox_Sample_32_FD_206711 | JGI IMG/M metagenome (GOLD analysis project Ga0335078, IMG submission 206711) | Soil microbial communities from Loxahatchee National Wildlife Refuge, Florida, United States - Lox_Sample_3.2 | ecosystem: Environmental > Terrestrial > Soil > Wetlands | place: USA... | reverse complement strand
AAGCCGCTAAGCTCCGTAACCTTCGCATCCGATTTGTTTGAGCTTGTACAGCAGCGCCTTGTAGCTGATCTGCAGTTCTGCCGCGGCGCGGCGGCGATTCCATCTCGTACGCGTCAGCACGTTCAAAATCAGTTCCTTCTCTGCCTCGTGCGAAGCGGCTCTCGACGCGGCTTTTAGGGAAGTTCCACTCCCATTCTTTCCCGCGGAAGGCTTGGACAGGAGCGCGCGCAATCCGCCCATTGCCAGATGTTCGTCACCCAAAGCTACGAATACGCGGGCTGCGTCTTCCAGCTCCCGCAAGTTGCCCGGCCACGAATAATCCTGGAACAGCCTCCGTGTCTCCTCGCTCAACTCCGGAACCGCGCGATGATATTCGGCGGCGTATCGCCCCAGAAATCGTTCCATCAACAAAGGAATGTCTTCTTTGCGTTGGCGTAGCGGAGGCAGTCTCAAACAAACTCCGCTGATCCGGTAATACAGATCCTCGCGCAACCTCCCCGCCTGGACTTCGACCTCCAGGTCGCGCGCGCTGCCGCAGATAAATCTCGGGACACCTCGATCGGCTGCATCTCCTGCCAGCACCAGCGAGTCGCGCAGACGCGTCTGGCTGGCCGCGCTCAAATCCGCAACTTCATCCAGATAGATGGTGCCACTAATGCTTTGCCCATTCTGTCGTTGAGACATCAGGTCTTCCGGCTTGAGGCCCAGGCAATGCAGGCAACGAAAGGGCTGATCGCTGCGGCGAGACATGTCATGGATGCGTCGAGCCGTAGCGTGCTTGCCCGCTCCACGCTCCGCCAGCAAAAGAACCGGAACTTCGCTCTGTGCCAGTTCCCGGATCACAGCCTCCACGGGGCGCATGCTCGGGCTCGCGCTTTCCAGGAAGCTCGCGGGCACACCGCTGAGATTTTCATCCGTGCCTCTGGCCGCATTTGGCAATAAATTGCCCATTTGCTTGCTTACCCCAGTCAGAACCTCAGACCACGCTGCTGCCTATCAGCTAGCACGGGGAATGCCGATGCCCTTAAGCAAGGAACAGAATATAACAATAATATTATCAATAGGTTACAAAAATGACCCGAGTTGAATGGGAGGATAAATCAGACGCTGGTAGCTATTGCGAAGCATACTATCACGAACCGATGGGAAAATCTTTTCCCACATTCAGACCCAACAACACGGTCAAATCTGAGCCACACCGACAAACCCAACGAAGGATACCCTGTGACCTTGTAGTCCTAGAATTACTGCGGTAACAATACCTGATTACCTCTAGACGCACCTCTTTTCCTCCTGATACGAGAGTGGGCTCACGAAACTGCTCCAAACTTCCCGATACTCCATTGCTGCTATCTCGCCCTTTAGCTTATTCTGAAATCCCCCCGAGCTTCCGCGACACGCTCGAACCGTGAGTCATTTGGCGCAGACCGAAATGTCGACTGTCCGCGGGAGACTGCCTCACCTCACCCCCCAGCGGACTTGGCAACTTGTAATACTCGCTGCTCTGATCGTTTGGGCCTATGCGTCCACTCTGTACCACTTGATTGGTCAGTGGTACAGGGACTCCAATTTCTCTTACGGCTTCTTCATCCCTCTTTTTTCGGCATACGTGATCTGGGAGGAACGTCGTCGCCTCGCTCGATTGATACCCCGACCCGCGTGGTCCGGTCTGGCCGTTCTGATCACCGGTCTTGGCCTTCTGATTCTGGGTCAAATGGGGGCCGAGCTTTTCGTCTCGCGCTCTTCTCTCCTGATCGTGCTCGCGGGAATCATCGTTCTTTTCTACGGCTGGAATCTGTTTCGCGCGGTGCTTTTTCCCCTCGCTTTCCTTCAGTTGATGGTTCCAATTCCGGTGATCATTTTTAATCAGATTGCTTTTCCTCTCCAGTTGCTCGCTTCTAAGGTTTCCGCGGATATTCTCCCCATCTTCGGGGTTCCCGTGCTGCGCGAAGGCAACGTAATCAATCTCCCGTCGATGTCTCTTCAGGTTGCCGAGGCCTGCAGCGGCCTTCGCTCTCTCATGGCGCTGATCGCGCTTTCCATCATCTACGGCTACCTGCTGGAACGGCGCATATGGGCACGCTGCGTGCTTGCGATCGCCTCCGTGCCGATCGCGGTGGCAGCCAACTGCGTACGCATCATTGGCACCGGACTCTTGGTGCAATACTGGAATCCTGATAAAGCCGAAGGATATTTCCATGCGTCCTGGGGATGGATTATCTTTGTGGTCGCCTTGGGAATGCTCGGCGCCGTACACTGGCTCCTGGGCCTTTCGGTCCACGATCGGAGAAGAACGCCATGAGCAGTTCAACGACACGTTTCGTCTTGGCCGCAATCTTGATCGCCTCCGCTGCCATTTTCCTGCAAGCGCGCCAACGCGACGAGGTCTTGCCGTTTCGACAGCCGCTTCAATCATTTCCCAAGCAGCTTGGTGCTTGGAATGGCACTGATGGCACCCTCGACAAATCTGTCCTCGACATTCTTGGCCCGGGAGAGTTCTTGCTGCGCAACTATCAGAGCCCGGATGAGTCGCAGCCCGACATCAATCTGTGGATCGCTTATTTCCCTAGCCAGCGCACCGGGGACACGATTCACTCTCCGGACCATTGTCTTCCGGGAGCAGGCTGGAATTGGATCGAGAAAACGCGCGTGACTCTCTCCTTCCCCGGCCACGATCCTTTTCCGGCAAATCGGAATGTCATCGAGAGTGGGAACGAGCGCCAACTTGTGCTGTATTTTTATTGGGCTCACGGCCGCGGCGTTGCCAGCGAGTATTGGGCAAAATATTTCCTGGCGAAGGACGCGATTCTCATGAACCGCACCGACGGCGCTCTGGTCCGCATCATGACGCCTATGTACCCTGGCGAAACCGCGGAGGCTGCGGAACAACGCGCGCTTCCACTTGCAAGGCAGGTTGTCGATCTACTCAGTGTTTATATCCCGAGCTGAGACTTCATGCGCCTTTTCCTCGTCTGGATGTGTAACGCCAGTAACTGGTGTCTTCAATGCCATGCAGTATCATCAGGTTTGGCGAGCCGCCAGCTTTAAGCTCCCCTGTGCCTGGTTGGAGAATCAATCATGACCCGCAACATGCTTTTCCGATCGTTGCTCTGCTGTTCCGTCGCTGCGGCAGCCCTGATGGGCGGCTGCACCCGCGATCCGAATGTACGCAAGCAAAAGTATTTTGACAGTGCAGAGGAATACCTCGCCGAAGGCAAGTACCGCGAAGCGGAAATTCAATACTCCAACGCTTTGAAGATCGATCCCAATTTCGCCCAGGCACACTACCAACTCAGCCAGGTTTATCTCAAGCTGGGCGACATCAACCGCGCATTTCAGGAACTGAATCGCACCGTCGGACTGACTCCCGACAACTACCCGGCACATACCGACCTCGCCAACCTGCTCAGCCTGCCGAATCAGGACGGCTCCCCCAACCCAGATAACCTCAAGGAAGCCAAAGTTCACCTCGACGTGATTCGCGAGAAGGTGCCCGATAAGCCGGAAACGCACGAGGCGTGGGCAAACTATGACGCCGTGCAGAATGACCTCACTGATGCGATGCGCGAGATGGACGACGCCATCAATCTCAACCCCAAACGTTCGGAGTCTTATTTGCAGATGGCCATTTTCCAGGCCGCTGCCAAGCTCGACAAAAAAGCCGAAGAGAACTACCAGAACGCAATCAAAACCGATCCCAGTTCGCTGAATGCCCAACTCGCGTTGGCCGCGTTTTATCAAGTGCACAATCGCCTGCGTGAGGCGGAAGACCAATTCCGGAACGCCATCGCAATCGCGCCGAAGGATCCGAATCCCCGCGTCGACCTGGTTCGGCTGATGATGCAGCAAGGTCGCAAAGACGATGCCGAAGCTCTGCTTCGGCAAGCGAAAAAAGATCTCGGGGATGATCCTCAGGGCTACCGCTTGCTCGGCGACTTCTACTTTGCGATTGGCGATCTCGACAAGGCCGCTTCTGAATACAGCTCAATCTATGACAAGCATCCGAAGGACCTGCAATCCAAAAAGAACTACATTCAGATCCTGATCCTCAAGAACCAACTGGATCAAGCGACCAGGCTGAATGACGAAATCCTCAAATCATCGCAACATGACGTTGAGGCTCTGATCTACAAGGGCCAGATCCAACTCCGCCAGAATGACACTGCGGGCGCCGTGCAGTCGCTGCAGGCCGCGCTTCATAGCGACACCAACAATGCCATTGCGCACTATCAACTGGGTGCAGCCTATGCCCAGCAAGGAGATACCATCCGCGCCGAGTCGGAGTGGCGTGAAGCAGTTCGCATTCGTCCGGACTTACCGGAAGCTCAGCGCTCGCTGGCCGTTGTGGAAGTACGCCGCGGCGAGATTGATGCTGTGCTCACTACCGCGCAGCAGATCATCGCCGCCGAGCCTTATTCCGCTGACGGATTCTTGCTCAAAACCGTGGCCGAGATCGCCCGCGAAAAATACAGCGACGCCGAACACGACGCCCAGGAGGCAGTGAAGCGGGCGCCGCAGAGTCCTCTCCCCTATTTTCAGCTTGGCAACGCCGAACTTGCGCAGAAGCGCTTCGCTGACGCCGAGAAGTATTACCAACAGGCGCTCGACAAGGACCCCTCTTCCTCGGACGGCCTCAGCGGATTGATGAATACATTCTTCGCTCAAAAGGAATACGACAAAGCGATCGCCGCAGCGAACGCACAGATCGCCAAATCGCCGAACACCAGCAACTTCTACGACCTGCTCGGTACCGCTCTCTTCCAGAGCAAAAAGGACTATCACGGCGCAGAGGCCGCCTTGCAAAAGGCCGTCCAGCTCGACAAGCACAACGTCGACGCGATCGAAAAGCTGGGTAAGGTACAGGTCGCGCTGGGATCACCGGACACCGCTCTTGCCCTCTACCAGCAGGCGATGAAAGATAATCCGGGTGAGCCTCGGTTTTACATTCTGGCCGGGGAACTCGATGAGGGCAAGCATAACTGGGACGAGGCCAAGGCAATGTACCAGCAGGCGCTCAGCGTTTCTCCTGACAACCCCTTGGCGTCAAACCAAATGGCATATCTCATGCTTCAGCAAGGCGGAAATGTGGATGTCGCTCTCGCGATGGCGCAAAACGCACGCCGCGGCGAGCCCAACAACGCCAACTACGCCGACACCCTGGGCTGGGCATACTATCAGAAAGGAATCTACCACTCCGCCATCCAGCAGTTTCAGGAAGCGTTGCGCCTGAACGAAAAAAGCGGTGCACCGGATGTCTCTGGCTTTCACTATCACCTCGGCCTCGCCTATCAAAAGAGCAACCAGAACGTGCTGGCTCGCCAGCAACTGGAGAAGGCCGTCCGGCTAAGCCCCGACAATGCGGACGCGAAGAAGGCCCTTTCGGAGATGCGCAGCTAATTTCGGTTGACGAGAGTTATGGTTCCAAAACACAAAACCCGCCGCGAGGCGGGTTTCTTGCGTTTCGGAGGAAGCTGCTAATCCGCTGCGATGTCCTGCTTGGGCGGCTCGGGAGCGCGCTTTGACATGCGATTCGACGGCAAACCGGCATCGCGAATCTTGTAAAGCAGAGCGCGATAACTGATGCTTAACGCCCGCGCGGCTTGCTTCCGGTTCCAGTGGTGATTCTGCAGAACCTTGAGAATCACTTTCCGCTCCAACTCACGCACCGCCTGCCGAGTCAGCTTCTTCAGTGAGATCGGGCCGTCGAGAGGAATCTCAGCACTGAAAAAGTCCGCGCTGCGCGGCGCCAGATCGGCCGTGATCACTTCTTCGTTGCCCAGGATCACATAGCGCTTGATCAGATTCTCCAATTCGCGAATGTTGCCGGGCCAGTGATATTTACGCAGTGTGCCCATCATCTCGTTCGAAACCGGTTTCGCCCGGCAGTTGTATTTTCGGTTGTGATAGTCCAGGAAATAGGTCACGAGATCGGGGATGTCTGCCGCTCGCTCCCGCAGCGGTGGCATATGCAGATTGACGACGTTGATGCGATAGAACAGGTCGGAGCGGAAGGTGCCGTTCTCAATCTCCTGCTCCAGCTTGCGATTCGTGGCACATACAACGCGCACTTCGACTTTCTTATCTTCCTGGGCGCCGATACGGCAGAATTGTCCATCCTGCAGCAATTGCAGTAGCTTTGACTGCAGCGACATGTCGAGTTCCGAGATCTCGTCGAGAAACAGCGTGCCACGGTGCGCCAACTCTACGCGCCCTGGCTTCACGCCATACGCGCCCGTAAATGCGCCCTTTTCGTAGCCAAATAACTCGCTCTCGAGCAGCGTTCCCGGAATCGCGGGACAGTTGACTTTTACCCACGGCCCGGTGCGCCACGGGGATGCGGCATGAATCATGCGCGCAATGATGTCCTTGCCGGTCCCGCTTTCACCCTGGATCAAGACCGGAACGTTAGCGCCGGCAAGCTTGGTGAGACGGTCACGGACCGCCCGCATGGCCTCGGTTCGGCCGAAGACGATTGAGTCGGGCGGCATTTCGCCCAACGGCTGGATGAGCGTATTGACAGTGCTGGTTGTCATGGCTGGTTTTCTACAGGGGGAGCACTTCAAACTGCATCCAGAGAGCCAAATCCTGCGAAACCGGTGGCAGGATATCCAAATCTAGCCTATGTAATTGAAGAATATCAACTTACCAAAGAGCCAGCGCGCGATGCCCAAGTAATCAGGCAATGGTGGCCAGAGTAACACCTTGGCAAGATGCCTGCGCAAACATTTTCACAGATTTGCAACTGATTTCCTACCGCGCGCGGTCGGCTTAGCCGCGATAGAGAGGGGGCGCGAGAATTTCAATCCCAAAAGGTAGTATCCATCTGCCGGGGTAGTGCGGAGAGTACGGGCGCTGAGCGTTCGCGCGGCACGTGGCAGCAGCGCCATGGCTGCGACTGGGGCACTAGGGATCTCCAGCCGGATCTGAGCTACAGCGGGCAGAGAACGCCGAACGGCCACCAGCATTCCTCCCGCGCTTACGTTCAACGAGGTCGCGAACTCCAGGAATTCTTTGCCCTTGCCGTCGCGGCTTCGAACGAAAACCGGGATCGCAAGGGGCAGCCGTGCCCACTTTCGACGTTCGTTCGATGGCCTAGACGCGTTCAATGCAGACCTCTCCATACACGCTTGTCTTCGAAAACATGCACATCAGGGGCCAAATCTCCCCCAAACACCCTAGGAAACCCGGCCATTCACCTTAGGAAACCCTGAGTCCAACCTTGAAACCCGCAACGCTGCGGTCATTTGCCGACGTTGTATTCGCTTTTTATTCGGCTCTGGAAAGTGCGCGTCTTCGCCAGTCTATTACTGAGAAGTGCAAGATTTTGCTACACTTGGGTAATTCCCTTGCATTTTTCGTTGACAACGATTATTGCCTGTCATACGATTTTTTTAGTTGAGCGCTCGGTTCTGTTGACGTCGAGTGCGTTCTTCCTCTCCCTGTGTCAACCTGCGGTAGTTCCTCCATGGCCTCGGCTCAAAAGAACACGTGTGCAACAGAAGCGGGACTCGCCACCGAAACAGGCACTGGAGTAGCCGTCCGAGCGGATGGCGATGTACCCAGCCCCGAGAATCTTCTTCAGGAATACAAAGAACTGCGCGAGCGTTATCTGCGCACCACGAACGCGCTGGCCTCGGCCGCGCACGATCTCAAGACACCTCTTTCGATTCTCAACGGCTACGTCGAACTTCTGCACAGCCAGAAACTTGGGCCGCTTAGCGATCGGCAGCGCGAAGTCCTGCAGGACATGCGCGAATCCGGCAAGCGCCTGGAGCAATTTATTCAGGACTTCCTGACATACAGTGCTCTGGAAACCGGCGGACTGCGGATGCAGTTCGAGGCCGGCAACATCAACGACTGCCTCTCAGGAGTCTGTCGGCTCTGGTCGAACCGTTTTCAGGAAAAAGGAATCGCGCTTTATTTCTTAGCCAACGACAAGCTGCCCATTTTTCCCTTCGATACTCCGAAACTTGAGCGGATCATCTCGAACCTGCTGGAGAATGCTTACAAATTCACTCCCCAGCAAGGGACGGTCTGGTTACACGCCGAGCCGCATATGTGGGAACGCCGCGCTGCCTCGATGCCGTCGGCGTCCGAGCGCCGTCGCCAGAATGTCACCCATCCAAACGCAGTCAAGGTCAGCGTGTCTGACACGGGACCGGGAATTCCGGCAGAATTTCACCTCGAAGTATTCGACGATTTCTTTCGCCTGCCGGGTACCGAGAGTCAGGAAGGCATGGGCCTCGGACTCGCAATCGCTCGCCGCCTCGTGCAAGGAATGGGCGGTAAAATATGGGTCGAGAGCGATCCCGGAGCTGGCTGCAAATTCTCGTTCCTGATTCCCTACAAACCGGCTGTCTCTGCTGCCAGCAAAGGAAAGAATCGATGAAGCCCACGGTGAAAATCCTGCTGGTTGACGACGAACCGGGAATGCTGCGCTACATCAAGACTCTGCTCGAAGTCGACGATTACAAAGTCGAAACCGCAACCACCGGCGAAGAAGCTCTGGAAAAAGTCGACAAGGGACTGGAACCCGATCTTGTATTGCTCGATGTACTGATGCCCGGTATCGACGGCTTGCAGACACTTGAGCAATTGCGCCAAAAGCGGTCCAGCCTCAAAGTCGTCATGCTTTCTTGCGTTAGCGACACTCGCAAAGTCGTCCACGCGATGAAGCTCGGCGCGCAGGACTACCTCACCAAACCGTTTCAGAAAGCCGAACTCGACGCTGTCATCGATCTCAGCCTCGGCCAAGGCAAGCAAACTTTCAGCGGAGAAGTTGAAGAACTCGCGGAAGATGTCTTCTTCATCGCCGCCAGTCCCGCCATGCGCAAGATTCGCTCGCAGGCGGCTCTGGTAGCCAACGTCGATATTCCCGTGCTCCTGCTCGGCGAAAGCGGAACCGGCAAGGAAGTCCTGGCGCGATTGATCCATAAACTCTCGCCGCGCGCCCACCGCACTTTCCTGAAGGTCAACTGCGCTGCCGTGCCCGCGGATCTTCTCGAGAGCGAGTTGTTTGGCTATGAGCCCGGCGCTTTCACCGGCGCGACGCACGCCAAGCCCGGCAAGTTTGAACTCTGCAACAAAGGAACGATTCTGCTCGACGAGATTGGCGAAATGCCTCCGCTTCTGCAGGCGAAGCTTCTCCACGTGCTACAGGACCAGCAGTTCTCTCGCCTCGGCAGCCGTTCGGTGATCAAGGTCGACGTCCGCATACTCGCCGCGACCAACATCAATATCCCAGAAGCTCTCGCCACCAAGCGTTTGCGTGAGGATCTGTACTATCGTCTCAACGCATTCACGCTGAGCTTGCCTCCGCTGCGCGATCGCCGCGAAGAGATTCCCATTCTTCTCAAGCATTCCATGACGCGGATGGCCGAGCGCTACGCACGCCCGCCACTGCCGCTTTCACCTGCATTGCTGCAGGCATGCCACAATCACTCCTGGCCCGGAAACCTGCGAGAGCTGAATAACTTCCTGAAACGCTACTTAATACTCGGGGACGAGAATCTCGCCGTAACCGAGCTCTTACCCCGCAACGATGGCCACGGCGCGACTCCTGGTGACGGCCCTGTCAAAGGAACAGACGCTGGCGGCCTCAAGTCCCTGGCTCGCTCCGCCAAGGACGAAGCCGAAGCCCAAGCCATCACGCAAGCGCTCGAGCAGACGAACTGGAACCGGAAGCAGGCTGCAGCCATTCTGCAGATCAGCTACAAGGCTCTGCTCTACAAGATACGTCAGTACGGAATCGCCGAGTCCCGAGGCCACCACAAGCTTTCGGCGGGCGCATAACCAGCGGTCATTCCCAACAATAATGCCCACGCTAGCGTGGGCATTTTTTATTTCAGTTCACCGATCTTACGGCACACTGAGCCCGATAGTCTGGCTCTTGGAGTCGCTCCCAGAAGTCGCGGTCACAATGGGGCCCCAGTTGCCCGCAGGCGTTCCTGTCTGCGGTGTCTGCGTCGTCGTGTGACTGCAAGATGGCAGGAATAGGACCAGGGAGAGAAGCGCCCAGAATGTCAGGACTCCGAAGACTCTCCTGCGCCGGCGGCTGCTTCCGATTCCCAAAAGCGCCAATCCCGGAAGTGTGAACCACACGGCGTAAAAGCGTCGCGTAAACAAGCTTGCAGTCGGGATAATTGGTCGGACCGTCGTTGTAATGGTCAACGTTACTGTTGCTCCACTCGTGCTCTGCAACGTGGTTGAACTTCCCGGAGCCCAGTTGCAGGCTGTCCCCGCAGGCAGGTTGGAGCATGACAAAGTGACGGTTGAGCCATAGATCGGATGCGGCGTTAGCTGTACGTTATAGGTAGCGGGGAATCCTGCTGCCGGCACGCTGAAATTCTCGGGGCTCACCAACATGCTGTAGTCCGACATTTCGCCGGGTACCGAGGTTTCTGCGAGCACAACATTGCCGGGCGCAATCGCCTGCACGGTTCCGCCATTAAATGGCTCCGGAGAAGACCCGCCGGTGGGAATGGTCGGCGTCGCCGTAATCGTGACGGTCGCGGTCGACCCAGAGGGAAGTGAAACCGGACCGCAGCTGATCCCCGAACCGGAGGAACCTGCACTACAGGTTCCCGAGCTGATCGTCGCTGAAACATTCGTAAAGGTGATTCCACCGGTAAACGCCGGGCTCAGATTGTCAATCACCTCGATGTTGCTCGCCAGATCCGGGCCATTGTTCGTCAGTGTGTAGGTAAACGTTGCAGGATTCCCGGCGCTCACATACGTCTGGTTCGTACCCAGCGTTAATTGCCCTGTGATCGACAGACTCACTGCCGTTCCCAGTTGGGTTACGAATGCATCCGTCGGCGGAGGAGAAGATAACCCTGGACAGGGAGGAAACGGCGATGGGTTCACGGGCGTATCCAGGCAATCTTGCAGAGGCTTGGCGATGGGGAATGTTGTCGAATTCGTCTCCCCTGCTACGTAGCTGTTCTGGTTGACATCGAGCGTAATGCCTGTGCCCACGTCAACAGAGTTTCCGCCGAGAAAGCTCGCCCAGGATGCCGTGTTCGAGTTTCCCGTCACGGTTGCGGCCGTATTGATGCGCGCCACAAATGCGTTTCGCGTTCCATTGAGCTGACTTTGCAGAGAATTGGGATAAGGAAACACCGGGAAACTGCCCGGCGCCAACGTGTTGCCCGACTGTACGATACTCGGTGAGGTCGTCGATCCGGTCACCATCGCGCCGCTGTTAGAGTCTACGGCAACCGCGGTTCCCTCCTCATCGTTCTGCCCGCCAAGATACGAGAAATAGTTCAGAGACACGTTCGTTACCGCACCCGTCGTATTCGCGGGATTCGAAAGCCGCGCCACAAAAGCGTCATTGGGGAGTCCGATGGCCGTCGAGTTGCAATTCGCCTGAAGATTATCCAGGCACGACTGAAATGAAGCGTATTCCTTAACGGCAGCCGAATTTACAAAGTCCCCCGAATTCGTCGTGCCGACGAGATAAACGTTCGCCGCTCCTGAGTCGAGCGCGACACCTGCCCCCGATTCTGCCTGGCTCCCACCCACATACGTCGACCACAGCAGCTGCTGTCCCTGCGCGCCGTTCGGGTTTAGCTTCGCCACAAACGCGTCGGGCAGGTATGGCGTCGAGGTGTACGAGCACGGGGGCGGGTTCACAATCGACGAAGGCGAGGGTTGATCCAGGCAAGCCTGATAAGCATCGAGGATTGGAAAGTCCGTCGCACCGCAGCCCGTGCATCCCGTATGCGTAAAATTTGTGCTTCCCGTGAAGTAGACGTTGTTATTCGCATCAACGGCAATGCCGCCGCCAACCACGCACGGCAAGTTCTGGGGATTCTGCCCCGCGCCACCGCATGCCCCTGTCGTCGCGATAGGCGGAGGGGCTGTGAAATTAGCCCCACCGAAGTATGTCGAGTAAGAGATGCTCCCGTAGCCCGACGCATTCGTGTTGACCTTGGTGACGAAGAACTGGATCGCCGCGTTCGAAATCTGCTGAAACGCAATCAGGTCCGGAAGTGTGCTGGCCGGAAATTGTGTCCCGGTCGCGGCATTGGCCACGTTGTTCGACGTTGTCGTCCCGGTAACATATACGTTTCCCGAAGGATCAATCGTCATCCCGCTGGCTGTATCGCTGCCATTGCCCGAAAGATAGGACGAATACAACAGCCCGCTGAAATCAGACTTGATCTTGGTGACAAATGCATGGGGACCTGGGCTGCCCGCCGTTGGTGACGACTGATAGGCATTGGTCGGGGTCACCGGGAAATCCGTCGAAGACGTCGTGCCCGCAACATAAGGCGTATTTGCGCCGTCGACCTTTATGCCCACCGGAGTATCGCTTCCCGTTCCACCCAGATAGGTAGCGTCAGCCAGTACAGCCGGGAGCGATCCCAGCGGCGGCGTGATCTTCGCGATGTAGATATTCGGACCGCTACCGTTCAACGTTGACTGCAGTGCGCCGGCAGGCACGGGCAAATCAAGCGAAGTCGTCGAACCTGTCAGATAAATGCTGAACTCCGAGTCCACCGCAACCGAAGTCGCCGTCTCGTCGAGGCTGCCGCCGAAGAACGTCGAGAATGTGAGGATTGGATCGATAATCAGTTCTCGCGAACGATCGTACGAGCCAATCGCGAAGCCCGCGCGATTCGTGCCCCGCAACACGAACTTGCCCTCCACTGGCTCCCGTTTCCCGGCAATCTCCTGGTAAATGATCGGAGCGTTTAGACTCACAGTTCCGCCTTCGCTCTCGATCACCAGCGCGCCGTTTTGCAGTCCAAGCCGCTTCGCTCCATCAAATTCCAACTCTGTCTGCGCGGGATCCGCCCCGGGCGCAACCTGGAAGTCATACTCCAGATGCCCTTGGCTCCCGTAGAACACCAGGTTGATTCCCGGATAGATGTTCTCGTACCGCACACGGGCGAATTGCGGAACATTCGGCCGCCACTTCCGCGGATCGTTTCCGAGGAAGTAATGACTCCTGCCCGGGAGCAAATCCATCCCGGCGAGGCTGACTTTTGGATTCGCACCCGCGAGCTTCATTTCGATCGAGTCGATTCGAAATTCAGAATCGGATGCTCCGCGTTTCCCACGGCTCGACTTCTTCGAAACCATGCTGAGAATCGCGCCATCCGATCCAAGAAATAGGCTGTACCCCGATCCGCGGCTCACAAACTTCGCACGCGGGTCGGCCGGATCCAGGTTCCCCTGTCCCTCATTGGGTTCGAACATCAGCGGCAGTCCGGCGAAGAGGGACCGCGCCTGAGACTGAAGCTCTGCTTTGGGCTCAACGGGTGCGGTCAAGAGACTCGTCCCAACTTCGGGCTGTCCGCCGAAAGTGAGGGAACCTTCTCCGGCGCTTGAGATCACTCCACGGGAGCGGGAACCCCACCCGAGAATCGCGCATCCAGCGCCCAACAAAGCCAATCCAGCCGCCAGAATACGAACTCGCACCACGGATGTTCCCCGCCTACGGCGATCTACGTTCACGCGCTCCTCCGATACAGTCAGATCAGTATTTCGCTCAGTCTTACGTTTAATCCAGCTTCGCTCAGATCAGTGGTGAGATAAGAGACAGCGCAAGACACTCCTCTGCCTCGCGCCTGCATACGCCCCGGGGCGAGCTTTCGCCCGCAGCTTGCTGGTCACTGGAACTGGCGGAAAAAAACAAATAACTACTTAAACATCTGACGGATAGCCAAGTCAAGCGGCCCCCGCACAAACACCAGCTCCAAGATTCGTCAGATGCGTTGGCTGTTCCAGAAAGATGCCGGAGGCCGGTGCAAAAAGTCGACGCGCATTTTGGAGGGGCGATCCTAAGTTTTGGACGCCGGATCACCAGTCGGGTGCGTGCGGGAAACCCGCAACGTCATACTCCCGTCGCGATTCCTCTCATGCTCCTCCGGACCTCTGTTCCGAAATCCGGACAGATTGGCCGCGCGATGCCGCTGGGCATTTTTGCAGTTTGCAAACTACTGACATTTCTATAAATTGAGGGCTGCAGCCGGGTCTCAGTTCACAGCGATTTCATGTCTGGGCGGGTGTGCGCTTAACGGGGTCTCGCACGGGGAGATGCAAGCGATCTCACAGGAACGGCGGATGATGCGGCGCTTCGACATGCGCCTCCCGGCCGTCGTTCGCCTCGAAGGCTCCAGTGAGTTCCACACCGAAACCCAAAACGTCAGCGCCCGCGGCGTCTTCTTCTACCTTGATCGAACGGTTTCTGCAGGGACCAAGCTGGAAGTCACCCTGACGTTTCCACCGCACATCACGCTCACCGACGCCGTTCGCGTTCGCTTTGCCGCACGTGTCATCCGTGTTGAGAATCCTCTTGCCTCGGCCCGCATCGGCGTCGCTGCCATGATTGAAGACTACGAATTCCTCCGCTCCGGCGGTAGCCCTGATTTCTTCTCCGCGCTGCAAAAAGAGTGGACCGACAGAAACTGAGAAAGCCGCGAGACCTTTGTCACGTCGACCACCGAAAGACGAAGTTGCGCCGGCGAGCGGAACGCGAGGAATCATCGTGGAAGAGCGGCGCTTTCAGCGCCGCGTCGGCGTTAGGCCGTTGACAAGAGGCTTTAGCCCCAGTCGCCATCCTCTGCTAAAGTAACCCTTCACTCCATGAAACTCTCGGTCGTGATGCCCGTCTACAACGAACAGGCGACGCTCTCCCGGGTCATCGAGCGCGTCTTCTCCGTCGGACTCGACATCGAACTGCTCTGCGTCGACGACGGGTCCACCGACAGCTCCCGTGAAATCCTCGCCAACCTGCAAAAACAATTCCCCCTGATGCGGGTCTTCCTTCAACCACTCAATATGGGCAAGGGAGCGGCTCTCCGTCGTGGCATTCAGGAAGCCACCGGCGACTACGTCATCATTCAAGACGCCGACCTCGAATACGACCCCAACGATTACCGTCGTTTGCTCGAACCGCTCGAAGCCGGGCAGGCGGACGTTGTCTATGGTTCGCGCTTTCTGGGGGGTGGTCCCCATCGCGTCCTATATTTTTGGCACTCCGTCGCTAACTTCTTCTTGACCACACTCTCCAACATGATCACAAACCTCAACATGACCGACATGGAGACCTGCTACAAAGTCTTCCGCCGCGAGGTCATCCAGTCGATCCCACTGGAAGAAGACCGCTTCGGCTTTGAGCCGGAAGTGACCGTGAAGGTCGCGAGACGAAATCTGCGAGTCTACGAGGTAGGAATCAGCTACTGGGGTAGAACCTATGCGGAAGGCAAAAAAATTGGCTGGAAGGATGGCTTCCGCGCCCTGTGGTGCCTTGCGAAATACGCAGTGAAAGAACCGAGCACGGCAACCGTTTCACGCCCGCCGGATCAGCCGACCTCCAGCCATCCATCATCCTGAGCGGCATTCTGGCTGTCCACCAACCAAAGTGGGATGCCCCACTTCTCGCGAC
>Ga0335078_10008347_pt1 | contig 15401 bp, 15 predicted proteins | sample Lox_Sample_32_FD_206711 | JGI IMG/M metagenome (GOLD analysis project Ga0335078, IMG submission 206711) | Soil microbial communities from Loxahatchee National Wildlife Refuge, Florida, United States - Lox_Sample_3.2 | ecosystem: Environmental > Terrestrial > Soil > Wetlands | place: USA... | reverse complement strand
GGCGAGAAAAACGTCGGGCGCCGTTCAACTTCCCTCGCCCAACAGTTGCTGGATGACGCGAATCTGCCGAAGCTGCTCGCGCCGGATGGCCGGTTCATCCTCGGCCACACCAAACGCGACACGCTCACCCTGGTTTCGCCCTGGCGCGAATTCAAGGTGCTCAAGCACGGCGACAGCCTGATGCGGTTTTTGGAATTGGAGGGAAGCGCTTCGTCGCTTCCCTGAAATTTGGGGGCATTGACGAAGCAGTGCCCTCCAGAAATCCGGATCAATCTCCGGTCGCTTCCCCCACCAGTTCCCGGATGGTTTCCTTGAACTTCTCAACGCCCTGGTCAAAGGCGGCGGAAATCGGCAGTGCGGAAACCTTTTTGATTTTTACTTTGAACTGTTTCAGGTTTTTTTCGGCGACGGCCTCATCCATTTTGTTCGCCACGACCAGGCGTGGCTTGTCGAGCAGGGTCGGGTCGTAAAGTTTCAGCTCCTGGAGCAACTGTTGGTAATCCTCCCACGGCTTACGATTGTCGGCGCCGGCCATATCGAGCAACAGGACGAGGATTTTACAGCGTTCGATGTGGCGCAGAAACGCGTGGCCCAGGCCGACATTCTGATGCGCGCCTTCAATCAAGCCCGGCACGTCACAAACGGTGAGCCGGTGAAAATCGTCGTATTCCACGATGCCGATTTGCGGATGCAAGGTGGTGAACGGGTACGAGGCGATTTTGGGGCGCGCCTTGGAAATGGCCGTGAGCAGGGTGGATTTGCCGGCGTTGGGATAACCGACCAGTCCGACTTCCGCGATGATGCGCAGTTCCAGGCGAAAACCGCCTTCCCCGCCCGGCTCACCCGGTTGCGCGAAGCGCGGTGTCTGGCGCGCAGCAGTGGCAAAGTTGCGATTGCCCAGGCCGCCGCGGCCGCCCTGGCACAGAACAAATTGTTGTCCATGCTGCGTGAGATCCGCAATCAATTCACCCTTGTCGGCGGAAGACGGGTTCTCTCTGGTGGCTTCCTTGCTCAAATCAATTTCGTGCGCCAGCGCGCCGCTGGCGCTGCGGATCAACGGCCGCTTGCTGGCGCTGGTGGCAAATTTTGGTTTTTCCGCCTGGTCCTCGTTCTCGTCCTCGAGATTTCCTGCCGGCTTCGCTCCCGGCAGGACGCCGGTGCCGGCGGATAACTGCCACACCAGGGTTCCGCAGGGAACTTTGACGATCAAATCCTTGCCGGCATGGCCGTCCATGCCCTTGCCCAGACCGCCTTCACCGGCCTCGGCGATAAGTCGCGGCTGATAATACTGGGCGATGAGATTGTTGAGGTCGTGATCGGCCTGTAAAATCACACTGCCACCCCGTCCGCCATTGCCGCCACTGGGGCCGCCCTTGGCGATATAAGCTTCGCGATGAAACGCAACACAGCCTTTGCCGCCGTGCCCGGCCCGCGCGTATATTTTAATTTCGTCAACAAACATGCGGTGAATTTCTGATTGGCGATTTACGATCCAAGTCTTTTCAAGCACGTCGAATCATCAATCATAAATCGTAAATCAGAAATAAAAAGGGCGAGGCGCCTGGCCTCGCCCTGAAATTGATTCGTGCCGTTCAGTTTTTGGCGGCGGGCTCCGGCTTCACGTTCACCCGGCGGCCGTTTTTGTCGAAGGCGATCTTGCCGTCCACGAGCGCGAAAAGCGTCCAGTCACGGCCGGTGCCGACGTTCTGGCCGGCCTCGAACCGGGTGCCGCGCTGCCGGACGATGATGCTGCCGGCGGTGACGAATTCGCCGCCAAAGGTTTTCACGCCGAGCCTTTTGCTGACGCTGTCGCGGCCGTTACGGACGCTGCCTTGACCTTTCTTGTGTGCCATAAATTTTTTGGGGGCTGGGTTCTGGCGTCCCGGTTCTGGGGTTCCCCAGATGCCAGACACCAGGTCCAGGACCCGATGTTAAGCTTTGATTTCCTTGATCTTGACCACGGTCAGTTCCTGACGATGGCCGATCGTTTTGTGATAGCCCTTGCGGCGTTTCATTTTGAACGTGAGCGTTTTCACGCCGCGCTTGTGTTCCACCACGTCGGCCACCACGCTGGCACCGCTGACGGTGGGGGCGCCCACGCTGACTTTGCCGTCGCGGTTGACCAGCAACACGCGGTCAAAAGTGACCGGTTTGCCGGCCTCAACGGCCAGGCGCTCGATTTCCACCGTGTCACCCGCGGCCACACGATACTGTTTGCTTCCGGTTTCCAAAACGGCGTACATAAAATTCTTCGCAAAAGGGTAGTGATAAAACCAGAAAAGCGCGGCCCTGTCAACGCTTGATTTCTCGAAAGTTGGGGAAGGCGGCAGGAATCATGGCTCCATCCCTTGATTTGCCCGGATTCAGTGGGGATGGCCTTTGCGGCCCTTGAACGTCAGTTCGGCAATCCCGGACTTGTCGAGGTCTCCCAGCCCTTCCTTCATCATCCGGTCGTATTGTTTTTTGGTGGCGACGGCCACCGGGAGGTTCAATCCCTGGGCTTTGGCCAGCTTGAGCGCGATGCCTGAATCCTTGGCGGCGTGCGCGGCGGAGAAAAAGCACGTGTGCTCGCGGTTTTGCATGTCCTCGCCATCCGTTCGCAACACGGACGAGTTGGCACCCGTTTGCGCGAACACCTCGCGCAACAGGGTCAGGTCGAGGCCGAGCGCGGCGCCGAGACCCAGTCCTTCCGCGAGGGCGGCGGTGTTGCTGTTCATCACCATGTTTACCAGCGCCTTCACCCCGGCGGCCTGGCCCGCCGGGCCGATATAACGGAGCGACGTGCTCAATTTCTCCAGGATGGGTTTGGCCCGTTCGAACGCCTCGGGTTTGCCGCCGCACATCAAATAAAGTGAACCTTCCCGCGCCTGGGGGATGCTTGAAGCCATGCACGCTTCGAGCGATTGCGCGCCCCTGGCTTCGCATTTTTGTTCCACCCAGACGTGGAGGGCGGGTGTGACGGTGGCGCAATTGATGAAAAGTTTGCCCCGGGCCCGGCTCAACAGGCCGCCGCGATAAATGTTCTTCATCGCGCGGTCATCCGTAACGACGGTCAAAACAATGTCGGCCAGCGCGGTGACGGCCTGCAGGTCGCTGGCCACCGTGCTGCCCAGTTCCTGCGCGAGCGATTGCGCGGCGCCTGGGTTTACGTCAAACACAGCGGCGATGGGCCAGCCGCAGTCCTTCAGCCGGCGCGCCATGTTCGCGCCCATCCGGCCGACTCCGACAAATCCAATATTTTCCGGCATAAAGTTCCTTTGCGATTTGATTTCCGCAAGAAAGTAACAGAAACGCATGAAATTCAAAGCCAGGACACCCGATCGTTTAGGGGAATAAACTGAAAAATTCTGTCACCTCCCGGGCTTTCCGGGGGACATAGGAAACGATATGATGACCCAAAGAATCGTGACCCCCATGGAAGACAGCGACGCCCAGCTGGTTTCGCGCACCCTGGCCGGTGACCGGGATGCCTTCAGCCGGATCGTCGCCCGTTACCAGATATTGATTTGTTCTCTGGCTTACAGCCGCATCGGCCATCTCGGACTGAGCGAGGACGTGGCCCAGGAAACGTTCATCACCGCCTGGAAACATCTCCGGCTCCTGCGTGAACCGGACAAGCTTCGCGCCTGGCTCTGCGGCATCGTCCGCAACCGGATTCACAAAAACCTGCAGCGGGAAGGGCGCGATCCGGTGCAGAGGGCGGAGCCATTGGAAAGGGTGGACGATGCGCCGGCGGAGGAGGCGCTGCCTTCGGAACAAACCATCGGGCGCGAGGAAGAGGCGATTTTGTGGCGTTCGCTGGAAAGAATCCCCGAGCTCTATCGCGAACCACTCGTCCTGTTTTATCGTGAGCACCAATCCGTTGAACGCGTGGCGGCGGAATTGGAGTTGTCCGAAGACGCGGTCAAACAACGATTGTCGCGCGGTCGCAAAATGTTGCAGGAGGAGGTCCAGGCATTTGTGGAGAGCACCCTGAGCCGGACGGCGCCGGGACGGGCGTTTTCCGGGGCGGTGCTGGCGGCGCTGCCCGCTGCCCCGGCGGCGGCCGTGGGCGTTGGCGCGGCCGGGAAAGGCACGGCGATGGCCAAGACCGGCCTTTTGGGCCTATGGCTGGCACCAATTATTGGAATCCTGGGCGGGATGCTGGCGCATTGGCTGATAGTGCAGGCCGCTCCCACCACCGCCGAACGGCGGGCCAAGAAGATTGCCTTCATCGGTCTGTGGATCTTTGTGCTGATTTGGTGCTGGCCGCTACAAATGGCCGTGCGGGCCCTGGGAGGATATTTTAAATGGAACGATACAACGTTTTATGCCGTCATGGCCGTTTATTGGTGGTTTTACGCGGCCATCTGTGTCGCCCTGACCGTGGTGATGTTCCGGCGGTTTATAGCGGTCCGCCGACAAAGTGAGACGAGCGGCGACATTTCCGGATCGGCTCCGAGACCTCTGAAACCGGGTGCACGGGCGGGTGTGGCCGCCGGTGTGCATCTGGCCTTTTTTTCCTGGTTAATCTACATGGCGTGGCGGGCGAACGATCCGATTTGGGTTACGATCAGCACGGTCGCCATGGTGGGGCTGGGTGGATTGTATTTCTACCGGATAGGCGGCAGGACGGGTACGGAGGCCATGCGGACCGTGGCCCGGCAACTGGCTTTAAGTTGGGTGGTGATTCTGGTGATATTAAACTGTCGGCTGGAAGGGTGGCTCGAGTACCTGCGCGGAATGAGACCGCTCCCGATGCCGGGATGGATTATCCCGGCGCTTACCCTGGCCCTGGTGTTCTGGTTTGGAATTCTGATGGCGGTGACAAAACCCAAACGCGGCGTCTAACGTGCCCGTCGACATTTACTTGTATCGAAATATATAAAAACGGTCCGGCTCGATTCGTCCGATGACAAACGGCAATGGGCCGTGGACCGAGGCGTAGAATCCCGCGCCGGCCAGGTTGTTCATCGTGGCGCAGCAGGCATCCGGAAGATAATTCACGGTCGCCACCAGTTGAACCCGATCCATCGGCGGCTCATAAAGGTTGCTCGCATTGGCGGGAATGATGAGGATGTCGCCGCTGGCCTTCTTCGGGTCATTCAGATCGATCGCTTTGCCACCCGCTTTCTCCAGATAATACTGGAAGCCCCAGTGCCCTTCAAACCACACGGTGTTGCCGGGTTGGTGGTATTGGATCCACAGTTGTTCCGCGGCTCGACGGTTGGTTTCCGCCAGCCGGGCATCCGCCCGGGTCAACACCAGGCTCAAGGCGGCCGCCAGAAAAGCCGGTCCAAGCAGCCACACCCGGCGCGCCGGTGGTGATTTTGAATCCCGTGTATCGAGTCGCCGCGCCAGGAGGATTCCCACGGCGGGCAGGGCCGGCAACAGGCTGCGGCCGTTGATGGTCCAATTGAGAACCACCGCAAAGGTCACCAAACCCAGGACCCATAATACCAACAACAGCGAATCGGCGTCGCGGTGGTGACGGAAGTCCTCACCTGCCAGGAGCAGCACCAGGATGCCACCCGCAAGGAACACGGTTGTTTCCAGGAATGTGGCCGTATTTAAATGTCCGTCCTCTACCAGCAACGGTTTGAAGTGTGGCTGCCAGAAAAGCGCCGCCACACAAGGCGCCAGCACCACCAGCCCGAGGATCACCAGGCGCCGCGACCAAATCCATGGGAGATAAAACAGCACCGGCAGGAAGCAACCGCCCAAAAATCCCAGCCCAATCAGTGCCTTTTCCAATAAGCCACCCTGTGCACCCGACCGATCTTCCGCAGCAAAAGTGCCGGCGGCCAGCAACATTCCCTGCCCATACAGCCGGCGCGTAATCCATTCATAGACTACCGCGAAGAGCACGGGGATTAACAGCGCTACCAGCCATCGGCCGGGTTTCCGCTGGCGTGCCAATGCATAAAACGCCAACAAGGGCACCAGCGCGAGCCCGGTGAACTTGGTCAGTGTCGCCAGCCCGGCCAGTCCCCCGGCGGCCAACAGCCATTTCCAGTCGTTACGTTCCAAACCCCTTTCGAAAGTGACCACCGCCCAAACCCAGAAGGCCAGGCACATCACGTCGCACATCAAATTGGTGGCGGAGATGAGAAACACCGGTGTCAAGACGGCGGCCACCGCCGCCAACAGCGGATGCCGGGAGAAACGCCGGGCCAGCGCGAAGATGCCCCAGGCCGATGCCAGGGCGGGCAGCAGAAACGCGAGGTGCAAGGCCGGTTCACTCCAGCCAATGGCCGCCGCCGCCAGCGCGAGGTAGTAACAGGCCAGGGGCGGATTATCGAAATCCTTTACCATCGGCAGCGGGGTGCCGAGCCAGTTCATCGTGAAGCCGTAAAAATCAGCCGGATGCTGTTGGATTTGCGCGGCCGCCCGAAGGAACAAGGGGTCGTCAATGTGAAAGGGTTTATTGATGAACGGCAACAGACAAACGAGCGTAATCAACAACACCCAGGTCAGGGGCCGCAGCGAGGTTGGCGGTTTCACGGAAGTCTCCATTTCAACGGCTCGAGGGTCGCCAGCCACGGGCTAACAAATAGCGGCTGTCTTGTGGACGGTCAAGCAATGTCAACCGTGCGGTGAGGTTGCCGTATGCCGGCGAGCCTGCGCCAAGCGCCCGGCCATCGTGCACATTTGCACTTCGATGATACGCGACCTGGACGATTGCCCGCAGGCCGTCAGCACCACGCCGGCCACGTCTTCCGGGTTCGGCATTGACCTAGAGGCCCAGAGCCATGGCCGCATCGACCAGATTATCACAGGTGACCACCCGGGGGCGATGGGGATAATGGAAGACCGTCAGGATGTTCATGCCGATGTCCTTGCTGGGATCAGGAAACACCCGCACCACGAGTTCCACGCCCGCTTTTCCGATCAATTCCATCGTCCGGCCCAGTTCCGGTTCGCAATCCAGGTCCATGGATTCCAACTGGCTGAAATCCGCCAGCAAACGAAAGCCCGCCGATAACTCCTTGAGTTGCACCGTCAGGTCCTCCCGGTTGCGCGGAAATTCCTCCGGTCGCACCCTTCCGATGTAGCTGACACACAGCAACTGCCTGGTCTTGTTTGATGTCACCAGCAACACGACATCACTTTAGCTGGCAGGAAATGGGAATACGAGCGAATAACCACCCCGCACCGCCGGCGCGCCGCCGCAAGGAACAATTGCGGTTGATTTTTTCCACCGAGCCGCGGTTGCCGGCCGGGTGTGATTTCCTCTCCCGGTTTTACACCGATTCATTTTTTACCGCTGTCATGGCGCGGTACGTCACGGCCACCTGCCAGTCGGCGTAATCGGGCCGGAACGCCTTCATCGCGCTGACCATCTGTTGCCGGAACATGGTTTCAATCAGGTTCCCCTGTCCGGGCCAGATTTTGAAGTGGACCCGCAGGAAGCTCCAGCCGCCGCCTTCTGCCGTTTCCACGCCGCCCCACGACGGTTCGCTTAAAATAATCGCACCGAATTGCCGCCACATTCCCCGGGCGACGTTCTCGACCGCCTGGACAGCTTTTGGCCGGTCAACGCCGTCAGGAATCTGGATGTCGGCATAGGCAAAGACGCCGCCGTGGGGAAACCGGCTGACGTTGGCTATGGTACGATTGGGGATGAACACCACCTGATTGTAGAAATTGCGGAGTACGGTAAAGCGCAGGCCGATTTCCTCCACCCGGCCGATGACGGACGTCACGCCAAAGATTTCCACCAGGTCACCAATGTCCATCGCATCGGAAAAAATCAGCGTCAGACCGATTACCACGTCCTGCACGAGGCCCTGCGAACCGAAGCTGATCGCCAGGCCGAGCACCGTCGCGCTGCCCAGATAGATCGTCAGGTTGACGCCGAACTCCTGCAGGATTAATCCCAGCGCGAAAAAGTAGATGACGAAGGTGACGCCGCTGACAATCAGCCGGGTGAGCGTGACAAATTTCGGCTGTTGCGTTACGAAGCCGAGCGGATTTTTTTGCGCCTGGCTTTTGTTGATGAACCATTCGCTGAGGTGCCGGGTGATTTTGACCACCACATGCACGAGAATGGCCACAGCGGCAATGAGCAGGATACGCGTTAACGTGGAGGATTCCTGATGCGCGTAGTAATAGTAAAGGCGCCCCACGACGGTGTTGGTGGCCAACTCACTTGGTGCGGGCGGCAGGTTGGTTGTAATCATCAAAATTTCTTAGGCAAATGCAGCCGGCATTCCCGCGGCTGTGGAGGGAAAGACCGGGCGGAAAGGGATTAAACACCGGTTTCCGGGCCGGCGCAAGTGGCGGGAACACCGCGAATTTGCCGAACATCCCGCGAAATGGGAGTTGAAGGCGTGGAAGCCGGGCTGAAAGACGAATCCGGAGGATGCTGCTTCACCAGTCCGGAGTGAAGGGAATCGGTTCCGACCTTCCCGCTAACCCCCCGCCGTTATACGGAGGAGCAATTCATTCAATTGCTTCAGGGAAGCCGGCTTGTTGACGACGGCATCCACCGATGCGGAGGGTACCTCGGTTTCTTTTGGGGTCCCGGCTGCGCCGGAGAGCAGAATAACGGGTGTTTTCGGAGATTCGGTTTTGATTGCCTGAGCCACCTGATAGCCATTGATATCCGGCATGCTCAGGTCGGTGATAACCGCATCGTAAGGCTCGCTTTTCAGGATGGCGGTGCAGAAAACTTCTATGCCGCGCTTTCCGCCGGAGGCCCCCTTTACCTGGTGACCCAGATGACCGAGACAAACTTGCATGGTTTCCAGAATCTGCTCGTCATCGTCAATGCACAATAACCGCAATGAACGATTGACCGGGTGCGGGGCCGGGCCACCGCCCGCCGGACTGACGGATGACACCCCGGGTTGGGAACGGCCCTCCGCGTTTGGCGGATTCTGGCGTGTTAATTCCGGATGCAGACTTTCGGGAAACGTATTCATATTAAAAAAAGTTTGGCCGCTTCACGGTGCGGTCGTGAACCCGTAATCGCGCTGACGAGATGACCCGTCGCACTTTATTAGTTTGTATGCAAATCCCCACATACGCAATTTTACCATAATCATAACCTTTCAGCCTGAAAATCGTATGCCGTCAATCACACGATTGTGTGGCCAAGCCATATAAGTCATTTAACATAAACAAGCTAAAACTTTGTAAATAAGGGATGATTAGGTGTGTTTTTGGGGTCAAATGGACGCGCTGAGGGGTGGAATACGAGGTGATACCCGAGTCTGCCCGTATGTTTTTGTCAATTCCGCAATCCATCCCGGAAGGATCCTGTGTTTGAATATTTTCCGACACCCGGTTCAACAATGGAAGCGTCTGGTCAGCCCGGGTCAAAGGTGGCAAGCCTGGACGCATCCGGCCATCGCGTTCATTCCTTCGCCCGGTCTGACCCTTTATTTCTGCCAACACGGCCCGGAATTGCTCGAACGCCGGATGTTGCGCCGGGAGAACGTCAGCCCCCATAAAAATCATCAAGCTGCTGACGAAGCTGCTTTATCTCTCTGCGCTGGTGTTGCCGGGGTTGGATCACCGGTTTGGATGGTCGCACGCGTTTTGCGGGCAGGTGCCCGCGTGGTAAACGATTCCCGCCCCGGTAACATTTATCCTGAGTCAACACGGTACTGAGACCACCGAACAGTTTTCTTGGCAACGACGTTTGTTGCGTTGTAGCATTTGCACCCATGCGCTGTCTCCTGACCCTGATGCTGTGCGCCGTTTCATTTCTGCTCCCGGCGCAGTCAACCAACGTGCCGGCCTGGGCGCAGCCCGGGTCCGCTGCGCACGTCCAGGTCGCACCGCCGGCGGACTTTCACCGGCCCGGCAGGAACTTCGATACGCCCGTTGGCATCTTTGACGGCCAGTCGGACATCGGCAGTGCGGTGATGCCGGGCAGCGCCCGATACGACGCCGTCACGAAGCAGTACACCATCAATTCCGCCGGCTACAACGTCTGGTACACGCGCGATGAGTTCCGTTTTCTTTGGAAAAGGATGTCCGGCGACGTTTCCCTCGCGGCCGACATCACCTTCCCGGATCCGAACGGTTACGGCGATCGGAAGGCCATCCTCGTCATCCGCCAGGACCTCGATGACGATTCGGCAGAGGCTTTTGTTGCGCTTCACGGTGCCGGCATGATTCAACTGGCACAGCGCCCGAAGAAAGATTTCCGCATCAACGACATGGAATATCGGATTGGCAGCCGCGGTGGTCTGCCCGGCGGCAAAACGCCCGACGACCTGGTCACCGCCAAAGCGAAACGTCTGGGCATCGAAAAACGCGGCGACGCCTTTGCCCTTTTCGTCAGCCTGGCCGGCGAACCCATGCACCAGTTCGGCCCGCCCATTCATTTGCGCCTCGACGAACCTTTCTACGTGGGCATCGGCTTCTGTTCGCATCTGCCGGACAAGTCCGACGCGGCGGTGTTTACCGATGTGGTTTTCAAGAACTCCGCCGGAAAGGTCCGCTAGCATCAACGTGACCGGCTGGTCCGGTCGCGTCACCGCTCGAATTTCCGACTGTTCCCGGTGAACCGGTGCGGCCGTTTTATGCATCAGAAAAAATGATGCCAAACTTTATTGACCTTCTTCGCGCTATCGCGGAGTCTTGACTGCCGATCAAATGAACACGGTCCATACTTTGCAGGCTTGTACCAGGGCGTTTGCCAAAGATCATTCGCTGAAAAGCTGGTGGTGTATCGTTTCCACGGCCTTTTTCCTGGCGGCGGCCTGCGCGGGGACTTATCCCGGCCTGCCGCTGGTGGTGCGCCTGGTTTGCAGCGGGCTGATGGGGTTGTTGCTGGTCCGGCTGTTTGTGATTTATCACGACCAGCAGCACCGCGCCATCCTGCCCAAGTCGCGTCTCGCGGAATTTTTCATGCGGCTCTTCGGCATCTGGGCATTGACTCCCAGCAGCATCTGGCGCCATACGCACGACCATCACCACGCGCACAATTCCCGCCTGCGCACCCCCAACATCGGTTCTTTTCCCATCATGACGCGGGAGCAATACCAGAAATCCTCCACCGGCATCCGTTTCGTCTACCTCTTCATGCGCCATCCGCTCATGATGCTGTTCGGCTATTTTTTTGTCTTTTTGTTCGGCATGGTCATACTCCCCTTTTTCCAATCACCGCGCAAACATTACGACTGCCTGCTCGCCTTTCTGCTGCACCTCGCGTTCGCCGTGATGCTGGTGGTGATGTTTGGCTGGCTTGCGCTGATCCTCACTCTCGTCCTGCCGATGTTTATCGCCAGTGCCCTGGGCGCCTACCTGTTTTATGTGCAACACAATTTTCCCGGGGTCACCTTCAACGACCAGGCCGGGTGGACTTTTGAAAAGGCTGCGCTCGAATCCTCCAGCCACCTCAAAACCGGCCCGCTCATGAGCTGGTTCACCGCCAACATCGGCTATCACCACATCCACCATCTCAACCACCGCATCCCGTTCTACCGCCTGCCCGAAATCTACCGCGCCATTCCCGAACTGCAGAAAGCCAAGACCACATCGCTGCATCCCCGCGACATCTTCCGCTGCCTGCGCCTGAAGGTGTGGTGCGTGGAGACCCAGCGCATGGTGGGTATCCGGGGTCTCTAACCATTCAGGGTTGTCCGCCGACCAGGTCCGGTTCGTTGCCCATTTCCGGCAGACCCTTGCCCCTTCCGTGATCCAGGTTGATGAACTGATCCGTCTGGGGGATATGACAGACGATGTTGAATTTGCCAATGGCCTCGCGCCGGGCAACCTGAAGGGCCGCTTTTGTTGCCGGAAAACTCTTGCCGTCGGACGGATTTTTTGTCCACTGGCCCGCCTCCGTCAGATATTCGAGCGTGTCTCCGTTTTCAATGAGTATGTTCATGGGCGCACAATCTAGCAGATTGCCGTACACAACCACGACAAATCGCAAAGACATTTTTCGGTCTTCTACCAGACGGTCGTCTCGAAAGCACCAAGGTCGGGTGCCGGGCCGTTGAACGGGTTGCCCAGATTGGCGCCCTTGTCCACCAGCCGGCCCGCGGGGACCGGGCGCAACATGGGTGTTTCCGGCAAACCGCCGTCGTCACGGCGCGGTCCCATGGCCCACGTGTAATCGGTGCTCAGGAAGTCGTTGGTGTTCACATCCGGCAGCACTTGCCAGGTGTTGGACCATTGGATGGCGGGATAGGCGGTTGTGCCGGCGATGGCGACAGCACCGATGGCGACGTTGTTGCGCACCACATGGCTGCTTTGGAGGGTTCCGTATTGGGAACCCAGATGGTTCAGGTTGATGGCGCCGCTGCCGTTGTTCCAGACCGTGTTTTGGTCCACCGTCTGGCCTGCGGCGTTGTTGTTCTGGTCAACGCCCCATGCGGAATTGCCAAAGGACAGGCAATTCACCAGACGGTGCGGAGTGGCCGTGCCATTGCCGCCGAGCTTGAAGCCGTTGCCATTGCCATTGAACTGCGTATTGTTGGGGTCCCAGACGTTCGTGGCCGCGCGAAACGCCCAGCAATTGGTGATGAGCACGGGTTGGGTGCCCATCCATAAATCCCAGTTGTCGTCGGAATTTTCCCAGGCGCGACAGCCGCTGAACACATTGCCGGGGCCGAGACTCCATTTGGCGGTAAACCCGTCGGCGTTGCCCCCCACGGGGGCATCGTAACTGCGGACGGAATCGCAGTTCAGGAACAGGTTGCTGCTGGGCGTGGCCGTTCCACCATTGCCGCCGGTGATATGAAAGCCGGTGTTGCGGGCGCCCAGGCTGACGCACAGTTCCACAATGTTGTTGCTGCCGGAGATCACGATGGAATTATGGCCGGCATTGGTGATAACCAGGCCATGAAGTTGATAGTAATTGCCGCTGATGGAAATGCCGTCGGTCCCCGTACCTTCGCCGGAACAATCCAGCACCGGCGTTTCGCCCGGATAAGCCCGGATGCGAATGGGTTGGGTGGCGGTGGCAATCTTCGTCAGCGAAATCTTTGAGGCCACGGCATAGGTGCCGCCCCGCAGGTACACGAGGTTGCCGGCCACGGCCAGACCGGCGGCCTTGCCCAGGGTGGCCAATGGCTGGGCGATGTTGGTGCCCGGATTGCTGTCGCTGCCGTTGGTGGCCACGTAATACTTCGCCGTCTCCGCACCGCCCTCAATCAGTTGCACCCCGGGACGGACGAACCAGGCATTGGTGCCCGGCATTTGGGTGTTGAACACTTCCCGGATGGAACCGGCCGGGTCGGACGATTGGGAATTGGTAACGGTCCGCAACCACCACGGGCGAAACCAGTTTTCCAGGTCGGCCGACAGGTAGAGATCAATCTGTGCGCCGGGCTGGTGCCCTTCCCGTTCCAGAATTTCCACGGCGAATGTGCCATTCGTTCCATTCGGGCTGCCCGAGACCGGCTGCACTGCGCCGACAATGCCGCCCGGCGCCCGTGGATCGGTGCCAAAGGCGAACTCAATGACGTTTGGTTCTCCGTCCAGATCCGGATCGCTGAGCGGACCACTCTGGGCCGGAATATCGCTGAAGCGGGCGGCAGCCCAGTTGGTGTAATATTCGCCGCCACTCAGGGGTAGTTGCGCGAGTGCCAGTGTGCCAACAACCAGACCGCACGCTGGAAAGCGGATAAGGATTGCCTTCATCAGATGTCCCGGTTTTGCACGCCGCGCTTTCGTTCAAAGCCGGTCTATCGTGCTGCTTCCATACTAATATACCGGAACACGACCAGTCTGGCGACGGATTCTGACCTGCAATTTCTGCGTAATCCTGTGAGAAAATTGCACTTCCCGCTTAATGCCCGGCCACCCGGACTTACAGCATTCGAAAGGTGCGGCCTGCCGTCCCGGCGAGCCGCACAGGAATTCGAACTTCGAATGTGATTGGAAAATCACAGCGGCAAACTCTCGGCATATCCGATCACCCGCATCGCCACCGTGGATTGATTTTCCCGATGTAGCCAATAAAATAATTAATTAACGCATGGCTCAAGTATCAGATACCATTACGCCATGAAGAGACAACCCAATCAATCAAACCCCAAACTTCAAAGTGCCCTGACCCGTTTCGTTGGGCTGTGCCTGCTTCCCGTCTGCCTGATACTGGCCGGGACCGGATGCAAGAAGGAAGCTACCGGCAGCGCCCGCCTCGAGCCCACGGGGGTTTATACCCTGGTCAGCGTGGATGGGAAAAGCCTCCCTTGCAGTCTGCTCCATGAAGGGGCGTCGCCGACCGTCAAATCCGGAACCTTTACCATCACGGCTGACGGCAATTGCCGCAGTCAAATCACCTTCTCCCTGCCGGACCGCGGAGACCTGAGCCGCGAGGTGAAAGCCAGCTACACGCGCCGGGGAGCGGAACTCACCATGCAGTGGGAAGGAGCGGGTGTGACGATGGGCAACGTTGATGGAAACACATTCACAATGACCAATGAGGGGATTGCCTTTGTCTATCGGAAGTAAATGCAGGGTATCGCCCGGGAAGCGCCGCCTGACCGGTGCCAAAACAGTGAAGTGACGAAGCGCTCCCCCCATTTGGCGTCAACCGGCGGACGCCGGAACATGTGCGCAGAAATAATTCCGGGTCACGCCTTGTCGCGTCGAGGCGGTGGGAAGGTTGAAAGAGGCCTGGAATGGCCGCGAAATTCAGCGGATGTTCTGCTTGAAAAGCAGCAGCAACTTTTTGCACGTGGGAATATCCTTTGCCAGCAACTCCCCGTTCAGCGGCGTGTTCAAAAACTCGCTGTAACCGGGCAGGCGCCGCAGTTCCGGCGAGTCCAGGTCCCGGAAGGCCATGGCCGAATTTGGAAAATTCCGCTTCTCAAGCGGCCCTTGGATCAGCCGGATGAGATGATGATGGCGCGGGTCGCGGCTTATTTTTTCGAAAAGTTCCGTCAGCGCCGTCTTCTCGCCTTCCAGCGCCTGTATGAAGGCGCCACTTTGATAGAGCAACAATCCCGTGATGCCGGCCCGGGTATTCCGCCGGACGCTGCCCTTCAGCAAATCTGTCAATTCGCTCCTGCTGAAAGGCTCCGTGGCAGTACTCGTATAGACCATCTGGTATAACGACCCCATAGTGTGAGACTTAGCTTAACGTCATCCCTGCTTCAAATATAGCAAATAAAATCCTCCGACAATCGTTTCAACGCGAGGTCCCAAAAAGCAACGGTGTTAATGGGGGGGCGCTGCTGCCTTGGTGACCAAAACCGGGAAGCGACAAAACGCTTCCCTTCCTGCGGCCTCCAGTTTGCAGCTGAAGCGCCCGCGCCGACAGTGGTTGCTATGCCGGCAGGGACATCGTGCGGCGATGCCCTCGTTGTCTCATTGCGTTTTCACACGGAAGAACTGGGTCGGCGGATTTGTCGTCGGGAATTTGAATTGCATTACCGAACCGTCGCCCACCAGATTCGTGACATTGATCCAGGTGCCAGTGGCCAGATTTATTCGCGACTGGACGATGT
>Ga0335078_10008346_pt1 | contig 15402 bp, 9 predicted proteins | sample Lox_Sample_32_FD_206711 | JGI IMG/M metagenome (GOLD analysis project Ga0335078, IMG submission 206711) | Soil microbial communities from Loxahatchee National Wildlife Refuge, Florida, United States - Lox_Sample_3.2 | ecosystem: Environmental > Terrestrial > Soil > Wetlands | place: USA: Florida... | reverse complement strand
TTGGCGTGCTGGTTCACCATCGAATCGACGACATGCGCGAAGGCCTCGTAGGTGTTGAAAAGGACATGGCGGCCGGTCAGCACATAGCCTTCCATCCAGCCCTCTAGCGTATGCTCGCTCAGCATCTCCATCACACGCCCATCGGGTGAAAGTTCGCCGCCGTCGGCATCGTCGGGCTTCATCTCGGCCAGCCAGGTCTTGCGGGTGGACTCGTAAATCGCCTGCAAATGGTTTGACGCGGTCTCGTCGGGACCGAAGACGCGAAAGTTGGTCATGTTGTCGCGCATCACGTCGCGCAGGAACTGCCCGAGAACGTAGGTGCTTTCAACTATCGAATGTCCGGGGCGGGCGACTTCGACTCCGTAGCGGCGAAAATCCGGCATTAGCAGCGGCTGACGCAGCAGGCCCCCGTTGGCGTGCGGGTTCGCACTGATGCGGCGGGTGCCGGTGGGCGGCAGCGCGCCGAGCTCGGAAATCAACCGCCCATTGGCATCGAAAAGATCGTGCGGCCGGTAACTCAGCATCCACTGCTCGAGTAATTTCAGATGCGCGGGATTGGAAATGACGTCGGCGATCGGCACCTGATGCGCACGCCAGGAGCCTTCGACCCGATGGCCGTCGACCTCTTTGGGCGCGGTCCATCCTTTCGGCGTGCGCAGGATTATCATCGGCCAGCGCGGGCGGCGCGGCACTCCTCCGCGGCTCCGCGCTTCGTCCTGGATCGTGCGGATCTCGAGCACGCAGCTCTCCAGCGTCGAGGCCATCTGCCGATGCATCGACGGCGGATCGTCGCCCTCGACGACATACGGCTTGTAGCCGTAACCGCTGAACAGGCTCGTTAGCTCGTCGGGGGTTATGCGGGCAAGAATCGTGGGATTGGCGATCTTGTAGCCGTTGAGGTGCAGGATCGGCAACACGGCGCCGTCGCGGACGGGATTGAGAAACTTGTTCGAATGCCATGAGGTCGCGAGCGGGCCGGTCTCGGCCTCGCCGTCGCCGACCACGGCCGCGACGATTAGATCCGGATTGTCGAATGCGGCGCCGAAGGCATGCGACAGGCTGTAGCCCAGCTCGCCGCCCTCATGAATCGACCCCGGAGTCTCCGGTGTGCAATGGCTGCCGATTCCTCCGGGAAACGAAAACAGCTTGAAGAATCGGCGCAGGCCTTCCTCGTCCCGGCTGCGATCGGGATAGACCTCCGTATAGACGCCTTCGAGATAGCTGTTCGCCAGCACCGCGGGTGCGCCGTGGCCGGGGCCCGAGATGTACATCACATTGAGGTCGTACTCGCGGATGAGCCGGTTGAGGTGTACCCAGATGAAGCTCTGGCCGGGGTCGGAGCCAAAGTGGCCGAGCTGGCGGCGCTTGATATGCTCGGGCAGAAGCGGCTTCCTGAGCAGCGGATTGTCGCGTAGATAGAGCATCCCGACCGCAAGATAATTGCAGGCCCGCCAGTACGCATCGATCAGTTCTATCTGCCGGGTTGAAAGATTGGACGACATCTTCGATCCTCCGCTGCGCGCGGGCGATCCTCAGAGCGGGATTCCAGCCTGTTATTTCAAGCTTCGTCCGATCGACCTCAGCGGGCAATACGGCGGCTGGCGCGGCCGGATCTGTCTCGGCCGCTCGTGGGAAGTCCCAGTGACTCATTCGATATCGGACGGGGAGATTAATGGCGCGTGAAGATCTATCGAAGAGCGCTACGCAGTTTGACCGTTTGCGGCTATAACTGCACTTGTGTGAGGCTGACGGCGTGCGGTCATAATCGAGCGGTAAACTTGAGTGTCGTCGCCTAGTTTCGAACCAGGGCGATAATTCCCTGGCGAATCGACGCGACGCCTAACCTCCGGGTCCTGCGACATGGTGCCGCATAGGTGATCGGCAAACTAAAGGCCTTCGCATCGAGCGTCTGGGCGCAGACGTTCGGCCGCGGCAGTTTTGGCGGGCGGCGCTGGATGCGCCGGAGCTTCATCACGGTTGTCGTCGTGGTGCTGGTCTTCGGGCTCGTGGGCTTTGTCGGCGTGCCCGTGATTACGCAGTATGTCGTCGTCGGCCGGGTCGCGCAAAGCCTGCATCGCCCGCTCAGCATCGAAAGGGTCCGTTTCAACCCGTACCGGCTGCTGCTCAACATCGAGAAGATGCATATCGGCGACCGCGACGCTCCCGATCCGTTCGTTGACATCGGCCACATCAGGGTCAAGGTTTCATGGACCTCGCTGCTGCGTCTTGCGCCGGTGGTCAAGGAGGTCGTTGTCTACCATCCCGCGATCCATATCGTTCGCACCGCCGAACAGCATTTCAATTTCTCCGACCTGCTCGAAAGTTCCGGCCCACCGCCGGCGCCCATGCCGAGCCAGCCCGCCAAGCCGCAGCGCTTCGCGATATCGAACATCCAGATTCATCAAGGTCAGATTCATTTCGAAGACAAGGTCCTGAACCAGCGTCACGCGGTCGAACACCTCGAACTCGACGTCCCGTTCATCGCCAATCTGCCGGCCGACGTTGACACGTTCGTCCAACCGCTGCTGCAGACGGTGGTCGACGGCAGCCCCCTGCGCATCGCCGGCAAGGCCAAGCCGTTCGCGGTACCGCCCGAGTCGGTGATCGATCTCAATTTTCATAACCTGGGCCTGCCGCTCTACCTCGGCTACGTGCCAGAGAAGCTGCCGCTTAGGGTTCCGCAGGGAACGTTCTCGTCGCTATTGCACGTGCACTTCGTGAGCGCGGCGAGCGGTCCGGAGATCCGCGTAAGTGGAGAGATGGCAATCGACCAGCTTGACGTGCGCGACGCCGCCAACGCGCCGCTTGCGGCATTCAAGCATCTGTCGGTGGTGCTCGACGAGATCAAACCGCTAAAGAGCGTCACGCACCTCGGCAAAATTTATCTCGACGGCCTGACGGTCCTCGTCGTGCGCAATGCCGACGGCAGGATCAACCTGGCCTCGCTCGCCAGCGGCGCGCCGCCCGCGACTGGTCCTCCTCAGGCCGCGCCCAGCCCGGCCGCGGCAAATGCGTCGGCGGTCTCGCCCTCTGCGATGCCGAGCCCGGCTGCCGCAAATCTCGCAGCAGCACGCCCTTCGGCCGTGCCGAGCTCCGTATCGTCGGCCGTGCCGAGCTCCACATCTGCCCCCACACCCGCGAAAACATCCGCCGCCGCCAGTGCTGCGTCGACCGCTTTGCCTACCACCGCGACGATTGCCACTTCGGCCGCCACGCCGACACCGGCAGCGGTGAGCGCGCAGCTAACCGCGAACGCTCCACCCGCGGCGGCAGCCACACCCCAAGCGCCGGCGGCGGCCGCGTCGCCGGCCTCCGCCGACTTCGCATTGGCAGCGCTGGAACTGACCAACGGCGCGGTACTGATAACCGACAATAGCGTCGCGCCGCCCGCGGCGCTGACTCTCGGCAACCTGCACGTCGTGCTCAAAGACCTGCGTACGGTGGGACAGAAAGCGCCGGCTCCGTACGAGTTCGGGACGACGCTTAGCGGCGGTGGCTCGATAGTGATCAGGGGCGCGCTCGACCTCGCTCAATCGCAGGCGACGACCGACGTCACGCTCGACACAATCGACATCCCCGCGCTGCAGGGTTTCGCCAAGCAGTTTCTCGCGGCAACCGTCGCATCCGGCAAACTCACAACCCACGCCGCCATCCAGACTTTCTTCGCCCCCGGCAAGTTCAACGTGCATACGGCGCCGGCGAGCGTGGCGCTGGACAATTTCGACTTGCGCGCTCCCGGCGAGAGCCAAAGCCCGATCGGATGGAACAAGCTGAGCGCCTCGATCGGCGCGGTCGATCTCGCTTCGCATCGGGCGACGGTCAGCGAAGTGCGCTTCGAGGGATTGCAAGTGTTCGTTCGGCGCGATCGGAATGGCCAGCTGAGCCTGGCTTCGCTGATGCGGGGGGCGGCGACGCCCGAGGCCAAGCCCACCACTGCCGTGCCGCGCCGCTCGCGCGCGTCATCCAGGCGCAGCGAGAAGAAGGCGCCCGAAAAAAAATCAACGGCGGAGAAGTCCGCAGCGGCGACGCTCCCGGCGGAGAAAAAGGCGCCAACGCAAACCCCGCCGTCGGCGCGCGAGCGCCTCGCCGCTTCGACCGCACGCGAACGGAGGAGCCGTAGGACGGCAAAAACTCGCGCCCGCTTGCCCGCCGCGGCGCCGACTCCTTCGCCCGGACAGTGGCATTACCAGGTTGCGTCCGTGGCGCTTGAGAAAACCGAGATTCGCGTCGAGGACGAGGCGATGCCGCAAAAGGTGGTGGTCGCCGTCGCGCCGCTTAATCTTCATCTGAAGAACATATCGGACGATCTCACCAAGCCGATCGCGCTCGACCTCGACGGCATCCTCAACCGCAAGGGCAGCTTCAAGGTGGCCGGCACGGTTACGCCGACACCGCTCAAGGTGAATCTGCGTATCGCCATTCGCCGCCTCGATCTCGCGCCGTTCGACCCTTACGTCACCAGCCATCTCAATACCAAAATCTCCAGCGCCGCCCTGACCATGAACGGCGAGGTCGGAGTGGCGGACGAGCGCGCGCGCAAGGAGATGCGCGTGAGTTATCGCGGTAGCGCCGCCGTGGTCAGCGTGAAGATGCTCGACAAGGTGACCAACGAGAGCTTTCTGCGCTGGAGCTCGTTCAGTGCGAACGGGATCGATTTCCTGATGGGCGCGGGCCCGCCCAAGCTCCACGTGGCGGCGCTCGATCTGAGCGACTTCTACGCGCGGATCATTCTCAATTCGGACGGCCGCCTGAACCTGCGTGACGTCACGGCCAGTCCCGAAGAGGCGGGGGTCTCGCTGACGCGCGCGCACGGAGCCCCCGGCTCGACCGCACCGGCCCCGACGCCCGCACCGACGCCGTTACCCACGCCCACCGCAGCCGCAGCCGCCGCAACTCCTGCCGCCGCGCCGAGCCCGGCGCCGCTTCCCGCCAACCTCGAAATCGGAGGGATCAACCTTAGCGGCGGCCAGGTCAACTACACCGACAATTTCATCAAACCCAACTACTCGGCCGACCTCACGCAGATCAAAGGCAAGGTGGGAACCTTCGGCACGAGTTCCACGACGCCGGCCGACGTCGAACTCGACGGACAGGTCAATGGCAGCTCGCCGCTGACCATCAGCGGCCAGGTCAATCCGCTCACTCCGCTCGCGTTCGTCGATATCAAGGCCAAGGCCGAGAACGTGGAACTGACGGACCTCTCGGCTTATTCGGCCAAGTACACCGGCTACCCGATAGTCAAAGGCGCGCTGACGGTGGACGTGCATTACCTGCTCGATCAGCAAAAGCTCACCGCCGAAAACCATATCTTAATCGACCAACTGACCTTCGGCGATAAGGTCGAGAGCCCCAACGCGCTCAATCTGCCGATCCGCCTCGCCGTCGCACTACTCAAGAATCCGCAGGGCCAAATCGACCTTCGTATTCCGGTGTCGGGCTCGCTCTCGGATCCGCAATTCAGCATCGGCGCGGTATTGGTGCACGTCGTGGTCAATCTGATCATGAAGGCGGTAACTTCGCCCTTCAGCCTGATCGCCTCTGCCGTCAACGGAGTCGCCGGAGGAGGCGCGGGCGGCGGCCAGGATCTCAACTACGTCGTCTTCGCTCCCGGCTGGGCGAACGTAACCGCATCGGAGATGAAGAAGCTGGATACGGTCGCCAAGGCCTTGCAGGAGCGGCCCGCGCTCAAGCTCGTTATCACGGGCAGAATCGATCCAAAAATCGACCGCGAAGGGCTGCCTGCGGCGCTGGTCGAACAAAGCGTGGCGAAGCAGAAAGTGCTCGACAACGATCAGAATCCGGCGAACGTGGACCTGGCGAGCGTCCAGGTCACGCCGGACGAGTACGACAAGTACCTGAAACGCGCCTACAAGGCGGCGAAGTTCGACAAGCCGCGCGACCTCCTCGGACTCAACAAATCGCTTGACCCCGACGCGATGAAAAAGCTCATGATCGCCAACACCAAGGTCACCGACGCCGATCTCAAGCAACTTGCCGAAGATCGCGCCAACGCGGTGCAGAAGGCGCTCAGCGGAAAAATCGATCCCGGCCGGATCACCATAGCGGCGCCCAAGCTCAACGCCGACGGGATCAAGGACGGCGGCAAGGCCACGCGCGCGGAGCTTTCGGTCGAGTGAGTGGCTGAGGCCGTCAGCGCGACGAACGTCTCAGCGCGGAGCGAAAGCCTCGAATGCGCGCTCGTCCGGCAGCCACGGGTTATCGCATCTTAGCGGCATCATGCAGACGTGATTCGCGCCGGCCGCGAGTTGCGCGTCGATCCGTTCCTTGATCTTGTCCTCGCTGCCCCACGCAATCACCGCGTCGATCAAGCGATCGCTGCATCCGTTCTCGAAGTCCTCCGCCGTGAACCCTTGCGAGATCAGGATCCGGCGATAGTTGTCCTGGTTGGCGTAAAAGCTCAGATGCTCGCGCGCACGGGCGCGCGCCTTGCCGGCGTCGCGCTCCATGATAACCACCACGCTCGCGCAGACCCACTTGTCCGGGCCCATGATGGCGCGCGCCTGCGCGGTATGCGGCGGCAGACACAAATAGGTGTGGGTGCCATGAGCCTCGCGCGCCGCAAGTGCGAGCGATTTGGGATGCAGCGACGCGATAACCAGGGGCGGCTCGGTCTTGGGCGCAACCGCGTTGTAGAGCGACGATTTCATTCGCGGAATGTAATCGCCCAGGTAGCTTAAGGGCTTGACGTATTTGTGCCCGCGGAGATCCTCGACCAGCGAGCGATGGCTTACGCCGATGCCGAGAATAAAGCGATCGGAGGCAAGTTCGGCCAGCGTCCTCGCCGCCGAGGCCATCGCCGCCGGATCGCGGACCCACACGTTGGCGATGCCGGTTGCGTATATGAGGCGCTCGGTATTGGCGAGCACGTAGCCGCCGTGCGCAAATGGCTCGCGTCCCCACGCCTCGGGCGTCCAGATGACCTTGTAACCCATCCGCTCGATCCGGCGGCAAAACGCGGCGCTCTCCGGCGCTGGCATCGCATCCATGAAGCAAAACGCGCCCAACTTACCGATTTCCATCGCCTCTCTCCCTCGCAGCGGCCCTCGTGAATTCCCGAGCCTTCAGGCGGCGCAGCGTAGCACGAGCCGGCTGCTCGGTGTTAGAGCGTGACGCGCTCCGAAGCTCGCACGCATTGAAGAGAGCGAAACCGTCCTTGAGCGCGCGGCTCATGCAGGGGTGCGCGGCGCGATGCGTTCACTTTTCTACGGCTTATAGAGCTTGGGGTATTTTTCGCGCAGCAGTTCGAGCTTGGGCAGATCGTTGATCACGATATAGGGATTATCGGGATGGCGCTCGAGGTAGTTCTGATGGTAGGCCTCGGCGGGATAGAAGCCCTTCAGCGGAACGACCCGGGTGACGATCGGATCGGGAAACGCCTTCGCCTGGTTGAGCTTGGCGATATAGGCGTCGGCGACTTTTTTCTGCTCCGCATTGGTCACGAAAATCGCAGAGCGGTACTGCGATCCCGTGTCGGGACCTTGCCGGTCAAGTTCGGTCGGGTCGTGCGCAACGTTGAAGAACACCTCGAGCAGATCGCCATACGATATTTCCGACGGATCGTAAGTAACCTCCACGGATTCCGCGTGTCCGGTCGTCCCGGTGCTCACGACCTCGTACTCCGCGGTCGCAGGGGCGCCCCCGGCATAACCAGAGACGACCCGGTCCACTCCCTTGACGTGTTTGAAGACCGCGTCCACGCCCCAGAAGCATCCGCCGGCAAAAACCGCCGTCTGCTGCGCGCCCGTGTTCTGCGGCGCCGATTCAGCGGCCCGACCCGAGGCGGCGCTGACGTTCGTCGCGGCCGCGGCGATCAAAGCCAATGCATACAAGGAAAAGGTTCGTGGACGGCGAAGGCTGATCATATTGATTGAATTGGTTGATTGAATTGGCCGATCCGCTTGCTTGTGAGCTCTTCTTCGGAATCGCCCGTCTCACAGTAAGGTTCCCCAAATCGCGGCGAAAAGTCACATCGCCGGACCACCTCCGGATCTCTCGCTCAGCCGCGCGCGCGGGCGAAAGCGCAGCCATGCGGCACCGGCGGCGGCGGATAGCGTGGTAAGCAGCAGCACGGGCATCAAATGCCAGGTGATAAGATGCAACGGTTCGTCGATCTCGCAATTGAGGCGCATCAGGGCGAAGGAAAAAAGCATCGCGGCCGCGCCGATCAATCCTCCCGCGGCCGCGCCGCTCGTCGGCGCGCCTCGCTTGACCGCCCACCAAAGCGCTATCCAGGGCGGCGCCGCCAGCGCGCAGGTCCCGACGGCGCATCCGAGGCCCGTGTGCAGAAATTCCGCGAGCGGATAGCCGGCACGTATCGGCGCGCCGACCATCACCAGCTTGGTGCCGATCATCGCCAGCACAATTACGGCTATGGGCCCGCCAAGTCCGCCGCTCCGTCCCGGAATCGCTGCGCGCAGCGCCAGGGCCGCAGCGAGCGTCGCGGCGATCGCGAAACACGCAACCTCGAACGCATACCAGGGATGGTCGAGCTTGCGCATGAAGTCGTTGCCGGTATGCGTCGCGACCCACACGAGCACGAGCGCCTCCAGCAGCAGCCAGAGCGTCAGACGCACGCGTACGGGCCATAGCGGCCGCACCGGCTCGACGGCGGCGGCGAGCGACTCGACGATCCTGCGATGGCGCTCCGAGTAAGTCATTTGCGACGTTTCAGCCACCTTGGGCGCCTTCTCCGCCGATTAATCTTTTGAGCGCCTTGTAAGCTCGATGGGCGCGAACCTTGAGCGCGCCGACCGAGACGCCGGCGCGGCCGGCCGCATCTTCCAGCGTCATCCCGTCGAGCTTGAGCAAGGCGAAGGCTTCGCGCTGCGTGGGCGGAAGCTTCGCCAGCAGCGCCTCGATATCGGGCGGAGGTGCGGGCGAATCGCCCTCTGCGCGCTCGGGCAAATCGGCCGTCAGCTCCTCCCAACCGGCGCGCGCCCATCGCCGGCGCGAGTGATCGGCCGCGACATTGCGCGCGATCGCGAACAGCCATGGCTCGAGGGGACGACCGGCCTGGTAAGTGTGGCGCGCCTGGAACAGCGCCATGAAGACTTCCTGGTAAACGTCCTCGACTTCGTCGCTGGCAACCCGGGTGCGCAGAAACCGGGTCACGGCCGGGCCGATGTCATCGAGCAAAAGGCGGCACGCGTCCGGATCGCCCTGCTGCAGGCGTTCCATCAGATACGCGCGCATCCGGGCGCGCTCGAGCCGCCGCGCGTCGTCGGCCTTTTTCATTCTCGCGGCGCTGCCATTGGTCATCGCGGCGGCGGCGCAGCCAGCGTCGTCGACGCCAGCGTCGTCGGATAGACGCTCGACGCCCATATCTCGCGTATCCGCGTCGCGCGTATAAGGACAGCACGCGGGACCGCCTGCCGCAACTAACGCCGGCGGCGCAATGGGCCGGCAGCCGCTCGATTCGCCCGTGGATTCGAGGGCTCGCTTCCAGGGCACGGTTCGCAACTCTCCGAAAAACCACACCGCGGTCAGTGACGTTTCAGAAACGAAGGTCCGGTCATTCGTTACCGTCTCCACAGCCTGACATTCCCGTGCGCGGGCAAATAGTTACCCCGCTCGAAGCGGCAGGCACCATCCAGACCTGTCGAACCCGGAGACGAGCGAATCAAACGGATTCGCGATTCATCGCCGGTCAGAACAGCGCAAGCATGCGGGCGAATGAAATCGCGAGAACAGATCGAACGCCGCGAGATGAAGCAGCCGTGCTGGAGCCTCAGGCGGAGCGCTGCATTTGCTGCAGGCGCGCCAGGATCCGGCTGAGCAGAGGCTCCTCGCGCAGCGCCGAGAGCGGCTTGGTTAGCTGAAACACCTCGGTGACCAGGCGCTGGACATCGACGTCCTCAGCCTGGAGCGAGTCCAGCGCGGCAAAGTAGGTCGCGCCCTCGGCAATGCCCTGGGGACGCTCGCCCCGAGTCTGCGGATACGCGAAGTCGAAGTTCGCGGCGAGAGTCCAGGGCGCGCTGACTGCCTGCGCCGCCCGCGGAAAAAATTCCGCGGACAACCCGTCGAGCCCGCGCGAACCCGCCGCGCGCTCACGCAGCACATCCCGCAGCGCCTGCGCCTGCAGCGCCGCGGAACTCATTCCCTGCCCGTACACCGGATTGAAGCTGCAGATCGCGTCGCCGAGGATCAGAAACCCCGCTGGAAAACCCTGCAGCCGTTCATAGTGACGCCAGATGCTGGTAGGGAATCGATGATGCGTGATGTCGGCGATTCGTTCAGCGTCCTTGATTAAATCGTAGAGCCGCGGCGAGGGCAGCGATTTCGCGAAGGCAACAAAGCCCGCCTCGTCGGTCGGAGGATAATCGCCGAAGCGGCCGGCCAGACTGACGTGCCAGATGCTATTCTCTATCTCGAAGAGCCCGGCGGCTCTCGTGTATTGAGGCGGCGGCCCGCCGACAAGCAACAACGGCTCCCCGGCGTCGGTATGGTCGGGCTTGCGGTACTTAGTGCTCGTGTACGCGAAGTCGACGCCGATAGTGGTTTCTTCGGGAGCCGCCACACCCATCTCGACCAGCCATCGCGCGGCGTGAGAGCTGCGACCGCTGGCGTCAAGCACCAAATCGGCTTCGATCGGTTCGAAGCCGGTGGTACGCTTGCGGCGCACGCCGCCTACTCCTCCATTGTCGCTAATGAGCCCTTCGATAGTTGCGTCGGTCTCGAGACTTACGTTCGCGAGCGCGAGCGTCCGCCGCCGGACGAGGTATTCGAGCAGCCCACGGCTCATGATGTGGCCCTCGAAACCGAGATCGCGCGGCTCAGTTACCGATCGGGTGGCGTTGTACCCCTTGCCGCCAGGACCATAAAAGGCGAGGTCGATGCCGGTCCTGAAAGACACCGCGCCCAGTCGCTTCAGCTCGTCGGTAAAGGCCGGATAGAGCGACGACATCACGTTCTGCCCGGCGAGCAGCAAGGCGTGGATGTGATTGCCCTGCGGGATCGACTTGTGCAACACCGGCCGATCTTCAAGTTCGTCGCGTTCGAAGATGGTGACGCAGTCGAAATGGTCTGCCAGCACGGTCGCGCTCATCAACCCTGCCAGGCTCCCGCCAATTATGACTGCATGATGTCCCAGGTTTCGCGCCATGGGCGTCATCCTACTATAGCCAAGGTGTTCTTCTCGAATCGTTCCTTTGCTGCAATCCGACATATCAGGGACTGCTATGAAACATGACTAAAGACGTAAATGCATGATAATAGACGTTAATTCATGACAATTGACAGATCAAAGACAATCGCATCGGCAGAGCATGAACTCCTGAAACGTCCGCTGAACGATACGAATGTCTAGACAATATTAAGCAGACAAAATAGCCTCATCGGTGCTTAAAGTCCGCCTAGATAAGGAGATAGGGAATGGAAGCACTGACGACCTTGTTCGTTCGGGTCCGTGAGTCTGTGATTAGCAGCGCCCGCGGTCAGACCATGACGGAGTATGCCCTGATCCTCGCAGCTATCGCGATCGTTGTGTACGGGACCTACAAAGTGCTCGGCAACAACATCGGCACGCTCGCCAGCGGTATCGACTCCGCTCTGAGCACCGCCTGAGACACCTGAGCATCGAGCCTGCGCGAGCGCAGGTTCAGAGCCCCCGGAGCCTCCGGGGGCTTTTCATTTCTCGGGCCGTTCGGATCACTCGCCGTTCACCATGGCGTGCAGTAGCCCTTGAACCTGACCGGGATCCGGCGGATGTCCGCCAGGACGTCCGCTGGCAAATCGGATCGAATCGTCGAGTTGATGCTGGCGAAAACGGCGTCGCTGAGGCCTCCAAAGCGGCGCTCGACAGCGCCGGCGATCTCCTTGTGAGTGCCGACGGCGGCAAACAAATGAACGAGATCATCGCTGACGGAGGTTGTCATCTCTGCCCACTTGCCCTGCTTCGAAAGGGCATTGAGCTTGCGGCCCAGGTCGCCGAGCTCGTGCAATTCCAGCACCGGCCAGTAGGCCGGCGTCGAACCGTAAAAGCCCACCCGCATCCGGACCCATTCGAACACGCGGGCGACGGCGGCGTCGTCGGGCCCCGTGGCGATGAAGCCGCCGCCGGAAACCTCGAAATGCTCAAGACTGCGGCCGCCCCCGTCGAGGCCTTCCTTGAGCCGGGGCATCACGATCTCTTCCTGATAGCGCCGGGTGCAGAACGGATGCAGCCGCACGCCGTCGGCGATCTCGCCCGCAAGGCGCAGCGCCTTGGGACCGACGGCGGCAAGCGTGATTGGCACCATCGGGAGGCCCATCGAGGGCGGCACGAAATTCGGCGTCATCAGCGTGAAGGTGTAGTGCTCGCCCTCGAAGCGCAGCTTTTCGCCCTTTTCCCATGCGGTCCAGATTACCCGCAGCGCGCCGACGTACTCGCGCATGCGCGCGAGGGGCGCCGTCCATGCGACGCTGAAGCGTTTCTCGTTGTGCGGCCGAATTTGCGGCCCGAGGCCGAGCACAAAGCGGCCGCGCGAGGCAACCTGCAGATCCCAGGAAGCGTTCGCGACCACCATGGGGCTGCGGGGAAAAGCGATCGCGACCGCGGTGCCGAGTTCGATCTTTTCCGTGGCGATCGCGGCTACGCCGAGCGACAGGAATGGGTCGTTGCGATTTTCCAGCGTGATCAGCCCGTCGAAGCCGGTTTGCTCGGCCTCGCACGCGGCGTCCGGCACGCGGCGGAGATCCTCCTGAGGCAAGGTGGTCAGCACGCGCATTTTGCTTTCTCGTGATGCGCTCGATGAGAGCTTCGACTCTCTCGCGGAAGTTGCGAGGCCGGCCAAGAGCGCCGGTGTCTCTACTTGCTCAGGAGTCCGAGCCGCTCGCGGCCGTATAGCTCGCCTGAGGTGTCGAAATCGATGCTCGCGTGCTGCGCGCCGACGTTGATGTTGCGAAATGCCGTCTGCAGCGGGCTGCCCTTGTAGACCGCGTGCGCGCCGGAGCCCGCAAAGAGGCGCGAAACCGCGCGCCGGCATAATTCGGCGGTGTAGGCCGCACGCCATTTGACTCGCGCGCGGTACCCCATGTCGGTCGCGCCCTGGCCGGATTGGGCGACGCGGCCCAGCAGGTCCAGCGCGTCATGAATCATCATCTCCGCGCATTCGATCTCGGCGGCCGACTCGGCGAGCCTTAACTGGGTCGGCGCATGCTCCGCTTTGCGCGCCCCGGTGACGATAGCGCGCCGCTCGCGAGTCCGTTCGATGAATTTCGCCAGCGCATACCTGGCCGAGCCGAGAATCGCCGTCGCCACCGAGAGCGAAAGCATCGAGTCCGACGATACCCGATAAAGATTCGTCGGATGTTTGAGCGAATGGGGCGAATCGCCGCGCATCATCGCGCGCGTATCGACCGTCCGCCCCGCCGGCACGAAGACATCTTTGGCGACAATGTCCTTGCTTCCGGTTCCTTCGAGTCCGAGCACGTACCAGGTGTCTTCGACCGTTATCTGTTCGGTAGGAACCACCACATGAACCCCGGGACCGCCGGTCTCCGCGTCGGCGCATCCGAGCATCACCCAGTTCGAACGGTCCACGCCGCTGCAGAACTGCCAACGCCCGTCGACTCGATAACCGCCGTCGGCCCTGGCCGCCTTGCCCTGCCATGCGAGCGTGCCCGCGACCAGTCCGTCGCGGCCGCCGGCGAAGACGTCGTCCTGCGCCTGCTCGGGGAAAGTGCCGAGACAAAAATGATGGGCGCACATTACCATCAGAACCCATCCGGCAGTCGGACAGATCTCGGAAACGGCGGTGACCGTATCGCCCAGGATGCGCAGGCTGAGCTCGTAGCCGCCGGCGCGCGAAGGCTGCGGGATGCGGAACAGGCCCGCACTGACCATCGCCTGCATGCTGGCGGGCACGAGACTGCGCTCGCTCACGCAGGCCGGCGCATTTTCAGCCAGCACGGGCGCGATCGCGGCGACGCGGCGTGAAATCTCCTCGGCGGTGATTGTCATATCGGGAGCCAAGCCCTCCGGCCCCAACATATAGAGCAGGCAAGCGCGAAATGACAGCAGGAAAAATCCGCGCGCTTGTTCTCGTTTGCGGACGCCCGCTTTTACATTCTGAAGTGCGGAGCCCAGAACCGAACTATCGTCCAACCGACCGCGAGGCCGAGGAGTGCGTAAAGCACGAGCGTCATCAACCGTTTCATACGCGCTCCAGAATTACCGTATTTGCGCTGGACGCGCCCCTCGGCCTCGGAACAATTGCGTGAGACTACTGCGCGTCGGCCGCGCTCGCCTGCGCCTGCATCAAGCGTTTCTCGTCCTCAGGCGTCAGCTTCGGACGCTCGACCGAAACTGTCAGTTTGTCGATCTTGCCGGTGAAGTTGAACGGCACCTGGTAGTCCCGATCATCGACCGGCGTGCCGGTGTCCGAGCCGATATCGAAGGTCTCATCCCAGGGCAGCGTGATCGGCACCGTGTGCTCCAGCCTCTCGGTCGCCACCACCTTGCCATCCACCTTCAGGGTCCCCGTTCCGGGTCTGCCGATGCCGCTGACGTTGTTGAACGCAAGCGTCGCAAACCCGAGCCCCTCGTACTTGAAGTCGTACTCCATCGTATGTTTGCCGGGCGCGAGTACTTCCGGGCCTTCCCAGCGGACGCGCTTCAAATCCAGCAGGTTCCACGTAAACACTGGCTTGCCCTTCAACAGATAGAGCCCGTATCCGCCGAACCGCCCGCCATCGGTGACGATCATGCCCTCGGCGCCGCCCTGCGGCACGTCGATCTCGGCCGTGATGGTGTAGGAGGTATTGAGGAGCGAGGGCGCGGTGCCGCGCGGGATGCCGGCGATCGGCACGCCCGTGTAGGTGAACACAGTGCGTCCGCCGGACATCGACGGACGCGGGGTCACCATTCGCGTCGCCACGGAAGCATCCAGCGGCAGCACCTGATAGCGGGCAAACTCGGCAAAGATCAGGTCCTTCATCTCCTGCAGCTTCTTCTGATTAGCCGCGGCCACGTCGGTGTTCTGCGTCCAGTCATGCCGGACGTCGTACAGTTCGAATTTGTACCCGCTTGCGGGATCCGTGATCGCCGTGCCGACCAGTTGCCAGGGCGGGCGCACGGGAACGGCGCTCAGCATCCAGCCCTCGTCGTAGAGCCCCTGCACGCCCATCATCTCGAAGTACTGGATGTGATGCGGCGACGGCGCGTTGGCATTGGCCTTGTCGAAGGTGTAGCCAAGGCTCACGCCTTCGATCGGCTTTTGCGCGATCCCGTCCACCATCACGGGAGCGGGAATGCCCGTGACCTCGAGGATGGTGGGTACGATGTCGATCACATGATGGAACTGCCAGCGGATGCCGCCCTTGTCCTTGATCCGTGCCGGCCAGGAGATCGCCATCCCCTGCCGCGTGCCGCCGAAGAATGACGGAACCTGCTTGGTCCATTTG
>Ga0335078_10008345_pt1 | contig 15402 bp, 7 predicted proteins | sample Lox_Sample_32_FD_206711 | JGI IMG/M metagenome (GOLD analysis project Ga0335078, IMG submission 206711) | Soil microbial communities from Loxahatchee National Wildlife Refuge, Florida, United States - Lox_Sample_3.2 | ecosystem: Environmental > Terrestrial > Soil > Wetlands | place: USA: Florida... | reverse complement strand
CATTCATCAAAATGCAGCTCCCCGTTCGTACCCTGGACAATCCCTGGCACTGACGCCAGCAGTTCGGCCTGGTGCCCATCACCGCTAGTTCCATCCCCGTTCCAGCCGCATTGCTTCAAGTCGAGTCCGGACGACATCCGCAGAAAGGCCTTGATCTCTTGCAGCCGTTGCACCGAGTTCACCATCTGGTAGCCCGCCCTGTTCTTGACGATCAGCCAATCCACCAGAGCATCAACTTTGCGCCAGTCCTCCGGCCGGATGTAAGTCGGATTGTCGTAGAGATGCTTAAAGTGATCATCCTGTTCGAGCATCGGCGTTTCGTTGATGTGGTAGTCCGTGGCTACGCGATGATCGTGCGCATAATCCGTCAACATCCTGACGTCTTCGGTGTTGTTGCGGCAGATATTGATGTTGAAGAAGACTACATAACCATTCACATACTGCTTTCGCAGAATGTGTTCCAGGTTCTTTCGCGCCGGTATCAGCGCCTTTGGAAGACTGGGCTGGGCATCCCAGGAGTCCAACGCGAAGTTGAATGCGGACACGCCCGCGTCTCCCAGTCGATCTGCTAAGTCTGGCCGGAGCAAACGCCCGTTCGTGGCGATATATACCCAGAATCCTTTCTTAGCGGCGTAGTAGACGACCTTGTGCACAAAATCCGGCCGCAACAGCGGCTCGCCGCCCATCAGAGCCAGTACCCGGCAGCCATGGTCATGCAGCCAGTCGATGGAGCGCCGCGCAACATCTTCGGTCATCCCTTTGACATTGTTGTTGTAGGACCAACAATACCAACAATCGAGATTGCATTTGTACTCGATAAACAAATAAGCGGTAATTGGATGGAACTCGCCAGGCGAAACACGGGACCGAACATACGGAAACAGCCATCCTCGTGAGGTGCGGTAGACGTCTTTCGCGGTCCACCGGCGCTTTTCGGGCGGGATTTCTGGCCCCGGATCCTTCAGCCGGTCCGGGAATTGCGGGAACGCTGGCTGTGGAAGAGTAAGGCCTTTTGATTCAACCGGCGCCGGAGGACGTTGTTTCGAATTCATCAAGAGTTCATGGATGGCAACGTCAATACGGTATGTGGGTGCACTGGCCACTTGAAGTTACCTCACGCAAGGAAAGGTTTTCGGCTATCGAGGCCGCCTTCAGCGGCTCTCAAATGATAGGAGCTGCAGGCCGAGATATTTTGTTGGGGGGATTGGCTTATGCATCCGCTTCCACAGCGTCCTTCATCAGGCTGCGTTCATCGTCACCGATATCTTCGTGGCGCTAGAGATATTGGGTTTCCGTGCCTAACCCGAATGGGAGGAACTCCTTCATCGCACTTCACAATGATGGGGACCGGTCGAGGCGTGCAATTTCGAGCTTGCTCAGAAGCCCGCCTGGACCGCCAACGTCCCGGCTTGGATCGGTCGAATCTCTGCGGCTTGCCCGGTCTCAGCGCCGGCGGTATCTGACGCGAGCTGCTGGTACTTTCCGGCACGCAGCCAATCTCCACCTTTTTCGAAGTGATACGCCAACTCGGCTGCAGCTTCGCCGGGCCGTTGCGCGAATAGCGCCTCTAGCCGTTCGCCTGCCAGCAGGTGTAGCTTCGCCCGGCGCCCAGGCGATTGCCGCCGATACAGCACCTCGCGGTACAGCGCATGTAGAAACTCGTAGCGCTCCGACGCGCTGTGATCCGGGAATTCCTGAAGATCCGCCGAACGCACGATGTAGTGCCGCCGCGACAACCCTTCGCACAACTCTTCAAAGTCCCCGACATCCATGCTCGCGGCGGCTGCGCCGACCACGACGGAGAACAGAGCCCCGCTGACGCTCGCCGCTTCCAGAGCTCGATGCTCCGGTTCGCTCAGCCGGTCAATCTGGATTTCGATCATCTGGCGCAAACTCTCCGGTACCTCCAGATCGATTTCCTCTACGGGACCTCGCAGTTGCCATCGTCCATTCTCCCGCGAGACAAAGCCTCGCTCGGTCAGGTGCTCCAGTGCGGCGACCATGAACAAAGGATTTCCCTCCGAATGCCGGTGAAGTAGCCCGGCCAGGCTATTCAACTGACTAGCGTCCGGCCCTTCGCTGGCGAGATACGCAGCTATTTCCCTTTCCCTCAGCGGCTCCAAAACGACTTCGTGACATAGATGATGAACCATCAAGTCTTGCTCGACGGTCTTTAAAGGATGGCCCGAAAGCGTCAGGTCCGCCGGACGATATGTCCCGATCACCATCAGCTTTGCAGTGCCTCGGCCACGCGCAAGGGCGGAAATGAGATCGACGGTGGAAGGATCGACCCAATGAAGATCTTCCAAGACCAGCACTAGGGGAGTTTCCGCGGCGATAGTCTCCAACGCCTCGCTGATTTCACGTAGCATCCTCTGCCGCGCGGCGCCCTGAATTTCGCGTTGCAGTGTCTCCCGCTGTTCACGTTTTACCAGTGATGGAAACTGAACGAGGCAGGTCGGGGCTCGCGCGGCCAGGATCTGAACCACGGAGTCTCCTCCGGGGCCCCGCCCCAGATTGCCCAGCGCTTCCAGGATCGGGTAATACGGTTCGCTGCCACCGTAACCTTCCACGCATTGTCCCCTGGCGATACGCATGCCGCCGCCTGCGCCCGCCTGCCGTTGAAATTCGTCCACCAGGCTGGTCTTACCGATACCAGGCTCGCCGGTGACGAAAACGATCTGCCGATGGCCTGCAATAGTTCTCGCAAGGTAACCTCGCAACTCACCAAGCGCTTGATCCCTTCCCACCAGGCTGGTTTGCACCGGAACAGCCGTAGCGGCCGGTTCAGCCGAAGATGCCGTTGCTTCCCGAACAGGTGCAATGAACTGGTATCCGCGCCGGGCTAGGGTCTCGATGAAACGAGGACGCTTCGCATCGTCTCCCAGCTCGTGTCGGATGTCGAGCATGTGGCGCTTCAGAACCTCCGGCTGGACCTGGGTATCGGGCCATACGGCATCCAGCAACTCGTCCTGGGTTACCAAGCGTCCGGCATGATCCACCAAGTACTTCAGGATGCCGAAAGCTTTTGGCTTTAATAGAATACGTTCCTCGCCGCCGCACTCCTCAAGTCGCCATAGGCACTGATTGACAGTGTCGAGCCGAAATGGGGGAAACACCTTGGTGCCAGTGGTACAGGCGATCTCGCCTGCCTTCCTGAAACTGCCGCGGTGGCCAGTCACCAAGCGCGGACGCTCGAGAAATTCGCTGCGAACGCTGATATTGGCCTCGATGCCCTTCATACCCGGCATCTGCAGGCCCGTCAACGTAGCGTCGGGACGAGACACCTCAAATTGTTCGATAGCTTGCCACACATTGGACGTCTCCGCGACAAACTTCATGTTGGATTCAGCGTTGACCAGTGCGGCGATCCCATCCAGGAAACCTGCATGATCGTCTACGGCGAGGACTGTAATCGGGCTAGGACCGATGCTCATAAGTCCCTTTCCTTTTGCGAAGCCCAAAACTTGGGCGAACCTTAGATGTTGCACCGGCAACGGCGGCGGGAACTGTCAGCTCAACTTCCGTGCCTTCTCCGGCTCTGCTCCAGAAATCCAATCGTGCGCCGATTCGTTTCGCACATTCTCTGATCGCCGGCAACCCCCGATGTCCGGCCTCCTCTTCTAAGACTTTGGGGTCAATACCCTTTCCATCATCGCGGATACGCATGCGAAACAATGGGGCATCGTACAGAATCTCGGCTTCGATCTGACGTGCACGCGCGTGCCAGAAAGCATTTTGTAATAGCTCGCAGGCGATCCAGCAGACCTGATCCTGGAGGATCGGCGGCAAGGCCTTCCGCTCCCCTTCCACCACTACACAGAACTTCACGGAATCCTTGGAGGCCAGTTCGCTACCCACGGCCGCCACCGCGTGCGCCAGGTCGTAGCCGACGATTGTCGAGAAACGCTCTGCCCCGGCGGTCTGCCAGATGATCGGTGTGGCCACGCCGGATGGCGCAATCCATCCGGACGGCCCAGCAGCGGTATATTTGAACCCGTTGCCTCCAGTGGCTCCGGAACGATTTCGCCATAATGCAACAGGACTCGTCATGAATCCAGAATATGGGCTGCACGATTCATGAGGAATGTTTGAAACTGTATTGTCGCCTTTGCCTAGCCGCCTCCTTCCCCGTTACAAAGCATGTTTGTTCCCCGTTTCTGCGGATTAGAGCTTGTGAACCAATGATTTACGCAAACTTGCGCGCGGGACGTTTGTTGCCCGTTTGCAAACGCCGGTTGGTTCGGTGGTACAATTTGTTGTCCCTCAATATTGGAGAAGCTTTTGGCGGCAGGTGGCCAAACGTCGGAGCCTTGCGATTTCACGCCGGACCGTGTCACTTTGATCCGCAGTCACCTCGAACGGGTGCTCGCCAGCAAAGCGTTTACCGGAAGCAAAAGGTGCCAGGACTTTCTCCGTCTCGTTGTTGAACTTGCAGTGGCAGGCCGACTGGACGACTTGCGAGAGCGTATGATTGGCGCCGAGATGTTCGGCCGTCCAGTTGATTACGACACGGCGAACGATGCGGTGGTTCGCGTCAAAGCCATCGAAGTTCGCCGGAGACTGGCGCGGTACTACGCGGAGGAGGCCCCGGAACGGGATGTGGTGCGGATCGGATTGCCGACCGGCAGCTATGTTCCGGAATTCCGCTGGGAATCGGCGGTGGAGTCCGCCCCGCCTCAGTCTGCTATTGAAACGGGACGTCCGCTCGCAGCGCTAAAGCTACAGCGGTCTTCGTATCCCCGATGGATTTGGCTAGCGTTTGCAGCACTCGCAGCTATCACCCTGTACTTGCTGTTCAAAGTGGAGAACCCGCCAGCCGTCACAATGCTCGGCGCGTTGAACCGCCTCACGTGGGATTCGGGTTTAACAACAGACGGGGACATCTCACCTGATGGGCGGTTCGTCGCGTACGCCAGCGATCGTGCCAACGCCGACAATCTCGACATCTACGTTCAAGAAATCAAGGGCGGCAACGTTGCCCGCTTCACTGAAGATCCTGCGGATGATTACGATCCGGTGTTTTCTCCGGACGGTGCCCAGGTCGCATTTCGATCGGAACGCAACGGTGGTGGAATCTACCAGGTTTCTGCGTTAGGCGGCGCGGCTCGCCTCGTGGTTCCCAATGGAAGGGGCCCGCGTTTTTCACCAGATGGTCGATATCTCCTGTATTGGCATGCACCGGCTGGAACAGCAAATAGGCGGGGGGATGGGTCTACCGCAGGTGCGGGCTTGGGTGCCGCCCTATTTACACAGGAGGTGGCCGGGGGCTCGCCAGTCCAGATTTCACGCTCTTGCACCATCACGAATAGCGCGGCCGTCTGGTCGCCGGATAGCAAGTGGATTCTTTTTGCCGGTGTTTGCGAAGACCGGCCCGGCACTTGGCTGGCTTCGCCGGACGGCAAAATCGTGAAACCTAGTGCTCTCTATGACTTTCTCTATAAGTCTTGGAAGGACCAAGGCCTTAGATCGCAGGACTTGAGCACTGCTGTGGTTTTTGATGCGTGGTTAGACCAGCCGTCCAGGCTGCTGGTTCCTTTAATTGCCGGTGAGGACGTCTCGTTTGAAGCAATCCTGCCAATCGCGCCGGACGGCACTAAGCCGGCTGGACGCGTTCAACCGCTCGTCTTCGGCCCCGCGAGAATAACTCATTCCTCCGCCTCCCGCAACGGACGTATCGTCCTCTCAAGTGCGGAGGAAAGCTCAAACATCTGGAAGCTCTCGGTGGACTCTTCGGGCCATGCCGTGGGCAAGCCGGTTCCTCTCACAACGGGATCTTCCGTGAACATCAGCCCCGCGCTGTCAAGAGATGGAACGACTCTTGTTTTTGCGTCGCGCCAGTCCGGCGTTTGGGAACTTCAACTGATGAACATAGCGACAGGTGCATTGACTCACCTTGCCGCAAGACTCCCGTATCTTGCCACACCGGTATTCAACGGAACGGGAGATAGAATCGATTACATTGGACAATTGCCGGACAGTCAAACCAGATCGGACTATGAGCTGGCAATCAAAGGCGGGGTTCCCCTCACGATCTTTGAAAAATCTCAAGGAGGCATTTGGGACTCTTCGCCGGATGGAGTCTGGCTACTTGCACACGGCATGCAGCCGCGTGACGCGCCCCGAAACAACTACGATGAGGGACCTCCCGAACGGGCCACCATAAGCCTGGTGGATCGCAGCACGCTTCAGCCACGTCCCTTTCTCTCGGATCCGGCAGGCGACCTGTATCAGGCTCACTTTTCTGCCGACGGTCGCTGGGTCGTGATCAACGCCGTTCAAAATCAGCATTCCCGAATCTACGTTGTACCATTCAGCCCGCATCCGGTGCCAAAGCAGAACTGGATCCCTATTACCGATGGAACCACCTGGGACGATAAGCCGCATTTCTATCCGGACGGGAAATTGGTGTTCTTCACGTCGGATAGAGACGGGTTTCGCTGCATATGGGCTCAGCGCCTCGCTGCTGACATGCACCCATCAGGCAACTCGTTCGCGGTGTATCATTTCCACTCGTCCCGGCGTTCGCTAGGCAATGCTGCGATCGGAAAAATGTCCCTCGCAGTCGGCCCGGAAACCCTGGTTTTTAATCAAGTGGAGTATGCCGGAAACCTGTGGCTTCTCGACCATAGATGAACTGTTTGCGAAGGAAAGTCGAGTGAATCCACATCCGTCTAAAACTCGAACCGCGCGGCAAAGTACAGTTGGCGGTACCCGGTAGTGTACAGCGCGCGGCCAAACGTGGAGCTGTTCGTCAACTGCGAATTGGCATTGAAGTTCAGGTTCAGTTCGGCGCTGGGGTTGGTGAACGAGTGCAATGGATGGTTCAGGAAGTTGTTGGCCGATGCGCGAAACTGAATGCGCTTGGTTTCGTCGATCGCGAACGTCTTGAAAAACGATAGGTCGCTATTGAAGTAGGACGGACCCTTGATGTAAGGGAACACTATGTTGCCGTTGTTCCCGATGCCTAGAGCGGTCGGAAGCGAGAAACAGGCTGGATTTGCGTACTGATTCGGGGCCAAGCCGCTGCGCGGATCGCACGTCAACAGCGGCTGGAGCGATACGGCGTCGGTGCCGAGCCAAGTCCTGTTATTAATTGGCGCGCTAAGGTTCAAGTTGCCGCCGTCGTTAGGCTGGATGGGCGCCCCACTTTGAATGAGCGTGATACCGGACACCTGCCAACCGTTGACAGCCCCCTTGAGAAAGGCATTGTCGTGAAACGGACTCGGTAGGCGAAACGAATATGCCGTGTTAAACAACTGACTGTGGTCATACGCGAGAACACTATAGTTCGCGGCCGGATTAAATGGATCCACCAAGGCGCCTTGGGACCCCGAAACCACACCCAATGCCTTGCCGAAGGTGTAATTCACCGAAAAGAAATGACGGCTGGTCGCCTTCCGCCAGGAGCCTTGAATCCCATTGTAGTTCTGCCATGCACCGTGATTGATGACGGTAACCTGCTGATAGTTCGTCATGGGCCGGTAATCGTCGATGTTCGCCGTGCCGGGATTCGGCGGGGCGCCCGTAATTGGATCGCGCTGAAACAGCGCGCCTATGGGGACATTATTGATGTTTGCCAAGCCGTCTTCCAGAAGTGCGTGTGAGGTTTGATTGCCGACGTATGCCAATTCGCCCACCGACCGCGCGGGGAGGGCCTGCGTGACGGTCAGGCTGTACGTTGTGGTTAGCGGTTCTTGGCTGTCGGTGGAGCTCATCGCTGTGACGGCGCCCTTGGCGACTACAGGCTGGTAGACGCTGGAGTCGATCTGCGTGACGAGTAGCGGCGCGGGAGAATTGAACTGGGCATTCTGGTGCGTCAGGTTGAGGGCAGCACTGACGCTGTCCGAACTGGTCTGAAACCGGTATGCGCCCCAGCCGCCGCGGATGAGCGTCTTGCCGTTTCCGAAGAGATCGTACGCCAACCCGAAACGCGGCTCATAGAAAAACGCGCGTGTGGGGACGCCGCTGTTGGGAACGCTGCTATCGATCGCATGCCACAAAATACCGGGGTTCTTGTCGAGCTGCGAAGGATCATTCGAATACAGCGCTGGGTACCAGCTGGCGAACCCGAGACCGGAGTTGTCCTTCCACGGCGTCAGGTGATCGAGACGTATACCGTACTCAACCGTCAGCCGCCTGGTCACTCTCCACGAATCCTGGCCGTAGAAAGACAGCGAGCTGTAGTGGATGTCGGTGACCGGCGTAGCTTGCGCTTCACTGTAACTGGAAAGCCGACCCAGAAGGAAGTCCGCCACAATATTGCCGGTGCTCAACGCGTTGTTGCTCACACTGAAAGACATGCTCCCATTGGCTGGACTGTAACTGGGCTGCGAGTTGCCTATCCAATCCCAGTAAAAACCGAATTTCGCCGTATGGGTCGAGAAAACCTTCGTTAGGTTGTCGGAAATCAGTGCCCCTTCCTTTACCAAGCCGAAAAAATGACCCAACGCGGGCACACCGTCAAGGGAGGGAAGCCCCTGACCGTTACCAACAATGTCAGGAATCTGCTGATTGCCATTCTTGAAAACGCCCTGAAGGTTCATGCCAACGGTTTGGCGTGTTACCGCATTCGGGTCCGCGAACGAATCGTCGTTGACAAACCGGGAATTCGAGAATACCAGCTCGTTGGTCAAAGATGGGCTAAAGACATGTGTCAGGTTGGCAGTGACAATTTTGGAAGTGAGATGTCCCAACATATCCGATGGATAGGAGACATAGTCGCTTGAGGGCGGACCAAAAAGGTAGATTGGGTCGTGGTCCAGTTCATTCTGCATACTGTACGTGATGGCCAGCTTCGTCATGTCGGTCGCGCTATAATCCCCTCGCACCCGCCCCTGCCACGAATTCTGAGGCTCAACCAGATTCACAACGTAGTTATGGCCGTTGTGAGTGGCAGGATCCGCGTTCGGCTGTGGGAATAGCTTGGCCATAGCCACCATGTTCGAGTTGAACATGGAAACTGGTACTTGACCGTTTGGGAAGCCGGCTGGGGCGTTCTGCAGGCCGATATAGTTCGAGGCGCCAAGGGCGTTGAGCGAAGCCTGGCTGAAATTCCCCAAAAGCATTTGCGGGGTCGGCACGAATGTCTGGACCAGCGTTCCAGCGGGTGTCTGGGCGTAGTACTCGAAACCACCAAAGAAGAATAGCTTATTGCGATTCCGGTTAAACCGGGTGCCCGGAATCAACACCGGGCCGCCTATCGCCACGCCCGGATAGTAGTTATGGAAGTCGGGTTTGGGAACGCGCTGGCTTTTCTGATACGAGTCCTCGGAATCCATGGCACTGTTCTGCGCGACGAAATACGCCGCCCCGTGGAAAGCCGAGCCGCCCGACTTTCCGACCGCCGTGAAGATAACCGGCCCTTTAGCATACTCCGCGCTATAATTGGACGTCTGAAGCTTGAGCTCTTGAATCTGCTCGACGTTTACGACCTGCGTGTGTGTGCAGTTACATCCCTGATCGACGATGCTGGCGCCATCCACCTGAAGCTGCATCGAATCGGGTTGCACCCCATTTGCTGTGTAAGCGGCGCCCGCGCCGAGATTCGTGGCCGCAATGGAATCGGTAAACCACGAGCCTTGGCCCAGGCCATTCACCGGTGCAACTCCAGGCATGATTTTCAGCAGTTCGTCGGCGCTTCTTCCTACCATGGTCACGTTCTGCAGCTCATTGGTTCCGATTGTCCAGCTCTTCTCACCCGATGACACAGGGGCCAGTTCGGTCCCTGAGCCTTCCACACGGACTACTTCCGCTTGGTCGCCTAGCTGGAGCACGATCTCAGTCAGATTGCGTTTGTCCCCCTGAGCAAAAGCGATACCAGTTTGTTCCCAAAATTTAAACCGCTCCGCGTTGACCGTAACCGCATAAGTTCCGGCTGGTACGGCGGCAATCGTGAAGTAACCCTCGCTGTTAGTCGTCGTCTCGCGAGTGGTACCGGAGGACTGATTTTTCAACGCTACCGAGGCTCCTGGCACAACCGCGCCGCTTGGGTCGGTTACAGTGCCCGAAAGCTCACCAAGGAACTGGGCATGCAGCGCCGGTTCGCCAACGGCTAGCAAGAGTAAAGCCAACACCGAAGCCCTGTAACTTCTGACAAACGCGCGCAAAACGGGCCACGGCCCTCGCTGCCAGAATTGCGAGTTTCTGCCCTTTGTAGCGGCGGGAGGCACGCACCCCTCTGCGCTTCTGAACGACCAGCCGTGCGGCTTGGCGGAGTCTGGTAGATTCGCGTCGCTGTGGCGTATTTGGGCTGGTCTAGTCATAACCCAGATTTGAGCGCAATGTCGCGCCTCTAGGAGGCTCCCAACGCTAACTGAATCCGATAAGCGCGCCGTGGCAGCGTACCTCGCGAGAAACGGCGCGTGGGCGGGATAGTTCGAGTCTCCGCCGCTTGTAGAGTCTCGGCCAGCCTCCCGGCGGTGTCCGCCGCAAGCTGCTCGTACTTGGCGGCACGCAGCCGATCTCCGCCTTTTTCGAAGTGATGCGCCAACTCGGCAGCAGCTTCCCCGAGCCGCTGCGTGAATAGCATCTCCAGCCGCTCGCCGGCCAGCAGGTGTAGCTTCGCCCGGCGCCCCTGGGATTGCCGCCGATACAGCACCTCGCGGTACAGCGCATGCACAAACTCGTAGCGCTCCGACACGCTGTGATCCGGGAATTCCTGAGCATCCCTCGAACGCACGATGTAGTGCCGGCGTGACAACCCTTCGCACAGACCTTCAAAGGCGTCTACATCCATACTCGCCGCGGCGGCGCCGACTGCGATCGAGAACAAAGCTCCGCTAACGCTCGCCGCCTCTAGGGCTCGATGCTCATTTTCGCTCAGCCGGTCAATCTGGATTTCGATCATCTGGCGCAGACTCTCCGGTACCTCCAGATCGATTTCCTCTACGGGACCTCGCAGTTGCCATCGTCCATTCTCCCGCGAGACAAAGCCTCGCTCGGTAAGGTGCTCCAGTGCGGCGACCATGAACAACGGATTTCCCTCCGAATGCCGGTGAAGCAGCGCGGCCAGGCAATTCAACTGACTAGCGTCCGGCCCTTCGCCGGCCAGATACGCAGCTATTTCCTTTTCCCCCAGCGGCTCCAAAACGATTTCGTGACATAGATGATGAACCATCAAATCTTGCTCGACGGCCTTCAAAGGATGTCCTGAAAGCGTCAGGTCCGCCGGACGATATGTCCCGATCACCATCAGCTTCGCAGTGCCCCGGCCGCGCGCAAGAGCGGAAATCAGATCCACCGTCGAGGGATCCACCCAATGGAGGTCTTCCAGAACCAGCAGCAGCGGAGTTTCCGCGGCGATCGTCTCCAGCGCCTCGGTAATTTCACGCAGCATCCTCTGCCGCGTAGCGCCCAGGATTTCGCGTTGCAGCATCTCGCGCTGTTCACGGTTTACCAGTGCGGGAAACTGGACCAGCCACGTCGGCGCTCGCTCGGCCAGGATACGGACCACGGAGTCTCCTCCGCCTCCTCGGCACAGATTGCCCAGCGCTTCGAGCATTGGGTAATACGGTTCCTTACCACCGTGACCTTCCACGCACTGTCCCCTCGCGATGCGCATGCCCCCGCCCGCCGCCGCCGTCTGACGTTGAAATTCGTCCGCCAGGGTAGTCTTTCCGATGCCAGGCTCACCGGTGACGAAAACGATCTGTCGCTGGCCTGCAAGCGCTCTGGCAAGGTAACCTCGCAACTCACCGAACGCTTGATCCCGACCCACCAGGCTGGTTTGCGCCGGGATCGCCGCGGCAGCGGGTTCAGCCGAAGCCGCCTCGCGAACGGGGGCAATGAACTGGTATCCACGCCGGGGCAGGGTCTCGATAAAACGAGGGTTCTTAGGATCGTCTCCCAACTCGTTCCGGAGGTCGAACATGTGCCGCTTCAGAACCTCCGGCTCGACATGGGTATCGGGCCAGACGGCATCCAGCAGCTCGTCCTGGGCCACGAGCCGTCCGGCGTGATCCACTAAATACCGCAGGATGGCGAACGCCTTGGGCTTCAAGAGGATACGCTCCTCGTCGCCGCAATCCGCGCGCCGCCAGAGGCACTGATTGACAGTGTCCAGCCGGAACGGGGGAAACTCCTTCGTCCCAGCGGGGCAAGCAGTTTCACCTGCCTTCCTAAAACTGCGATGGTGGCCAGTCACCAGGCGCGGACCCATCCGGTGTATGCCCGTACCGGACTCGGAATTCGGAATGGAACCGATAACGACTGCGCTTATTGTTGCCATTTCCGTCCCTCCTTATGACTGATTGTCCAACCAGTCCCGTCCGCGAACAACCCTAGATAGAACTTGAAGTCCACTATATCGGAGCGCCTGGGAGCCCTTTTTGAGCCGGGGCCAGCCTCATAAGGTTCTACCGCTCACTCTCCCGGTCCCGAATCACGATGCGCTTCCATCCAAAGAGGCGAGCGTCGATTGACCAGACACCCGGGCCGAGCAGCGCCAGGGCAGCGCCGAGGGTTCCCAACAGGATATAAATCCACGGATGCCCTGGTTGCGAAACGGCGTGCCAGACCTCGATGACTGCCACCAGCCAACCGGCGATCGGCGTCCATAGACCTGTCAGCAGCAGTATCCCCGTGACGGCACCCAGCACCTCGACAGTAGCAGTTACCACCGCAGGCCCACCCGACAATCCCGTAACTCCTTGCCAAATCAATGTTATGCCGGCAACCAGCCGGATCAACAGCAGGCCTATGCCGGGCCGGCCGCTCGCAAAAGTAGAAAATAGCCGTCGCACACGACTCCCTTTATAGAGGTTAGTGGGATTGCCGCTTCGCTCGAAAGCCCGAAAGGGTAGCGCGGTCACTCTTTCGAGCGAGCAAGCGTCGTAGCGCAGGTACTTCGTGCCAGATCAGAGGCGTCGCAGCTCTCCAAGGGGACTTTAGCCCTGTTCAAAGAACTCTATAATCCCCCGCTTCAACCCGATCATGGCAGCATGCGTCCGATCGTTGGCGCGTAATTTGGCGAGAATGTTCCGTACCCGGCCCTTGACCGTTTCCTCCGTGATCGAAAGCTGCGCCGCAATTTCCTTGTTGGCATTCCCGGCGGCAATCAGGCGCAGTACATCGATTTCCCCAGCGGTCAGGGCTTCATCGGTTGCATGTTCGGCAAGTTCGTAGGAGACCTCGGGGGACATCGTCTTTTTGCCCGAACACACGGCTCGGATCGTATCCAGCAATTCCTTTCGCAGGAGGCCCTTCAACAGGTAAGCGCGCGCGCCGGCTTTCAACGCTCGCAGAACCTGGACATCGCCCTTATATGTGGTCAGCACAACGATGCACGCTTCCGGGAACTCGCTGCGAATCGCGCCAATCGCATCGATGCCGCCCATCTCCGGCATCTGCAAGTCCATGAGCGTCACATCCGGACGGTGCTTCCGGAACTGTTCGATCGCCTCACGCCCGTTGGAGGCTTCCGCGACCAACTGCATATCCGGTTGACTGCTGACCAGTCCGGCGATGCCTTCCCGTAGGAGGGCATGGTCGTCCACCGATAGAACTCGGATCATGCTAGGGTTCTGGCTCATGAATCTTCCTACGCAACCGAAGGCGGCGAGCAGGAGATGTTCCGTAAGCAATCGCGCCCGGTACGTCCAACTCTACCTCGGTGCCGCGTCCGAGTCCACTCCAAACATTTAACTCCGCGCCGATTCGTTTGGCGCGCTCCCGCATCCCCGGCAAACCATAGTGTCCGGCGCGTCCTTCTTGCGCAACCTCCGGGTCGATGCCCCTCCCATCGTCCCGCACCCGCAGCCGCAGCGCCCGTTCGCCATACGTAATCTGCGCTTCAATCTGCCGCGCCTGGGCGTGGCGGAAAGCATTGCGCACCGCCTCCCGCGCAATCCGGTAGATTTCGTCTCGCAGGATCGGATGCAGGTTACGCGGCGGACCTTCCACCACCACCCGAAACACAGCTGAATCCCCGGACGCGAGTTCCTCGCCCAGCGTCTGAATCGCCTTTGACAGATCGTTTGTCAGCACAGTCGAGGAACGTAAATCGTGCACTGCATCCCGGCCCTCGGCGATCGCCTGGTCCCCCCGTTCGAGAGCCTTTTCGAGCGTCTCCTTCGCCTCGCCCTGGGGAAGCCGGTCGACTCCCACGTGAAAGCGCAGCATCAACCCCTGAAAGCTCTGCAACAGCGTGTCGTGCAGCTCGCGGGCAATGCGCGTGCGCTCGCCGACCCGCTCTTCCAGGCGTGCGTTGTATTCCCGCGCCAGGCGATGCAGGCGGTAACGATATAACCCCCAAAGCAACGCGAGCGAAGCCGCCACCAGCGAGCCTTGAAACCAGCCCGTCTGATAATACGCCGCATCGATCGTAAAGTCGAGCACGTCGCCCTGCTCGTTCCACACGCCGCTGTTATTGCAGGCAATCACGCGGAAGCGGTAATGATTGGGCGGGAGGTTTGAATACTGCACCTCGCGATGGTTCACCACCTCTCTCCAGTCGCTATCCTGGCCTTCCAGCTTGTACCTGAAATGAACCTTCTCCGGCAAGACCAGGCTAAGAGCGGTGTAGTCGATCTGCAGATCGTGAATCCGCGGCGGCAGATGCAGTTTCGAAACCGCCGCGCCGGTTAGGTTCTGCCAATAAATCTTGTGATTGGCTACGATTTGCTCAATGCGCACGGGGGGCGGGAGTTTGTTGCCGACATAATGACGGGGATCTACGACCTGGACACCTTCTCCCGTCAGGAACCACAGTTTGCCATCCATGGACTTCGCTACGGGAGGACCGAAGTATGCAGGCGAAACCGGGCGCAGCCGGATGCCTTCCGCCGCATCCCAAACCGTGGTTGCAATCCTGCGCTTCGGGTCGGCGATCCACGCGTCCAGTTCGCTCCGCTGGATGCGCACCAGGCCGCAGGCCGTGTTCAACCATACGGAACGATCGTCTCCCTCTATCGACCAGTGAATCGTGTCGCACGGCAAGCCATTCCCGCTTGTGAGCGTAGCGATGCGGCCGTCTTTAATGCGGCTAAGGCCGCCCTCTTCGGTGGCGGCCCACAGCGTCCCATCGCGATCGAGTCGCAGACCGGGGACATGGCCTTTACCCAAACCATCGGCGGCTGTGTACGACGCGCGAACCTTACCATCCTTGAAATACACCACGCCCCCGCCGGTCCAGAAGGAAAGCCAAACTCCGCCTTGGTCGGAGACGGCAACCTTAGCTTGTTGGCTGCGTCCTAGCGCGGACCAGGGGAAATGATCGACCAAACGTCCCTCCAGCATGTGCGAGAGCCCCCGATTTCCAGAGAGCCAGAGGTTGCCCGCTTTGTCCCCAGTAATGGAATACACTTCTTCGCTGGGTATGCCCTTTACGGCAACAAATCTGCCGTCCTTGAAATAGGCAAGTCCGTGACCCGTGAACACCCAGATTCGCCCACGGTCGTCCTG
>Ga0335078_10008343_pt1 | contig 15404 bp, 12 predicted proteins | sample Lox_Sample_32_FD_206711 | JGI IMG/M metagenome (GOLD analysis project Ga0335078, IMG submission 206711) | Soil microbial communities from Loxahatchee National Wildlife Refuge, Florida, United States - Lox_Sample_3.2 | ecosystem: Environmental > Terrestrial > Soil > Wetlands | place: USA... | reverse complement strand
TTTGATTGCTCGGACGCCGAATTACGTCGCGAGCAAGACGCCAACCAAGGGCTTTGAAAAGTTCTTCGCCGAACAAGTAGAAGATGGCAGCTGGGATGCGAATGATTACATTCGTCAGATACAAGCTGCTGAAACTCAAGATATTGCAGCGACTTTCGGAGGCTCCATGGAACGTGCGGCAGCAGCAATACGCGCACAGGTTTTGATGATTGTGAACCGTCAGGATCAGGTCGTCACTCCGATGACTTCACTACAGTTCGCCAAGCTGCTGAAAGCGCAGGTGGCAGAGCTAGACAGCAACTGTGGGCACGGGGCTGGGGCTGCCGACTGCGAAAGACCTAGAATCCGTCAAACGGTTGCAGATTTTCTTCAATGAATCCACCGCGGGATTTGGAAAGTTAACGGGAGAATTCCAGACGGATGGTCGGCAATCCGGAAACAATCGAGGCACCAAGACCTCGGGAGGCAGTCATCTCAACCACCTGAGCTGCATCTCATGACCCAGCAGCTTCGAACGCGCGGAGACGCATCTGGACCGTGCCATCCCGGAAACTTTGCACATTGTCTCTGGCGTATTCACGCCGGTATTCGCGAAGCACACCAAAAATCTCATACATGCAAACAGCAAATCACCGATTCTGGAAGCCTCAAAGTGAACAGTGTGGCAGCGCTGCTCGGGAGTTACTCGGGCAGGCCGACGCGGCGCAGCAGCGCGGCGAAACGCGGGTCGGAACGCAGTCTGTCCAGTTCGGGATCGACTTTGAGATAGGCCATCCAGTCCGAGCGCTCGCGATACGCGGTCTCGAGCCATTCGAAGGCCCTTTCATTTTCACCCAGACCGGCACAGGCAGTCGCCAGGAAATAGGGAGAGACGAATTTCGTTTTCGCAGCTTGAATCAACTCTTGAAGCATTGTCTGTGCTTCTCCGCGCCGGCTCGAACGTCCGTATGTGCCTATAAGGGCCGCTGAGGTTCGCGGGTTTTCGCCCAGCTTCAAGGCTTCTTGAAACTCGGCCGCTGCTTCCTCGTATCTCCCGCGCTGGCTGTAGCACAGGCCTAAATTGTGGTGCGCCAGCGGGAAATGAGGATCCAGCTCGAGAGTCTTACAAAGCTGATCGACAGCGAGATCGGATTGGCGACAGTGGTAGTAGACCCAGCCTAGAGACGCATTGGCGACGAGCGAAAGAGAGTCAAGCTCCAGGGCGCGCCTCGACTCACGCACCGCCTCCTCACTTCGCCCCATAACAGAAAGGAACCACCCATACCAGTGGTGAGCAGTAGGGTAGTTCGGATTAAGCTCCAGGGAGCGCTTATGCTCGCGCGCCGCACCCGGCCAATCCCAGTCGTAGTTCCAAAGAGCGTGCGCGAGTGAAGTGTGCGCTTCCGCCAGGGTTTCATCAATCTCCAGCGCCTTCGTCGCCGCAGCCTTGGCCTGGGAGTAGGCCTCCAAAGGCGTCATTGCACTGTAGAAAGGCAGCACATTGTACGAATCGGCCAGGCCGGAATAGGCCAGTGCGTAGCCTGGATCCTTTTCAATGGCCTGCTGGAAGTACTCAATTCCCTTCCTGAGTCCCTCAGTGGTGCGCCTGTTCCAGTAAAAGCGACCTTTCAGATAGAGCTGGTAGGCCTCCGAGTTCCGCGTAAACCGCTTGGCAAGACGCTGTTTTTCTTCGCCTGTCAGACTTAGGCGGAGTTTCTCGGAAATCTCATTCGCTATTTCTTCCTGAATAGCAAAAATGTCGTCCGGCTTTCGTCTGTATTGCTCGCCCCAGAGCCGCCATCCGTTTGAAACGTCAACTAGCTCAGTCCCGATGATGAGGACATCGCTGCGCTGAACAACTCTACCCGTGAGGACGGTGCGCACGCTGAGCTCGCGCCCCACCTTTTGCGGATCCAGCGCCTGGCCTTTATAGCGGAACACAGTGCTGCGGGCCATCACTCGCAGTTTGGGAAGGCGAGACAGGCTGCCGATGAGACTCTCCGTAATCCCGTCACTGAGATATTCCGCGTTCGGGTCCGCGCTTGCATTTTCGAAGGGCAGCACTGCGATCGAATCAACGGTCTTACGAGGACGTCGCGCAGGCGCGGCTGTTCGGCCGGATTCCGTATCGCGTTTCAGCCGCTGTAGATCCGCCCGGATGTCCGCAGCGTTCTGGTGACGCAGATTGCGGTCTTTCTCCAGGGCCTTGCTGATTATGTCCTCGAGTTTGGAAGGCAGCTCGGAATTCAGCCGCGCAAACGCCCCTGGCTGCCGGTTTAGGATGGCCTCAGTAATCACTCCAGAAGTCTCGCCGCGGAAGGGCAGCGCGCCCGTAGCCATTTCGTACAACACATCACCGAAACTGAAAAGGTCGGTGCGTGCGTCGAGTTCCTCTCCTCGTATCTGTTCGGGCGACATGTAAGCGACGGTGCCCACAGCCGTGCCTGGGCTGGTCAGGTGCTCATGCTGAACGTCCTCGGTAGGCTGCCCGCCGAGCGTCGCGCCCTCAGCAATGAGCCAGGTCTGCTTGGCTAGGCCGAAATCAAGAATCTTGGCGTGGCCGCGTGATGTGACGAAGATGTTGGCGGGCTTGATGTCGCGGTGGACGATTCCCTTGCCGTGCGCGGCATCCAGCGCATCGGCAATCTCGATGCTCAGGCTGAGCAGCAGCTCCAGATCCAAGGGCCGGCCAGCGATACGATGCTTAAGCGTCTGACCGTCCAGAAACTCCATGGCGATAAAAGCGCGGCCGTTCTCTTCGCCGATGTCGTAAATCGTGCAGATATTTGGATGATTCAAAGCGGAAGCGGCCTTCGCCTCACGCCGAAAACGTTCGAGCGCCTGACGGTCGTGGCTCAAATCGTCCGGCAGGAATTTGAGAGCGACGAAGCGGTCGAGGCGGGTGTCCTGCGCTTTGTAGACCACACCCATGCCCCCGCCGCCGAGCTTTTCCAGGATGCGGTAGTGCGAGATGGTTCTTCCGAGAAGCGGTTCGGGGTCAGTCACTGGCGAGAATCCTATTCTGTGCCCACGGACCAGTCAACGCGCACACGGGGTGACGGAAAGGGTCCGTCATTTCCATCTTGCAGAGATTCGCTTGTACTCCTCCTCCGCAGTTTTGGCGGCGTTCTCGGGCGTTTCATCGCCGCGAGCAACTTTGGCGAACATCGTCGGGATTAACCATGTTTTGAAGGCTTCGTCCATTGCCGCTGTGGCGTAACCGGGATAGCCTACATTGGTAGCCCAATCCAATACGTCAACCAATACCTTGTACTTGTCAGGTGGAGTGGCACGTGAATCGTTGGCGATTTCCTTCTGCAAGTTCGGAACCGTGCTCGGAAAACAGGGGAAGTTATAGAATTGCCCGGCCACGAAGCTGTCGTGAAACGACTCGGTTAAATCGACAAGGAACTGTTGTGCGCCCTCTTTGTTCTCCGCAAATTCCCAGATCATGTAGCAATTCATGACGTGCTCAGCTGCGATGCGGCGCACGGGTCCCTTCAGCGCCCGAGACACCATGATCCTGCTCTCAATGGGCAAATGCTCTCTTTCCGCCTGGCGAGTGATGGAGATCGCATTGGCCACGTAAGAGACTCGTCCCGCCAGCATGGCTTGATTGTTGGATGGAGGCGTCCAGGTAAAGACCTCAGGCGTTTCGGATTCCTGATAGAGGGCCTTCATATACTTGAGCGCATCGATAGTCTGTGGGGAATTGATGGTGATGTTACCCTCCGCGTCCTGTTCGGCGCCACCGAAGGACCAGAGGAGCGCGCGCATGGCCATACTGGTGTCCAGCTCCTGGGACAGGCCCAAGCCGCAAGGGTGTCCACTTTTGTCGCGGATCTTCTTGGCACCAATCCGGAGGTCTTCCCAAGTGTCCGGACCGCTCGGGAAACCGGCTTCCGTCCACCAGTCCCTGTGCCAATTGCCCGGATCGGGCACATAGGAATCAGAGAATGCAAAGTAGCGCTTGGTCTTCGGATTGTAGGTGGATTTGTGGGCCAGCTCGATCTTTTTGCCGTGCCGCTTCTCGACCTCCTGATAGACAGCAGCCATGTCGATGGTGTGCCTCTCATACGCTGCCGGAGGAGAGAGAAACAAGAACAAGTCATGGCCCTTCCGCGCAGAAGCTTCAGAAGCAGCTCGGGCAGGCACGTCAACGGTATTGATGTGATCCGCTATGACGTTGGTGTTGTGTTTCTGTCCCCATTGTTTGCAGAAGATACCGTCGAACCATGCATCGTACTCGGGAACGAAATGGCTCCACTGGAGAATTTTCAGAGTTTTTTGCTGCGCGGCAGCGCGCTCAGGAAACAGGAAGAATGGTCCGGTACCGACCGTGAGCGCGAAAGCGCCGCTGCCCGTAGTTCTTACGAACTCACGACGAGACATCCCGGAATTCTTTTTCTTTTGCATTTGGGCGCACCTTCCCACGCTGTGCCTTCATCGCGAGGAACTGGGGTCACCAAAAAGCATGCTCGCAGTTCACCGCCAGAGTGACCAGCTCTGAGTCGCACGGCCCGGGGCCACCTCATTGACCAAGAGGCGACCTACCCCGGGAGTGACTGGGCACCCGCAATGGTTGGGGCATGTTAGGTTATGGCCCCAGGCAAGTCAACGATCGCCAGTCTGTTCCGCGTTCTATCTGCGGACTGCGTTCAATCTTGTCCCCTATGTCCCCAAGCCCTCAATTAGAAAGGCCGCGTTACTTCTACAACATGGCGATGTTCCCGCGTAGCTTAAGACTTTGAGCAATCTGGTGGCTACCGAGTGCTCTCAACAAACGATTGTTGGCCTGGGCATTACATCGAGTTCGCCCGCGACTCGGGACAAATTCATGGGACTGGACTGTGTTCAGTAGACCGGCTTTTCACACTGGGGTCCTCGCGGTTTGTTTGGCTTGTGCCAGGCTCCAGAGTCGAGGCTACTCCGTTACCGATCTCCTACGCATCACAGCAGGCTGGTGTGCCTCATTCACCGTCAGCGAGAAAATATCCGGGCGCGCGTAGTGGCCAGCAACATCGAAATCAAACTTGGCACGAACAAGCGCGTCCAGGTCGAGCTCGGCATGCAAAAGGACCTCTCTGTCGAAGACCGGCCCGGCCAGCACTTCCCCGAGCGGATCGACAATCGCCGCCCCTCCCCGGATAAGGAGAGCGTCGGGATCTTTCGTAATCGAGCAACGATAGTCCGCTGGGTAATCGCTCCGCCTCACTACCTGGCAGGCTGAGAGCACGAAGCATCGGCCTTCTAGGGCGATGTGGCGCATTGTGGGAAGCCAGGTCTCGCGATCATCCACGGTCGGCGCGCAATACAGGGAGATGCCTTTCGCGTACATGGCCATGCGCAGCATGGGCATGTAGTTTTCCCAGCAGATCACCGCACCGATCTTCCCCACCGAAGTATCGAAGACCGGCATGGTCGAACCGTCTCCGAAACCCCAAGCCAAGCGCTCGCCGGCGGTGGGCATCAGCTTCCGGTGCTTCCCCATGAGCACCCCTTCCGGGCCGAAGAACAGGGCCGTGCAGTATAGGGTGCCGAGATCGCGCTCGATGACGCCAACGACGACGTAGGTTTTTGCCGCCGCCGCCGCCAGGCCGAGGCGCTCTGTCTCCGGCCCAGGCACAGTGATGGAAGCTTCGAAATAGCGCCGAAACTCCTCACGCCCGCGCTCCGTGCGCGCGCCAATGGAGATGTCGAAGTCCGTTCCCTTCGGGTAGCCCGCCACGAAGGCTTCCGGGAAAACAACCAATTGGCACCCCTCGGTCCCAGCCCTGGCGATCCAACTTTCCGCCTTCGCGATGCTGGCCTCGACGTTGAAAGGTACCGCGCCAACTTGTGCGACACCGGCTCTTACGATCATTGAAGACTCCGTTCCGATAAGCTTAAACAGGCTCAGATCCCGAGATAGGCTCGGCGCACGCCTGAGTCGTTTCTCAGCGCCTCCGAGGCGCCGTTCAGGACGACATGTCCAGCCTCAAGCACATACCCGCGATGTGCCACTGACAACGCGAGCACAGCATTCTGCTCTACCAGCAAGACAGCCACTCCCTGCCGGTTGATTTCTCCGATCGCACGGTGCAACTCCTCGACCACGATGGGTGCGAGCCCGTGGCTCGGCTCGTCAAGGAGCAAGAGCTTAGGATTTCCCATCAGCGCGCGGCCGATCGAGACCATTTGTTGTTCGCCGCCGGACATCGAGCCCGCTGTCTGTGCGCGCCGCTCCGCAAGTCGGGGGAAGAGCGCGAACACGCGGTCGATGCGCGATTGCAGGTCCCGGGTGCGGCGATCGCAGTACGCCCCCATCATCAGGTTATCCATCGCGGACATGCGCGGGAAGACGTGGCGGCCCTCGGGCACGTGCCCGATCCCGAGCGTCGGGATTGTGTGTGCAGCCCGGCCGATCAACTGCTCGCCGTTGAACGTAATTAACCCGGTGACCCGCGCGATCAGCGCTGAAATCGACTTTAGTAACGTCGTCTTCCCCGCCGTGTTAGCCCCCAGGACCGCCACGGTCTCGCCGGTGCCAACCTCGAGCGACACGTGCTCCAGCACGTTCGGACCGCCATAGGACGCGCAGAGATTCTCAACTGCGAGCATGGGAGGCTCCTGCGTGAACGGCACCCGAGCCGAGATAGGCTTCGACCACTACGGGGTCGTTCGCCACTTCGCTGGGTGTGCCCTGCGCAATCAGGCGGCCAAAATTGACGACGAGCAGCCGGTCGCAGAGCGCCATAATCGCGCGCATGTGATGTTCAACGACGAGGAAGGTGAGGCCCTCATCTCGCAGCGTGCGGATGACGCCCATCACCTCGTCCATTTCACTGTGCGTAAGGGCCGCCATCACCTCGTCCAAGAGCAGTACCTTCGGTCCAGTGGCGAGGGCACGCGCCATCTCGACCAGGGCCTTCAGGGGAAGGGTAAGGTCGGCCACGTCGGCCTGCGCGAACGGCGTGAGTTCGAACTTCTCCAGCATCGCCGCAGCCAGGCGGCGAGCGTGCGCGAGGTCATGACGCAGAAGCGCAGCCGTGGTCACGTTCTCGATTACCGTCATCTCGGGGAACAGGGCGGCATTCTGGAAAGTCTTTGTCATGCCACGCGCGGCAATGCGGTGGGGCTTCATCCCCGAAATTGTTTCACCCTCCAGTACGACCCGGCCTCCAGAAAGCCGCTGGAGCCCTACCAGCGAGTTGAAGATCGTTGTCTTGCCGGCGCCGTTTGGACCAATGAGGCCAACGATTTCGCCCCTTCGTAAAGCGAAAGACACGCTGTCTACCGCCTTCAGGCCTCCGAAGCGGACCGCGATGGAATCCGCCTGCAGCAACATTGGGGAAGGCGCGATCATCGGCTCGTACGTTCCACAGTCAACTTGGCTCCGGCGCTCCAACGTTTCGGCCACAAGGCCATCATTCCGCGCGGTTGAATCAGGATTGCGGCCATCAGGATCGTGGCAAAGGCGAACTGCGAGAGACCAGCGGCCTTGGAGGAGAGTACGGCATTGGATGCCTCCTCGAGCGGAATCAGAAAAAGCGCGCCTACGATCGGTCCGCCGAGCGTGCCCAGTCCGCCGACGATCACAATCATGGCCATGCGCACGGAGATACCCGGCAGCGAAAAGATGGAATCCGGATCGAAGTAGTAGGTGAATTGCGCGAACACCGTTCCGCACGCCGCGGTGAGCGCGGCCGACACAACGCTTGCGATCAGTTTGACCCGCGCTGTATCCACGCCGGCGGCCTCGGCGGCTTGCTCATTTTCCCGGACCGCCCGCAGCCGGTAGCCGATCGCGCCGGTGGCCAGCAGGTGGAACACCGCGCAGGACACGACGAGAAGAGCGAGGATAATCCAGTAGTAGGAAGAGACCGTCCGAAAAGAGAATTTCAGGGGCTGGCTGCCCGCAAATGGGATGGAAAGACCCAACGGCCCACCCGTGAGACCTGGCCAGGAGTTTGCGATCACCTGCAACACTTGCGCAAATGCGAGCGTCGCCAAAGCGAAATAGTGGCCCTGGAGCCGGACGGTCGGCAGGGAGAGCAACGCCGCGGCGATCGCCGCGAGGGCCGCACCTGCCAGCAGCCCGATCCAGGGTGACACCCCGAGTCTCAGGTACAGCAAAGTCGAACTGTAGGCGCCAATGCCGAAGAAGCCTGCATGGCCGAGCGAAATCCGGTTGGCCAGGCCTCCCACGATGTTCCAGGCTTGCGCCGTGGCGGCGAACAGCAGAGCCATCGCGGCGACACGCAGCACGTGGCCGCGCGGGTCGAAGCCGAGCGGCAGCAGGGAGGCTGCCACCACGAAGAGGACAAATAGCACGAATGCGGGAGTGATGGCCGGACGCATCGCTCACATCCCCTTGACGATGCCCTGCGGACGCAGGGACAGCACAGTGATGAAGATTACGAAGAGGCACAGGTTTTCGAGCTGGATGGAAAAGAGAAGCGCAGACAGAGACTGGATAATCCCGACGGCCAACCCGCCCACCAGGGCACCCCTCACGCTTCCCAGCCCGCCGAGGACCACAGCCGTAAACATGAGCACTACATACTGCCCGCCAATCGTGGGACTCACGGTGATGTAGGGCAGGATGATCCCGCCACCGAAGGCCGTGAGCGCAACTCCAAGACCGAAGGCGCGCGCGTAGGTTCGGCGGATGTCCACGCCGGCAAGCGTCGCGGCCATCGGATCCTGCGCGACGGCGCGGATGGCACGGCCCGTCCAAGACCTGGCAAGATAAAGCTCAAGAACACCTCCCAGCGCGATAGCGCTGATGAATGCATAGAGATACGGAGCGCTCAAAAAGATACCCCCAATTTGGTAGCCCTGAAGTTGATAGGGCACGCTGACGGAGCGGAAATCCGATCCGAACAGAAGAAGCGCGCCATTCTCCATCGCGATCAACAATCCCACGGTGAGAAAAATCTGAGCGGCGGGCGGTGCGGCAAGCACACGATTGATGAGCGCGCGTTGAACTAGGTAGCCAAGCACGAATACCGCTCCAAAGGAAAGGACCGAGCCGGCCAGCGGGTCGAGCCCGAGATGGCGCCACGCAAACCACGAAACGTACATGCCGAGCATCAGGAACGCGCCATGCGCAAAATTCACGATACCTACGACCCCGTACACGAGCGAGAGACCTAGGGCAATCACAGCATAGACGCCGCCGAGCAAGATGCCGTCGATGAGCGCTTGAGTCATGGCCCTTTCCAAAGGCTGAAGTTCTCCAGCCGAGCCCCTACGAGGTCGGCTTTCCGCGCCAGATGGCTTTCTGCTTCGCTGCCTGCGGCGGATAGACCGTAACGGGGCGGTCCCCGTGCCATTGGACCATCACAGGGAAGGCGGAGGCGTTGCGGCCGGTGGCATCGAACTTCACGCAGCCGCCCGGCACGCCCTTTGCAAAACCCCCGCAGTAATCCAGCGTGGCGAGCGCATCACGAACTTTCTCCGGATCGCTCGACTTCGCCCGTTCGATGGCCTGCACGACAGAATCCAGTGCGGCGGCGTGCATCAGTGAATCGTGCGTGATGAAGGTTCCGTACTTCGCCTCGTACTTCGCCGCGAAATCCGGCATCAAGTCGGAGTTTGCAGCCGCGACCGAGAGAATGCCTTCCGCAAGATCGCCGAGCCCCTTCCTGAAGTCCGGGAGGACGTAGCCGGCTGCGCCCCCGACCACGGGCGTGTTCAACTGCTGCTGGCGCATGGAGCGAATGATCAGCAGGCTATCGTTGAGATAGGACACTGGAAAGGCGATCTGGGCACCGGAGGCGCGGAGCTTGTTCACGAGTGGGGTCACATCGGTGATGCCCTGCGGGTAAGCCTCGTCCATGACGATCTGCACGCCTGTCTTAGCAGCCGCAAGGCGCAGGCCCTTCGCCTGTGCCGAGCCGTATGCCGTGTCTTCATATAGGATCCCAATCTTGGTGATGTTTTCGCCGGCGGCGCGCGCGATGGCGATTGTGTAGTTGAGCTGCGCCTCCCCGAAGGTCGAGCCCTTGGGGGAGACGGCAAAAATGTACTTGTAGCCACGCTCTGTAATTTGATCGGCAAATGCAAAGGTGACCAAGGGGATGCCGCCGCGCTCGGTCACTTCACTCGCGGCCAGTGTGGTCGCTGAATTCACCGTTCCGATCATCGCCGAGACGTTGTTCTGCGAAATCAGCCGCTGTGTGACTTCCGCAGCCGTATTGGGCGTCGGCACGTCAGAAGTGATTAGCCGAATCTTGGCCCCACCCAGGGCACGGACGCCGCCCCTCTCGTTGATGGCTTCGGCGGCGAGTTCGGTGCCGCGCTGGGCGTTGATGCCTTGCTGAGCGTTGGGGCCGCTCAGCGCCTGAATTACGCCGATCACAACTTCACCAGACACCGCGGCCGGTGCGCGGTGCGCGAAGAAACCCAGTGCTGATACAAGCAAGCCCGCGCACGCCCGACGCAACAGCCAGTTAGTCCTTCTCATTGTCGTATCCCCCCTCGGAGCCGATGCTGTGTTCCTCAGAGAGCCCTTCTTGTTGCTCTATGACCAGGCCCCCCTGCTCCTACCCCTTAAAGCGAGATCCGGCAAGAAAAACCGTAACGAGAACTCAGTTATTTCCGGGGCCGATAGGGGTGATAGTATCTCCACGTTCCTCCCAGGTCTCCGGCGAGTGAGTGATAATAGTGGAAGAACCCAGTGAACCTCAAGGCGTCACGCAACTCTTACTTGCGTGGAATGAAGGAGATGAACGCGCGCTGGAGAGGCTGATTCCCCTGGTCCATAACGAACTGCGGCGCCTGGCGAGGCGTCAAATGCGGGGAGAACGCCCGGATCACAGCCTGCAGCCCACCGCGCTGATCAACGAAGCCTACCTGCGACTGGTTGATTTGAAAAACGTTCACTGGCAGAACCGCGCCCAGTTCTTTGCTCTCTGCGCGCAAATGATGCGGCGCATTCTCGTGGATTTCGCGCGCTCCCGCCGTTACCAGAAGCGCGGCGGAGGTGCGCAGCCCATCTCCCTGGACCATGCACTGGAGGTCTCGCCGGAGGAATCGAAGGAACTGGTAGAGGTGGATAACGCGTTGACGGCCCTGGCTAAAATCGATCCCCGCAAAGGCCAGGTGGTGGAGCTGCGTTTTTTTGGCGGCCTGACGGCGGAAGAAACCGCCGCGGTGTTAAAGGTTTCTCCGGAGACTGTCCTGCGGGATTGGAAGCTGGCCAAGGTCTGGCTGCTGCGCGAGCTGAGTGGAAACGGGCGAAATGAAGCCTGAGCGCTGGAGCCGGATCGAGGAACTCTACCACTCCGCAGCCGCCCTGCGACCGGGCGAGCGCACCGCGTTCTTGGACCGCGCCTGTCAGTCTGACCCGGGGCTGCGGCAGGAAGTGGAATCTCTGCTCGCGCATGAACAGCGGGCGGAGAAATTCATAGAGTCCCCTGCACTGAACATCGCGGCAAATCTGCTTGCGAGGAGCGAACAACAGACCATGCCAGGACGCGAGGTCAACCACTATCGAATCGTGTCGCTGCTCGGCGGAGGCGGCATGGGCGTGGTCTATAGGGCCGAGGACACCAGGCTTGGCCGCCATGTTGCTCTCAAGTTCTTGCCGGAGGAGCTCTCTAAAGATCGTCAGGCTTTGGAACGGTTTCGGCGCGAGGCCCGCGCCGCCTCTGCCCTCGATCACTCCAATATCTGCACGATCTATGAAATTGGCGAGCACGAGGGTCAGCCCTTCATCGCCATGCAGTTTCTGGAAGGCGCCACACTCAAGCACCGCATCGCCGGAAAGCCAGTGGACGCCGAGACCGTGCTCGAATTGGGCGTCCAGATTGCCGGCGCGCTGGACGCCGCTCATGCCAAGGGCATCATTCATCGCGACATCAAGCCAGCCAATATATTTCTTACTGAGAGCGGGCAGGCAAAGGTTCTTGATTTCGGTCTTGCCAAGGTCATCCGGTCGAAAGGCGGCGCTGCGGCAATTGGAGCTACCGAAGGAATCGGCTTGAGCGATGAGCACCTGACAACTCCCGGGAGCGCGCTGGGAACGGTGGCCTACATGTCGCCCGAGCAGGTGTTGGGCAAAGATTTGGATGCGCGCACAGATTTGTTCTCCTTCGGTGTGGTCTTATACGAGTTGACCACAGGCGTCCCTCCTTTCCGGGGCGACACGTCCGGCGCAATCTTCGACGCCATCCTGCATCAGATTCCACTAGCGCCAGCTCATTTGAACCGCGAAGTCCCGCCCGAGCTGGAACGGATCATCAACAAGTCGCTGGAAAAAGACCGCAACCTGCGTTATCAGCACGCCTCGGAGATTCGGGCGGACTTGCAGCGCCTGAAGCGCAATACGGAATCCGGGCGGTCGATGGCTTCAACAGGTGGCGAATCGGGCGCCGGCAAATCCGCTTCGGGCAGGCTCTCCTCGATTGCCGTCCTCCCGTTTACTAACTTGAGCAGCGATCCCGCCGACGACTACTTCAGTGATGGCATAAGCGAAGAGATCATCAATGCCCTGGCAAAGCTTGAAGGACTTCGGGTTGCGGCCAGGACCTCGTCTTTCTCCTTCAAGGGAAGAGCAATTGAAATCACGGAGATTGCGCGCAAGCTGGGCGTCTCGACGGTGCTAGAAGGAAGCGTCCGCAAGGCTGGCCACCGGATTCGGATCACCGCTCAGTTGGTAAACGTGGCCGATGGATTTCATCTCTGGTCGGAGCGGTACGACCGCGAGATGGAAGACATCTTCGCCGTTCAGGACGAGATCGCCCGCTCGATTGCGGATCGCCTCAAGGTGACTCTAAAAGGCGACCACGAGCCAGTGGTGAAGGCGGGCACGGAGAACTTGGAAGCCTACCAGCTTTACCTCAAAGGCCGCGCACTGCTCTATCAGAGGGGGCGCGGTCTTCCACGCGCACGGGAATGCTTCGAGCGAGCGGTCGCGCTGGATTCCCAGTACGCGCTTGCCTGGACTGGGCTCGCTGATGTGCACAGGCTATTAGTTTGGTACGGTTTCGCGCGGCCCCAGGCGAGTTTTTCGCATTCGAGGGAAGCCTCCGCTCGCGCGGTCGCGCTCGACCCCTCCCTCGCTGAGGCGCACACAGCGCTGGCGCAAACATGCCTTTTCTGCGACTGGGACTGGTCCGGCGCGGAGCGCGAGTTTCTGCGTGCGCTGGAATTGAATCCACGTTACGTCCTGGCCCTAGGCTGGTATGGGATATGGTTCCTCCAGGCCGTCGCCGGGAAGTTCGAGGAGGGCATAGCACAGGCGAAACAGGCAGTAGAGTTTGATCCTCTTTCCAGCTACGTCACTGCGCATCTGGCTTGGGCCTACGCCTTTGCCGGGAGAAGCGCGGAAGGTTTGCCGGTGGCTCAGCGCGCGCTCGAACTGGATCCCGATACCATCCTGGCTCACCTTGCTCTCGCCTACATCCTTTATTTTCAGGGCCGCTTTGAAGAGTCTGTTGCGATCGCAGACGTCGCCCTCGGCATGTTCGGCCGAAATCCGTTGTTCATGGCATTCCTCGCGCTTGCTTACGCGGACTGGGGCAAACCGGCGGAAGCAAAAGCAATTCACAGTGAATTGGTGGCTCGCGCAGTTTGGGGGTACGTGTCACCCGCTGTGCTCGCCACGTCTGCTGCCGCTGTCGGCGAGCGGGACGAAGCCATTCGTTATGCCCGGGAGGCGTATTCTATCCGCGACCCCCAACTGACCACTCTGGGCAGGCACTGGCCGGGCACCAAACGCTTGCGCGAGGATTCCCGTTTCACCGAGATTCTCGCCAGCATGTGGTCTGAAGCGTCCAGCCCGGCATCTCCGAAGTAGTCCCGTCCTTGCTTCATTGGTACTGAAGCGAATGCCCATCATGTGTGTGACACTCTAATTCTGGCCACGGCATTGCGGTCCGAGCTCCAGGGTGAACCCCCCGGGGAGACAATTCTCTTCGTGACAATCCTGACGTGATGTTGAGCCCCCGCTTATCAGATTCCTTCTGTTTGGCGGCTCACAACGCGACTTGAGCGCCATTTGGTATGCTTGCCGCGTCGGACGAGGCGGTCGTCCGCTCGTATTCCGCTGGGGCCACATAACCCAGGGCTGAATGCAGTCGCAGTTGATTGTAATAGCGTTCGATGAAGTCTGCGATGTGCAGGCGAAGTTCTTCAAGATCCCGGTATTCTTTGGTGCTAATTTCTTCCTCCTTTAGCGTCCGAAAGAAGCGCTCGCAGTTGCCGTTGTCGTAAGGCTTGCCCGGCCTGCTAATGCTCGGGATCACTCCGTGATGCCGCAACGTCCGCAAATACTCCGAGTGTGCGTATTGCGCGCCACGATCTGAATGATGAACCAGACCAGCAGCAGGAGTCCTCGATGCAAGTGCCATCTCCAATGCTGCAAGGGGTAATCGGGCGGTCAGAGTCCTACCCAGGTTCCAACCAACGACTCGTCTCGAAAACTTGTCGAGCACAACTGCAAGATAAACGAACTCCCGCTTTAGTCGAATGAAGGTGATATCCGCCACCCAGACCTGGTCGGGGCCAGTCAGTTTCAACCGATTGGCCAAATTTAAGTAAATCTCGCTTTGATTTCCCTGCTCGACTGAATCACCCACGCACTGCGCCACGTTCCTACTCACGAGGTTGTCCTCGCGCATCAGTCGTGCAATCCGTTTGTGATTTACGTGCATCCCTTGACGTCGCAACTCGGCTGTTATCCGCCGATAACCATAACGTCCATAATGGTCCAACGCAATTCTGTGCACCTCGGATCGCACAGCCATCTCTTCCTGCCAGGGATCCTGAGCCCGCAGGTAACGGTAAAAGCCCGCTCTACTTACGCCTGCCAGGAAGCACATCCGTTCGACAGCTAGACCGCCTTGCAGCGACATCACGTCTCGGATGAAGTCGTAGATGCCTGCTCGCCAAAGCCGCCGCTCTCGCGGCGTCCGGCCTCGATTCTCTGCAAGGCGCCTCTGAAAAAATCCAATTCCATGGCCTGCTTCGCAACCAATCGCTTCAGATCGCGCGCCTCTCTCCGAAGCCTGGACTCGCGGGACTTCTCGGGTATTGGTTCGCCCTCTTCCGAAGCACGCTCGCTTTCTTCATGCCACCTGTACAAAGTCTGCCGTGGGACACCAAGTTCCCTTGCCAGCCACTCAATGTTTTCACAGCATTTGAACCGCTCGACTGCCGTACGGCGGAAGTTTTCGGGGTACCGCCACCCTCGCCTGTTGACCATTTGTGGAGACCTACCTTTCCCCACACAGTGTAACGATGGCCGTTTGTCTCAGTTAGGGGTTCAGTTCACGGCCGGACGGGAAAAAGCAAGGAGCGCAGACCGTCTGTATCTAATTGACAGGGAAGGAGAATTTGGCTCCCCGGGCTAGATTCGAACTAGCAACCCTTCGGTTAACAGCCGAACGACCAACTTCATCAGAACTTGCCGGAGTTGGCGCTAATCGAGGGAATTC
>Ga0335078_10008341_pt1 | contig 15406 bp, 12 predicted proteins | sample Lox_Sample_32_FD_206711 | JGI IMG/M metagenome (GOLD analysis project Ga0335078, IMG submission 206711) | Soil microbial communities from Loxahatchee National Wildlife Refuge, Florida, United States - Lox_Sample_3.2 | ecosystem: Environmental > Terrestrial > Soil > Wetlands | place: USA... | reverse complement strand
AGATCGCAGGCGGCTTCGGACCGCTCGCCGGCAAGATCTTCCGCGTCGGCTTGATGGGACCGCTTGCGACTAGCGAGAGCGTGCATCATTTCATGCACTGCTTCGAAAGCGCCCTGCACGGAGCCGGCTACAAAGCGTAAGGCTGCTCCCTCACCGTGCGCGAAGGCGCACGACGAGGACAAGAAGAACATGGGTGCCCCGTTCTAGCCATCAGTTGGCTAGGGCGGGGCATTTCCGGCCCCAAGCGTGCTTTTTCGTCCCGATTTGCACAGCTCCTCTTGCACTACCCTCCCGTGACCACCGTCACTGACGCCCTGCCCGGACCGGGCGTATCTAAAGTGCGACGATCATCGGTTCAAGGTGGAGGACACCATGCCGGTCTACGAATACATCTGCAAAGACTGCCACCACTCATTCGAATCTGTCCTCACATTGAAAGAGCACGACGCGGCGAAAATCCGCTGTCCCAGATGCAAGAGTAAGAACGTCGAGCAGGATGTAGCGCAGTTCTACGCCGTCACCTCCCGCAAGAGCTGAACGCTTGCGATCACAGTGGCTGGATGGTCGTGGCTGTTTGCGCTGCCCGGACACGCGTGTCCTTCATCACTGACAGGCCGTTTGCGGCAGGCTAGCATCCAATGTATTGAGGGAGGCATTCTATGGCCGCGCCCTGGGCACATCGTTACGCGCAGCGCACTAAGACCGTCAAGAGTTCCATCATCCGCGAGTTACTCAAGCTTACACAACGTCCTGAGGTCATCTCCTTTGCCGGCGGACTCCCCGCCCCTGAGGTCTTTCCGGTGGCGCGCTTTCAAGAGGCGTGCCACCGGGTATTAGCGACCCAGGCGTCGACCGCGCTACAGTACGGACCCACCGAAGGCTATCGTCCGCTGCGCGAACTCATCGTCGCGCACATGGCTCGATATGGCATTCTGGCCAGCGTCGACAACATCCTGATTACCGCCGGCTCGCAGCAGGCTCTGGATCTGATTGCCAAGCTGCTCATCAATCGCGGCGACCGCATTCTGGTGGAGTCGCCCACCTACCTGGGCGCGCTGCAGGCTTTTGATCTGATGGGCGCCGAATACGTTACCGTTCCCGCGGACCAGGACGGCCTGCAAACCTGCAACATGGAAGAGGCATTGCGCTCCGGGCCAAAGTTCATGTACGTCCTGCCCAACTTCCAGAACCCGGGCGGGACCACGCTCTCTCGTCCCCGCCGTGACGAACTGGTCGCACTCTCCGACAAATACGGCATCCCTATCGTCGAAGACGATCCCTACGGCCAGCTTCGCTACGAAGGTGAGCACATCACGCCGCTGGTCGTTCTGGACCGCATCAATGTTGCCCGCGACGACGGCTACAAACTAGGCAACGTCATCTATCTCAGCACCTTTTCTAAGGTGCTGGCGCCGGGATTGCGTGTCGCCTGGATCGTTGCTCCGCCGGACGTGATCGGCAAGCTGGTGCAGATCAAGCAGAGCACCGATCTGCACACCAGCACGTTCACCCAGATGGTCACCTACGAAGCCGCACGCGACGGCTTCATCGACGAGCACGTCAAGCTCATCCGCGCCACCTATAAGGAGCGTCGTGATGCCATGCTGGCCGCGTTGAACGATTTCTTCCCGCCGGAGGTTTCCTGGACTCATCCGCAGGGCGGACTGTTCCTGTGGGCCACCATGCCGCCGGGCGTCGATTCGTCACGGCTGCTGGATCTGGCGTTGCGGCAGAATGTCGCCTTCGTCCCCGGCCAGCCCTTCTACCCCAACGGCGACCCCGGTTCGCACATGCGCTTGAACTTCTCCAACGCTCAGCCGGAAATGATTCGCGAAGGTATTCGCCGCTTGTCGATCGCCGTGGCGCATGAGCTGGAACATCGCTCGGCGGAAGTGATCGTTTAGTGCGGAGTGGGCGGAGGAAGTGTGGTAGAGCTGGCCTTCAAAGGCTGCGGTGAGAGCTGGCTTGCAAGTTGATGGTGAGAAGAAATCGTCGAAAGTGGCGCAAAATCAGCCGCGCAGCGGCGGCATGAATTTAGCCCCGGGGCGTCAGTCCTGGGAAAATAGGCCGAGCCGCGGCAGCGGCACACGGTTCTCACGCAGACAATTCAACCATCTCTCCTTCTAACGGTCGGAGATCCCGACCGTTAGGTCTTAGCAAAGTCTTATAATCTGATAATATGACTTTATGCGAAAGACTGCCATCAGTGTCACGGATGCTGCTCGCAATTTTGCGGAGTGCGTTAACCGCGCCCACTATCAGAACGTTACGTTCGTACTGTTGAGGAATGGATCGCCCGTCGCCCGGATCGTTCCTGATCATGAAAAAATTTGCACGGGTCGCACTCTTTCAGAAGTCGTGGCAAAAGCTCGATTGACGGATAGGGAATTCAAGGCTTGGCGCCGCGATTTACGCGCCGCCCGCAAAACCCTACAGCCGCCGGTGGACAAATGGCAGTAATGTTGGACGCCGATATCATAATTGCCGGGGAGAAGGGTGTCTTTGATCTCGCAGCCTGGTTAGCGTCCATGCCGGGCGAACAATTTGAAATCGCAGCTATCACCGTGGCCGAATTGTGGCACGGCGTCGAGCGGGCCTCGCGACCGCAGAAAGCTAAGCGCCAGCAATATCTAGAGGCTATTGTTTCGGCCTTGCTGGTTGTCCCCTACACCGAACAGACCGCTTACCAACATGCACGCATCTGGGCAGAATTGGAAGCTTCAGGCAAAATGATTAGCTCCTACGACGTCATTGTCGCGGCAACCGCGATGGAGCGCGGCAGCAGCCTGGCTACCTTCAATCAGCGCCATTTCTACCGGGTGAAAGGTCTCACCCTGATCGTTCCGAAATGATCCGTGATGCCGGCCAACTGTGACTCCGATTCTAATAGTGCTGGCAGCGTCCCCATGGGGCGCAACGTGGTGACCGCCATCACTGCCTGATTTCCTCCGCAGCCTGGTGCCTGGTGCCCCAGGTTCGCGCCCTTCTTCTGCGCTAACCTGGGTCCCACGGCTTACCAACGGGCACGCCCTCGTGACCGCCATCACTGCTCAATTTTTTCAAGGGCGATAACTTTCTTCCATCGCGTCTTCTACAGGAGTCGCCCATGGTACTCGCATCGGAACTGAAGTCCGGATCGGCTGTCCGTGTGGAAGGGCAGATCTATAAGGTGCTCGAGGTCGATTCCAAGGCCGGCGCTGCCAAGATGGGCGGTGTCGTGAAGACCAAGCTAAGCAACGTCATCAGCGGACGCCTGTGGGAGCCGCACTTCCGTCCCCAGGAGCGGCTGGAGAACCTCGAGCTCGACCGCCGCAACATGGAGTTCCTCTTCGCCGATCAGGACGGTTGCACCTTCATGGACCCCGCAAGCTTCGACCAAACTCTAGTCCCGCTCGCGCTCGTTGGTCCAGCCGCCAGATTCCTCGAGCCGGGAATGCAGTTTCCCGTTGAGTTCTTCGCCGACCAGCCCATCAGCGTCATCCTTCCCGACGTGGTCGAGGCGCGGGTCGTCGACACCGCCCCCGTCGCTCACGCGCAGCAGGACAGCACGTTGAAAGAAGCCGCTCTGGAAAACGGCGCAGTGATCCGCGTACCGTTGTTCATCGCACCCGGCGAAAGGATTCGAGTTGATGTGCGAACCCTGCGCTACGTCGAGCGCGCCAAACCAGGCCGCAAATAGGCTAAACGCGTGTCGCCCTTCGTTAGCTCGACTTTGACGGATGTTCGAACCCAATAGCCTTCCATCCACAAAATCTCGCTAACCAGCTGTTCAAACGCGTCCAAGGTTTATTCTTCCTGATTCTCTACACCGTCTCCGCCAGCGACATAACCAGCTCGCGTTCGCGTGGCCCATCCAGCTCAATCAGCACCACGCGCTGCCACGTCCCCAGCAGCAACAATCCCGCTTCTACCGCCAGTTGCGCCGAGGTCCCGATCATCGCCGACAGAATATGATCGGGCACGTGCTCGGGATTGTGTTCGTGGCGATAGTCGAGCTTGGGAACCATGATGTCGAAGGCGTCCAGCATATCGAGATCGGTGCCGGGATCGAGATCGGCGGTGGTGAGCGCTGCCGTCGTGTGTAGAAGGTTCAAGTAGCAGATTCCGGTCTTGTCGGCATAATGCTTCCACAGAATCGCTTCCAGCTTCTGGGTGATGTCGATAACCTCGCGCTTCTTGTGTGTTTTGACGGTAAGACGATGCATGGCTCACCTTAATCTTTCGGCGTGAACAGCTCCAGACGGACGTGCCACGAGACCGACTGTCCCGGCTGCAGCAGCACCATGCCGGTATCGGTACTCCCCCAGTTCTTGTTATAAGGATCAGGTAAATTGAACTGCGGTTCAATAGCAACAAAATTCTTGCCAGGCGGTGCGTAAACCTGGATGGACTTGATCTTCGGAGAAAGCGTGATCAGTCGCAGCCCATACTTCGCTGCCGGATCGACGATCTCCGAAACCGTTTGGTCCGGCGCGTCGTGCAGCAGGTTCGAGTAATTGTCGTCCAGATACTGCGTGCCCAGCGGCCGGCCCCCTGGCGCCGAGAAATCGTACCCCGTCCCCTTTACCGACATCCGCTGTCCGGTCGTAAACGTGTCGTCATAATTATTCATAATGGCGCGCGTCTCGCTGGGAATGTGTAAGCGCACGCCCACGCGATCGTCGTCCGGCAGCACAAAATATGGATGCCAGCCGATCCCCATTGGGAGCAACCTGGGCCCGACGTTCTTCGCCGTGACGGTTATCTCGAAAGCGTCATGGCTCAGCGTGGCTTCGACGTCGACATCGGTGTCGGAGAGCCAGTGGCCATCGAAGTTGCCGGCATGCAGCGTGGCGCTGACCGCGGAGTTCTGCACCCCATTGCGGCTGACGATGTCCTCGAAATGCGCCTTCCGCATCAGCCCGTGAATCGCGTGCCGCTCCGCTCCCGGATTGCTGCCGCTCCAGTTCGCCGGCAGCGTCACCTTCCGTCCGAGAATGATGGTCGTGATGGTCTTGCCGTCCGCGGAAGGATCGCCGCGAATGCGATTCGCAAAAGGCAGCAGGATTGCGCCCCCGATCTTGAAGACCTCGTTACCGAACTCGTCGTCGCTTTTGTCCAATAACTGCTCCGCTTCCGCAAGCGGAGGCGCATTCAGCACGTCGATCTCGCCTTTGCCGGGAAGATAGGCCTTGATCTGCAGCACAGCCATGCCGCGTCCCGGCAGGAGAATGGCCTGCAGAAACTGCGGCTGGTTACGATCAGTGACTTGCGGCCGCTGCAGGGTAATGACGGGCTCTCCGCCAATCGAAATCCCTGCCGGCTGCGGTACGCTCGGCTTGACTTGGGCCGCTCCCGGCGCATCGGGCAGTTGCTGAGCGGGAGCTTGCTCGGCTGGCTTCTGTGCCATTGCTTGCCTGCCGGCAAGGACAAAGGCGATGACAATGGCCCATACTTGGAAACCGCGGACACACGGTTTGCGAGGAGGCATAGTTCGCATCGTATTCAGGAATTCGAAGCAACTCAAGCGCCGCATCGCGCGACAAGCGGAAAAGGTTTGCAACCGCGTAACAATGGTCTAAACTCAGTGCGCATATTAGTTGGGCAGCCCATGATGTCCGGCAGGAGAATCGGGATTTCCGGGCGCGGTAAACCGCCGTCTTCTCGACCGCTCTGCCTCCTATGTCTCGCGCTTGCAATCTCCCCTCTCGTACCTGTCTTGGCGATAGCACAACAGTCGCCCGCTCCCTCCGCAGCGTCGCAAGCTTCCCCTCAGACTGCGCCGGAGATCAGCCAGCACGACGAGACCCCGACCTTCAAAGTAAAGGTCAATCTGGTGGAAGTGCGGGTCGTCGTCCGAGACTCCAAAGGCAAAGCCATCGGCAATCTCAAGCAGGAAGATTTTCAACTTCTCGACAACGGCAAGCCGCAGGTTATCAGCAAGTTCAGCGTCGCGCGGGCGGACGAGAAACCTCCTGCGCCGCATGAGGAACCGGGCAATTCAGACGAGGCGGGAACTCCTGCAACCGTGCAGCCGGTCGTTCCCACCCGTTACATCGCCTATCTGTTCGACGATATGCATGTGCAATTTGGCGATCTGGCACAAGCGCGCAATGCTGCGATTCCTCAGATACAAGCGCTGCAGCCGACCGACCGCGCCGCCATCTTCACCACATCCGGCCAGGTACGCCTCGACTTTACGGACGATCGCGCCGCGCTGATCGCAACTTTGAACCGCATCGTTCCGCACTCGCTAACCAATACCGGGTTGAGTGCGTGCCCAAACATTTCCTATTACATGGCCGACGAAATCCTGAACCGCAACGATCCGCTGGCATTGCAAGTGGCGACCACGGATGCTATTAACTGCGGTGCAGTCATTGTTCAGGCTGGGGCCCCGCCCGATAGTGCCGCCATCAAAGTTCAGGCCTTCGCGCGCCGCGAGCTGGAGGTCGGCGACCAGGAGATCCAGATTTCGCTCGGCACGCTGCAGGATATTGTGCGTCGCATCGCCACCATGCCCGGCCAGCGCATCATCATTCTGGTGTCGCCCGGATTCATGAACATCAACGCGCTTACAACGCAGTCGGAGATTGCCGATCGGGCCGTCCATGCCGGCGTTATCATCAATGCCCTCGATCCTGCCGGCCTCTATACCACCATGACCGACGCCAGCGAGCAGCGCTCTCCCAGCCCCAACATCGCAGCTTCGATGATGCAGTATCACATCATGGAGCAGCAGGCCAATCGCGATGTTTTGGCTGATTTCGCCGACGCCACCGGAGGCTTCTTCTTCCACAACAACAACGATCTCAACGAGGGCTTTCGCCGACTCGCCGGCGCGCCGGGGTTTTCCTATCTGCTGGGCTTCTCACCCCAGAATCTGAAGACCGATGGCAAGTATCACAAGCTGAAAGTCGTTCTCAAGCCGCCGGCTGAGGGAACGATCCAAGCCCGCAAAGGCTACTTCGCTCCCAGCGGAACCGTTGGTGCGTCGGAGCAGGCAAAGCTGGCGATCCAGGATGCGGTCTTCTCGCAGGAACAACTCAACGAGATTCCCGTCCAACTGCACACGCAGTTCTTCAAGCCCGACGAGGACGACGCGAAACTCTCCGTCCTGGTGCACATGGATGTGAGACGTTTTCATTTTCGCAAAGCCGACGGCAGAAACAACGACGACGTGACTGTGGTGTCGGCGCTCTTTGATCGTAATGGCAACTTCATCAGCGGCACCCAGAAGGTTGTGCAGATGCATTTGAAGGACGAGACGCTGGAAAGCCACCTGAACTCAGGGGTCACGTTGAAGAGCAGCTTCGACGTCAAGCCGGGCCGGTACATCGTGCGCCTGGTGGTGCGCGATGCCGACGGACAACTGGCGGCGCAAAGCAGCGCAGTAGAAATTCCTTAGGCGGAGGACGAGATCATGCAATTCCGAAGATTCGTGTTCGCATCGGCTCTTACCTTTGTGCTGACGTTGTCGGCGCGCGCGCAGCAGGCCAATCCTCCGGCCACGGAAACCACTCCGACCATCACCAAGGAAACCGGGCTTGTCATCGTCGACACTGTCGTCACCGACAAGCAGGGCCACTACATCCGCGATCTCACGCAGAAGGATTTCCGCGTTCTGGAGGATGGCAAGGAGCAGACGATCAAGAGTTTCTCTTCGGAGAGCAATGCCGCGGCGCCATCCGTCAACCCCAACCGCTATCTGGTTCTGTTCTTCGATACCTCGACCATGAGCCAGGGCGATCAGGTCCAAGCCCGCGCCGCAGCTTTGAAATTCCTCGAATCCAATGCCGGCCCCAACCGCTACATCGCCATTGTCAACTTCGGTGGAACGTTGCAGATCGCACAAAACTTCACCACCGACACTGAGCGCCTGAAAGCTGCGGCGCAAGGGCTGAAGCAGTCTTCGGTCTCGCCAAATGCCCCGCCCAGCGGTATTCCGCAGCTGGGCAATATGGAGGCGAACTTCGGCGCCCGCACGCTATTGTTGGCGCTGCGTGATCTGGCAAAGGGCCTGGCCAATGTCCCGGGACGCAAGTCGCTGGTCTTGCTGTCAGCGGGCTTTCCAATGAACCTCAATGATCCCAACTATACGGTGTTGTATTCCGAGCTGATGGCCGCAATCGACGCCTGCAACAAGTCCAACGTGGCGATTTACCCGATCGATGTGCGCGGGGTCGGCGCGGTAAGCGAAGCACTTCCGCTGCGAATCTTTCCGGCGGAGTCATCTGCCCGGCTGGTTACGGCGACGCTCGACTTGAACAATGATGACAATCCTCTCCTCGTGCAGCAGGCCGATCACGATGCCAACGCCCATCTCGTCTACGTGCAGAAGGGTGGCGGCGGCGGAGGAGGTGGCCGCGGCGGAGGCGGTGCCGGCGGAGGTCGCGGCGTGAACACCGGAGCGGGTGCGGGGAATACCGGAACTCGCGGCAGCACTCAACCGACCATCGTCGCCCCCAATGCGCCCTTCACCAATAGCAAAGACCTCGTTCCCACCATCGGAAGTGGAGCGCACAATCAGACCGTTCTCTATGAACTGGCGCAGGGAACAGGCGGGTTCGTCATCGGCAATACCAATGATCTTCTTGGAGGGCTGCAGAAGATCGCCGCGGAACAGGGACAATATTATCTGTTGTCCTATGCCCCGCCGACCTCGGAAGAAGGCAGCTGCCACACGCTGAAGGTTAAAGTCGATCGCGGCGATACCGTCGTGCGTTCGCGCAGCGGCTATTGCAATGTCAGGACAGGCGATGTTCTTGCCGGCAAGCCCATCGAGAAGCAACTGGAAAATCAGGTGGCTGGCGCGCAGGCCGGAAATGTTGTGGCCGCGATGCAGGCGCCGTACTTTTACACTTCCACGGATATTGCCCGCGTCGATTTGGCGATTGACATTCCCGCCGGCGCGGTCAAGTTCGAAAAGAAGAATGGCAAGCAGCACGCTGAAGTGAATGTGCTAGGCATCGCCTACAAGCCCGATGGCTCCGTCGGCGCACGTTTCAGCGACAACGTGGAGTTCAACTTCGACAGCAAGGACATGGTGGAGGCGTTCTCCAAACAGCCTTACCATTACGAGACCCAGTTCGAGCTTGTTCCCGGGCGTTACGACCTGAAGGTAGCGTTTAATTCCGGCGGCACAAACTTCGGCAAGCTGCAGATGCCGCTGGTGGTCGATAGTTATGACGCCAAGCAGCTCAGCATGAGCACCGTCGCCCTGAGCACCGAGGTTCATCCATTGAACCAGATGGAATCGAGCCTTAATGCTGAACTCCTGGAAGATCGCAAGCCATTGGTCGCGCAGGGCATGGAGATCGTGCCTACCGCGGGCGATCATTTCAAGAAGACCGATCCCGCGGTTTTCTACATCGAGATTTATGATCCCCTGCTGACTGGTGAGAATCCGCCGAAGGTCGGGCTGCAAATGAAGGTAGTCGATCGCAAGACGGGAACGCAGGCTTTTGAAATGCACGGTCTTCTGCCCAATGACCCCGGAAATCCGGTGGTATCGCTGGGCATGAGGCTGCCCTTGGATAAGCTCAATTCCGGTTCCTATGAGCTACAGTTGACAGCGATTGACACCGCCGGACATCAGACGTCAGCCCGCACCGCGGATTTCGAGGTGGAGTAGTCTCGAGCGTCGCTACCGTTCTTCAGGCGACAAAATGAGCGCCGGAGGCGCGAAAGAGCTTAGCCCAGCGCTTCAGCGCTGGGTAGAGTGGCAAGAATATCTCGAGTCCCGTAGGGACGGCAGGCTTTTCACGCAGACTGAAGCGGTGCCCCGATACAAGAAGGCCATTGTGGAGTGAGTTCTGCGGCAAGCTGGTCCACTGATTGAACGCGGTTACTACGACACCAGCGCTTCGCTCAACGAAAGTTTCCTGGCAGCGAGCTGTTTGCGCCGTTCGCTGAGCGCTCCCTGGATGAAGCTGACCTCGCGGCCCAGCATCTCCATGGCCTCCCGGCAAAGCTCCGACTGCTCTTTCATGATGCGTAGAAAATCTTCCTGCGAAACATGAACCGCATCGACCTCAGTCGCGGCCGTCGCCGTCAAGCTGTAGGAATGACTGGTGAAGGTTGAAGGCAGACCCAGCAGCGAAGCGACGGAGAATGTCCGGTCAAGCTTAGGCAGGTCTTTTACGCTCATACAGACTTTGCCTTTCGTTACCAGGAACACGCCCACATTGCCGCCCTCTTCCTGAAACAACCTCTGGGAAGGGGAGAAGCGCTCCTTGCGGCCGGCAGCTTCCAGAGCATTCTTCAACTCCGGAGAGACCTTCAGGATGTTGGACCGGGAGACCACTGGTGTCATGGAGATGTTATGCCAAAGTAGCTCACTCCGGTGCTGTGACCCCAATCACACTAGGGTGTGAGCTTGAGCCGGCGCCTGATCGAATTCTGCCCGCTCGCTGGTATGGGTTTGCATAGCTACAGACTGTGCATCAAAGTACCAACTCTACCCGCACAGCGTCCGGCCGCGTGATGTGTCGGACCTCATAAGCATGCGAAAACAGGCTACCTGCGCCAAATTCGGCCAAAACTGAAGTGATCAATAGGCACGTCTTTGCGTTTGCACGCCATTGTGCATCTCACTATCAGAGACTATGTTCGGGCGCGGTGGGTGCGTCCGATTCCCAAGGGAGAATGAATGGCCGACAGCCCTCTCGACCATATCGTCGATCAGCTGCGCACTTCGGGTTCTGGTTACTTTCCGCAGCATCGGGAAGTAAGGTCCGCGCGAGTGGTTGGGCACACCCCCAAGCCCGATCATTATATTTATGAAATCGTGCTTGATTTTCCCGATGCCAGTGAGCGAGTCAACGCCAAGGTTTATCGCGGCAAGCCGGGTCAGCGAAATGCGCAGGAACTGGCTCTGAACGAAATGCAGAATCTGCAGTTTGTTCATCAGACCGCCAAGCGCCGGAAACTGACCGGGGTTCCGCGGCCCATTGGCGACTTCTCCGATCTGGGCGCGGTGGTCAGCACCAAGGTTCACGGTTTGCCCTTGCAGAGCATCATCATGAAGGTCGCTTTGCTGCCCGATAACGGCAATCATCGGATACTCGAGCTAGCTGCCCGGCAAGCCGGCGAATGGCTGCAACAGTTTCATAAAGCGACCGCCGGCGTGCCGGCCGCGATCGATGGCGATGGTCTGTTGGCCGACATGGAGAAGCTCTGTGCCAGAGCCCAGAAAGACGGTCTACCGGCTGAGTCCACCGACGCGATCCTTATCAATGCCAAATGCGCTTTCAACAAGCAGAAGCGGGCGCTGCGCTTCTCCGCTCGGCTGCAGGATTTCGTGCCGCTGAATGTGCTGGTCGCGGAGGACGGTATTGGCTTTTCTGAATTCGCGACACTTACCCGCCAGGGTCCGTCGCTGATGGACGTCGCGACTTTTCTCGCGACGGTCGAGGCGCTCGAGAAGTATCCGTTCTGCAACCGCGACCTTATCACGGTCGTGCAGGACGCGTTCACCGAAGCCTACGGAATAAGCGCGCAGGAACAGGGCCTGTTGACCGCGATGCGAATGAAGGTTCTGCTGCAAATGTTTCTTCAGGGGCGCGTGATCAAGGAAAGCGCCGAGCGAAAAAAGGTGATGTGGGCTAACGTGATGAAGCGATTCCTGCAGCGAGCCGCCCAGCGCTCGGCGGCGCGGGTGGCGTAAAGGAAGCGATTAGCGATTAGCTTAAGCCTGGGCGATCCTGCCATGTGCGCTTCGCGCTTCGTTCTAAGCTAATTGCTAATCGCCAATTGCTAATCGCTTCTTTATTGCTTCGGCGGCGGCGTTGTTCCGCTGGGCTGCTGCGCGTCTCCCTTCGAGATCTCCTGTCCCTCATAGGTGATCCGCGACTTGGAGCCGTAGCGCTTATAGTTCTTGTACTTCACGATGTAACGCATCTCGACATCGCCGTTGCTGAAGTGCAGGGTGTCTTCCGCGAAGGTATAGGTGGGGAACCAATACTGCCCGTCAATCTGCTCGCGCCAGGTAGTGTACTTGGGCGAGAGATTCTCTTTCTCCGGATGTTTCGCATTGTGGACCTGGGGTACGGTCTCGCCGTAGGTTTTGACGATCTGAAAGTCGTGATCGTCAACCCAGATGCGGCCCTGGAAATAGCGCTGGCCGGGCTCAATCTGTTTGGGTGCAATGTCGAAGACGTAGGTGCCCAGTTCATCTTCCTTTTGCTTGCCGACGTAGAGAATCTGATATTTGCCGATCTCGTCGCTGGTCAGAACGAACGGCAGCCGATGGCGGATGTCGTCGTAGTCAGACTGGGTCATGATCACGCGTTCCAATGTCGACTGCGGGGCGAACGTCACGTTCTCGATGCGCTTGCCACTGTCATCGAACAGAATGTCGCTGACCTGGCGATACTGGCCGTCGACGGTGTGGCCGTCCAGCGTCTGGATCGTCACATCCTGGGTATAAGTGTACTGTTCGCGAGCGATCTTGAACTGCTTCTCCTTGGTGGCAAACTTCTGGATGATCTCGTCGACGGTGACCCCCACCGGTTGCGAGGGATCGAGCTTGCCCTCGCCGCGGTCGTCGGCAACGGCAGGCAGAACGAGACTCAAGGCCAGCAGGGACAGGAATATCGGCCCCACATAGGAAGCGAACGGGCGGTACTTCATGGAATCACCTTGGGAATATTGTAGTCGATTGATAGGATCTTCAGGTGTACTCAGAGCCTCTAACACATTCCAGGACGGCGCCGGGCCAATCCTCACTTTTCTGTTTATGAATCACACACTCCGGTGACACTTGTTTGACGGGAAACCGGCACATCCGTTTAACATAGCTGAGAAGTGGAGACACACCGTCCTCAGCAACGAATTGGCATGATCAACGCCCTCCGCGCCTTTGCCGCGCTCGCGGTGGCGTGGGGTCATTTCGTCGCCGGGCAGGGAAGGTTTCTAGGCCCAACCGGCAAGTACGGCTACCTCGGCGTCGACATCTTCTTTGTCATCTCTGGGTTCGTCATCCCTTGGAGCCTCTATCGCTCGCGCTACGTCTTGCGCGACTATCCGCGCTTTCTGCTGAAGCGCAACGTGCGCCTGTATCCACCGTACCTGGCTTCCATTGCGATCACGATTCTGGCGACCAACTTCATCCTGGTGCCGCTCTTCCACATTCCGCGGATGACGGTCACCGGCCGCGACATCCTGCTGCACTTCGCTTATCTCAACGACATTGCGCACGTGAAGTGGGTCAACGTCGTTTACTGGACGCTGGCCATCGAATTTCAGTGGTATCTGCTGATCGGCCTCGTACTCCCGATGCTGGTAAGTGCGCGCAAGTGGATGAGGTTCGTCGCGATCTCGGTCATGATGGCGGCTTACTTCACCATCTATTGGGACCGTCTGGTCTTCCACTACCTTCCAGTGTTCCTCATCGGCGTCTTCGTCTTCCAATACCGCACGGAGCTCATCAGCAAGTGGGAGATGCTGGGGCTGATCGCAGTCATGGTGCTCTCGATGTCGAGGATCTCCGGCTGGCTGGTGCCAATGGTGGCCGTGCCGACCGCGCTGCTGATCGCCTTCGCCACGCTGGAGAGCCGCGCGATGGATCGTGTCGGTGATGTCAGTTACTCGCTGTATCTCCTCCATCTGCCGATTGGAGTCAGCGTCATTGGCTTGCTGGCGCACTGGTTGCCGTATTCCAGTTACTACCTTGGCCTGCTGGACGTAATCGGGGTTGCTGCCTCGATGTGGGCCGCCTGGATTATGTATCAGTTCATCGAAAAGCCATCGCAGGAAATGTCGTCGGCGATACGCTTCGTCCGCCGCGCCGCACCTACCCCCGCACCCGCCGTGACCGCTGTTGCCGAAGCGGAATGAATGCAACTTTGGGCAAAGAACCAGCTGATTTGTGAGCCACGTCACATGAGGGCAGGGCAATCTTCCTTACCCTAAGAAAAGGAGAAGTCTCGCCGCGACGCTCGGGCATGAGTTTCTCCGGTTGAGCGATGCGCAAGAGTTCTCACTTCGTCAAAGCGGCTTGGGCGGCACTGGCCACAGCGGCTACCATGACCGTCTATGAGGTTGTCCAGACCGCTATCTTTCCTCATGCCTCCCGCTGGCAATGCCACTACATCACGATTGGCTTCTGCACCGTCGTGAGCTTGCTCATCGCCTTCATCATTTTGCAGCGCCGGGAACTCGATGTTGAACTGCTCAAGCACGAGAAAACCAACTTCGACAACTTGATCGAGAACATGCCGGGACTGACGTGCCTCGTGAGCACCGAACATAAGATTGTGCGATGGAACTCGCGTTTTCAGAAGACGCTGGGCTATTCCCCCGCCGAATTATTAGCAATGCATGCCACGGAGACGCTGGCGGAAGACTACCGAGAGCTGGTACCGCAGGTCATGGGAAGGGCGTGGACCGAAGGTCATGCCGAGGTGGAAGCCGTGTGGCTCACCAAGTCCGGACAGAAGATTCCATGCTATCTGAGCGGCGTGCGCATTTTCGACGGTAATCAACCCTACATTCTCAGCGTGTGCATCGACCTTAGCGATTCAAAACGAGCCCAGGAAGAAATCCGTAAGAGTGAAGTGCAATATCGCCGGCTGCTGGCCAACTTGCCCGACGTGACCTGGACCATGGATGCCGATCGCGAAGTCACCTACGTCAGCCGGAATATAGAAGAGGTCCTGGGATACAAGCCGGAAGAAGTGTTAGAAGGCGGTAAAGAGCTGCGCGTCTCCCGCACCCATCCCGACGACCTTCCTCTCGTGACCCAGAGCCACAAAGATCTTTTTCTCGAAGGCTGGCCCTTCGATATCGAGTATCGTATGCGCCGCAGGGATGACCGCTGGATCTGGGTTCGCAACCGCTCGCTGCGAACCTTCCAGCAGGACGGGTTGCTCTTTGCCGATGGCCTTCTCAGCGACATCACCGAGCGTAAGCAAGCCGAGCGAATCAACTCTCAGCTGGCATCGATCGTCACCTCGTCGATTGCAGCCATCATCGGCAAAACCATTGACGGCACCATTGTTTCCTGGAATCCCGGGGCAGAAAAAATCTTCGGCTACGCTGCGGGCGATGCTATTGGCAAGCACATCTCCATGCTGGTCGCTCCCGAAAAACTACATGAGGTTCCAGAAGTCATCGCGAACGTCGTTCGGGGCGAACAGGTTCCACGGTTCGACTCGACTTGCGTGCGCAAAGACGGCAACCGGGTTCCAGTTTCGCTGGCAATCTCTGCCATCACCGACAAAACGGGCAGGGTGCTGGGAATTTCCACCATCGCCAACGACATCAGCGTGCAGAAAAGCGCCGAGCGGCAGTTGCTGAGAGCGAAAGAAGCAGCCGAGGCCGCGACTCGAGCCAAAAGCCAATTCCTCGCCAACATCAGCCATGAGTTGCGCACTCCCATGAACGGCATCCTGGGAATGACGGACCTGGCGCTGGACACCACACT
>Ga0335078_10008339_pt1 | contig 15407 bp, 15 predicted proteins | sample Lox_Sample_32_FD_206711 | JGI IMG/M metagenome (GOLD analysis project Ga0335078, IMG submission 206711) | Soil microbial communities from Loxahatchee National Wildlife Refuge, Florida, United States - Lox_Sample_3.2 | ecosystem: Environmental > Terrestrial > Soil > Wetlands | place: USA... | reverse complement strand
TCGATTTCCGGCAGCAGTTCGCCCAGCAGCCCGGTTTCATCGAGCAGCAGAAACGCCTCGCGGGCCTTGCCTTCGGTGAGCATCCGGGTCAGCTCATCGCGGACTCGCTCGCGCGAGACCTGGTGAATCTGGGGCGCGAGCCGGCGAATCGCGGCAAACGTCTTGGGTTCGATCGCATAGCCGAAGCGCGCCGCAAAGCGCACTGCGCGTAACAGGCGCAACTTGTCTTCGGCGAAGCGGCGCTCCGGTTCGCCGATGGCGCGGATGATCTTTGCCTTCAGGTCCTCCTGCCCGCCAACATAATCGAGCACCTGGTTCACAATGGGATCGAGCATCATCCCGTTGATGGTGAAGTCGCGGCGCAGCACATCTTCGCGAGGAGTTTTGGTGAAGCGCACTTCATCGGGATGGCGGCCGTCGGAATAGCCGATATCGGAGCGAAAGGTTGCGACCTCGACCGTGCGCGATGAGTCTGCACCATCTCCGCCAAATGACGCCGGCACGGGCACCAGCACCACACCGAACTGCGCGCCCACGCCGTAGCTTTCCGGAAAAATGCTCATGACTTCATCCGGCGTGGCGTCGGTCGCGACGTCGTAGTCGGCGGGCTCGCGCACCAGCAGCAGATCGCGCACGCACCCGCCGCAGAGATAGGCTTGATGGCCGCGCTCGCGCAGGGTGCGGATGATCGAAATGGCGAAATCTCTCTCCATTCCTGTCAAGATTAGTATCCCACGTGCGATTTCCCAGGGAGAACGCCCTTTCGCGCCAGGGCTTGCGTTTACAAGCGGGGATTCAATCACTCGTGGTGGTGGGAATGTTCTTCCGCGCTGACCGGCATCACGCACCCGTGGGCCACTTCGCACTCCACGTGCTCGAACTGGATGGTGGTGTGCTCGATGTGAAAGTCCTGGCGAAGACGTTCCTTCACGTCACGCAGAATGCGCTCGCTCACGGAAAGAGGCAGATCGGCGATGGAAATGTGGGCGGAGAGCGCGTGATGTTCGGAGCCGATGCTCCACACATGCAGGTCGTGCACGTCATTGACGCCCTCCACGCTGCAGATGACGGAGGCAATGCGGTCGAGCTTCATGCCCCGCGGCGTGCCTTCGAGCAGAATGTTCAGCGTTTCGCGCACGATTCCGTAGCCGGACCATAGAATCAGCGCGCCGATGCCGAAAGAAAGCGCGGAGTCAATCCAGTTCTGCCCGGTGGCGAGGATGGCCCAGCCGCCGGCGATCACCGCGGCGGTTGAAACCGTGTCGCCCACTTCGTGCAGAAAGGCGCTGCGAATGTTGACATCGCGCCCGGAGCGAAACAGCAGCAGCGCGATCACCCCGTTCATGGCCACGCCGGCCGCCGCCACCCAGATCATCGTGCTCGCCCGAACCGCTTCCGGATGCTGAATGCGGCGAAAAGCCTCGTAGAAGATCAGAAACGCCACAACCACCAAGGAAAGCGCATTGACCAGGGCCGCCAGCACTCCGGCGCGATGGTAGCCGTAAGTCTTGGTCGTGCTGGGCGGGCGCGCCTGCAGGTACACCGCCGCCAGCGAGAGCAGGAGCGCGAGAAAATCGGAAAGATTGTGCCCGGCCTCGGAGAGCAGCGCGAGCGAATGGGCGCGGATCCCGGCGACCACGAGCAACACGATGTAGGCAACGGTCACCAGCAGAGAAATGCGCAGCACCAGTGAAGCCCGCTCTCCGCCGCTGTGAGCATGCAAGTGCACCCCATCAGTCTAAGGCGCTGGGCGCGGCGCTTCAAGGCGGGCCGCCTTCCGAAAGTCATCTGGCCCGAATGCTCTACAATGCTCGGTCGTTCTCCCCACAGGGCCGTTGCGAATGCAGACTGCGGAAGTCGTGATCATCGGCGGAGGGATTGTCGGGTCGAGCATCGCTTATCACCTGACCGCGGCGGGCTGCGCCGATGTTCTGGTCATCGAGCGGGAATCGGCTCAGGGCAAGGGTTCTACGGGCAAGAGCATGGGTGGAGTGCGGGCGCAGTTTTCGACCGCGGTGAATATCAGCATGTCGCTGTACTCGATTCCGTTCTATGCAAGTTTTGAAGAGCGCCTGGGATATCCCTGCGGTTATCGCCCGCAGGGATATCTGTTTTGCGCGACCAGCCAGAGACACCTCGACTACCTGCGCGCGAACTCTGAAACGCAAGTCGCGCTCGGACTGAAGGACGTTCGCATTATTGATGCTGCGGAAATTCGGGCCGGCTTTCCGGAGCTGCGCTCGGATGACATTGTGGGCGGAAGTTTTTGCCCGACGGATGGCTTCGTTGACCCGTACAGCGCCATGAACGGACTGATGGCCTGGGCCGCCGAGCATGGAGCGAAGCTTTGGAAGAACGCAGCCGTCACCGCCATCGAGCGCGATGGCCAAGGCGTTGCGGCGGTGGAAACGACGCGCGGGACAGTCGCCACGCGAAAGGTAGTGAACGCGGCGGGAGCGTGGGCGGCGGCGGTCGCGGCCATGGTTGATCTTGAGCTTCCGGTTGAGCCGCTGCGGCGCATGCTGGTGCCGAGCGAGCCGTTTGACGGATTTCCGCACACCGCGCCGATGATCATTGACATGTCGAACGGATTTCACTTTCGGCCGGAGGGCCTGGGCTTTCTGCTGGCGTGGAACGATCCGGAAGAAACGCCGGGATACAAAACCGATTTTGAGCCTGCGTTCGTGGAGAAAATTCTGACGCGGGCGGCGGACCGCGTGCCGGCGTTCGAAGGCCTGGCGGTGAATCCGAAGCGGGCGTGGGCGGGATTGTATGAGATGACGCCGGACCATCATCCGATCCTGGGCGCGGCGCCGGACGTGCCGGGATTTTTTCTGGCCAACGGTTTCAGCGGCCACGGCGTGATGCACGCGCCCGCTTCAGGGAAAATTCTTTGTGACTTGATTCTTCGCGGCGCAACCGACCTGGTGGATGCGTCGCTGCTCGGACTGTCGCGCTTTGCGGAAGGAAGAATGATCGAGGAGACGGCAGTCCTCTAAACATCGCTCGCGCTTTGGCCAAACGCAAGATTATGCCTCCCTTTGAGCAAAATTATTGGCTGACCACGGTTGAGATGCCCCGGCCGCCGGCGGAGCCGCTTCCGGCGGCGGTTGACGTTGCCGTGATCGGCGCGGGGTTCACCGGGCTTTCGGCCGCGCGCGCACTCGCCAGGCGCGGCGCCAAGGTTGCCGTGCTCGAGGCGCACACGGTTGGCTGGGGCGCCAGTTCGCGCAACGGCGGCATGGTGCTCACCGGCCTCAAGCTCGGAGTGAACAAGCTGATCACCATGTATGGTCGCGAGCGGACGGAACGCATGTATGCGGCATCGCTGGCTTCGATTGATTGCGTGGAGCGGATCGTTCGCGAGGAAAAAATTGACTGCGACTTTGTCCGCTGCGGACACCTGGAAGTCGCCTGCAAGCAGAAACATTTTGCCGGCTTCGCCCGCCAGGCGGAGGTGATTGCGCGGGAATTCAATCACGAGTTGCGCATCGTGCCGCGAAATGAATTGCAGGATGAAATCGGCTCGGCGATTTATTACGGCGGCATGGTGGATGAAGTGAGCGCGGCACTGAACCCGGCGCGCTACGTGGCCGGACTGGCGACCGCGGCCATGAACGCCGGAGCGCAGATCTTCGAGAAGACGCGGGTAGTGGACCTGGCCCGCGCAGCGCGACAGGGCACGCCGGGCTGGCAGGTGACAACGGCGCGCGGGCCGCTGTGGGCGCGGGATATATTCGTTGGAACCAGCGGCTACACGACCAAAGCCACGTTCGGTCTGCAGAAAAAAATCATTCCCATTGGCTCTTACATCATCGCCACGGAAATTTTGTCCGAAGCGCAGGCGCGTGAACTCAGCCCGCGCAACCGCATGATCTACGACTCGAAAAATTACATTCACTACTACCGGCTCACGCCGGACCGGCGCATGCTGTTCGGCGGGCGGGCGGCGTTTTTTCCAGAGACCGAAAATTCCGTGCGGCGCAGCGCGGAAATTCTACGCCGGGAAATGATCGAAGTTTATCCCCAGCTGCGCGACGCGAAGATTGAATACGTGTGGGGAGGCACGCTGGATTTTGCCTTCGACATCATGCCGCACGCCGGTCAAATGGATGGCATTTACTTTGCGCTCGGCTACGCCGGCCACGGCGTGGCGATGGCGACCTACCAGGGCGCGAAGATGGCGGAGCTCATCGCCGGCGAAAAGCCGGACAATCCTTTCGTGGACATTCCTTTTCCCGGCGCGCCGCTTGGGCTTTACAAGGGGAAACCCTGGTTTCTGCCGCTCGCGGGGGCCTGGTACAAATTTCTCGATTGGGTGGGCTGACCGGGAAGATATCTTTGGAAATCCGCTCAGAGAGAAACAAAAGGCGGCCGATTGCCGGCCGCCTTTTGTCCTGTTTCCTCTGCGTGCGCAGCCCGGCCTACGCCGGAATCTGTGTGCTGTGCTCGAAGTGGTATTGGGTGATTTTCGCGGCGAGCGCCGGATTCATGGTGGGCTTCTCGGGGTCCACCGTGCGCACGATCTGTCCACGGCAAACGACTTCCGCCGGCGACAGCCCCGCGACCTCCTGCGGCAGCACGAGGTTGATTTCGAGCTGCGCGTTGGGAGAAAGAAGTTCTTCCGCCCGGAAGAGCAGACCGGAGCGGCTGATGTTTTCCGTAGTTCCGGTGCGCCAGTCATTTTCTCCGAGGAGCCGGTATTTCAACGGCAAATGAAGATTGAATCGTGGAGCGCGGAAGGATGAGGGCTTGGCCCGGGTTTTGAGATGAGATTGCACTAGCGGACGAGCAGACATGGAAACCTCCTGGGGGGGCTGGGTGTCCAGCAGCTCCCGCACCCTGGTCTTCAGAGCGGGGAGGGAAAAGGGCTTCTGCAGCAGGTTCAGACCTGGCTCCAGCAGTCCGTTGTGGCCAATGGCGTTCTCCGTGTACCCCGACATGAAGAGTACTTTCATTGCGGGCCGAGACGAAGTGATGCGCTGTGCCAATTCGCGCCCGTTCATTCCCGGCATGATGACGTCGGTCAGCAGCAGGTGAATGGGGCTGGCATGGGAGTTGGAAATTTGCAAAGCGGCGGCGGTGCTGGCTGCCTCCAGCACGACGTAACCCTGGTTCTGCAGATACTGCCGGACGAGTTCGCGCAGGGTGACTTCGTCTTCGACCAGCAACAGAGTTTCATGGCCGGTGGCGGCGGTGGACCAGGCTTGCGCTGAAATTGCAACCGGTTCGCCTGCGGCTGTGACGCGCGGCAGATAAATTTTGAACGCAGTGCCTTTCTCAAGCTCGCTGTAAACCCAGATGTAGCCGCCACTCTGCTTGATGATGCCGTACACGGTGGAGAGTCCGAGCCCGGTGCCTTTGGCGCCCTTGGTGGTGAAGAAGGGTTCGAAGATGCGGCTTTGGGTTTCGGCGTCCATGCCGGCGCCGGTATCGCTGATGGCGAGCAGCAGATATTCGCCGGGAGTCACTTCGCTGTGCAGGTGGGCATAGCCTTCATCCAGAGTGACGTTGGCGGTTTCGATAGTCAGGCGGCCGCCATGGGGCATGGCATCGCGGGCATTCACAGCCAGATTCATGATGACCTGCTCGATCTGGCCGGGATCGGCTTTGACCGAGCCCAGATTGCAGCCGGGAATCATGATCAGGTCTATGTCTTCGCCGATCAGGCGGCGCAGCATGGTGAGGTTTTCCGTAACCACCGCATTCAGATCAATCACCTTGGGGGCGAGCATCTGCTTGCGGCTGAAGGCGAGGAGCTGGCGGGTGAGCATGGCGGCGCGATCGGCGGCGCGGGCGATTTCGCGCGCCGGGCCGCGCAGCGCGGGATCGCTGCCCACGGCTTCGATCAGGAACTCGCAGTAACCCGAGATCACCATGAGCAGGTTGTTGAAGTCATGGGCGATGCCACCGGCCAGGCGGCCCACGGCTTCCATTTTTTGCGCCTGGCGCAGCTGAGCTTCGAGAATGCGGTTTTCGGTCACGTCTTCCGCGAACAGCTCGAAGAACATCGCCTGCTTCTCGCCGGGAATGGCGCGTCCGGAGAGCCGAACGGCGAGCGAGGCGCCGCCTTTGCGGAGCCACTCGGCGCTCAAACCCTGGAAGGGACGCTGGGAGCGTAGCTGGTCAGCGAGCGTGAACCACTGTTGCGAATCGGCGTAGAGATTTGCCAGGTTGGTGCCGACCAGGCCCTCAGATTCGCCGCCGAGCATGGAAACGAGCGCCGGATTCGCGCTCAGCAAGATGCCCTGAGCATTGCAACGGCAGATGCCATAGGGAGCGTTCGTGACCAGCGACCGGAAGTTGCCTTCAGAGCGCTGCAAGTCCTGCTGGGTGGAACGCAAGGCGGCGTTGCAGGCGCAGATGAGAAGCGCGACGAGAACGAAAAGCGCCAGGCGGATGAGGGCCTTTTCCGCGGCGGCGGGGGAGTGCAGGCCGCTAAGAGAAAAATACGCGCTGACGGTCAGGGCGAAGGCGGTGGCCACCAGGCCCGGCTTCCATCCGCCATACCAGGCGCTGACCATGATGGCGACGGCGAAGACGGCGAGGCGGCTTTCGGCGACATCGGCGAGCAGGAAAGTGGGAATGAGTGCCAGAATGGTACAAAGAATGGCGACGCCGTAACGCAACAGGGGAGCACGTGCGGGTGGGACGTGGCGAGCGCGAAGCCGGGGGGGAACTCGCATGGGTTCATGGTAGGTCCCAAAACGGGAGGGCGCGAGTTACGGGGGACCAAGCGCATTCCCGCCGAGGGACAATACCCGAAGTGGGATTTATCACAGGCAACCTTTTTCGAGGGGACAGGCGCGCGGCGGGATTTCGCCCAGCGTTGGCACCACGGGCGAACCGAAGGGATTGCAGCAGCGATTGCGGGAACCGCTTGCAGGAATGAAGAGAAATCTGGAAACTGAGAGCGCAATTTTTCGATTGAAGGCGGCGTAGCGGACGTCAAAACGGCGAGCGCAGAGATGAACAGATGAACATCGGCCTATTCGGCGGAACTTTTGACCCGATTCACCTCGGCCACCTGGCTTTGGCCCGGGCGGCGCGCGAGCGCTGCGAATTGGGGCGGATTTATTTTGTCCCGCCGCACCGGCCAAACCCGCCGGCGGCTTCGTACTACGATCGCTATGCCATGGTCGCACTCGCCACGATGGGCGAGAAAGCGTTTGTGCCTTCGCTGCTGGAGGCGCCCGACGATGCGCCGGCTGCGCCGCCGGCGAAGCGAAAACACGCCGCGCCGGGGGCAAGCTACAGCATTGATACGGTCCGGCGGCTGAAGGCGTCGCTGAAAAAAAGCGACCGGCTGTTTTTTCTGATCGGCATTGACGCGTTCAAAGACATCGCCAATTGGCGCGAGCCGGAAGCGCTGTTGCGGGAATGCGAATTCATTGTGGCCAGCCGCCCGGGATATTCGCTGGCGGACGTGGCCCAGGCGCTGCCGGAAAGTCTGCGGCCTGCGCCAGCCGTGACCAAGCCGTTCGCCAAACAACCGGCCAAAGGCGATTTGGCGCTTTCCGGGTTCACGATCCACCTGCTGGATGGCGTGAATCAGACGGTTTCGGCGACGGCGGTGCGCGCGGCGATCACGGGCAAACGGCCGCTGGGGAAATTGCTGGATCCGGCGGTGGCTGCCTACATCAAGAAGCAGGGTCTGTATCAGGGGAAAGGTTAATCCTCGGGTTGTTGGGCGCGCCAACCTGCGCGCGGAAGGACTCAGCTACAATCGAGTGTGGTGGTGGATGACGCGGCCGGTGGTCAGAGGTCGAGCGCCGCGCGGAACGCTCATACCAGGCAAGACCCAGGACAAACGACCCCAATTTCTGCATGAAGAAAAACGATGTTCGGCGACAGGTCTCCGAAGCGATCAACGCCTGCCAGGAAAAGAAGGCGGAAGAAATCAGCGTATTAGAACTGGAAAAAGAATCGGGAGCCTTTACCGATTATTTTGTGGTGTGCAGCGGCACCAATCCGCGGCAAATCCAGGCGATTTGCGACGAAGTGGAGGAACGGCTGGAGCGGATGGACCTGCGGCCTACGCACATTGAAGGCTACAAACAGGCGGAGTGGGTGCTGCTCGACTACGTGGATTTTGTGGTGCACATTTTTTCCGAAGGCGCGCGGCGGTACTACGATCTGGAGCGGCTGTGGAAGTCGGCCAAACATCTGGGGCCGGGTGAACTGAAACCGTCGCGTGTGCGGAGAACGGCCGCGAGCCCGGGGCGAAAAAAACGAGCGTAAACGCTGCGCTGCTTCCTCGCCGGGCCCGGATGTGCACTGAGCGCAAGATGACCGCGGCGAGCTTTCATCAGGAATTCCCCTCACTGCTGCTAAATTGCTCTGGTGAAAATTACGGTGGCATGGATCGGCAAGAGCAGGAACCCGGCGATTCAGGCGCTGAGCGATGAATATTGCCAGCGCATTGGCCACTATGCAGCGATTGAAAGCGTGGCGCTGAAAGACGAAGCGGCGCTGCTCGCGCTGGCCGGCGGCAGCTCTCGCGCCCGGGGCAGGCAGGCGCTGGTTCTGCTCGATTCGCGGGGAACGCAGCTTTCCTCGGAAGAACTGGCGGATTTCCTGCGGCAACACCAGGAGCGCAGTCCGCTGGCGCTGCTGTTTGCCGTAGGTCCGGCGGATGGATTCAGCGAGCAGGCGCGGCAGGCGGCGGCTTTGGTGTTGTCGCTGGGAAAAATCACTATGGCGCACGAGTTGGCGCGGGTGGTTCTGCTGGAACAACTTTATCGCGCGTTCACCATTCAAAAAGGGCACCCTTACCATTTCGGGCATTGATGCCGACACGTTGGGGGCGGTCGTGTACCTTCGTGATGTTTGATTGGCGGCGAAGCGAGGTTAGAGTCGAAGTATTGCTTCATCCCAGTCCCAGTTTTCATTCAAGGAGTATCCGATGAGAGATCCCATGGAAGTGCTTATTCTGAAAGAACAAGAGATGGTGCGAGTGAGGCGGGAGATTGAGGCCCTGCGCATCGCCGCCCCGCTGCTCAGCGATGAGGATCATTTCTCGGAGGAACCGAAGCAGGACCTGCGCGAACTGGTCGAGATGCCGTAGGCAGAAATTCCCAGAGCGCCGCGATTGCTTTCCCGTGATTGCCTGCCGGTAATTGGCGTCAGTGACCAGCTTGTGAAAAACGCGCTACTCGGGCACAACTTCCTTCTCAATCACCACTTTCAGATGGGTGGTGACGTCCTTGTGCAGCTTGACCGGCACGGTGAACTCGCCCAGCGTCTTGAGCGGCTCGTGGAGCTGAATCTTGCGGCGATCCACGTTGAAGCCTTTTTTCTCGAGCCCATCGGCGATGTCGCCGGAAGTAACCGAGCCGAAGAGTTGGTCGTGCTCGCCGGCGCGGCGCCGGAAGGCGATGGCAAGGCCTTCAAACTGCTTGGCCAGTTCCTCGGCCTGTACTTTTTCCTTGGCGGAGCGGCGCAGGGCCGCAGCCTTCATCTGCTCGATGACCGCCTTGTTGCCGACGGTGGCCTCAATGGCGAGCTTGCGCGGCAAAAGATAGTTGCGGCCGTACCCTTCGGCGACTTTGACCACATCGCCGCGCGAACCTAGTTTGCTGACATCTTCTTTCAGAATCACTTCCATGAGATATGAGTCTCCTGTAGAACCTGCTACCGCGAAACGGCAATCCGCGCCGACTTCGACGGGCTGGTTGCTCCGGGCTACGAAGCGCGGCCGGCGAAGGGCAGCAGCGCGATGTTGCGCGCCTGCTTGATGGCCGTGGAAAGCCGCCGCTGGTGCGGGGTGCACACCCCGCTCAAACGGCGCGGCACGATCTTGCCGCTCTCGGCCACGAACTGGCCGAGCAGGCGGTAGTCTTTGTAATCAATGGCGTCAATTTTCTCGACGCAGAACTTGCAGACTTTCTTGCGCCGGAAATACTTGCGCCCGCCTTCGCGTCCTCCGGGACCGCCAGGCCCGCCGGGGCGTGGGCGGCGGTCGGACCGATCACCGGAAGGGCGATCGCCGGATGGGCGGTCGGGACGATCGCCGGAAGGCCGGTCGGGGCGGTCGCCGGTCGGACGGACGACGACGGCGTCTGCCGAAGCGCGCTCCGGGGCGGCGTCGGGCGCTGCCGGCGCTGAGGTTGGTTTGGTTTCGTCAGCCATGATGCTCCTTGTAAGAACGTCGTAAGAAGGTCCTTGGTCGTTGGACGTTGGTCGTTGGTCGTTGGACCTGGGTCGTTCGTTGCTCGTGCTGGTCGTTGGCGCTCGCTACGCTGAAACGGGCGCGGGTTCGGCGCCGGCTTCTGCCGGAGCGGCGGGCGCAGGCGTTGCTTTGCGGTGCGCGTCGCGAATCTTCTTGACTTTCTCCAGCCGCTTCTGCTCCTCGTCGGTGCGCACGGTGAGAAATTTGATGACCGGCTCGCTGACCCGCAGGCGGCGCTCGAGTTCATGAATGAGATCGCCCTTGCCTTCGATCAGGAGCAGGACATAAACGCCGTCGTGGAACTTGCGCACCGTGTAAGCGAGGCGCCGTTTTCCCATGCGCTCAACGCCCTTGACCGTGCCGCCATGCGAGGCGACGGCGGTTTCGAGCGTCGAAATCAGCTTGCCCAGGTCTTCCTCCGCCATGTCCGGCCGGACGATAAACATGAGTTCATAAGTGCGGTTCATTTAGCTTCTCCAAATCTGGTCGTTTCTCGCGTCTTCGTTTCTCGACTCTTTGTCACTCTTCCGCCTCGGCCTTGCGGTTGAAGCGGTTCATGGCCGCCGCCGGCCCCTCGCGCAGGATGGTTTCTACCGCGTCGGCGCTGAGCACGAGCAACTCATCCAACTGCTTCAGCTGCGGCTTGCGGAACGGCCGCAGAATTTTTTTCTCCGGCGCGATGCCGATGCGGATGCGCAGGAAGTCCTGCGTCCCGAGGGCGCCGATCACCGACTTCATGCCGTTGTGACCCGCCGAACTGCCGCGCTCCCGGATGCGAATCGCGCCGAAAGGCAAATCCAGTTCGTCGTAGATCACGATCAGGTCCTGCTCGGGCCTGACTTCGTGCTTCGCCACCAGCTCGCGCACCGCGTTGCCGCTCAGGTTCATGAACGTCTGCGGCTTAGCCAGCAGGACCGGAACGGAAGCGATGGCTGCTCGCGCGGTCAGCGCGTGGCACTGCCGGTTTCGTACTTCAACACCGCTCTTGCTGGCGAGCCAGTCCACCGCAAGAAATCCCAGATTGTGGGGCGTGAGCGCATACTGCTCGCCCGGGTTGCCCAAGCCCACGATGAGTTTCACGTTCGCTTTTAGCTATAAGCTCTCAGCCATCAGCTGCTGGCTGCTGACTCCTGGCGCGGCGCCGAACGCCCAAACAGGCGCTACTTCTTCTCCTTCTTTTCCGGCTTTTCGGGCTTCTCGGGGGCAGGCTCGGCGCCCTCTTCGCCCTCCACTTCCTGCTTGCCCTTCTTGATGACTTCGGGCTCGGCCGGTACGGCGGCAGCTTCTGCTGCGACAGCTTCCGGCGTGGGCGCGACTTCTTCCTTCACCGCTGTGATATGCGCCACCGGCTGGTTCGAATCACTCACGTACTTGAATTTGTCGCTCGGCGGCAAATCAGAAACGCGCAGCACCCTGCCGAAAACCAACTCGCTCACGTCTGCTTCAATCGAGCTGGGAATATCGCCGGGCAGGCATTCGATTTCGACTTCGCGGAGCATCTGCTCCAGAATGCCGCCCTGCTGCTTTACGCCGGCGGCCTCGCCCTTGAGGACGACGGGCACATTGACCGTGAGCTTCTGGTCCATGGCGATGCGCTTGAGATCAATGTGCAGCAGCGCGCCTTTGACCGGTTCGTACTGCCAGTCCACGATCATGGCCTTGGTGCGCTCGCCATCCAGGGTGAGATCGAAGATGGTATTGTGCCCGGTGCTGGAGTGCAGCACGCGCGCCACCTGGCGCGGGTCGAAGCTCAGGGTAAGGCTTTCCTGGCCCGCGCCGTAAAGCACGCCGGGCAATTTGCCGGCGCGGCGCACGCGGCGGGCGTCGTTTTTGTTGCCCGGAGTGCGCGGTTGCGCTTCCACTACGTTTTGTTCGGTTGCAGTTGCCATAAAGTCTGATTCCTGTTCCTACATGAATAGTTTGCTGACCGACGTTTCCTCGTGAATGGACTGAATGGCGCGGCCAATTAGTCCCGCAATCGAAAGCACCTTGATTTTCGGCTCCCGCGCCGCCTCTTCGGTCAGTGGGATGGTATTCGTCACCACAACCTGTGTGATGCAGGATCCGGCAATATTTTCCACCGCCGGTCCCGAAAACACCGGGTGCGAGCAGCAGGCGTAAACAGCGGCCGCGCCCTTCTCCATCAAGGCGGCCGCAGTTTTCACCAGCGTTCCCGCGGTGTCAATCAGGTCGTCAATCACCAGACAAGTGCGGCCGGCCACATCGCCGATCACGTTCATCACTTCCGCGACATTCATTTCCACACGGCGCTTATCCACGATGGCCAGCGGCGCGTCAATTTTTTTGGCGAAGAAGCGGGCACGCTCCACGCCGCCCGCGTCGGGCGAAACCACGGTCAGGCTGGGCAGGGCGAGCTTCTTGAAGTAGTCCACCAGCACCGGCGAAGCGAACAGATGGTCCACCGGAATGTTGAAAAAGCCCTGCAACTGCGGCGTGTGCGGATCAATCACCAGGGCGCGGTGCGCGCCCGCGGTGGTCAGCAGATCGGCCACCAGCTTCGAAGAGATGGGCACGCGCGGCTTATCTTTGCGGTCCTGGCGGGCATAGCCGTAATACGGAATCACCGCCGTGATGCGCCGCGCCGAAGCGCGCTTGAGCGCGTCAATCATCAGCAGCAGCTCCATCAAGTGCTCATCTACGGGCCGCGACGTGGGCTGAATAACGAACACATCGGCGCCGCGAACGTTCTCCTGAATCTGCACGTAGGCCTCGCCATCGGCGAAGCGCGTGAGCGCGGCCTGCCCGCGCGGCATGCCGAGGAAAGCGCAGACCTCTTCGCAGAGCGCCTCGTTGGCCGAGCCGCAGAAGATCTTGAACTTATCATCCACGCGGGCGCGTACGGGCTTGCGTTCGGACTTCTCCTCGGCGCCGGGGTGGGCCTTTTTTTCGGTCGCGGTCGCAAGAGTTGCCATAAGAGCAGCCTTTAGCAGTTAGCCCTTGGCCTTTAGCCAATCTCATAGCCCCAAGCTGCAAGCTAAGAGCTAAAGGCTAACGGCCAATAGCTGATTTTGTGGCTGGGCCGCTAGGATTCGAACCTAGACAAAGTGCTCCAAAGGCACTTGACCTACCATTAGTCGACGGCCCAGTAAGTTCGACCTCATCCGCCGACCTGGAGATCCTTCGCCCTCGGACAAACCGTTGCGGCTCAGGGTCGGCGCGCGGCTCACACGCCGCGCAACCTCAACCTACCATTCGTCGACGGCCCAGTAAGTTTGTTTTGATTGAAGACGGGTGCCGGTTGATCGAAACCTAACGTGCTGTTTTATTGTCAATCAACCCGCCGAAATCAACAATCAAAAATTTTCTGCCAATACTGGCGCCGGCCCAAAATGGCGGTGACCGCCGCTCGAGTGCCCTGCTTTCGCAAATGCGCCGCCGCCAACTGCGCGGCCCGCCGGGCGCGGAAAAGACCATAAACCGCCGAGCCCGAGCCCGAAAGCGAGGCGTACACAGCCCCGGCGCGCAACAACGCCTGCTTCAACTCGCACAACGCGGGATATTGAGGAAAGACGACTCGCTCGAAGTCGTTTTCAATCCCGGTATGGACGAGGTCGAGAAGCGGGGTCTCGGCCCGGCCCCCGCGCTGATTCACAGGGACACCGGCTGCAGCGCTCAACCACGCTGAAAATCTACGGTTGAACTCATTCATTCTATCGAAGGGCGGCGGGGCCGTCAATTTGCGGGGGCCGTCGGGTTGCGCTCGACGGGCGGCGGCCACCGTCCCCACACGGGCTCGGGTTGCGTCAACCACACGGTCCCAGTCCGCGAATGCTTTGGGCGTGGAAACCGCAATGTCCGGCATGGCAACGACACACGCGGCCGCCGGAAGGTCGGGCAGAGGATAGACCTCCTCGCCGCGGCCAACACCAAGCACGGCGCCACCAATCAAAAAAAGTGGAGGATCAGAGCCGACCTCGGCGGCGATGCGCAGCTTTTCGGCGAGCGGAATTGCTTTTTTTAGGCACCGTTCGAGAGCGAGCAGCGTGGCCACGGCATTGGCCGATGCGCCGCCCAGGCCTCCCTGCACCGGCAATCGCTTTTCAATTTCGATGATGACCCGCCCGCGCGACTTGAGCGCCGCCATGGCCCGCTCGGTAATTCCATAGCAGGTGTTGGATTCGTCTTTGGGCACGCGCGGATCGCGGCAGCGGATTTCGATTTCGATACCAGTGCCGCGCACGACTGCGATGCGAAGCACATCGTGCAGCGCGATCGTGTGATACACGGTGCGCAGTCCGTGAAAGCCGTCGGGGCGGAGCGCGCCAATCGCCAGCCCCAAGTTGATCTTCGCGAAGGATCGGACGGTGACCGGCATGGGGAGAATGATTGTAGAGTTTTGCCGGGGGAATTTCGAGGTGGGGGCTATTGTTTCTGACTGCCGGCTGGTCAGTTGCGCGCTGAGATTATTGTCTTGGCCTGTGCGTGCGCCGGCACAACAAACAGAAAGTGCGCCTCGCCGACCTGCCCTACCGGCTGGTAAGGCCGAAGCCAGTCCAGCGTTTTGTGTTGACGGTAGATGCCGGCCAGAAGATTCCCGCTTACCAGCACACGCCCCGCGACTGGGTTCTCTGGATTCAGCACAACGTCAGGGTTGTGACGCAGGAACTTCGCGACCTGCCGCGTGTCCTGGCCCCAGTCAAGGTTGCTGTCAGCGAGAATGCGGTAGGTATTTGTGCGGCTGCCCGCCCATTCGTTGAAATACGGAATCAGGTTGGGGAAATAGCTGAGCATTGAAATGCACAACCAGAGAGCGAGGAGGCCCAGGGTAATTTTCCTCCGGCGCTCGAGAAACGCGAAATAGGCAAACGGCGCGGCGGCGATGACGATTTCAATCGCTAACGCGGGAAGCACGCTGCGGATGCCAATCTGGCTTTTGCGGAAGAGCGAAAGCCAGGCGACCAGAACGATTGCGGCCGCGAGCAGCGGCCCGGCCTCGAAAATAAACTGCTCGCGCCGACGATGTTTCCAGATCCACACCAAGCCAAGGGCAAAGAGAATCTGCAGCGCGATCGGCTCCTTGAAGAACCAGGCGACAAGGTAATAGGACTTGAAGTTGTGAAACTGCGGATCGAGCACATCGCGGCGCTCGCCCAGCCGGTAAATGTCACCGTAGGTGACGCCCTTGTCATCACTGAACTTCATCATGTCGAGCCCTTGCAGGAATGGATAGGGCAGGGGCACCGGCAGGGCGCCAAGAACGGGGAGACTCTGCAGT
>Ga0335078_10008337_pt1 | contig 15408 bp, 13 predicted proteins | sample Lox_Sample_32_FD_206711 | JGI IMG/M metagenome (GOLD analysis project Ga0335078, IMG submission 206711) | Soil microbial communities from Loxahatchee National Wildlife Refuge, Florida, United States - Lox_Sample_3.2 | ecosystem: Environmental > Terrestrial > Soil > Wetlands | place: USA... | reverse complement strand
GTTTGTGCCGTGCTCGTGTGCGATGTGAACAAGGTAATTGCAATTGCAACCAATATCAACCCGCTACGCCATTTTCTGATTGAGCCGATCGCCATAACTTCCTCCTGAGAGCGCATCTCTGAAACACATTTAGCCTCAACGCAAATATTTAAGGATGAGGTCGTCGGCGGACGAGCCTCCAGCTTCAAAAAACATGCAATGCCCTTTGAATCGAATGGTTTCTATCGCTGGATTCGTGGTCGAGGAACGAAACGACCCGTGGCAACCGCTTGCACCTCTCGTCAGAGCGACAGTGGGATCGTGGATGGAGTTTGCATTCAACATTGAAGCAATCCTCACGCTGCTACAACGATAGCGATATACCGATACTCAACATGCCAGCTACATGGCTGGCTTGGCCCGTAACCCATCGACATGCCGTAGCCTAACGTCCGGTCTCAAACTGTCCGATTTCGCGGACGCGGGACACACTGCCAACAAAGTCGTTGCATTGCGACTTCTGCGCCAAGTGCAGGGCGCGCGGGATAAGGTGATTTTCGTGGGCCTGGCGCCCAAGTTCGTCTCGAAAGTCGGGATGGGCAAGTGAGATCATGGCTCGGGCGCGATCAGCCACCGACTTTCCTTTCAGATTGGCTATTCCGTATTCGGTCGCGACATACATGGTGTCTGTGCGCGGCGTCGTAACAATGTTGCCGGGCGTTAGGTTGAGGACGATGCGGCTCTTGCGGACACCGTTCTTTTCAAATAGCGAGGAAAGGCACATGAAAGACTTTCCTCCACGGGACGCGTAGGCGCCGCGCACGAACTGGAGTTGACCGCCTGTCCCGGAAATATGGCGATGCCCGTCGCTTTCCGACGCCGCCTGGCCCTGCAGATCCATCTGCGTTGTGCTATTGATGGAGAAGACTCTGTCGTTCTGCATGATGTTGTGCGGCAAGTTGGTGTAGTCGACGCCGCAGCACAGCATGTCGGGATTGCCGTCCATGGCGTCGTAGGTGGATTGCGAACCGTGCGCGAAGGTAAACACAGCCTTTCCGGGATCGAGCTGTTTGCGCGCTCCGGTGACGACACCAGCTTGGTAGAGCCCGACCAGCCCGTCGGTCAACATTTCGGTATGAATGCCAAGATCTTTGGCACCTGAATCCCGAAGCAGCGAACAGACCGCGTTGGGCATTCCGCCGATGCCGATTTGCAGGCAGGCGCCATCTTCCACTTCAGCGGCAATCGTGCGCGCGATGGCGCGATCAACATCGGTGATCGGCGGGCTCTTGAGTTCTGGCAGAGGCGCATTGTCGCCTTCGATGATGAAATCGACCTCGCTGATGTGAACGCTGTTGCCAACGCCATATACATAAGGGACGGCGGTCGATGTCTCGACGATCAGCGTCTTCGCTCGCTCGACGAGGGCTCGGAGCCATCCACTCGTCGGGCCAAAACTGAAAACACTTTCTCCATTGGCTGGCCGTACCTTCAGCACAACGATGTCGATCGGGTCGATGAAACGGCGATAATAGTCGTCCATTTCGCCGAGGTTGGGTGGGATGTGGTAACAGACTCCGGCGTCGGATTTTGCGCGTTCGTAGGCGCTGAAGTGCCAGCTATACCACTGGAAATGGGTTCCATCGGGATCGCATTCAAGTACGGCACGCGGCTTGGCAGCGAGGCTGGAGCGGATTCCAACATTGGATAGTTCGTGAACGCGGGCAGCGAGGGCTAGATCAAAGACGTCGGGTTGGGAAAGACAACCGCCATAATCGAGCCAAAAACCGGATTTTACTTTCGCTGCCGCCTCAGCAGCTGAAATTCTCTGCGCCGGCGCTGATGTAGTTCGCATGGACACGTTTTAGCCCGCACTCTGTATGATGCATAAATAATACTCGCGCGTCAATATTAATTATTGAATGAATGAATATTGACACAACATTGAACGACGACTATTCTCCGATGTCGCCTCCAGTTGGGTGCTGGCTTTTAGAGGTACCGCTCTGAAAGGAGAAGTACATGATTGATTTGAATGGACGTGTAGCTCTGGTTACCGGAGCAGGCGGCGGTTTGGGACGGGCTTATTCCCTGTTTCTGGCGCAACATGGCGCGCGCGTAGTGGTGAACGACGTTAGCACCGGTGCAGAATCCGTGGTGCAGGAGATCCTTGAAGCGGGTGGAGAAGCTCGCGCTGCTCTGTGCTCGGTGAGTGATCCAGCGGCGGTGGAAGAGATGGTGCAGCAAACGGTGAATGCTTGGAGTCGCGTTGACATCCTTATTAACAACGCGGGAATCCTGCGCGACAAATCATTCGCCAAGATGAGCCTTGACGATTTCCGTCTTGTAGTCGATGTGCACCTGATGGGCTCCGTCAACTGCACGAAGGCGGTCTGGGAGACGATGCGCGAACAGAAATATGGCCGTATCGTCATCACAACCTCGTCTTCTGGTCTCTATGGCAATTTCGGTCAATCGAATTACGGCGCGGCCAAGATGGGCCTTGTGGGACTGATGCGGACCCTCGCGCTGGAAGGGGCGAAGTACGGAATCCGGGTGAATTGCATTGCGCCGACGGCTGCCACACAAATGACGCGGGGCATTTTGTCGGAACAGCAGTTGAACCTGCTCAAGCCCGAATGCGTGGCCTCGGGTGTTCTGGCGCTGGTCGCACAGAGTGCCCCGACCCGCACCATCCTCTGCGCTGGCGCCGGCGGTTTCGAGGTTGCCAATATCACCTTGACCAAGGGCATTTATATTGCCGGCGATCCCCCCTCAGCCGAGGAACTTGTGGAGCGGTGGGCGGACGTTGTGGATCGGCACGACGAAACGACCCCGGAATATGGCTTTTCTCAAAGCGAGGTCGAACTGAAAAAAGCAGGCTATGTTCCGCCCGAAGCGAAAGGAGAGTGAAAAGATGAGTCGCGATGCTGTGATCGTTTCTGCCGCACGGACCCCGATCGGTCGCGCTTACAGAGGTGCATTCAACGCTACCCCTGCCCCGACCCTTGCCGCTCACGCCATTCGCGCCGCCGTCGAACGCGCAAGGGTCGATCCCAGCGAAATTGAGGATTGTATCGTTGGATGCGCTCTGCCTCAGGGCTTGCAACATACAATCGGGCGGACCGCGGCTTTGACCGCTGGGCTCCCGGCCCTAGTGGCCGGGCAGACCGTCGACAGACAGTGCTCGTCGGGCCTCATGAGTATCTCCATGGCATCCAAACAGGTTGTCACGGATCGAATGGATGTCGTCGTTGCCGGTGGCATCGATTCCATCTCGATGGTACAGACGGCTGAACTCCGCATGGGGTCCGATCCGGAACTGCTCGCGCTTCATCGGGACATCTATATGCCGATGATCGACACCGCGGAGGTCGTCGCCCGACGGTACGGCATTTCGCGCGAACGGCAGGATGAGTACGCGCTTCAGTCGCAGCGCCGAACGGCCGAAGCGCAGGCGGCCGGTCGATTCGATGCGGAAATCATCCCTGTAAAGACCATCAAATCGGTGAGCGACAAGGTCACGGGTGAGACCTCGATGCAGGAGGTGAAGCTGACACGCGACGAAGGCAACCGCCCCGACACTACCCTTGCGGGCCTAGCCTCGCTCAAACCCGTGCGCGAGAACGGCTTTATCACGGCAGGGAACGCGAGCCAGCTATCTGATGGCGCTTCAGCCTGTGTGGTGATGGAGGCAAGCCTGGCCGCCGCCCGCGGCCTTGAGCCGCTGGGCCGCTATTGCGGCATGGTCGTGGTCGGCACAGAACCTGACGAGATGGGGATTGGGCCGGTCTTCGCTGTTCCCAAGCTCCTGAAACGCTTCGATCTGAAGATGGATGACATAGGGCTTTGGGAGTTGAACGAAGCATTCGCGGTGCAAGTGGTCTATTGCCAGGATCGACTTGAAATTCCCAATGACCGGTTCAACGTCGATGGCGGTGCCATTTCCATTGGCCATCCTTACGGTATGTCCGGTAATCGCCTGGCGGCACACGGACTGATCGAAGGACGCCGACGGGGAGTCCGATACGTCGTCGTAACCATGTGCGTGGGCGGCGGCATGGGCGCAGCTGGCCTGTTTGAGATTCTCTGAAGTTGGGCACGTAATCCCTCACAGTACTCAATGCAAAGATGACAGTGGAGCGGGTAGCGGCAATCCGGCATGCTTGATCGAAACTTGTCCCGACGGGTGATGGAGCACACGCGGCGCACCGCTATTCCTTGAGAGCTTCGAATCCCGCCGCCATGAATTTGGCGAGGCGCTTTTTCACCGCGGCGATGTCGTCGGACCGGCAGACGCCGCCCGAGAGACGGTCGATTCGTCCTGTCCGCGCCCAGGCGTGCATGAGCGCGCCCGTAACAAAGTCGTAGCCCCAGAAGATGTCCTCGACACTCAGATCCGGCAGTGCGCGCCGCAGGATCCTGATGAGCCTTAGCACCACGGGATCGAAATGAGCAACCAACATCTCCGCTCCCTCGCGGCTGTGGCTCACGCGCGCGCAGAAGGCAGCATAATTCATCCATGGCTCGCCGCCCTCCATGTATAAGTCGAAGTCAGTATCCAGAAACGCGTGGAGCGCACCTTCGACGGTGGGGCGATCACCGGCTTCCGCCTCGTATCGTTCGAGCGCCGCCATGCGGCGATCGCAGCTAACGCCAGCACGCCGCTTGAATACTGCTTCGAATAGATCGTGCTTATCCTTAAAATAATAATGAAGCAGAGTTGTGTGAATCCCTACCTGCTGGGCCACATCGCGGAGGGTTACGCCATGGAACCCATTTCTTGAGAATAGATACTCGGCTGCATCGAGAATCTGTCCCAAACTTTCCGCGCGCTGCTCGGCTTTGCTGCGACGAAGACGTTTCGGGGTCGAACTATTTAACATCACCCCCACCCAACAATCCTCCTCTTGACATGGAACCACCATGCCCCGCACTCTCTCCGCTTCGCCGATGGCGGGTAGCGGCTTTCCACGGTTGGTTGCACAAACCGTCTGATCTGCCCCCCAAGTTCCTGGGCAATGTGCCTACGCGGACTCGTCTCTCCTACGGTCACGGATGCGCTCACGGATCTTTGCGATGCGCATTTGCCGGACGAGCTTAAAGAGTGAATGGAAATCAGCGGTATCGTGAACACGAGTCACTCCGCAAAAGTCGCCCATGCACGACACAGTTTAACATTTCAACCAGAAACTGGCATCGAGACCACCACAACTTCCCCCCCAACGTGCTGGATCGCCTTGCTCCCCGATCAGCCGCTGTAATTTTTTAGGTGATTTCGGCATTGCCAAACGCTAAGGCAGACCAGCGTGGGGCACATCGACATTAGTCATCCAGATCGCGGCGCGGTGGTTCGCAGATGCCTCGCGCTCGTTGAATGTGGGCGCGACACAGGCGAACAGTGTTCTTCCGTCTTTTCCTCCCAGCATGCACGCGAATACTCCTACTCCATCGGTCGAGACTTCATCGAGGATCTCACCGCCTTTGGCTACCCGGATCAATCGGTTTCTTTTGGCATCGGCCACCCAAATAGCCTCGTCCGCATCGAGGCAGATTCCATCTGGCGCAACGTCCACCTGACTAAAAATCTCAGCAATCTTGGTTGATTTTGGCGGATCGCCAAAGGCTGCCCAAGTCCTTCGCTTGCCCAGGGCTCCAGAGGCCACGTCAAAGGCACTGAGTCGATTCATCGTTGTTTCGGCGACAATCAATGTGTTGCCTTTCGATGTGAGCACCATCCCATTGGGAAAACCAAGTCCAACGGCGGCGACTTCGGCGCGCCCGTCCCGATCGATGCGGGTCAGGTTTGTAGTGGTGGCGTTGGCGCCCCCCATCAGATCGAACCCGAAATTGCCCACCCAGGCACGCCCGTGGTGATCGACCAGCATTTCGTTCAAATGCCAAGGGGCAAGGCCCGACAAATCGGCGTGCTCGACGAGAGAACCATCAAGTTCACGACGCAGGATCTTGCGGTCGCGCATGGACACAATTAGCATTCGGCCGTCGGGCAGAAACCCAAGTCCCGAGGGCTGACCCGGCACTTCAGCAATTGTCTCCATCGTGCCATCCAGGGTGACGGCAAGGACCCGGTGGGTGTAAAAGTCTGAGAAGTACAGCCTCCCATCGTGCCAGCGCGGACACTCGGTAAAAGAGAGACCACTGATTAGGATTTTGAACTTTGGCATACTATTCGTCTGCAGGGATCGAAGGTTGACTGAACGATGCCGAAACCTTTATTGACCTCGTAAAAAGAGCGTCATGTTCTCCATTCTCGCGAAGCGTCTGCCCACTGATAAGGGGCGCGTTGAGGCATACAGACAGTACCAGAATCGTCGGCAGAATACGTTCCATAAGTGCCGCTCCTCGCCGGAGACGATCGCCTAGTCACTTCGGATTTTCCATATCGGACAAATCGAACTTGCCCAGCAAGAATGGATGTGACGTAGGCCTATTCGAGCTGGGGCTAGCAGCTGGATATGGTTCCCGGCTGAGCGTCGGGAATCCCCAGACGTTGCCGTTACGCATGTCGATCACGACTTTGCCAAGAACTTGGCCTCTGCCTTCGGGCAATCGCAGCATGGTGACTCCGGGTTCGACGAAGAGCAACGGCTCGGCGGCTTGAGCCGAGACCGTGGGCGGGGCCACATACGGACGCACAGCAATTACACCCAGGGACAGCGCAATCACTAACAACAGACACTTTGCGAACCGATCTGACTGCATACCACTCTCCTTGTTCCTCGAAGTTAATGCCCGGTCGAGACTCGCAACTGTTGAGAATCAACTCGGAGGCGCTCAATGTCGACGTTGGTGAAGACGCGTGTGGTGTGAGGTTTGGTCTTCGTCGATTCTTTTTTCGGAATCAAAGGTCCGGTTTGCTTTCGCTGAAAGCTCTCGGGCCCTACAGCTTTACTTCACAACATAGCCCTTTGCTTCCATACAGGCGCTGAAGCCTTTTTTAAATCCATCGAGCTTCTGCTGCGCTTGAGCCTTGGCCTGCGCCTGCTGTTGGGTTTGTTGCTGTTGTTGTTGCTGAGCCTGTTGTGTAGCCTGCTGTTCCGCTCGGCGCGCTCTTCGGCGGCCAGCGATGGACCCCGCTGCCGCACCGGCTGCTGCTCCCTTGCCCGCATCGCCAGCAATGGCTCCGACCACTGCGCCGGTGGCAGCTCCGCCTGCGGCGCCCTTTACTCCGGCACCCTGTGTCTGAAGAGTTCTTGGTGGAACCGTCGTCGCCGGAGCCGCAGACTGTTGCGCGGTGTACGCCGCGACAGGATCAAAACCAGAGTCTTGCTTCGCCCAGCTGTAGCATGCCATTTCATCCTGCTGTTGCTGCGTCCCAGTCTGATTTTTGGCCGGGAATGAATGCAGTCCCAAGGAATTTGACATCGACTGCGGAGGGGCCGGCGAGGGCTGCTGCCCCTCGGTCAAAGACACTGCTGCGAGAATAAGCGCGCAAATCAGAATTTGTTTCATCGAAGTCGTTCTCCGCTTTCTTATGTGTTGTGCGTTTTGCTATGGGGACGACCACACTTTGAAAAGCAAAACAGAAGAATCTGGTGTGGCCTTCCGTTAACCGCAGAGAGGCAATTCGCTGCAATTGCCGGGTGAATGTTAGTTCTCGGCAAATTTATTGTTCAGTGACCCGGGTCACAGCATCGGGGATGCAATGGTGCTAAAGCTGCCGGGACAAAGACGATTGCAAATTGTGGCTGCAACGGTCTTTGGGAGGTCTGATATGACATGGAAACCTGCAACCGCCATCATTGGAATCGTCGGTCTGGCGACAATAGTCACTGTTTCCGCTGCACACGCGCAAAATAGCGCAACAAAGGTCTTAGTCGGTGACACCAAAGTGGAAGTCGTTGCCAGTTATCAGGGCGATGCACTTCCGAAGCCGGACAAGATAGCGATTTGTGACTTCAACGTGCCGGCTGACGTCGTCACGATAGATCAGTCCGCGGCCGGGCGGTTGCAGCGACGGCGACTTCAACGGCACGGGGCGGATGCGGATTCTTCCCCAGAAGCACTGGCAACACAAGTCCGGTCTGCTTTCGCCAAAACTCTGGTGGGCGAACTCCAGAAGTTGGACATGCCTGCGGAAACAGCTCCCGGGGATGACGTTGCAATGCCGCCGCACGTTCTGATCGTTCACGGTGAGTTTACGACCATCAATCAGGGCAACAAAACGAAGCGGATGATGGTCGGGTTTGGGCGCGGAGCCAGCGACGTCAAGGCACGCGTTATTGTTTCGCTGACGACCGATGCGCAACCCGTTCTGCTGTCAGAATTCAACTTGAAGTCGCAGAGCGGCAAGAAGCCCGGAGCTGCTGCCACCATGGGCGTGGGATCCGTTGCGGTCGGTGCGGCTGCTGGAGGCGTGGGCGACCGGAAGGCCAGTGTGGAAGCGGATACTTCCCGCATGGCAAAAGCGGTGGCGAAGCAAATCGAAGAAGCGATGACTTCGCAGAAGTGGATCGCGGTCCAGCAACCGGAAGCCCGATGAGTTCCCGGCTCTAGCTCACAGTGGTGAGTTCGCGCTCTTCGACTTTCGCAGGTCCTTCCCATCGCACGATCTTCAGGTCGAGCACGCAGATCGAGTAAATCACAGGAACGAGCAGGAGTGTGATGAAGGTCGCCACAGTCAAGCCACCGATCTGGGCATAGCACAGCGGCTGCCACAGCGGACCACCATGAATGGCCAGCGGGACTAATCCGAGCACGGTTGCGCCCACTGTGATCAGCACTGGTCGGAGCCGGACGATACCGGCATCGAGCAGCGCCGCCTCCAACGATTCACCTTTGGCGTGCGCTTCTTCAATGAAGTCAAACAGCACGATCACGTGACTGACGATTACTCCCACCAGACTGACAATACCGAGAAATCCCATAAAACCGAAGGGCGTTCCGGTGAGGAATAATCCCACCAGCGCCCCGGCGATGCCATAAGGAATGGCTGCGAAGACAATAAATGGTTTGATGGCATTGCTGAACTGAGCGGTGAGTGCAAGGAAGATACAGGTGACCGAGATGATCATCACTATGGCCAGTTGCCGGAATCCTTTGACCTGCTGCTCCTCTTCGCCTCCAATCTCCAGCTTGTATCCTGGTGGCAAGCTCTCGGCTAACTGGTTGAGCCTGGCGCGAGCGGTGTTCATAACCTGCGACGCCAGCACGCCGAAAACCGGAAAACACGAGACGGTGATGGTGCGGAATTGGTTGCGACGGCATATCTTCTGTGGGGCTGTCGTATAGGAGATCGTGGATACTTGCCGCAATGGCACCTTCTGTTTGCCGGTTTCCGAATAGACATACAGATTCTCAATGTCAGACAAACGCGCCCGTTCTTCCATCCGCAATCGTGCGACGATGGGGATCTGCTTGTCATTTTCGCGCAACTGGGCCACAGGATATCCGCTCATACCGGCGGTCGAGGAATTTGCAACATCGAGGTTGGTGATGCCGGCCAGATTGGCCCGATCGGGATCGACCAGCAGTTGGATCACAAACGCCGGGTCGCCCCAGTCGTCACGAACGCGTTCCGCTTGCGGGTCGGCGCGAAAGATCTGCGAGACCTGATTGGCGGCATCTCGCAAAACATCGATGTCTTCGCCGGAGATGCGAATCTGCACCGGATAGCCAACGGCCGAGGCGGTCTCCAACTGGCGGACGTCGATCCGCGCGCCGGGAACCGTCGTCTCCAGGGCCTTCTGCCAGCGGCCCACCAGCCGGTTGGTTTCGTGTGTCTCTTCGACTTCGATGATGATCTGCGCATAGTTGAGCTGACGCTGTTCCGGCGAGATGGAGAACCAGAACCGTGGTCCACCACCGCCTTCGAACGTAGTCAGCGATTTCAAGACAGGCGCTGGCTTCCCGTTGTGCAGATGCTCGTTTCCGTATTCCGCCGCAACATTCTGAATTACCTTCTCTGCCTGCAGCACTGCATCGTTGGTGGCAATGAGAGGCGCATCTACCGGAAGCCACACGTCGACATAGGAGAGATACTGCTCATCCTTGGGAAAAAACTGCGTTTTAAGTTGAGTGAAAACGACGGCACCGACCGCCAGGAGCACGCAGGATGCGACTAGCGCTTTCCAACGGTGCTCAATCAGGAATTTTCCAGTCCGGTAGTAGACACCCACGAAGCCTTGCTGCTTGCGCCGTTCAAGAGGCGTCTCCGGTTTGGAGTTGGGACGCAGCAGGTAGTATCCCAGCAGCGGGATGAAGGTCATGGAGACGATGCGCGAGGCTAGCAGCGAGCACCCCAACACGATGGGCAGGCTGTAGAGGAAGTGCTTCGTGTCGCCTCTCAGCATGAGGAAGGGCAAGTACGCCACGATGTTGGTGATGGTTGCGAACAGGATCGCCTTAGCCAGCTTCGTCGGCCCCAACCACGCAGAGATCAGTGGAGGGTGTCCGATCGCAAGATCGCGCTTGATGGCGTCGCCGGCGACAACGGGATCATCCACCAGCAGGCCAAGAGCGATGATCAACGATGCGATCGACACTTGCTGAATGTCGATTCCCAGCAGATACATCATTCCGAATGTCATGGCCAGCGTGAGTGGAACGGAAATTGCCAGCAGCAGAGCAGTGCGCCACTCCCAGAATCCAACCAGCGCAACCAGCACGACCAAGCCGATTGCTTCATAGAGGCTGTTCAGAAAAAGTTGGACGCTTTCCTTGACCTGACGCGGCTGATCGGAGGTGCGGGCGATAATCAAGTCCTCCGGCAGCGCGCGCTGCACCTGAGCGAGCGCTTTGTCGACCGCCTCTGCGAATTTCGCCACCTGCTCGCCCGAACGCATCTGGATCGACATGGTGATCGCGCGGTCGCGATGCCAAACGCCGTCCTGGTCGCGCCAACTGTAGAAATTCACGAATTGCGGCGGAGTCTGGTACTCGCGATTGATGCTGAACAGGTCACGAAGGTAAACGGGCGCGCCTCCCGGCGAGACAGCTAACAGGATGTCACCCAGCTCCTTCTCGCTCTGCAGTTCGCCGGAAGGATTGAGCACGAGGTTCTTTCCCTGGGCATCGATGACGCCTCCGGGAGCGGTGATGTTACGCGCGCCAAGGATTTGCCTCAGCCTTCCCACCTGCAAGTTGTAGGAAGCCAGTCGCTCTTGGGAATACTCGAGGACAATTTGTTCGGGCACGATGCCGGAGCGCTCGACCTTCGACACTTGATCGACCGTCAGCATGGTCTTCTGGATGAGATTGGTGAAGTCGTCGAGCTCTCGGTAGCTGTATTTCGGTCCGGCCACCGCCGCCAATTTGCTTTCAATCTCCTTAGGATCGAAGACAACGATGGATTGCCAGGCGTCTGGATGAAATCCGGAAGCCACTAGTTGTCCGCGTGTGAATGCCTGGACGCGGTTCACGACTTCGTTCTCGCTGAGAGTGGTAACGCCGTCGAGGCCAGTAAACCCTGAGCCTTCGATGATCCGAATGTCGCGGATGCCACCGGCAGCTGCCGAAGCCCGCGCGGCGAATTCAAACGTGTGACGCACCGAACTCGGACTGATGGACTGGGGAAAAGGGAAAATGATGGCGAAGCGTCGCCCGGGACTCGCCACCGGCGCACCTTGACGAGCAACTTCCAGCGCGCGCTGGATGGTCTTGGCCCGCAGCGAAACCTCGGTGGCGCTTACCTTCGGGCTGGCGACCGTCAACATCAGCGTCGCGGTGTCGCCAAAATCCTTGATGAACGTGATCGGTCCGGCACCGTCGGGCAAGTCATGAATCTGGTCCAGCTTGCCTTGGATGTCATCGAATTGCTTGCCCACGTCCGTTACGTTCTCGTTGAGCACAACGTAGACGGACGCCAAGCTGTCGCGAGTCTTTGAGAAAGTCCGCGGATCGGTCCCTCCCCCGAGCTTGGAGTTCTCGGTCATTTTTTGTTCTATCTTGCGCGTGACCAACTGCTCGACTCTTTCGGCGTTCACTCCAGGCCAGGGACAAACCGCGACGGCGATGCGGATGGTAATGTCCGGATCCTTGCGCTTGGGCATGTTCGAGTATCCGTAGATGCCCCACACAACTGTGCCCAACAAAACTACCCAGGCGATCTGGCGTTTTTCTGCGAAGAAACGGGCTACGTTGTGCGTATTTCTTATGATCTCATCGTCGCTACGTCTGTGAGTCATACCGTCCCTCTATTGCGGAACGACTTGCGGGACCAGACGAATTTTGTCACCGTCGTTCAGCAGCATGGTTCCGCTCGAGACGACGCGCTCGCCGCGCTGAACCCCCTCGCTCACCGTAATCAAATTTCCGTAGACCTCGCCGACCTGCACTCTTCTCAGACGTGCAAATGAGTCCCTACCCGTTTGTTCCACAACGTAAACGGCGTAGCCCGAGGGATCGTCCTTGGGACGGACCACCGCAGTCAGAGGCACAACCAGCGGCATCTCTTGCCGGGTTGTAACGGGCACGTTCAGGGAGGCGATCATACCGACCTTCAGCCGGTTGTGCGGGTTGGGCACGGTCAGCTCGACCTCGAACAACCGGGTTTGCGCATCCGCAGCCGGTGCGATGCGTGTGACGCGTCCAGCAATCGAGGTATCCGGCAACGCCTCGGTTGTGATCGATAGCGGCATGCCCAGCTTGGCGTGAGCCACCATCACATCCGGCACGCCGAATACGACCTTCACCGAACTGGTGTCGGCCAGGACGAACGCCAACGTCCCCGGCGTCGCCAGCGAGCCGATCTCAATGGAGCGTTTCAGCAAGATACCGTCAGCCGGAGCGCGCAACTGGGAGTCATTCCGGTCCAGTTCGGCCTGTCTCAGCGTAGCCTCAGCGCCTTGCTCATTGGCTTGCGACATATCGTTGTGAGCGACGGCTGTGTCGTAGTCGGGCTTTGTCAGGCTCTGTGTACGGAATAGAGCAGATGCGCGCTCGAAGTCCTGTTTCGCTTTGATTTGCTCGGCGACGGCCTCGGCTAGGTGAGCCTTCGCCTGGTTGATCCGGTCGGCAAACTCCGTCTGCCGCAGCTGAGCCAGCACAACGCCTTTCGGGACGGCATCGCCGTCCTGCACGTCGCGCATGCGTCCATCCGCACCGTTGACTTGCAGAATCTCCGCCACGTAACCGGAGACTTTGAAGGCGATATTTACCGTGGTATAAGGCTCGACGTTCGCCGAGTAGCGATAACCCTCATCCGCTTTGTGCGCCTCCGCCGCGCGCACCGTCACGGGGATGGCAGGCTTCTCCACTTTGCTCTTGCTGCAAGCCGGCAGCAGCGTAATCAGCACGCCGACCATGCTCACCAGGCATTTGTCCATCACTCGTCCCCCATGGCTTTGGCGAGATCGGCGCGCGTTGTCCAGTAGTTACTCAGAGCCCTCTGATATTCCGAGGCCGCCGTTGACTTGCCGGCCTCGACTTGGAGCAACTGATCAAGGCGCACAGACCGGATACGATAGGCGTCGTTGGCGACGCGCAGCTTCTCCGCCGCTTCGTCAACAGCCAGCTGAGCCACTTGCAGAGTTGCGGAGGCCTCTTGCACTTTGCGGAATTTAGCATCCACTTCCACCAGAATCTGCGATTCGGTTTCGCTCAGCGCTGTTTGCGCCTGCTCGACGGTCTCGGATTTTGCAGCCAGTTCATGCCGCTTGCGGCCCCAGTCGAAGGGCTCCCATGTCAAATCAACGCCCGCGGTGACCACGTTCGCAGGCAGCATTTCGACATTGAGAAATGACAACTGGTGCACCGAGAGGCTGATATCAGGTATGTACTCCGCTTTCTTCTGCCGCCGGTCATATTCCGCCTGCTTGATCTTGAGTTGAGCCTGTCGCAGTTCTGGACGCTGCTCAAGTGCCCGGCTCTGGGCAGCCGCGAGATCGAGTTCAACCGGGTCCGGAATCCGATTCTCAGAAACGCGAAAGCGCTTGCGAATGTCGCGGCCCATGAGCTGATTCAATTGCTCCTGCCGCTCGTCTATGGTGTTGCGCAGCTTCACCGCTTCCAGTTGTTCTTTGGCCAGCCGCATTTTCACGTCGAGGCTTTCAGCTTTCAGCACAGCCTGCTGCAAGAGAAACTGATCGGTCACACGATCAAGCTCGGTATAGAACTGAATTGTCTGCAGGCTGGCGTCGAAGGCAGTCTGAGCCTGCGCCAGATCGTAATAAAGGCGTGTCACCTGGGCGCGAATCTCGTGCTGCTTGGCCCGCAGGTCTTCGCGTCCAATATCGCGCGATATCTCCAAAGACTTCAGCCCTAAATTGATTTTGTAAAGCTGCGACAACGGCTGAGCGACGGAATTCATCGCGAAGCCGGTGATGTGCCGCGGCGTGGTGATGTTCGTGTTCTGTGCTGGGATTGGTCCAATGCCCGGGAACGTGCCGAATGCACCTTGCTGGAACTCAAAGCTAAAAGGCGTCAGCAGGACTGATCCCATCATCGCGACCTGGATAACCGGCAATCGATGCGTCCTGAACGCGCTGATGTTTTGGCCTAGCTTTTCGACATCCAACGCCGAGATATGTACTGTGCGGTTATTCCGCAGAGCCAGATCGACGGCTTCGTCCAGTGTCAACACAGCGGGCACAGAGTCCGCTGCTGTCTGCGAAAAGAGGATGGATGGAATGAGCAGGAGTAACAGTGAAGCAATCCGCGGCATGAATTGCCTCCAAAAACCAGAGAGGACGACAGAGTTGGAATTACCGGCGACGCTCCTACCACAGCAACCGATCGGTGCCATTTTGCGGTGGATGCACCTATCGCCTAGTCGCAGATGAACTGCGAAAGCTCACGGCGCATTTTATCTATCCACTACATGCCAGCAGTGACGTGGAGCACAGGCAGCTGTGATCGAACGCAACAACACCGACAGCGCCTATGAAGTTAGGGGCCCGCTTCGGATTGGCCGGCAAGCAGCCGTCAACGCGGCTTAAGTCGCAATAACACCTGTTTAACTGAAAGACAGAGGGATGTTCCTGCCCATCAGACGGAGCCCCGGCTCATTTAATCCGGAATGAACAGTGTTTGCTCTTACGCTTTCCAGCAACTCAAACTTCTTCCCCGGCACGTCCGGGGCAGTCCTGCCATTAGGTGGTACCGCCGGACCAAAGCACGGTTTTGTATTTCCTATACGTCAAGACAGGCCCTGACTGCGACAGAACTCGCTCCGCCGCATGCCACTGCTCGCAAACTCTGCCACTAACTGTTCGACCTCTGCTCGCGTCCGCCGCCGTGCTGCCACTCGCTGTTTCGCGTTCATGCCTTCACTCCAGCACAGACCTCCGCCTCTTGAACAGGCGTGTTGCTCGGACGCTTACGAACTAACGATGGGCCCCATTGCCACTCGACTGCACTCAACTATTGCCGTGCAGAACGAGAGTTAGTGTCTCTGCGGGCTTCTTCGAGTACCCGTACTGGAAGGGGAGCTAGACGTTGGCTTCTCTGACTTGGGTTTGTTCGACTGGT
>Ga0335078_10008336_pt1 | contig 15411 bp, 19 predicted proteins | sample Lox_Sample_32_FD_206711 | JGI IMG/M metagenome (GOLD analysis project Ga0335078, IMG submission 206711) | Soil microbial communities from Loxahatchee National Wildlife Refuge, Florida, United States - Lox_Sample_3.2 | ecosystem: Environmental > Terrestrial > Soil > Wetlands | place: USA... | reverse complement strand
GGACCTCTTGGAACATCTGACGAAGGATGAGATCCTCCAAACATTCGATCGTGTCATTGGTGCGCTGTTTCCCGGTGGAGCGTTTGTCGCACGAGTACCGAATGCTGTCAGCCCGCTAGGCGGCCACATCCGGTACGGCGATTTCACCCACGAATCGTCTTTCACTGCTCGAAGCGTTAGGCAAATCGCTACCGCGGCAGGCTTCAGTTCCGTCGTTGTGCGGCCCTGCACGCCTGTAGCCCATGGAGTTATGAGCGCCGCGAGAGTAGCGGCATGGAGGTCAGTGAGCGCTTTGTACAAGTTCGCGCTCGCCGCCGAGACTGGAGAGTTCCGCGGTCACATAGTTACCCAGAACATGACATTCGTTGCCTGCAAGGCGGAGTAATCGATCATATTATCTTGCTGCAGCATATTGCATGGGGTCTGGCGCGATCGCCAATCGACCATGAGCGGCGACTAATAAGGGGGTTATAGGTGCAATGGCTGACGGTCGGGAGTGACCAATGGGCAGCATCTCGAATTCTGCAGATGTGCTTAACTTTGTATGGGAACACCCAGCGAATGAGGGCGCACGGGTTTGGGCCGTGATGCGCTCCGTTAGGTTCCAGGCTTCAGGCAGGCTCCTTCGCCGACGGACCCTTGCCCGGATCGGTGAGCGGTCGAGGATCTGGGTCGACCTTCATCGGACCAGTGCTTCTAAAGTACTATATGCGAATCCCCCAGATTGGCCCGAGATGCTTGTTTGGCGAAATTTTCTTGGGCCGGGCGACCTTTTCATTGACGTCGGTGCCAACATCGGCAGTTACGCAATATGGGCAGCCGACCTCGGGGCGGAGGTGATCGCCATCGAGCCAGCCGAAGACACTTTTGCCTTGCTCACGGAGAACATAGCTCTCAATGAGTATCCGATCACGGCAATCCAAGCTGTTGCCGGGGCGAAGTGCGGCACCACGCGGTTTACGGTTGGACTGGACAGCGTGAACCGTATAGATCCCGAGGGGCCCGCTGAGGCAAGAATGTTGGCGATCGACTCAGTCATCAAGGACCGCAAGGTGGCCGGAATGAAAGTGGACGTTGAAGGCTTCGAAATCGAGGTACTCCGCGGCTGCGAGCGTATGCTATCCGAGCATCGTGTAAGGCTGATCCAACTCGAGTGGAACCAGGCTTCTCTTAAGGCGGTCGGGATGGATCGGGGACCTGTCGCAGACCTGCTTTCTCGATATCGATACAGCCTGTTTCGTCCTGACCGGCACGGTTCGCTCTCGCCGCTGCAAGACGAAGGCGGCTTCGGTCCGGACATATTCGCACGACCCCTTCCGTAAGTAAGATAGGACGTCGTGATCCTTCAGGGGCTCAGGTGAGTGCACATGCTGCTCCAAGTCGCCTGCACGAGTTCGCAGCAATGCTGCACTGGAACGGCGTTGGCCGGGCGATCGGGCGAACTGCTGGATTTAATCTCGCGGGTGTACTCACTGCCGGGTTAGGGGGCGTCATTCTCGCACGGGTCGTGGGACCAACGGTTCGTGGTGAGTACGCTGCTATTATGTCGTGGTTCGGAATCGTGCTCATGGTTGGCGGCATGGGCCAGCCCGCAGCCCTAGTCTTTTACGTTGCCAGGGATCCGTTGCGCTCGCGCGAATATGTGGCGACGTCACGGGCGATGATGCTTACGACAGGCGCACTAACGCTCATCGCCGGCGAACTCGTCGCTCCCCTCCTAGCTCGAGGGAATGCACAAGTCGCCATAGGTTACCGGCTGGCCTTTGGCGCCACGGTAGTGGCCTTCGTCGGAGCCAGCTACACCTTCTCGCTTCAGGCGCGGGACCTGCACCGGTGGAACGTGGTACGTACGATCCAGCCCGCCCTGAGCCTGGCGGCGATGGGAGCACTGGCCTGGCTACGGGTGCTCACCCTCCGTGCCGCGCTGATCGTGCTGGGCGCGACGATGCTACTGCAGCTTGTCTGGGCCTACCGCTGCTGTCGGCTGAACGGGCTAGCTCCTGGCCGGCCCAAAGCCAGCCTGGTCCGACCGTTGGCTGCGTACGGCACGGCGCAAATTGCTGCGCTGACGCCCACGGTTCTCAACGCTAATCTCGACCAACTAGTGCTTTCCCAGACTGTCGCACCGGCCGACCTCGGTAGATATGCGATCGCCGTATCGCTCACGTCCCTGCCCGTCCCGCTGGTCGCGGCAATTGGCAATGTTGCATTCCCGCGCCTCGCCGCGCGCAGAACAATAAACGAAGCTACTCGCCGACTCCAGCTACTCGCCGTCTTTGGCAGCGCGGGTCTGGCAGCAGGGATGCTTGTACCGCTAGCGTTGGTCGCATACTGGATGATCCCGCTGGTCTTCGGGGCCGAGTATCGAGGCGCTGTACCTCTCCTATGGATCCTGACTCCTGGGGCAGTATTCCTGGCGTGCGGCCAGGTTGTCGGCGACCTGCTCCGGGGGAGGAACCATCCGACTGTAGTCGCGTGGTCCCAAGGGCTAGCTGCGGTGTTTACAGTCGTGATGCTCCTCGCCCTACTGCCATTAGTTGGGGTAGCTGGTGCGGCTATCGCCTCGACTGTCGCTTACGGCATTGCGCTCATCGCGATGCTGCGGTCGCTGTGGCGACTGCCGCGTCACGCTCGCGGGAGAGGCTGGGCGCCAGCCGCCCTCGAGGGCTCTCCTACTGAACCGTAGCCCTGCCATCACGGCGCCGCCGCCGCCGGTAAGCGGTCGATCTTGGTGACGTGCGTCGGGCTGGAGCGAGCGAGTCATGGCCTATTCGTTTCGCACAGACGAGCAGCAGCTTGGTGCTCCATTACCAGCGCGAGTGGCTCGGGTGATGCCCGTACCCGGCGTATCCCTACAGGTTAGAGCGGCGGGCGGTGACCACGGACTGGCTGCACGGCACCGGGGTGGTGTCTATCAGCCGCACCAGCTCTGCCGCCGCGGGCGTGGCATTGGCTAGCGACCACAGCACGGCCCTCCAGCAGCGGCGCTGCGCCTGAGCCTGGTGTTGAACTCCGACTGGCCAAGCAGCCGGGGAACAGGTTTCGACCTGCCTGGCCACAGCGCGCAGCCAGTGCTGCTCCTCATCGAACCGCAGCAGGACCTGGGCCACCGCGATGCACACCAGCTCGGCATCCGTCACCTCCGGCCGGCCGCCGGCCCGCTGCGGATGAACCCGCGCCCAGGATGCGATCGGTCAGTTCCACATACAGTGCGATCAGCAGAGTGTCCAGGTCGGCGATTATGACGGGCTCCAGGGTCCGGACGTGTGTGACAACGTCGATCCTGGGCACTCTTCGCCTGCTCCGCAATCTGCACCAAATCCCCGGTCAACGATCTAGGTGCGATGTTGATGCAGTTTTGTGCCACTTATAATGCAGCCGAGCCTAACAGACTTTCCGACATATAATGACAGCAAGATTCTGTCTGTCGGCACACGACAGAAGGGTTACGGGCGGTCCCGTTGTTGGCGGAAGTAGGCTCCCGCCGCTATGCGGTTGCGCTACTATAACAAGTGTGAAAACTATAACCAGTGTTAAAACGCGCCAACACGAGGTTGCCAGAGGGCGCTTGTCCGATAAGTCTTTATCGATTCTGAGTTCTGCCGACGTTGATCAGCATCTGACTCGTATCGTCCGGCGCCACTTTGGGGACGGTCCCGTCCGCATCCTGGACGCGGGGTGCGGACGGATGTGGACGTGGAACCTCGACGGAATTCAGCGGCACCTTACCGGCGTGGACGTCGACGCCGACGCCTTGCGAATTCGAGTACAGGAGCGGGGCGATCTTGACGAGGCGATCGTGGGGGACCTGGTGACGGTGCCACTGCCGGCCGCTGCCTACGACATCGTGCACAGCGCCTTCGTCCTTGAGCATGTCCGTGGAGCGGAAGGCGTGCTGAACCGTATGGTGGAGGCGCTGCGGCCCGGCGGCCTGATGGTGCTGAAGATTCCGGACGGGCGCTCCGTGTACGGCTTCATGGCCCGTTGCACACCGCACAGGCTCCATGTTCTGTATAAGCGGAAAATATGCCGCAAGCCGCTCGCCGGTACCCCGGGCCACGGCCCCTACCCAGTCGTTTATGACGCGATCATTTCGGCGCCCGGCATACTTGCCTGGGCCCGGACACGAGAACTTGAATTGCTCACCGTGGTCGGAGAAAACGGGCACTTGCGACTATTCGGTCGGCTCGCCCCTGCGGTCGATATCGGGCTCCGCGGGGTGGCCGTGCTTTCCTTCGGGCACCTGACGGCCCGCCATGCGAACCTGGCCTTCGCCCTCAGAAAGCCTGCGCGCCTGGCGTCTGACCGAGACTGACAGGAGTTACCGCCGCGTCGGGCGGCCTGGCGCCGGCGGCTTCCTGCCGCCCGGGTCTAACCCGATTCCCTGACAATATCGGCGGTGCTTTGCAACGCGCCGGAATCTTGTCAGTCAAAGCTCGGCGGGCTGCGGTCGTTACCACCTTCGATGTAGCCTTGGTTTCGCCTGCCGTGGACCGTATCCGAGATGGTGACGCGAAGATGGCGGTCTGGGGGTTCCGGATCATATCGCAAACCTCGAACGGACGCCTACGCTGCTTGGAGCGTATGATGCGGTCTTCTTCAAACCACTCTCAACTGCCTTCTATTGCCTGCCTCGAGCTCTGCAATACCCATCAGCACTGTTCTCTTGTAGCGGCAAGGCGCTGTGTTGCACCTTCGTTGCTGGTAACATGTCTCCAAGCCGTATACGACTCTTCGAAGGACTCATAGTAAAGGGTATTCCGAATGAAGCTGTATGGCGCTGGGTTTCCTCGTCGGCACTGGGAGACTCCCGTCAGGACTGCGCATACCGGTCAGTGCGTATTTCGCGCACGAAAGGAGCGGGCTTTCCGGTCCGCGACTGGCGTGCTTAACACTATTTGTCCAGCCGAGGAAGCGGCCAACTTGCGACCACTTGAGGCCGCCTGCACTGGCGCCGCCATGCTCGGCGAGTCCCATTCCACTGTGCCTGTACTGTCCGCCCTGTGCGGAGAAATGCTAACCTTCCATGATATCGCAGAGTTTGTCGACCAGGCGACGTGGCTGTCGGACAAGACTAGCATGAGTACCTGGACCGGTGACGCTGCGGCCCGCGGGGCACATCGTGATCCCACCTGCAATCTGCGGCTGGCCACGATAGTGGAAAAAGTGGCATGACCGCCGTCCACGCCGATACGCGATCTGACGTCAGGCTCTTGTCACGATCGGTCATTATTGGAGTCGCCCTGCTGGCCGTCGCCATCGTATTGCTCATGGTGGCACTGGCCACATCGGATCAGCCTATCCATGCCATCGTCTGGGGAGGGCTGGCCTTCACCACCTGTGCCGCCAGCTACCTGTGGCTGATCGGTGCGCGCTACGGCGTGGGCCTTGGCCTAGCTGGATGGCGGTTCGGAACATGGACGCTGCTTTGGTACGGCATCACGTTCGGGATCGCCAGCATAACCTTTATCCAGCCGCAGATCGGAACGTCCAGTCAGATCAGCCTAACCAGCGTGCTGCGTGCCTTGTGGCTGGTTGGGATCGCGATGACGGTCTGGACCTTGGGATATCTCGCCGGGCCGGGAGAACCGTTACGGCGCTTCGCCACTCGCAGGATGCAAGCCCTGGGTCGGCGTTTCACCACCGAGGTGCGCGGTATTTGGGCGCCGTGGATCCTTTATGCGATTGGTTCCGGTGCGCGCATTGCTTTCGCGGTCACGAGTGGCCGATTCGGCTACGTAGGCGACGCGTCGTCGGCCTTCTTGACGGCGGGGAGTAGCTATGGGCAGATCCTAAGCGCGCTTAGCCTGTGTGCGCCGCTCGCAGTATGCGCGGCTGCCTTTCAGGTCTTTCGGGAGCGATTGCCAATCGCACGGATCACGCTTACCCTGCTGTTCCTCACCGAGTTCGCCATTGGTGCGGCGTCGGGCGCCAAGCAGAGTTTCATTATCCTCACCTTAGCCATCATAGTCCCATACAGCGGGGCTCGCCGTCGGCTGCCAAAGGCGGCATTGATCGTTGCGGCTGCTGCATTCATGCTTATTATCATACCGTTCACCAGTGCATACCGAGGCGCGGCTCTGGAAGGCGAGGCCGAACTGTCGACGTCGCAGGCGATTAATGCGGCGCCCGGCATCTTGAGTCAGACAGTGACTCCACACAATATTGCTACAGTCCTTCCGAGTTCCGCCGACTATCTCCTGCAGCGCATCCGCGAGATCGACAGTCCAGCCATTATTCTTCAGCGCACCCCTCAGCAAATTGCTTTTCGTAATCCAACCCAGCTCGTCGAGGCGCCGATCGTCGAAATTGTGCCGCGCGCGCTCTGGGCCAATAAGCCAATCATGACCTCGGGCTATATTCTCAATCGCGAATACTACGATACAGCTTCAGATACGTATAGCTCCTCATCATTGACGCCCATGGGTAGCCTATACCAATATGGTGGCTGGCTTCCCGTGATAGCTGGAATGCTTGTTCTTGGCTGCGGGGCACGATTGCTAGATGATATCATCGAAATAGATGCTAATCCGCACTCGGTCTTACTTCTCCTGTTGTTGTTTCCTAACTTAGTTAAGAGCGAGCAAGGCTGGGTAGATCTCGTGGCTAGTATTCCTCAGACCATAGCGATCTGGTTGCTAGCCTGTCTGATAACTTTTAGATTACAACGGCCGGTTTGAGCGACGGCTAAGAGTGCCTTCGGCTCGGTGCGGACTGGGCCCTCAGCAAATCCCATCCTCCCAGGCCAAAGGCACTTTCGGTGGCGTTCGTCCCCGTGACCTCCCGGCTGGTCAGCGCGCTGGCGGCGGACGCGCTCCGGGGCGCTGCAGGCGATCCATGCGGCGTCGGCCGCCGCCTGGAAGCCTGCCTGGGCGCTGGCCGGGGACGTCGGCCGAGCGGGGAGGAGTCGCTGATCCTGGCGGACGTGGATGCACGATCGTGATCGCCCACTCACCTGCGCTTGCCACGTTCGTGATGCGGGTTTGGCCTGTCGGTGCTGCTCAGCGAGCTGTTCGGCGTGTCGTGGATGTCAACGCGCGGTGGCTGGCCGTGAGGTGGCACCTTGATTCCTCGGCGGGAGGAACGCGAGGTGGATGCGGGCTGCGTTTCGTCTAGGGCCAATGCCCGGGAGTTAGGAAGCACAGATCATTAACACGCCGTCTTGATCTCCGATGGGATGACGAGGCCTTCGGCCGCGGCGATCGCAGCAGCGACAGGACCGTCAACGGCGTCAAGAACCCCGACTCGAACTGGTACGGCCACCCGTACCTTGTGGCACCGGGTAGGACGCCCATCCCGAACCGCCGCGCCAGCCAGTGCGTGACCGCCGACCATATCCCGGCCGCGATCAGGACCAGGACGGACAGCCGGACGACCCAGCGCCAGGGCTTCACGCCTGCCGCTCCCCGCCCGGGGTCTCGCCCTCCGGTGACCTGCCCTGGACGCGGGCGTTCAGGTCGGCGAACCGGCGGTCGTCTGCCAGCCGTGGCGGATCCACGCGACCCCATTAGTGACCGCAGTCGGCAGCGGCGAGGGTGGTGATCCACCAGTGATCAGCATCCCGGCGGCCCGGTGTTCTTGATGCCGCGCCACTGCGTGATCACGATCACCCAGGTCATGCGCAGCAGGACCAGGGTGAGAGCGCCCCAGACGATCGCTATGAAGACGTGAACGCGGGGGTGGCGCCCTGGTCGCCGTGCCCGGTGATGTGGTGCAGGAACCGGGGGGAGCAGGGCGAGGGAGATGGCGGCCTTCACGGTCACGAGCGTCCGGCCCACTTGAGACCGCCACCACGGGGCAATGATGCTGTAGACGACAGTGAGCAGGATGGCGCGATGAACGCGGCGGTGACCGCTATGGTGGCGAGGTCAGCGAGCATCGCGCTCCGCCTCCACGGCATCGCTGGCTAGCGGCCGGGCACCTGCCAGCTAAATCCTGATCACGATCCACGCCCGCCACAGCGTGATCACCGAGACGCTGCCGTACACCGTCAGCCACGTGTACAGCGGGGACGCGATGACGCTGGCGCCGAAATCCAGGCCGATGGTGGTGGGCAGCATCGCCGGGGCGATGGCGGTGTCTATGGCGACGATCGCGCGGCCGATCGGCGACGCCCACCAGTGGGCGCAGTTGGTGTAGACGAGGATGAACACGAGCGCGGACCAGAAGGCGCCCTGGACGACCCATTCGCTGAGGTCGCGGCGGTGCGGGACGGGTTACGGCACTCACCGGGCGTATCCGCATGACTACCGGTAGCGTCGGCGGGCATGACCGTCACCCAGTGGTTCGCCCTAGTCCTGCAGTTCGCGTCCCTGGCGCTGCTGCGCGTGTTCCTGGGGAAGAGGTGGCTGCGCAGGCCCGCCACGCTGCTGGTCATCGCATCGGTGGTCTATGACGGGGTGATCCAGGTGCTGCTGTCGTTCCCGTCGGTCGCGCAGTGGGACTACTTCCGCAACGGAATCGCGTCGGAGTACGAGGGAGATGCGATGCTCCTGCTGTCAGCGGGGATGCTGGCCTTCACCGCCGGGTTCCTGCTGACCGGCCGCGGGCGGCAGGAACCGCCTTCCGCCGAGAGCACGGCAGCCTGCGCGAAGGTGCTGGACTGGCGGCTGCTTGCACTGGCGTGCGTCCCGCTCCTGGCACTCACCTACGCCGGCCGCGGCTACAACGGGGATGCCGCACCGCAGGCCCCCGGCACCGTCCCGTCGCCCACCGCGGCAGGCACGTTCTTCGTCATCGTGGTGACGCTGACCGCCGTGTCGTTCCTGCTGCGCCACGGGACCAGGCTCATGGTGACCGTCCTGGCCGCCCAGTCGCTGATACTGGCCGCCGCAGGGGAGCGGATCCCGGTCATCGGCGCCGCCGCGGCCCTGATCATCTGCTGCGCCCGCGCGGGCCTGCGGCCGTCGCGGCGGCAGGTCACGGCCATGCTGGTGCTGACGGTCGCGCTGACGGGCGTCATCAGCATGGCGAAGGCCGGGCAGGCGCGGAGGCTGTTCGAGCAGGACACCGGGGCCGCGGCGCGGGCGTCCGCGCTCGGCGGCGCGCTGATCTCGCCGCCGGCACCGGCGGCCGGCACTCCCGGTTTTGCCGGGCAGGCCGCATGGCGGCTGGACGGCACCGTGTACACGGCCGGCATCCTGCAGGCCCGCGCGTCCGGTCACCCGCTGCTGCCGGCCTCCGCCGTCCCGGAGTCGCTGCTGCTGGCCGTGCCGAGGGCACTATGGCCGGGCAAGCCGGACACCGGGAACGCGCTCGACCCGTATCAGGCGCAGATCACCGCGTTCGGCCTGGCGCCGGTGAACTACATGCCGGGGGTCGCGGGCCTGTACGCCGGGTACCTGGCTGCGCCGTGGCTGCTGGCGTTCCTGGCGTTCCTCGGGATGGCGTGGGGGGCGGCGGAGCGCTGGATCCTGACCCGCGTGACGCCTGCCCGGCTGGTCCTGCTCGCGGGGTCGGCGCTCGCGGGGGTGACGTATGAGGCCGGGCTGCCCGCGTTGCTGGGCCTGCTGCGCCCGGCGGCCGTCATCGCGGTTACGGCATGGCTCGCCGGGATGCTGCGCCGGGGCCCGCGGGCCGCCTCCCGGCGGCGTGGTACCGGCCCGGGAGGCGCCGCGGCGCAGCCCGGGATCAGTTGATCGTCACGATGTCCCAGACGTACTGCGTGGCATCAGACGGCGCGCTCGTCGCGTTCACCGTGACCGCGCTGGCGCTGCTGGTCAGGTAGATCCCGGTCAGCCCCGCCGCGTTGTCGTTCTTCGGCGTGACTACCGTGCGCCCGGCGGCCAGGCTCGCCTGCCGTCAGGTTCCGCATTACGCGAAGTGGGTGATGATCAGCGCGAACCCGGGGCCGCCGTTGCCGCCCGCGCCTGACGCGGTGACGGCCGTCACCGTGCCGGCCCCGGCGGAGGTGCTGGCGAGGCCGCTGCCGGACGGGCTGCCGCTGAAGCCGGAACACGATCCACCCGCGGTAGACGGTTATCACCGGGATGGCGGCGAACGCGGCCACGGTCAGCCACGTATACACGGGGCTGGCGATGAGGGACGCGCCGAAGATGAGGCCGAGCACGGTCGGGAAGCACGCCAGCGCGATGGCGGTGTCCAGGGCGACGATGGCGCGGCCCACCGAACTCCGCCACCACCGCGCGAGTGCCGAATACTACGCGACGAAGCCGACAGAACACCAGAACGCGGCCTGGACGGGGTGTGCGTCGGCTTTGTTGGGGATGATCTTGACCGGGCGGTGGGCCTGGCGGGTCTGAGTGGCGGTGTCTGTCAGACGGCGGCGCGCAGCGTGGTGGCGGGGCGGGGATTGCCGGGCGCGACGAAGTCGTCCCGCCGGCCGCTGGCCTGCTGGCAGCGCAGGGCGAGGATGCTGGCGGCGCCTTCGACGGTCCAGTGCATGCCGGATTGCTTGGCGCGCTGGACCACGATGGCCTTGATGCCTCCTTCGATGGCACCTGAGCCGGTGAACATGCCCAGTTTCTTGAAGTGGGCGTAGCGCATCCGGTGGATGTTGCGCTCGAAGTACCCGAGCTTTTTGTCCAGCTCGTCAGCCTTGACGCCGGCCAGCGGGTACTGGCGCGCCGCGGCGATGATCGCCTCGATGTCGCCGGCGTCGAGGCTGGCGCTGCGGTCTTCGAGCCACCGCGGCGGGTCGGGGGTGATGAACGCCAGGTGGGCGGCCAGGTCGGTCAGGTGCTCGCGGGCGTGGTAGATGTCCACGATGTGCGTCGCGTGGGGGCAGGCGCCATGGGCTGGATCCACGCGGCGCCGTCGCCGAGGGCGACGACCTGACGGTGGTGGTCGCCGCCGCGGCGCAGGTACTCGGCCTTCACCAGGCCGGCGAGCGCGTCCTTGCCGTCGAAGCTGAAGACGTAGGTCGATGAGCCGGGGTCCATCACCGGCCGGCCGTCCGCATCCAGGCGGGAGACGGTGAACAGCCGGGCGAGCTTGACCTCGCGGGTGCCGGCCTTCCCGTCGGCGTTCTTGCCGGCCCGGCCTTCGGTCTCGCTGGCGCGGACCGGGACGCCGGTCCCGCCGGCCTCGACATACAGCATGTCGGGGACGGGCGCGGGCGGGGCCAGCGGGACGATCCGCCGCTCGCGGATCGCGGCGGCCTCGGCCCCGGCCGCGGCGCGGGCGGCCGCGCCGGACGCCTCCGCGGACCGCTCGGCCGTCTTGGGGCTGAGGGTGATGCCGGCCAGTCCGGCCAGCAGGGCGGCGGCGCGGGCGAAGGAGGTCTCCGCGCCGGCCAGCGCGGTCATCTCGGCCAGGCCTGGCGACAGCGCGCCGCCCGGTAGCAGCCCGAGCTGCCGGTCGCGGGGCGCGAGCCCGCGCTTGCACGCCGCGCAGTGATACCACGCCCGCCGCAGCGTGACCGGGCCGAGGACCGTAGTGATGGTCTTGGGCCGGCTGCCCGCGTAAACGGCCTGCCCGCCGCAGCCGCAGGCGGCCCGCGGACCGCAGTACCCGTCATCCTGCTCGTCCAGCACCGCCTGCAGCAGCGCCGAGCCGGTGGTCACCAGCGCGGCGCGCATCGCCTCCTCCAGCACGCCCAGCGCCGCGCCGGAGCCGAGCATGCCCGCGGCCACGCCGGCCAGCCGGCCTACCTCGGCTGCGGCGATCTCCTCGAGCCGCGCCGCGAGCCCCCCCTTTCCCCTCCGCCCGGAGGGGACGCCCCGCTGCCCGCGACGGGCCGGGCGGCGCAGATCGCCTCGCTGACCTGGCTCACCTCCTCTACCAGATCAGCGAACCGCTGGTGCTCGGCCACCTCCCGCCGGGCCTTCTCCAGCTCCGGCCCCGGCTTAAGGTGCACGTTCACGGTCTTGCCGCCAACCCGGCGCGTCAAGTTCCACTGCGGCCCGTGGCCCCGGTGGCCGGGCTGGGCGCAGGCGCAGTTCGGCTTGCCGCACTTGCGCCACACCGCGTTCAGCGCACCCCGCCGGAAGTCCCCGGCCTGGCCGATCAGCGCGAGCAACTCGGCACGGCGGCGTTCCAGCCATGCCAGGTCACGACCGGGAACCTCAGCCACAGACTGCCTCCCTATTCTGAGTGACTACATCACTCAGAATAGGTGCGCAGCCTGCACAGACAAAGCACCCTCACGATTCAGTCGTGCACCCGCCTGGACGACTACCTCGCTGGCGTCGTGCAGGAACCGGGCCTGGCTCATCCGTACCCCGGCGGACGTGAGCTATGAAGTCCTAGGCGAGGTGGTTGACTTTCCGCATGCGGCGCAGCGGGATGAGGACGTGATGTTCCTCGGATTCGGCGGCGGCTTTCTGCTCGGCGAGGTCGGCCTCGGCCTGCTCACGGGACACGACGGCCTCGGCGGCGGCGGCTAACGCGCCGTTGGGGTGCTTCGGGCCGCGGTTCCTCCTGAACACGGCTAGGCGTCCTTCCGCTGGACGACCTCGAGCAGCTGTTTGGTTTACCCCGGCCGCCTCGACGGCGGCCTTGGCGCGGTCGCTGGCGACGGCGAGGGCTTCGCGGGTTGCCTGGTGGGCTGCTCGCTCGTCGTCGAATGCCTTGCGCCACGCGTCACGCTCCGCCGCCGCTGTCTTCGCCGGGATGAGGGTGCCTTGGTAGACGACCCAGGCCAAGGCCAGCGCAATTCCCTAAGCGGGCCAAATCCGACGATGTAGCCGGTTATGGAGCCGGTGACCTCATCGACCGGGGTAACGCTAGCCGCCAGCGCCAGATAAGCCCTCACACGAAGCCCCCATCCCGGCGGTCTCTGGCGTGAGCCAGGCTCGGTCGCGGTTCTGGTGGCGGAGTTTCAGGTGCGGGCCGTCTGGCGGGCGTGCAGCACCGCGGCCCGCACCGACTGCTGGGCGTCCGGGGGGAGCGGGGACAGGAGCGGGCGGAGCCGGGTCATGGCCGCACCTAGGGTGACGGTGACGAGGCGGCCGGCCTGCTGTTGCGCTGCCTGGGCGGTGACGGTGCCGGAGGCTACACGGGAGAGGTAGCGGGCAGGGCGGTGAGGATGGCAAGCTCGGCGGCGGACAGGATGTGGCGGGCGGAGCGGCCCGCAGCTATCCCTGTGTCCTCGCGGTGGTCACCGGGCTGGGGCTGGGTCACGGGTCAAGGATGGCACCTGCGGGGATCAGGGTTGCCGGCGTGGCGTGCTTGACATGCCGCTACGATCCGTGCCCATGTCACTACCAGCCGTCGACAGGATGATGGACGCGCCGATCACGCAGGAGCGCCTGCGGACGTGGGCGGCGTGGCTGTTCACGCTGCCGGTGTTCACCGAGGGCCTCGGCCTGCACGTGGTCAAGCTGCCGGTCGCCGGCCTCGCCGTGCTGGCGTTCATGGTCCTGATCCGGGGTCCCGTGCCGCCCCTGGCGGCGGAGCGCGCGTTCACCGTGCTCGCGGTCCTGTCGCTGGTCGTGATCGCCTACCTGGCGTCCGGGCACTGGCCCGCATACCAGGGCAGCCCGTCCTCCTACGACTCCCACGCCGTCATCTTCCTGGTCACCTGGACGGCGGTCGCTGTGTACGGGGCGTTCTTCTACGACGAGCGCCTGCTGGAGCAGGCGGTGTGGCGGACCGGCGTGGCCGCGCTGTGGCTCGGGGTGATCACCTGCGTGTTCTCGCGGCTGACCGGGCATCATATCCTGGTCGACCCCGATGCCGGGGCATTGCGCATGGTGGGGGGATGACCGAGCCGTCGGACTGGGCACCGGTCCTGGTGATCATCGCGCTGCTCGCGGTGCGGCGCTGCAGGCCCTGGTACCTGCTGCTCGTGGCCGCGGGGCTCGCGCTGGCGGACTCGCCGACGTGCGTGCTGGTGATGGCCGTGACCGTGCCGTTGTATTACGCGCTGTGCGGGCGGACGCGGCACCGGGTGGCGCTCGCCGCCGCCCTGATCATCCTGGTCCCCCTCGGCACGTGGTTCACCGCCACCGCGGACTCGCGGGCGATGCTGGCCAGCGGCAACTCCGCGGAGATCGCGGCCGGGCGGCTGGTCGCCGGGGTCCGCGACGTCACCTCCGGGGGCGCCGGGGGGGCCGCCAGCAACATGCGGTACGCCAGCACCGCCGGGGCGGTCGGCGCGCTGGAGGCAGCCGGGCGGCTGCGCGGCGGCCTCGGCCCGGACGCCGACGCCGTGTACTTCCCCGCGATCACCCCGCCCGGCGGCCAGCCGGCGGCGTGGGTGAACGCGATATGGGTGTACGCCCTGGCTGACTTCGGGTACGCCGGGGTGGTGGTCGTCGCGGCGGGGGTAGTCGCGGCGGCGTGGCGGGTGCGCCGCTGTCCCGCCGCGGCGACGGTGTTCCTGCCGATGCTCGCCGCGTCGCTGGTGAACTCCGCGATCCCGGACTGGTGGTTCGCCGGGCTCGCGGTCATGCTGTTCGCGCTGTGGCGGGAACGGGGAGCCAGCCCGGGCCTGCGGCTGGCACCCGGCCGCCGGCTAGGCGCCGACCTGGGTCCACGTGCCGTGTGAGCCGCCGGTGCAGATCCAGATCGAGCCCGTCAGGTCGATGACGAAATCCCCGGCCAGCCACGTCCCCCCGGCCAGGGAACCGGAAGCCGTCGCGCCGCCGAACCGGGCGCCCGCGCTGGCGTAGGAACTGAGCCCGGCAGCGGAGAACCCGGCGCTTGTACCGACGGGGAGGCACCGGAGACCGTGGTGATGTTGGCCGTGACCAGCTGCGCCGTCGGCGCGGTGATCACCGGCGGTGTCGCCCACGTGCCCCACGAGCCGGCGTAGATGTTCGTCGTCCCCCAATCGCAGTAAAGGTCGGAGTAGCCGCTGCCCGCGGCGTTGTTACTGGCCTTCCCGCCGTGCAGCTGGATGTTGCGGCACGGGTACCCGGCGGAGGACGTCGTGAACGAATACTGGTTGGCCGCGATGTCGCCGTCGGGGATGTCCCACAGCATGCACTGCTCGATGACGACGTCCATGCACGCGGTCATGTGAATCGCGCCGCCGCAGGTCTGCTCGAAGTTGACGTGCTCGAACCGGATGTCCTCGTTCCACCCGGTCGCGCTGCCCTGGTCGAAGTTCATGAACGGCACGGTCGCCAGGTTGGAGTGGAAGCGGGACCGCCCGAATTTCAGGTCTGCGCAGCCGTTGCCCTGGATGGCGAGGTTCCAGGCGGGGACGGTCGCGCCCGCGCAGATGTTGAACCAGCAGTCGGTGATGTGGCAGTCGATGAGGAACGTCCAGGTGCCGCCGAGTTGTGACCAGATGCTCTTGGCGGAGTTGTTCTGGTCAATCCGGACGCCGTTCATGACGACGAAGCTCAAGGACGCCGACGAGGCGCCGTTGAAGACGTGACCGCCCGCGCTGCCAGCCGAAAGGTAGCAGTTGGTGAACGAGACGCCGGTGACCGACCCGGTGACCGAGAACAGGTCGGACGAATTGCTGGTGATCTTGCCGCAGGACGCGGCGGCCGCCCC
>Ga0335078_10008334_pt1 | contig 15412 bp, 12 predicted proteins | sample Lox_Sample_32_FD_206711 | JGI IMG/M metagenome (GOLD analysis project Ga0335078, IMG submission 206711) | Soil microbial communities from Loxahatchee National Wildlife Refuge, Florida, United States - Lox_Sample_3.2 | ecosystem: Environmental > Terrestrial > Soil > Wetlands | place: USA... | reverse complement strand
AAGGCGTCTCCCTCGAAGGCGCAAGTCTGACTCGATTTCTCTTGAACGTGCAGGAATACGAAGCCGCGGCGGCGAAGCTCGGACGCCGTTTGCGCGATACCGGCCTCGTCGAGTTGCTCGCCGAGAGCGGCCTCGAAAAGAAAACCGACTTCGAGGACAAGAAGGCGCTCGAAAAGCTGTTGAAGGAGATCGAAAAGGCCAAGCTGAAGCTCGAAGGCAAAGTGGCCTTCGACGAAGAGCACAGCCTGTACGAAATTCAGTTTGGCCCCCCGCACAACCAAAAAGTGAATTGGGCGCTGGCCTCGACTGCCGACTACAAGCGCCTGCGCGCGCTGGCCAAGCAGATTGACGAATACAACAAGCCGCCCTTCACCGTGGCGCGCAACGGCGACAAGATCACCAAGGAAAACATCCACGACGTGCTGAACTACGTCGTCGAGGACGCCAAAAAAGACTTCACCATCACGCGCTTCAAGGGTCTCGGTGAGATGAACGCCGAGCAACTCTGGGAAACCACCATGAACGCGGAGACGCGCACCCTTTTGCAGGTGAAGCTCGAGGATGCCGTCGCCGCCGAAGACATTTTTTCCACGCTGATGGGCGAAAACGTCGAGGCGCGCCGCAAGTTCATCGAGGAAAACGCCCTCGAAGTCGTGAACCTGGACATTTAAAGGGTGGCGACGGAAGCCAACGCGGCGCAGGCGGGTTCGGTCAAGAATGCCATCCGTTGGGGATTGCTGCTGGCGGCGGTCGGCACCATCGGGTTTCGCCTACCGCGATTGGTCAGCGAATTCCGGCAATGGCGCGATGCTCTCGGCGCCGGGGATGCGTCCGCTGCGGACAACTGGCACACGGTTCTGAAGATTGACCTGCTCGCCGCGCTCGTCGTTCTGGCCATCGGCGTCGCCGCCTTTTATCTGCTGCGGCCCCGCACGAAGGTTGCGGAATGAAGTGGCAGTTGGGTTGGACGACCTTGCCGGGCCTGCGAGGATTGAGCGTTAGCGAATTTCGTGCGACGCCGACACAGGCTCCTGACAATGAGCGAGGCGTCGCGATCGAGTTTGCGACGGATGCGGAGCGCGCCGAATTTCTGCGGGAGATCGAAGCGGCGTTTGCGTCGCGCCGCTTTACCAACGCCGCCGACGCTTTCGACACCGTCAAGGCTTACGCGCTGGAGCGAGCGGCGAAAAGACTTTAACGCTGTGGCCGCGGTCTAAAGACCGCGGGGGTTTTCAAGACGAGAAATCCTGCCTTCTAAAAAGAGGGCGGCTGCAGATTCGTGAGGGGAAATGGCGGACGAGACCAACAAATCGATTCTGCTTCCGGTGGATATCGAAGCCGAGATGAAGAAGTCCTATCTCGACTACTCCATGAGCGTCATCATCGCGCGCGCTCTGCCCGACGTGCGCGACGGCCTCAAGCCTGTGCAGCGCCGCATCCTTGTGGCGATGAACGACCTCGGCCTGGCCTCCAACCGTGGCTACCGCAAATGCGCCAAGATCTGCGGCGACACTTCCGGCAACTATCACCCCCACGGCGAAGCTGTCATCTATCCCGCGCTGGTGCGCCTCGCGCAGGACTTCAACATGCGCTACCCGTTGATCGACGGACAGGGGAATTACGGCTCCGTCGACGGCGATCCTCCGGCGGCCATGCGGTACACCGAAGCGCGCCTGGCCAAAATTTCCGAAGATATTCTTTCCGACCTCGAAAAAGAAACCGTCGACTTCGTCCCCAATTTCGACCAAACCCGCGAAGAACCGGTCGTGCTGCCGTCGCGCATTCCGAATTTGCTCGTCAACGGCGCCAGCGGCATCGCCGTCGGCATGGCTACCAACATCCCGCCGCACAACCTGCGCGAAATCGTGGAAGCCGCCGTCGTCCTGCTCGACAAGCCCGACACGCCGCTTAGTGAAATCATGAAAATTGTTCCCGGGCCGGATTTTCCGACCGCCGCCTATATCGCCGGCCGCGAAGGCATCTTAGCCGCGTACCGCACCGGCCGTGGCTCTTTCACCATGCGCGCCAAAGCCGCCATCGAAGAAGTCGGCAAGGACCGCGAGAACATCGTGGTCACCGAAATTCCCTACCAGGTCAACAAAAAAACGCTCATCGAGCGCATCGCCGAGCTGGCGCAGACCAAAAAAATCGATGGCATCTCCGATGTGCGCGACGAATCCTCCCGCGAGGGCATGCGCATCGTCATCGAGCTGAAGCGCGGCGAAGAATCGCAGCTCATCCTCAACAATCTCTTCAAACACACCCAGATGCAGGAATCCTTCGGCATGATCCTGCTTGCCATCGTGGGCGGGCAGCCCCGCGAACTGGGCCTTATTCCGCTCATCAAGCTGTTCCTTGAGCACCGCCGCGACGTTGTGCTCCGCCGCACGCGCTACGAACTGCGCAAAGCCGAAGAACGCGAGCACACCCTCGTCGGCTACCAAATCGCGCTCGACTATTTGGATGACGTCATCCGCATCATCCGTGGTTCTGCAAGCCGCGCCGAGGCCAAACAGAACCTGCTGAACTACTTTTCCGATCAATCCGTGACCATCACGGAGAACGGCAAGTCCAAAAAAATCGAAGGCGTCAAGCTGGATGGCAGAAAGTACCGCGTCGCGGACCTCGAAGGCGAAGCCACTCGCGGCATCAGCGGGCTCACCCCGACGCAAGTGGACGCCATCCTCGAGCTACAACTGCATCGGCTCACGCAGCTTTCCGTCGACGAAATCCTCAAGGAACTGAAGTCCATCCGCGAACTCATCGCCGAGCTCAGAGAGATTCTTTCCAGCGAAAAGAAGTTGAAGCAAGTCATCACCACGGAGCTGCGCGAAGTCCAGAAAGCCTATGGCGACGACCGGCGCACGCAGATTGTCGACAAGGTCGACGAAATCAAGCTCGAAGACCTCATCGCCGACACCGACATGCTCATCACCGTGAGCCACGCCGGCTACATCAAGCGCACGCCCGTCGAGATTTACCGCCATCAATCGCGCGGCGGCAAAGGCCGCATCGGCGCGCGCACCAAGGACGAAGATTTCGTCGAGCATCTCTTCATCGCCTCGGCGCACAGCTACATTTTGTTGTTCACCTCGAAGGGCCGCGTTTACTGGCTCAAAGTCTACGAATTGCCGGAAGCGGCCGCCGCCACGCGGGGCAAAGCGATTTCCAGCCTCGTGAAGTTCCAGGAAGACGAAAAGCTCACCGCTCTCGTTGCCGCGCAAAATCTCGAAGAAGAAGGCCGCTTTGTTTTTATGGCCACCAAGAGCGGCACGGTAAAAAAGTCCGCGCTGACCGAATTCTCCAATCCGCGCTCCACCGGCATCATCGCCATCAATCTCGACGGCACCGACGAACTCATCGGCGCCAAGTTGACCGACAGCAAGCAGATGATTTTCCTCGCCAGCCACGAAGGCCAGGCGATTTTGTTCCGCGAAACCGAAGTCCGGCCGATGGGCCGCAACGCCGGCGGCGTCAACGGCATGGACCTCGACAAGACCGACTACGTCGTCAGCATGGACGCCGTCCAGCCGGATTTCGAAATCATCGCCAAGGAACACAAAACCACCACGCAGAATCTCGAGGAACTGGAAAACGAGCAGATTAAGGATTCGCTCGTCACGCTGATGCTCACCGTCGCGGAGAAAGGCTTTGGCAAGCGCACGCCCCTGGCCGAGTACCGCATCACCGCCCGCGGCGGCAAAGGCGTTACCAACATGAAGACCACCGACCGCAATGGTTCCGTCGTGGCGACGCTCCAGGTGACGGAAGAGTCCGACGTCATGATCATCACGCACGATGGAAAAGTCATCCGCGTGCACGCCAACGAGATTCGCGAAGCCGGCCGCTCCACCCAGGGCGTGCGCCTGTTGCGCCTTGAAGAAGGCGACTCTGTCGCCGCCGCGGCTGTGCTGCAAGAAGAAAGCGAAGAGGAAAAGAAATAGCTTTGAGCTGCAGCCCGATTAGGCCTGACGCTGCTGAGGCGCACACGCGCATGACCGTCGGCGTTTCCTCGCCACTGATCCAGTAGCAGTCGCGTTGCGCGCGGATTTCCGCCGGTGCGGATTATCAGTGCAATGTTAGAATCCTCGTCGTCATGAAGATCACACGTCGCGTGCTTGTTCTGCTTCTTGTTTTCGCCGCGCCAGCGCTCCTTCTGTTGCGCGCGCAGGCCCCCGACAAGCCCCCACCGAGGAGCCACTACATCGCCTATGTCGGTACGTACACCACCAAAACGAATAGCAAAGGCATTTATGCTTTCCGCTTTGACGCGGAAAAGGGACAGCTCACCGCCATCGGCGTGGCCGCGGAAGCGACCGATCCGTCCTTTCTTGTGCTGCACCCCAACGGAAAATATCTCTACGCTGTAAACGAGGTGGGTAACTTCAACGGCGGCACGACCGGCGGGCTCAGCGCTTTCTCCATCGACGCCCAAAGCGGCACGCTCAAACTCCTGAATCAGGTGCCCACGCGCGGCGCCGGCCCTTGCTACGTTTCTCTCGACAAAAACAGCGCCTTCGCGCTCGTCGCCAACTACGACAGCGGCAACAGCGCCTCGTTTCCCGTTCACGAGGACGGCAGTCTCGGCACCGCCAGCGGCTTCGTGCAGCATTCCGGCGCTGGCCCGAACAAGGAGCGTCAAGAAGGGCCGCACGCGCACTGGATCGGCACCTCGCCGGACAACCGCTTTGCCCTGGTCGCGGATCTGGGGCTCGACCAGGTCATCATTTACGGGTTCGATTCGAGCCAGGGGACCTTCATGCCGAGCCTTACCGGGTTCGCCAAAGTGAAGCCCGGCGCGGGCCCGCGCCACATCGCGTTTGCGCCGAACGGCAAGTTTGTTTACTTGCTCAGCGAAATGGAGTCTTCCGTCACGGCTTTCGCCTACCAAGCGAAAACCGGCACCCTCAAAAATCTGCAAACCATTTCCGGGCTGCCGCCGGACTATTCCGGCCGCAAAGAAGCCGCGGAAATCGCTGTGCATCCTTCCGGCAAATTTCTCTATACCTCCAACCGCGGACCCGATAGCATCGCGATTTTCGCCATGGATCAAGCCAAGGGCACGCTGAAATCTCTGGGGCAAGTCCTCACCGGCGGCAAGACGCCACGGCACTTCGCCATCGATCCCACCGGCGCCTACCTTCTTGCCGAGAACCAGGAATCGAACAACATCGTCGTCTTCCACATTGATGCCGCCACCGGCAGCCTGACGCCCACAGGTCAAACGGTCGACGTGCCTTCGCCTGTCTGCCTCACGTTTCTGCCCGCGCCATGAGACGCGCAGGAGAGCCCACGTGACTCCGGAAGAAGAAAAATCCCTCTTGCTTCGCGTGGTGGTGCGCATCGCCCAGACGCAACTGGAAAAGGGCGGATTCATTCCGTTTGGAGCGACGCTGCGCCCTGGCCGCGACGTGCAACTGCTGATTCCCAAGGGCGCGCCAGGTGGCAACACCACCATCGAACTGGTGAACGCTTACTGGAGCCGGCAGATGGCGAAAGCTATCGAGTCCGGCGATGTGCGAGCGCTCTGCACCGTGGCCGATGTGCGCGAGAGCAACAGCGACGGAAGGCTCGTTCCCGGCGTGTTCATCCACATCGAACACTTCAGCGGAGACGCGGAAGACCTTCTGTACCTCTACTCCAAGCTGGAAAATTCGCAAGTGCGCTTTCAAGAACCCACGCGTGAGACGACCACTCTGAAGTTTTTCAACGTCACCTAGACACGCTGAACCTTGCAGTGCGGGCCTGGCTCCCGCTTTTTGGACTGCTGCAATAGCACAATCGCGGAAGCGGCAGCAGAAGCCGCACTCCACAAATGCTCGCGAAAGTTTTGGATGCGCAAATCAGCCCACGATCAAATTTCGGAGCAACTCCGCTGCACGCCTCTGTATGGGTTACAATCCCGCGTTCGGTTGCGGTTCCAGGGGGATGGTCATGATTCGAGCGCCATGGTTGGTCGTGGTTGTCTATGTGCTGACGATACTTGCCTCGCCTGCGGCTACAAGCGCGGACGGCGAAACCGCGCCGGGACGCGATGCCAAGCAACCGGTGGACGAGGCCTACACCGCGAAAATTCATAAATACACGACCCAGCCCTTCTTCACTTCACCGCTGGTCGATTACCTGCCCGCGTCGAAAACCGTGCCGACTCCCGAAACCGTTCTTGGCGACGTCGCCGGCGCGCCGGGAATCCTTCCGTACGCGGAAGACGTGTACAAGTACATGCGCTTGCTGGAAAAAGCCAGCCCACGCGTGAAAGTCTTCTCCATCGGAACGACCGAGGAAGGCCGCGAAATGATCGCCGTCGCCGTTTCGTCGCCCGAGAATTTGAAGAATCTGGAAGAGAACCGCGCACGCCTCGCCAAGCTCGCTGATCCGCGCACCATAAAACTCGACGACGCCGAAGCCGACCGCCTCGTAAGCCAAGCCGTCCCCGTCTACTACATCACGGGCACGATTCATTCGCCGGAAACGGGCGCGCCCACCGCGTTGATGGAGTTGGCCTACCGTCTCGCCGTCGACGAGAGCCCCTACATCCGCGAGATTCGCGACGGCATGATCACGCTCATCACCCCCGTCGTGGAAGTGGATGGCCGCGACCGCATGGTGGACATCTACCGCTGGCATCTTTCCCACCCCAAGGACTTTTATCCGCCACTGATTTACTGGGGCAAGTACGTGGCGCACGACAACAACCGCGATGCCATGGGGGTCACGCTCAAGCTCACGGAAAATGTGCTGACCACCTACGTCGGCTGGAAAGCGCAAGTGTTGCATGACCTGCACGAATCCGTGCCGTATCTCTACGACAACACGGCGGGCGACGGGCCGTTCAACGCCTGGGTGGATCCCATTCTCACCGACGAATGGGAAATGATTGGCTGGCGCAACGTGGCGGACATGACCAAGTTCGGCATGCCCGGCGTTTTCACGCACGGCGTGTTTGACACCTGGTCGCCCGGCTACCTGATGTTCATTGCGGCGATGCACAACGGCATCAGCCGCCTGTACGAAACATTTGGCAACGGTGGCGCCGACACGCGTGAGCGCACGCTCGATGCCGAAGAATATGCGCGCACGTGGTACAAGCAGAATCCGCCGCTGGCCAAAGCGCTTTGGTCGCAGCGCGATAACAACAATTACGAGGAAACGGGTTTGCTCACCTCGCTGCACTATTTCAACGAGAACAAGCGCCTGTTCCTCAAGAATTTCTATCTCAAGGCCAAGCGCTCCGTCACCAAGCCCACCGCGGAAGGCCCCGCCGCGTATGTGCTGCCTGCGGACGATCCACGCCTCGGCTCGCAAGCGGAGCTGTTGCGTGTCTTGCAGAAGCAAGCGGTCGAAATTTCCCGCGCCACCAGCGCTTTCACGGTGACGCTGCCTGCGAAGAAGCCCGCAAAGGCGGGCGCGAAAGGAAACAAGGACGCGAAAGAGCAAGAAGCGGCTCCTGCTCCAACGACGCGCGAATTTCCCGCCGGCAGCTACGTTATTCGCATGGACCAGCCTTACTCGCGCATCGCTGATGCGCTGCTCGATTACCAGTATTGGAGCCCCGACGATCCGCAGAAGACGCCGTACGACGATACGGGGTGGACCTTCGGCGAACTTTTCCACGTGCAAGTCACGCGCGTGACCGATCCCAAAGTTCTCGATGTGGCCATGGAACCCGTGAAAGAAATCCGTGCGCCCGGCGGGGTGAGTGCGGACGGGACGATTTTCGCCATCAACAACAATGCCGAGCCCTCGCTCGCCACGCTGCGCTACAAAATGCGCGATGCGTCCATCGAAGCTGCGGAGGAGCCCTTCGAGGGCGGCGGCAAGAAATTCAGTCGCGGCTCATTTTTGCTGCGCAACGTCAGCCGCGCGCAACTCAATGACGCCATCTCCGACCTAGGCCTGCAAGCCATTGCCGTGAGTGCCATGCCGTCTGTGAAGACGCATCCCGTTCGTGCCGCGCGCGTCGCGCTGGTGCACACCTGGCTCAGCACGCAAACGGAAGGCTGGTGGCGCCAGGCGCTCGATCATCTGGGCGTTCCTTACGACTACATCAGCACGCAGACGGTGAGTAAGGCCGCCGATCTCAATGCGAAATACGACGTCATTCTGTTTCCGCCGGTCGGCTTCGCTTCCAGCCCGACGGCCATCATCAACGGTCTGCCACATGAGTGGGGCAATCCGCTGCCCTGGAAGAACACGCCGGAGACGCCGAACCTCGTTGGCAAAAATGATTCGACCGATGACATGCGCCCGGGCCTCGGCTGGGACGGCGTCGAGCATCTGCAATCCTTTATCGAAAAAGGCGGCGTGCTGCTCACCGCGACGGATACTTCGCGCTTTGCGCTTTCCATCGGGCTGGCCGACGGCGTCAGCGTGGGCAATGCGCAGCGCATGAAGATTGTCGGCTCCGTGCTGGGCACGCGGCTGGTGGACGGCGCCAGCCCCATCGCGTATGGCTTCGACGAAAAACTCTCTGCCTATTGCGACAACGGCCCGATCTTTTCGCTGAGCAGCATTTCCGGCGGGCGCGGCTTCCGCCGCCTGGGCGGCGAGATGCACACGCGGCCCACGGGACGCGGCACGATGGACGATCCGGATTTCACCGTTGGCCGGCCCAGCGTCGAAGCTCCCGAAGAGCCAAAAACGGAAATCTGGGAAAACCCGATTCCGACCGACGAGCAGTTGCACAACAACTTGCGCGTGATTCCTCCGGCGAATCGCGCGCGCGTGATTTTCCGCTACGCCGACAGCCGGGAACTTCTCGTGTCTGGACTTGTCGAAGGCGGCGATGAAATCGCGCAGCATCCGGCGGTGGTGGATGTGCCCACGGGGAACGGACACGTCGTGCTGTTCTCCATCAATCCGGTGTACCGCGGCGAAACGCGCGGCACCTATTCGCTGGTGCTGAACACCATCCTGAATTTCGACAGCCTGAACGCCGGCCGCAAACTGGCAGAGAAATAGCTGGCCCTAGGGCCCCCTCCCAACTCCCATTCGGCGGCTCCGGAAGTGGAGTTGGCACTCGCCGACGGGTCTTCTCGTTGGTCCAAATTGAGAGAGAAATGTGGGGGACCCCCTCCCCCCTATTTTCTGTAAGTGTTGCATCTAAACGACTTAAGTATTTCAGTAAGTCCTTTAGATAGAGTAGTTACGGGGTGGCTCTGCAAGTGTTGATTCTAAAAGGGTTAAGCTTACTGTGGGGTGGGGCTTGGATTTCGAACCCCAAAAGCGCGGCATCTCCCCTCTTTGCGCTTTTCGCAACCTCGATAGTGGACCCTCTGTGACTCACGGATTTGTGTTCTGAGCACGGTCGAGCGAAAACGTGACATCTACTATCGTGTCCACTTCAACCGGCTCACCGTCTACGATCGTCGCGCGAGACTTCCACTGTCTCACTGCGTCAACCGCTGCCTGCGCGAACAGAGGGTGTCCGGAAACAACCTCAACCTGTTTTACCGTTCCATCCTTTCCGAGAATAACGTGTAGCACGACCGTTCCGGTGATCCTGCTTTTTAACGCCTCTTCCGGGTATTTCGGCTGAATTCCTTCGATGAGTTTTCCGTCCATTGTGACTCGCGCTAGCGGTGTCACTGGAGGGGCCTTCGCCGGGACGGCCCGCTCGTCTGAGCCGCCCGCGTCTCCAGCCCCCGCCGTTGTGGAGTGCCCGGACTCAGCCTCAAACTGTCCAGCCTTGCCATGAGCGGCGTATATCCTGGCCTCGTTCACCAAGTCGACGCCGTCGTCGTCGCCGGCCCAACCGTCAGCACTACAGACAACCTTGTGGTGGACCTCGGCGAACTTCTGCTCCTTCAAATCTATACGCCACGCGTCAATCGCGGTCATGAGCCTCGAGTTTCCATACTCTCCCGCGATTGTCCCGACCACAACGTCAGTGGGCGCTTCGGCGTCGAAACAGCGAAACTCAAAGTGCTTGTTCCCGGCAAAGTGTGTTATCTGAATGACGTCCCGGATTACGCCGCAGCCGTCGCTTTGGTCCCTGTACTGAATCACTAGTAGGACCTGAGACCTGTCCCACCGTCGCTCAATGAGCTCCAGGTTCTGCGTTTTGTCCAGGCGCAAGCCGAAATCCGAGTCTTCCGACTGAAGTTCAGGCGCGCACGGGCCTTTTCCTATGAAGCGCAGCTTGAAGTCCTGAGCTTTTGCGAGACCTGCTGTTGTCAAAAGCCCGATGAGCACGGCTGCAATCCTCAGTCGATTCATGTCCTCCTCCTGTGCTCGTTCAAAGAACTTCCATTCAATAATGAATCGTCGTGATTGCGATGTCGATGACGTAGCAAGTTGATGCTCCGAGTTCAGCAATGAGGCCCTAGTGCCAGATAGACGCGCTGACCGGAAACGGCCTTCTATCTGCGGAGACGGCGAATTGGGAATTGGGGGCGGTTGGAGTAGAATCGCCGGCCATGGCGAAGCGGGCGACAAGGCGGAAAGCGGCGGCGGGGCGTGCCGGAAGTGGTACGCGGCGGGCTCGCGCGGCGGGCCAGAGGAAGCGGGCGAAGGACGCGGTCACGCTGATGGTGCAGCTTCGTCCGCGGGAAGGACAGGAGTTGCTCCTCGAAGCAGAGCTGCGCGCTCTGGTGGGTCCCACGCGGAAAGAGGAGGGCTGTATTGCCTACGAGCTGTACCGCTCCGCGGAAACGCCAACCGCGTTTCTGCTGCACGAAGTTTGGGCCAGCCGCGAAGACCATTCCCGCCATACCGGTACGCCGCACTTTCTGCGATGGAACGCGCGTAAGGATGCGCTGCTGGCTTCGCGCGACGCGACTTTCTGGAAGCAAATCCTTTAACCCGAGCATTCTGCGAAGCTGAAGAGGGCCGCTCCGAGACGGCAAAAGGCGCCGTCTCTCCGGTCGAAATGACGGGCCTGTGGAGCGGGGCGGCGCAGGTCTGACCCTTCCCGATGGAATCGCAGTGATGGGTGAAGGTCTGGGCCGGGTTGACACCGTGGGCGCGATGAATCGCGCCCCTACAGGTGCATCTCGGTTTCGCTAGTAAGACCGCATCAGCCGGGCGATGGAAGCGCCAACGAAAGGCACACTCGGACTGCCGTCCATCAGCCCTGGGGAGGGGCGACGTAGTAGCCGGGGCGGGCGCGCACGGTGAGTTTTTTGCGATCCACGAGCACCTTGATTTCGTGATAGCCGAGATCGCTCCCTGCGGAGGGGGCGTAGGTGATGGTGTACTGAGAGTGCAGTTCCGCGCCAATTTCGTCGATGGCCTGCTCGATGGACTGGTCCTTGTAGGTGGAGAGGTGCATACCGCCGGTGGCGACGGCGGCAATGTCCATGGCCTTATCCTTCACCTTTTCATCCGCGTGCTGCACGGCCCAGATGGCCGCGCCCATCAGGTCCACACCCTGGTTGCGGGCGGCTTCGGTCTCCGGTGTTTGAATAATGCCCGGCAAGGGCGGCAAGGGATTGATTCCAGGAGGAGTCGAGGGCTCTGGCTGCGTGTGGCGTGGTTTGGAATGCAATTCGGAACGGAGAGTGGAAAGGCCAACGCTGTAGATGGTCACATTGGCGAGCTGCGCCTGACGAAGCACCTCGCCGAGCTTTGTCTCGCTGCCCTCATCCACGGTTTCCGAGAGCACCAGGAGCACGCGACGCCGCCCGGGTTTGTCGGCACTTGGCTGCGGACGGCCGCTGAGCATTTCCACGGCGACGGCCATGGCGTCGTAGAGGCGTGAGCCGGAACTGCCGGCTTGCAGGTGGGCGACGGTATTTTCGATCAGATCGGGGTTTTTGGTGAAATCTTGGAGTTTGTCCACCCCGTCATTGAAGCCCACGAGGGCGGCTTCGCCGTCCGCGGCCATGACGTTTTGCGTGAAGAGAACGCCCGTCTTGCGGATGTCCGGCAGGATAGACTCGATGCGCGAGCTGGTCTGCACCAGAATGACCAGCGAAACCGGGTCGCCGCCAAAGTCGAAGTGCGCAATCTTCTGCGCGACGCCGTTGTCGGTGACGCGGAAGTCCGCGGCAGTGAGAGTGTCCACCAGGTTGCCTTTGGCGTCGCGCACGGTGACGGGGGTGTTCACCAGGGCGACTTTGACCGTCACTTGCGCGCCTGGCGGCGCCTGCTGCACGGCCTGACCGGGCCGGGGCTGGATCGGGCCTTGGGGAGCCTGGGCCGACAATGTGCCGGCACCTGCCAGCGCGAGAAGCAGCAACAGACCGGTTCGATTTGTAACGGGCACCATGCGTCTCCTATTGAGACCTGCGGGAACCTAGGAGTGTACTCATTTCGACGCATTCGCGCGCGAAGACGTTGCCGCCGGCTGCGGCCATTCCTACAATGGCAGTTCGCCCCTTTCGGAGAGAAAAGCCCATGTCCGCAGGAAACCACAAGCTCAAGCCCCAACATGCCCCCAAAGCGCCGCATGAGGACTCGCGCTTTCTTGAAAGCACGCCCGCGCGGCCGCTGCGGATTCTCGCGGAATACCTGCATCCCCTGGTGCAACTGAAGAGAGAAGGCATCGCCGACACGATCGTGATGTTCGGCTCGGCGCGCCTCGAATCGTCCGAAGCGGCGGAGGGCCGACTGGCGCGGCTGGAAAAAGCCAAGCTGGGGAAAGCTCCGGCGGCGATGCGCGCGAAGCACCGCGCGGAAATTCGCCACGCCAAAAACCTGCTGGAGATGTCCCGCTATTACGAAGAGGCGCGGCAGCTCTCGCACAAAATCACGTCGTGGGCGCTGACGCTCGGCCCACGGCCACGGCGCTTCGTGATTTGTTCGGGCGGCGGTCCGGGCATCATGGAAGCGGCCAATCGCGGGGCGGCCGAAGCGGGCGGCAAGTCCATCGGGCTTTCCATCGAGCTGCCGCACGAACAGTTCGCCAACGCGTACATCAGCCCGGAACTGAGCTTCAACTTCCACTACTTTTTCATGCGCAAATTGTGGTTCGCGCAGATCGCCAAGGCGCTTATCGTTTTTCCCGGCGGCTTCGGGACGATGGATGAACTTTGGGAAATGCTCACGCTGCTGCAAACGGGGAAGCTGCCGAAGCACAACATCATCGTGATTTACGGGCGCAAGTATTGGGACAAAGTGCTGAACTGGAAGGTGATGATCGATTCCAGCACGATCACCGAAGAAGAGTACAAAATGCTGCAATTTGCGGACAGCGTGGACGAGGCGTTTGATTTGATCCGCGCGGGGCTGGAGAAGTACCACATGGAAGTGGATCCGTTTCTACAGGCGTATTAGAGGCCGTGAGTAGTGAATAGTCCGAAGAATCGCCATTGCGGAATTGAGTCAAAGGAGTGTTGCTAGTCGTAGTAGCACGTTCTAGGGGAGGTACGGTCAATCTACAGCCAAGGGGCTAAGAGACTGAAAAGAAGGGCTTTGTTATTATACTTTTGGGCGCAAAAGTATAATAAGATTATCCTTGCTAATCTTAAGTAGAACTTCAGGGGTTCCGCCGAATGGAGGTTCGCAAGTTTCTCGCATCGGCTCCCGGCAAGCTGGTCCGAATTCCAGAGGGTGTAGACGCCTTCGTTCCCGCTCCGCTGCCAGAACGATTCGCACTCGACGTGCGGACGCAGCTCTTGCTTTCCGAGGCAGACCGCGCAATAGGCGAATTGAGTGGGATTGGCCGATTCCTGGCCAATCCGCATATTCTCATTCGGCCGTTTTCACAACGGGAAGCCGTCTCTTCCAGCCGCATCGAGGGGACACAAAGTACCGAACAAGATTTGTTCCTATTCGAAGTCAGTCCGCACGATTATCCCCGGACCGACGACCTACGAGAAGTGTTGAACTATGTGGAAGCGCTAAAGTACGGGTTGGCGCGGCTGAAGACGCTACCAGTGTCGCTGCGGCTTATTCGTGAGCTGCACGAAAAGCTTCTGCACGGCGTGCGTGGAAAAGAGAAAACCCTCGGACGGTTTCGGGAAATACAGAACTTCATCGGCAAGTCAGGGCAACACATAGCGGATGCGCGGTTCGTACCTCCGCCGCCAAGCGAGTTAGCGCAGGCGCTGGATCTCTTGGAGAAATTTATTCACTCCGGCAACGAGACGCCCTTTCTGGTGAAGCTGGCGCTGATTCATTATCAGTTCGAAGCGATACACCCTTTCGAGGATGGCAACGGGCGAATCGGGCGACTTTTGATTCCGCTGCTGCTATGCGATGGGGGCTATTTGAAGGAACCACTGCTGTACTTGAGCAGCTATTTCGAAAGGCATCGCGAAACCTACGCCGACTTGCTGCTCCGCGTCAGCCAAGAAGGAACCTGGATGGATTGGGTCGCATTTTTCCTGCGCGGCATAGCGGAAGAGGCTCGCGACGCAATCCTAAGAGCAAAGGCGTTATCCGATCTGCGGGAGGTCTATAGGGAACGTGTGCAAACAGCGCGATCATCAGCGCTCCTGCTCAAACTGATTGACCGGCTTTTTGAAAGCCCTGCGATCACCGTATCCTCAGCCGAGTCCTTTTTGCGGGTGACCTATCCGAGTGCACAGAAGAACATCTACAAGCTGGTGGCGGCCGGAATATTGAAAGAGGACAAGGCGCGAAAACGAAACCGTGTCTTTTGGGCGCAAGAAATCCTGGAGACGATTCAGAAGGCGGCAGAATAGAAGGATCCCCCGACATGTAGATGCGGTGCGCTGGCGCAACATTTCGCGAGCGTCGGTGTTTTACGAATTACAGGGCGCGACCCGAGAGCAGTGGTGGAGACGCCCGGGAGGACCTAATGTTCACGCAGATACTGAAGTCCGTGCTGGGCAAGGCCACGCTGGCCGCGCTGGTATTGGGTGGCGCGTTGTGGCTCGCGGGTGCGCCAAATGCGCAAGCCAATGAAGTGATCGTGCGGTATGGTTACCGCGGGCCGGTGGTGCGGCGCGTGTATGTGGCGCCGCGGCCGTATGTGTACGTGGGCCCGCGCGTGGTGGTGCGCGGCTGGTATGACCGGTTTGGGTGCTGGCACCGCTACTAAAGCGGTGAGGCGATTTTACAATTCAGAGAAAAACGAATGCCCTCGCGAAGTGCGAGGGCGTTTTAGTTTGCGCGGGCCTTTGGTGGCAGAGACTTTAGTCTGTGCCTGCGCCAGCCTTAGTTAGCAACGGTGATCCGCTGTCGCTGAAGCCGTCGCCGCATTCTCCGCATCCTAATTCAGTCCACTTGAGGCTCCGTCGAAATTCGGTTTGCTCCCAAACGAGCAGCGCCCGCTCTGCGCGTCGTGTCGCTGGGCGGCCAAACGGATCAGGTCGTCTCGAACTTTACGCGGGCACAGAGTGAAGTCTATGCCACGGGGAGCAGCCATTCGCGCGGTTTACGAGTTGGAGTCCGCGCCACCAGTAGCGGTGGCCGCGGCGGCGACGGGTTCCTCGCGTGCGGCGCGCTTGATGCGGGCGGCCTTGCCACGCAGATCGCGGAGGTAATAGAGACGGGCGCGGCG
>Ga0335078_10008333_pt1 | contig 15412 bp, 9 predicted proteins | sample Lox_Sample_32_FD_206711 | JGI IMG/M metagenome (GOLD analysis project Ga0335078, IMG submission 206711) | Soil microbial communities from Loxahatchee National Wildlife Refuge, Florida, United States - Lox_Sample_3.2 | ecosystem: Environmental > Terrestrial > Soil > Wetlands | place: USA: Florida... | reverse complement strand
GCGCCGCAGGCTCCCACACCCGCCTGCACCCCGCAAATAGACGGGCGCAGAAGCAGATCCGGCTAACTAAAAGCCCAGGCAGACGCTGTCAACGACACCATCAAGCCGAAACCCCGTGAATGGACACTGCCAGACCTGCAGCACCGCATCGGTAACGTTGATTATTCGCTCGCGATGCGGACGTAGGTCCCAGTTTCCATCCGGATCCTTAATACCGGGCTCACCACCTGATCCATCATGCTTCAGGGATCGTTCGACCGTATCCGGATGAAATATGGACGAAGCCATCAAAAAATCAACTTCGCCGGCCGGGCATCCATACAAATGGATCCCATAACGTTTCTGGTCTGAGATATCGTAGAGTAGAAGTTTATTTAGGAATTGCCAGTGCCTCCTCAATCTTAGGTACGCATGCTGGCGGAGAAGGGTGGCCTTTGCATCTGTGAAATGCGTCTCAGGATGAATCAAAGCAGTGATACCAGCCGGCGAGACGTGCCGCCAGGTCTGTTCCATAAAGCACCGATAGAGGTCCGGTTGCAGTCCGGCCAATAGTGGGTACGCCTGCATCGAGCCCAAATACTCGGCCGTGACCACGACCTCCGTTGTCGCACTGACGACGAGATTACAAATTCCTGGAAGATCCAGAGTCGCGTCCCGCTTGGCGCTACGCACCGCTTCGCTCGGTTTGAGGGCCAGTTGCCACCATGGATCGCCCTCGGCCATAAGGGCGTCCACATCCGTTCGTGGCCGCACCCAAGGCGGATTGCCCAATTGCAGGTCGAACCCGCCGCACGCGAAGACTGTGGCGAAGTCGAGTTCCCAGTGGAAGAAGCCCTGCTGCTTGGCGACCGAATCGCAGACCTGGAGCCACCTGTGCTTGTCGAGGATGTCATCGACGTTGACCGCGCCGGCGAAGTCGAGATCGAGTTCTTCGGCGGCGTTCAGGTCTTCCCAGTTCGTGGACGCGCCCAGCGTCGTCATGCCCTTGCTGTTCTTGCGCGCTTCGGGCTCGCGGCCGAGCAGTTGCTGGCATGCCTCAATCCACTGGTCGAGGGTTGGCGGGACCGCGCCGTCGGTATCGGTGAGCGGCCAGAACCAGAGTGCCGCCCAAGCATCCATGACCCGGCGCAGTCGCCGATATGCGCCGTTCAGCCTGCTTAGGGTCTTCTCAATCTCCTCGCGGCTAACGGCCTGGGCGTGGACGGGGTCCTCTCGGCCCCACAGTGGGATATCACGCCGCGCCTCGGCCTCGGCGATCTGAAGCCGCCGCAGAGTCAGTTGCCACAGTGCCTCGACCCGGTGCGCCAGCTCGACCAGTGCATTGAGTTGCTTGGCGGTTGGCTTGGCGGTGATCGTGGACCGCCACTTCTTCAGCGCGGCTGCTCTGTCCGGTGCGAGACTCACAGCCTCCTTAGCCTCGACCGCCGACCCCCAGCCGCTCGCGGGCAGCAGGAAGTGGTGTATGCGGCCGTCGGTCTGCCTGGCGGTCGTCTCGCTCGCCATCTCCTCGACCATGCCGACCATCGGCGCGTCGGCCGGCGTCGCTTTCAGCCAGGACTTGTCGTTTACCTGCGCCCGCGTGTACACGGCCCGCCGCGCGCCGATCAGCGAGTTCCCACGCCGCAGCCGCAGCCCGAACCACGGGGCCTGCAACCCCGACACCATCGTGTCCAGCCAGAGCGAGATCTCGGCCAGTTCCACGGCCGTCGCGTTCAGGTCCACCCCGTAGACCTGGTGCAGCGCGATCGACGCCTTCACCCGCTGCAACTCGGTCGGGTACTTGTCCGGGTCGATGCGCTGACCGAGCTCGGCCTGGCGACGGCGCAGGTACTGCTCGGCGAGCTGCCGCACGGCCTCGATGGCGAACGCGCCGGACCCGAGCGCCGGCTCGCAGACCGTCAGCCCGAGGATCTCCTCGGCTGTCGTGGTGTGCCCGTCCTGGTCGAGCAGTTCCGCGAGCGCCTGGGACACGGTGAACCGGGTGAGCACCTCGGGCGTGTAGTAGGACGCGGACTGCTGGCGTTCCCGGCCGGCCAGCCGGAAGACGAAGCTGCCGCGCCGGTGGATGACCGCCTTCTGCTCGCCGGTCAGTTCGTCTTCGAACTGGACGAAGTCCTTCTTCAAGATGCCGTCGGCGCGCCCGACCGGGACCACCCAGGAGCCCTTGGACGCGTCGCCGTCCTTGGCGACCTCGTACAGGTCGTCCTCGGCGAAGAAGCCCGTGTACGACATCAGGCCCTCGTACACGGCGCCGAGCTGGTTGATGCCGAGCTCGGCGTAGGAGATGAAGCCGCGGTCCTTGCCCCGCGCCTCCTTGCTCAGCAGCAGGTGGCGCAGCACCCGCTGCAGCGCCGTGTTGCCGAGCCCGGTCTCGTCGATCAGCGCGGTCGCCTTCGGCAGGAACAGGTCGGCGCGCAGGCTGTTGAAGACCAGGCCCGCCTGTTCCCCCTCCCCCGCCGCCGTCGGCTCGTGTCCCTGATCAACGAGGGAGAACAGCCGGCCGAGCGAGTGGTACAGGTGCGTGCCGTTGATGGCGCGCGGGCCGGTCAGCTCGACCAGCGTCAGGTCGCGGAGCCGGTCGAGGCCGTAGCCCTGGTCGTATTCCTCCGCGCCGACGGGCAGCACCTCAAGCTCTGGTGACGCCTCCGCGTACAGCAGGAAAAGGATCCGGTACAGGTAGCGCAGCGCCTGCCGGGCGAGCGGCTGCGCCTGGTCTTGCGGCAGCGGGTCGAGCCCTTGGGCCTTGCGGCGCTGGACTACCTCGTTCGCGATGATCTCGACCGAGAGCCGGACGCCCTCGCGCAGGTCCTGGGACACGCCGACGGTGTGCTTGACGGAGTCTTCGATGACGCCGCGCCACCAGATTCCGCCCTCGGCGTCCGGGGCGAGGGACTCGGCGCTCACGCAGGTGAGGGCGCGGTCGATCTCGCCGCCGGCCTTGGTGTCGTTGCGGTCGCAGACGAGCTGCAGGTCGACGGCGAGGTAGCGGCCCTCGGCCCAGCGGGCATGCTCGGCGACGAGCAGCCAGCGGCCGGCCAGCACCAGGGCGAACTCGGGTCCGTCGTCCGCGACGAACAGCGCGGACAGCAGCCGCGCCGCCGACGTGTACGTCGTCGTCTCGTCGGCCTCGTACGGGGTCAGCAGCGTCCTGCCGTCCTTGGCGATGAGGTCCTCGACGGTGTCGGCGGCGCGTGCCTCGATGATGACGAGCGGCGGTGCCTCGTTGAGGTCCGGGGTGGTGACCCGGAGCACCGGGCCCGCTTGCTTCAGGGTGTACTCGCCGGTGTGGTAGCCGAGCACCGTGCGGAGGCGGGCGTACAGGCCGGGGAGCCTGTCGTCGGCGGCATCGGGCGCGTCGGCGAGCAGGCTGGCCAGGTCCGCGCTCAGGCTGCCGCGGGCGGCTAGGAACCGGGAGCGGACGGTGTCGGCCTTGCTGTCCGGGTCGCCGTCTTCGCGGGCGGCCCTGGCGTCCTCGTCCCATTGCTTGCGTCGTTCGGTGACCTTCGCCTGGAACGACCCGGACGTCGCGTCGGTGGTGAAGTAGTGCTCGCTGATCCAGTCCTCGCCGACGAACAGCGCGTCGCTCGCGGCCATGACCTACCCCTCCCCCGACCCGGCGACCCGATGATCCGCCGGCACCACGACGAGCAAGGGGCGCACGAGCTGGCGCTCTGGCACCATCTTGTCCGCGATCTCCTTTTCCTTCTGCACGCTGACCCGGCGCTGGACGAGGTCCTTGCGCTGGATGAGCGCGTCCGCGCCCGCGTCCCAGTCGACCGCCCGCCGCGACCATTCCTGCACCCGGTTGGTGATCGACTCCTGGGCGGCGCCGAACACGGCGGACATCTCGGTGCCCACGGCCCGCACCGCGCGGGCGATCAAGGGCCGCAACGCGTCGATGCCGGCCACCGCGCCTGGGTTACTCGCGGAATCGGCGTAGCCGACTTCTGCGGTCATCGCTGTCGCCGACTCGTGCGGGGTGATGAAGCAGAGCTCGGGCTTGGCCGGATTCGGGAACTCGGCCGTCAGGTAGGACGACGCGACGACCTGGCCGCGGCGGTTGGTCAGCGTGCCGAGTAGCAGCACGGTCGGGCTGTCCACGTTCCCGCGGACGGCGAAGACCTGGTTGCGGCCGAGGCTGGCCATCGCCCGGTCGGCCGCCCAGTCGATGACCGGGTGCAGCGGCCCGAGGTAGTGCGCCTCCGGCCAGGAGGAGTCCGACTCGTCGGTGAGGGCATCGGCGAGCAGCGCCTTGCCCCGCTCCTCGGAGGTGACGAGCTTGAACCCGTGCAGCACCTTCCGTTCGGAAAGATAGGACTGGGGCAGCACGTCGAGGCGTTGTCGCAGGTCCGGCGGCGGGGTCAGCTCGACGATCTGCTGCGCGCCGTAGTCACGCCAGCCGACGCCGCCCGCGGCGACCGGGGCGGCGGGGGTCTGGTACGCCTCTTCGAGCGCGTCGGTCAGGAAGGCCGCCTGCGACGGGTACAGCGACGCGGCGGCCGGGGCGGCGCTTCCTTCCGGCCGCGGGGCGGGCGCGGTGGCGCTGGCCATGATGCGGGCGAGCAGCCCGGAGATGGAGTCCTCGGCCTTGACGGCCTGGGCATCCGCCACGACGTCGTCCAGCGTGGCCTGGCCGGCCAGGACCTTGCGTATCTCGTCTTCCTCGGCCTCGACGTCGTACTTGCCCATCAGCGACGCGGCGTCGCCGAGCGCGGTATGCGCCTCGTGCTCCTTCTCGATGAGGCGGCTGAGCACGCGCAGGTCGCCGGAGAACGCCTCGGTCGCCGGGCTGAGCAGCAGCGTCGTGATCTGCGGCGGCTTGCGCTGCCCGTAGCGGTCGATGCGGCCGTTGCGCTGCTCGATCCGGATCAGCGACCACGGGATGTCGTAGTGGATGAGCTCGTGGCACTGGGCGTGCAGGTTCACGCCCTCGCTGGCCAGGTCGCCGGTGATGAGCACGCGGACCGGTGAGGACGCCTTCTTGAACTCGCCGACGATCTCCTGCTGCTCGATATCGGTGAGCCCGCCGTGCAGCACCACCGCCTGCCTGCCGGTCAGCTTCAAGTCCGTCTGCAGGTGCTCACGCAGCCACTTCAAGGTGGCGACGCGCTCGGCGAATATCACCACGCGCTCCGGGCTGCCCGGCCCGACGCCGATCGTCCGCAGGTAGTCGAGCAGCGCGCCGTACTTGCCCGAGCTGGTGTCGTCCGCCTTGCGGGCGAGCGCCTCAAGCCGCAGCAGTGCCTCGAGTTCCCGTTCCTGCGCGGCGGTGTGCTGGTGCTTGCCTAGGCGGCCGATGCGTTCCTTGACCGATTCGAGGAGGGCGGCGGGTGAGGAGAGGAACGCCTTGGCCAGGGTCCACGGGAACAGGGCCGACGCGGCGCCCGAGTACGGGGAGCGGCCGGACTCTGGGTGCAGCCACACGGTTTCGAGCTCACGGGCGACCTCGTTCTCCGCGTCGGAGGCGGGGACGAGCCAGTTCCGCGGTTCCCTGCGCTCGGCCCAGTCGGCGCCGACGACGCTGGCCACTTCGGGGCTGTGCCGGTGCCGCCGGATGATCAGGCGGCGCACCTCATCCTCGATGACCGTGCCGTTCGGGCGCACGGCGGTCGGCTCAAGGAGCCGGATCAGCTCGGCGAACGACTCCGCCTTGCCGTTGTGCGGCGTCGCCGACGCGAGGATCAGCGCGTCGGTCTGCGGGGCGAGGACGTTGGCGAGCTGGTTGTTCAGCGTGCCCGAGTTGGTGACGTTGTGGGACTCGTCGATGACGACCGCGTCCCAGCTCTGCTTGCGCAGGTGCGCCAGGTACTGGTTGCTCTTGAGCGTGTCGATCGAGATGATGACACGCTTGAAGTAGCTGAACGGGTTGCGGGTGGCGGGCAGCTTCTGCCGGACGTGCTGGATGCCGAGCGAGTCCAGCCGGACGAACGGGATGGCGAACCGCGACCACATCTCGTTCTGCATCTGCTCGAGGACATGCCGGGGCGTGACGATAAGGATCCGCTCGCCGCGGCCGCGGCGGATGAGCTCGGACAGGATCATGCCGATCTCGAGCGTCTTGCCGAGCCCGACCGCGTCGGCGAGCAGGAGGCGCGTGCGCAGGTTCGCTGGGTCGAGTGCCTTCCTGACGGCGGCCTGCTGGTAGCCGAGCGAGTCGGCGAGCATGTTGGTGGAGACGGTGAGGGCGGCACCGTCGAGCGGGACGGCGGTCTTGCGCAGCGTCGCCTCAAGCCACAGCCGGGACCGCCGGTACTGCGGCGAGTCGTCAGCCACCACGACGGCCGCCGCCGGGTCGAGTGCCTCGATCGTGTCGAGGCCCTCGTAGAAGCTGGCGGTCGTATCGCGGACCAGCTCGGACAGGCCGCGACAGCTGAGCAGTCGCCCGTCGTTCGTCGGCTCGACCTTGGTGACGAGCCATTCTTCGTCGCGCACGATGACCACCGAGCCGGGGGCGATGCTGATCCTCGCGTCGTCATGCACGGTGGACAAATCGCTGCCCTCGCTTCTGCTGGCATCAGGAAAGTTGCTCTGCGGTAGCGCTTCCGAAGCGGTATATCGGGAGTTATTGGTGCGCATCACAGCAGACAGTCACACACTCACTCAAGTCCTAGCTTGCCGGATCTGATATGCCGAGATTCCACCATGTGAGGGATTACTTGCTGAGGCTTCAGCGCCGTGAGAGAAACATGGGGTTAAGACGAAATCCACGCACTCGTTCTGGATCCTGATTTCAATGAAGCTTGAGGCGGGTCGGCTGCGCTTGGCGGTCAGCGATGTCGCGAATTTCCTCGCGTGCGGCCATCTGACACAACTGGACATGCTGTCGGCGCGGGGCGGCTTCGGGCGCCGCGGGCGTACGACGCCGGCTTTGAGAACCTGGTGGCGCGCGGCAAAGCGCATGAGCGGACCGTGCTCGACGGGTTCGCGGCCCGAGGGTGGGGCGTTTGCGAGATCGCTGACTGCGCCGACACGGCATTGCGTTTAGGGCCTTTGCCAAACGCAACTACTTATTCCCAGCCGGGGATCCGCGGGTCATCGACCTCTCCCGCCTCCTCCAGCAGCGGAGCATCCGCCCCGAAGAGCTACGCGGCGACAAGTTCCGCAACCCGAACGGAAGCTAGCCGTGGCGCTCGCAGACATAACCCGCGACGCGGTCCTCAAAAAGACGGGCCACCGCAACGCGCTGATCGAGGCAATCGGCGGTACCCGCAGTCCCGGCTCCGTCGAGCGGAAACACCAGAACATCAGCGCCGTCATGCTCTAGCTCGGCCTGCCGTACATCAGGGCTACAAGCCGCTGCCGAACATCCAGCAGGCCCTGCTTGCCGAGGTAAGGCACCGGCTGGACGCCGACCCGGCCTGGGTTCGCCGAGCTGCAGCCGCAGCGCCACTCTCCCGCCGAAGCCCGGTTCAGCGCCGCTCTGCGCCGGGTCGCGGTGCCGGAGATGCCGCCCGAGCCGCGCGGCAGAAAGGTGGACTACGGGCTGCTCCAGGAAAGAGAGCAAGCGGGTCGGGGACCGGGGCACCTGCCGTCATCAGGTGAGTACGCGATCTTCCGCGTGTTCGACGTCGACAGCGACTCCCCCGAGTTCTACACCCTGGAGGGCGACCTCGACACCGTGCTGGCCGTGGAGCCGGTCACTTACCGCGTAACCTGCGATCGAAGGCCTAGCATGCCTAATGGTTTAGGCATCGTCTTAAAATAAATCTGAGCGGCATCCCGTCGCCGGACGGATTCAAGAGCGGGAATCCGGGGGTGGTACGTGGCATCTGTTGTTGCGTGGCTAGACACGTCGGCGGAGGAGCAGCGGCGCGCCCGGGAAATCATCGCGCTGTTCGCTCAGCCTGAAAGCCGTGACGAGTTGGGCATCGGGCAGATCCGGGACGCGTTTAGCAACACTCTCTTCCCCGGGACGTCTGTCATCCAGACCCGTGCACGCTACTTCCTCTTCGTCCCGTGGATCTACCGGGACGGGCTCAACCGCAAGCACACCGGGCAGGACCTCAAGGCGTGGGCCGACACGCAAGAGCGAAGGCTGGTCGAAGCGCTGGGGAAGGCCGGCGCCACCGATGGCCTTATCGGACGTGTCGCGGGCGCTGCCGTGAAACGGCTTCCGTCGGCGATCTACTGGGCTGGCCTCGTCCGCTACGGCATCCTTACCCGCGACGCCGCTCCGGACCAGTTGACAGGGGCCATCGGCAGCCAGTTCGCCGATGCAGCAGCGGCCGACGAACTTGCCGTGCGCATGAGCAGCGAGTGGAACCCCACCCTGCCACCAGCGCCGGCTGGTTTCCCTGGCGAGATACCAGGCGGATTCGCCATGAGCCACGACGAAGCCTCGTGGCTTGCCGAGCAGATCCAAAGGGCAGCCCAGGGCACCCTGCTTACCCATCTCCTCAGGGCTGACTCCGCGCCCGACGCTGACAGCTCGGGGCCATGGGAGGACACCGCGGCTCGCACCGCGCCGCCAGCGGTCAGGCAGCAACTCAGGCATGCGCAGCTCTTCTCCCTTTGCATGCACGGGGCCGCGCTGCTCTACAACCAGCTGGTCGGTGAGCGTTACGAACAGCAACGGCTGAACGCTGTTCCCGATCCAGTGAGTACCTACCGCGGCCGTCTGCGAGGATGGGCCGAGGACTGCGAAGCAGCCAGGCACCAGATTGCGGCCTGGGATCGCCGCGACATGTGGGACCTCATCGCGCTTGCCAACCCCAATGTCGGCCCAGTGACGAAGACGTTCGTTAATACCTGGCTCGATGCAGTCACCAGCGGCGGCTATGCCGAGGTCTCCAGCGACAACCGGCTTCGCGACCTGGTCGCCGACCGCGAGAGATACCAGAAGAAAGCGCAGTCCCGCCTAATCAACGACCATCTGCTCCGTACCTGGTCGGGCGCGTCCGGCAGCAGCCGGCTCGACTTCCGCTGGCAGCAGGTACGCGGCATCGTCACCGATATCCGTAACGGCATCGACAACCACGGGGGAGCCGCATCGGATGCTCGACCCTGATATCCGCGTAGTCCTCCTCGAGCAGCTCCGGCCGCCAGTCGGCTACACGCTGGACGCGGCCGTCGCGACGACGTTCACCCTGGACCTGTCGGCCGCGCTGATCCCGCCGCTAGCATTCGCAACGTTCGGCATGTCCACAACCCCGGATCCCGTAGCCGCACTGGAAGCAGTGCGCAGCTGTGCCGACCGGATAGACATCTTCGCGCAGGCTGGCGAGCTGATCGTGCCGAGACAGCCGTCTGACCTGATGACCTTCCTTGAGCCCATGGTCCACGAGGTCCGTCGCCCACGGCCAGGCCACCTCTTTCATCCAAAAGTCTGGCTCCTTCGCTACCAGAGCCCCGAGGCCGAGCCCAGCTACCGCCTGCTCTGCCTGACGAGAAACCTCACGAATGACCACTCGTGGGACCTGGCCCTGCGCCTCGACGGTGCCGAGAGCGGCAAGCGGCTCGCTGTCAACCAGCCGCTCGTGAAGTTCGTCCGAGCACTGCCGGGCCTCTCGACCACCCCCCTCCCGCCGCACCGCCTCGAGCGCGTGACACAGCTGGCACAGGACGCCTACCGCGTTGAGTGGGAACTCCCCGGCGATGCCTGGGAATTGCAATTCCGGGTTCTCGGCATCCGCGGCATCAAGCCGGACATCGACTTCAGCGGATACAGGCACCTTGTGATCGCGCCTTTCCTCACCGACAGCGGCCTCAAGGTCGTTGCCCCTGGCTCATCCGGCATTCGCGTCGTCTCCCGCCCCGAGGCGCTCGACCAGCTTGCTCCGGACACGGTGTCGGTGCTGGATCCCTTCGTGGTCAGCGGTGTCGCTGGTCTTGCGGACGACCCGGCCTCACCTGGGCTTGGTACCGAGCAGATCCTCGCCGGCCTGCATGCCAAGCTCTATATCTGGGAAAGACGCAGGGCGGCTCATGTCCTCCTCGGTTCCGCTAACGCGACGCAAGCGGCGTTCGGCGGCAACGTCGAGTTTCTCGTCGAACTCACCGGCAGCACAGCCACGCTGGGCGTGGAGGCGTTCCTGGGCGCGGATGCTCCGTTCCGGGCCATGCTCGAGGCATACAGTACCGTCGGCGGTCAGCCTCCTGACCCGGACGACGAGGCGCGGCGGCGGCTCGAAGAGTTGCTTTGGGATATCGCATCGGTTCCGCCCCAAGTCGCTGTCACAGCCGCGACCGCCGAGGAATATGCGCTCGACGTGACCACCGAGAAACCGCTCCCCATCCCGGAGGGCTACCGCGTGACGATCGAACTGTTGACCCGGCCCGGGGAGACGCAGGTCGTGGACGCCGCACCGCTAGACGCAAGGTTCGAGCGAGTGCCGCTCGCGGACATTACCCCGTTCCTCGTTGTACGAGCGACTGCTCCAGCAGGACTGCAGGGCGGAACCGTGATCCGCGGCGTCCTTAAGAACGACCCGGCCGGGCGCCTGGACGTAGTGCTTGCCCGCCAGGTGAACACGCCGGAGAAGTTCCTCCGGTTCCTCGTCCTGCTGCTCGGCCTCGGCAACCCGAACCTGCTCGCCATGCTCGCGGGGAGCGACAGCGCGGCCTCTGGCTACGTGCGCGCTGCCACCGCGCCGGGAGTCTTGGAGATGATCCTCAGGGCACTCGCGGATCACCCCCAGGCACTGCATGATCTTGACCGTCTGGTCCAGCGCCTGCAGGCCACCGAGAACGGGCGCATGGTGCTGCCCGAGGGATTCGGCGACCTATGGACAGTGGTCCGGGAGACCCTCGGGAAACTTGAGGCGGTGACTGAGCAGTGACCGGCCACCGATTCGACCCGTCGGCAGCGCTCGCCAGTCTCAAGGAATTCCAGCTCGCCACGGTCAACCACGTGTACCAGCGGTTCTACGGGCCGGAGCCAACTCGCCGATTCCTCGTCGCCGACGAGACCGGCCTCGGCAAGAGCCTGGTCGCCAGGGGCGTCATCGCCAAGGCTGTCGAGCGGTTGCAGGACGACGACAGCGTGGACCGGATCGACATCGTTTACGTTTGCTCGAACTCCGACATCGCTCAGCAGAACCTGAGCCGCCTCAACGTTGCTGGCGACCGGAGCCTGACGTTCAGCAGTCGCCTCACAATGCTCGCGACGCAGTCCCGTCAACTGGCGATCAACAAGGGTGACTTCATCAAGCCCGTCAACCTTGTGTCGTTCACCCCCAGCACGTCGTTCGAGATGGGCTGGAGTACCGGCCGTGCCGAAGAGCGTGCCCTGCTGTTCCTGCTGCTCGAACCATGGCTCGGCGATCTGCACGGATGGCGGCGCCGCGCGGCGGTGAACCTGCTACGCGGCAAGATCAGGGACCACGACCGGTTCGACAGGATCATCGCTGACATGCGGTGCAGGCTCACCAACAGCACTGATCCCAGGATCGCCTGCGCGTTCGCCGATGCTGTTGGAAGCCTTGGTCACCTGGCCCGTTTTAGCTCGATGGTCGACGACATAGGCCGCAGGCAATCGGTGCCGAAAGTCCTCCACGGCGATGTCCTGGGGCTCATCCGCGAGCTGCGCGGCGAACTGGCAAGGGTTAGCGTCGCGGCCCTTGAACCAGACCTCGTCATCCTCGACGAATTTCAGCGCTTCCGTGATCTGCTCGACGAGTCCACGTCAGCCGGCGAGCTCGCGCACTATCTCTTCGATTACGGCGAAGCCAGGGTGCTGCTCCTGTCCGCAACGCCGTACAAACCTTTTACCTACGCCGAAGAATCCGACGACGACCATCATCGCGACTTCCTCCGTACTGTGGAATTCCTCGCGAACGGCACGACTCACGTCGATGCCGATGAGATCGCCGCCAGCCTGGATGCATACCGGCGCGCAGCCGTTGCCGGGAAGCCCGTTGCGGACGTTGCCCGTAACGTGCGCGAGCGGCTGCTCAGGATTATGTGCCGGACGGAAAGGCCACAGGGGCAGACGGAGGCCACGCTCAGCGAGAGTGCGGACACGACCGGAAGACTTAACGCGGACGACCTTTCCAGTTTCGTGGCCATGCGCCGTCTCGCGAAACAGGTGGGCGGCCAGTTCAGCGTGGAGTACTGGAAGTCCGCCCCGTACTTCATCAACTTCTGCGATCGGTACCAACTCGCCGCATACCTGCGGCGGGACCTTAAAGACCCAGGGAAAGCGAACCAACTCAAGCCGCTCGTCGAGCAGACCCAGCGACTCGATCCGGAGGCACTTCGCGTTTACGCGAAGGTCGACTACGGCAACGCGCGACTGCGTCGCCTCGCTGCGGACACAGTGGACGCAGGCTGGTGGCAACTGCTGTGGATCCCGCCTTCCGTGTCGTATCTCACCGCGGCGGGCCCCTATGCCGAGGGCTGTGCCCAGACGATCACCAAACGACTGATCTTCTCCTCGTGGGCCGCGACGCCGACGGCGATCGCCTCGCTGCTGAGCTATGAGGCCGACCGGAGAATCGCCGAAGGCAGCCGTCTCAGCGAGAACAGTACCGAGGCAAGACGACGGCTGTCTTCGGACCGGCTCACATACCGGCTCGACGAGTCTAGGCAGCCATCGACTATGGCAGCGTTTGCCCTGTTCTGGCCGATGCCTGAGCTGGCTGAGGCCGCCGACCCCCTGCGCTACGCCAGGGAGGCTGGGACAGCTGTCGATGCCCAAGCCGCCCAGGTACGTGTGGCGGCGGAAATATCGGCGCGGCTGCCCGCCGCGGACGAGGCGTGGTACGCGGCAGCGCTACAACTGCCGGGCGCTTGCCCGGAAGGCCTGGCTAGCGAACAGATCGTGGCCGCGATGGGCGGTCAGGCCAGCGAGTCAGGAGATGACGGGCTCAAAGCTCACGTGGAGCTTGCGCTGAGCCTAACTGGCATGGCCGATGCAGGTAAGGCGGTTTCCGCCTCCGGTGATGCCGGGCTGATGGTCGGGCGCCTGGGTATGCATTCGCCAGGAAATATCGCATGGCGTGCGCTTGGCCGCCTAGTGCACGACCAGGCCAGGGTCACTGCGGCCGGTCACTGGCGCGCCGCTACGGCGCTGGCAAACGGCCTGCGTACGCTGTTCCGGCGACCGGAAGTCGTCTTGCTGCTTGAGAAGCTGCGTGACGAGCGACAGCCGTACTGGGATATGGTGCTGGACTACTGCTCCTGGGGCAACTTGCAGGCCGTGCTTGACGAGTACCTGCATCACCTGGCGGTCGACAAGGGCCGCTCTGCTTTCGACAGCGACGCTCAGCTCATTGCTTTCGCGGAGACCGCGGCGGGCGCGATCGCCCTTCGCCGGTCCTCGTACCAGGCGTTCAACCCACTGGCACCAGACGATCCGATCAGGTTCTCAAGCCGGTTCGCGCTGCGCTACGGGGGACAGTCCGAGGACCAGGAAGGCCCCCGGCAGCCCGAGATCAGGGCGGCTTTCAACAGCCCGTTCTGGCCGTTCGTGCTCGCGACCACCAGCGTGGGACAGGAAGGAATCGATTTCCACTGGTGGTGCCACTCCGTTATGCACTGGAACACGCCCGCCAACCCCGTCGACTTCGAGCAACGGGAAGGCCGCGTCGACCGGTACGCGGGCCATGCGGTCCGGCGTAACATAGCGCACCGGCACGGGCCTGAGATCCTGCGTTCAGCCGACCCCGACCCATGGCGCGCGGCGTACGAGATCGCCTCCGACGAGACCGCCACGTACGGCGAGTTCGCACCGCACTGGGTGTACCCAGGGCCAACGCACATGGAGCGGCATGTCGCGCCGTATCCGCTGAGCGTCGACCTCCTGCGCCTCAGCCGGATAAAGGAGGACCTGGCGCTCTACCGGCTCACCTTCGGCCAGCCACGCCAGGAGGACATGCTCGAACTCCTCCGCCGCCGCGGCGTTGCCGGTCAACCGGGCACAATCCAGGCCCTTGGCCTGAGTCTCGCGCCGTTACCCGCCCTCGCTTAGGCGTACGGGACTAGATCGTCGACCTGGGCTGGTCATGGCCTACAAGCTGAGCACTCGGCGCAGGCCGCGGTCGATCTCGGTCATGAGGGAAATCGGGAGGCGGCCGACCGGCGGGTCAAGGTCGGACTTGTCGACGGTGACGAGGGCCGTGACGTTCAGCACGGAGTCCTTGGGCAGGCCGCTGGCGACGGCGGGGAGGAAGACGTTGCCCGGCATCGCGGCGAGGGCGGTGTTCGAGGTGATGACCGCGACCAGGGTGGCGCTGAGCTTGCTAGCGTTGTAGGCGTCGGCCTGGACCACCAGGACGGGGCGGCGCTTGGCCGGCCTGCTGCCCCTCGGCTCGCCGAGGTCGGCCCAGCAGATGTCCCCGCGGCCCGGTTTACCACTCATCGTCAGAGGCGGCTAGGAAGGCGCGGCCCGCGGCGGCGGCCGCCTGGCTGGAGTCGTCGGTCCCCGCCCCCTCGATCGCGGCGTCGATCTGCTGCGTGAGCGAGGCGTCCGCGAGCTGGTCGAGGTACTGCCTGGCCGCACGGGTGAAGAACTCCGACCGGCTGATGCCGAGCTCGGCGGCCCGGCTTCCCGCCTGGTTGAAGATCTCGTCTGGCACGGAGATGGCAGTCTTCATGTTATGAGTATAACCCGGTATAACCGCTTGAGGGCAAGTCGCCGACATGCGCGCTATCTAACAGCAGGCCACCCTGTCCTGACCACCGCTCGTTCAGCCGAGCAAAGCGCTCGGAGCGCCGCTGTAGGAGATGTACAGGTGGTCCCGCGCCCGGGTCAGCGCCACGAACAGCAGGCACCGCTCCCGCTGCAGGTCCTGCGCGTGCGCGACCGGGTCTTCAGCGACGTCGGCCAGTGAAGACGGCGCCGGCATGATCCCGTCCGCCGCCCCGATGACGGCGACCGCCTGGAACTCAAGCCCCTTCATCCCGTGCATCGTCCCGACCCGCACCGCGTCCTTCCGCGACCTCGCGGCCAGCGAGACGGTCGGAATGCCGGCAAGATTCAGCGCCCCCGCCGCCTCCTTCGCCATCCAGTTAGACCGCGCGGCGATCCCGATCGCGTGCGGCTCAACCCCCTCCCCCCGCCACGCCGTCACCTGCCGCACGAGCGCTTCGTACTCCGCCTCCCGCGTCCGCGCCCCGACGACCTTCGGCCGCCGCCCGTGCAGCGGCGACCGGTACCCGGTCAGCGTGTCCACCTCATCGTCCATGCCGGTGACGGGTGACTTGCCCAGCGCGGGAACGGCCAGCGTGAGGATCTCCTGCGTGGTCCGGTAGTTGACCGTCAGCCGCTTGCTGCGGCCCCGCACGTTCACCCCGACCCGGGCCAGCGACACGTGGTTGTCGTAGATCCGCTGGTGCGCGTCGCCGACGATGAACATGTCGTCCGGCCCGGCGGGCACGCACGCGCGCAGCAGCCGCCACTGCGCCGGGTGCAGGTCCTGCGCCTCGTCGATGATCACGTGCCGGTACGGCAACCGCACCGTGCCGTCGCGCA
>Ga0335078_10008332_pt1 | contig 15412 bp, 16 predicted proteins | sample Lox_Sample_32_FD_206711 | JGI IMG/M metagenome (GOLD analysis project Ga0335078, IMG submission 206711) | Soil microbial communities from Loxahatchee National Wildlife Refuge, Florida, United States - Lox_Sample_3.2 | ecosystem: Environmental > Terrestrial > Soil > Wetlands | place: USA... | reverse complement strand
CCGTTCGTACTGGTAGTCGAGAATCCTCCACCGGGATAGCGCATCACCCCGGGCCGCAACTGCAGCAGGTTTTCGTAGTTGCGCCCGTTGAGCGGGAGATCGTTGATCTCTTTGTTGCTGAGCGTGCCGCCCAGCGTCGCCGAGGTCGTGTTGACCAGCGGAATGTCTTCGTTGATCGTCAGCATCTCGGTGACCTGACCAGGCTGGAGGGCGAAGTCGGCGCGGACGTCGCTGGCGACTTCAATCAGGACGCTGGGGCGCTCCACACTCTTGAAACCTTTGGCTGCGACGTGAATTTTGTACGTCCCCGGTTGCAAGTCCGCGGCAACGTAAGAACCGGTTTCGTCGGTCGTAATTACGCGGGCCGTACCGCGTTGCACGTCGGTAATGGTCACCGTCGCGCCGGAGACGGCTGCTCCACTTTGATCCGTCAATGTTCCCAACACTCGGCCAGTCGTCGATTGAGCGAACCCGAACGTCGAGAGCAAGCCCAATAGAAAGGAAAAGAGAATTGTGATCTGGACAATGAGTCTGGGAGCCTGAGTCATCGACCCGCCCCAAGGCGCGGCGGTGCTGACCTTTCGTGGAAGCATAGAACCCCTCCGTTCTACTGCTGGTCCGACAGCCATACCACCATCGGAGAAACAGTGTCAAGCGAATTCCGTTTCGAGAACCGTGCGAGCCTACTCCGAGCCGCCCTAGTAGAGGGAGTCTACATCATGGCAACCATCCAAAAATCCTGTAGTTACACCCGTTTCGAAGAACGCAGTTGCATTCCGCCGAAAGTTCTGTGTAAGATTGCATGCGGTCATACCACCGTACCTACATACCACAGTGCGTTCGCCCCAACAATCCCGTCTCCCTCTCGTGGATATGCGGTATAGTAGCCAGACCATATCCGCGGCCGCTTCCGGCTTCGCGTCCAACTGTGCGGGGGACAAGGCCTTGTATAAGCTCGTTCGTACTTCCAGACTCTACGAGCAAATCGTTCAGCAAATCGAAGAATCCATCGTCAAGGGCGCTCTTAAGCCCGGCGACCAGTTGCCCGCTGAGCGCGAGCTGGCCCAGCGCTTCGGCGTCAGCCGAACAGCCGTGCGCGAGGCGGTTAAGGCTCTCCGCGAGAAGGGTCTGGTCGAGGCCTATTCCGGGCGCGGCACTTTCATCACTGACGGAACTACCCAGGCCGTGCGGCAATCGCTCGACTTGATGGTCAAGATTGGCCAGCATGATGGATTGCCCCATCTCGCTGAGGTTCGCGCCATACTGGAGCCGGAGATTGCAGCGCTCGCTGCCGTTCGAATCCAGGAGCCCGAACTCGTCACCATGCGCGAGGCCGTCGCCGTGATGGACAAGGCCGGCCAGGATCCGGACGCCTACATCGAAGCCGACCTGGATTTTCATTTGGCGCTGGCCGAGGGCGCGTGCAATCCTCTAATTCTTTCTCTGCTCGATTCCATTGTCGGTTTATTGCGCGAGCAACGGTTACGTATTTTCACCGTACCCGGCGGACCGGAGCGCGGCCAGATCCATCACAAGAAGATTCTCGATGCCGTAGAGCATCACGATGCCGACCAGGCGCGCCACGCGATGCGCGATCACCTGCTGCAAGTTCGCGAAGACAGCGAAGCGCCCGCGGGCAAGCGGAGTCCGGGCAGGCCAACCACACACTGAACAATCTGGAGAACGTTGGAGACATGGCAACGCTAGGATTTATCGGCCTGGGAGTGATGGGCAGTCAGATGGTGAGCCGCCTGCTGGATAAGGGGCACGGCGTCACCGGCTACAACCGCACCAAGTCCAAAGCGCAATGGCTCATCGATAAAGGGATGACGTGGGCGGACTCGCCCCGCGCAGTCGCGAGTTCGGCCGATTATGTGTTTGCCATGGTCACAAATGCTGCGGCCATCACCGCCATCACCGAAGGCCCAGCAGGCATGTTGGCGGGGTTAAGCGCGGGAAAAGTTTTCATCGACATGAGCACCGTGAGCCCCGCAGTGAGTCGAGCGCTGGCGGAGAAAGTTCGCACCCTTGGCGCCGACATGGTCGACGCGCCGGTCTCCGGCAGCGTCATCACCTTGCAGCAGGGAAAGTTGTCGGTCATGGTCGGCGGCAAGAAAGAGACGTTCGAGAAGATTCACTCTCTGTTACTCGACATCGGCCCCAAGGTAACGCACGTGGGAAATAACGGCCTAGCACTATCCATGAAGATCGCCACCAACCTGAGTCTCGCCGTACAGATGCTTGCATTTTCCGAAGGTGTGTTATTGGCCGAGAAGAGCGGGATCGCGCGCGAGGTTGCTGTCGATGTCCTCACTCACAGTGCGGTGGCTTCACCCATGATTCAGTATCGCGGACCGTTTGTTCTGCAGCAGCCGGAAGAGGCTTGGTTCGACGTAAACATGATGCAGAAGGACATGGTGCTGGCGATGGAACTCGGACGCCAACTCGACGTGCCTTTGCCGACGACCGCTGTGAGCAATGAGTTTCTCACCGCCGCGCGCGGCATGGGCTGGACGAAATACGACTTCGCCTGCATGTTCGATGTGCTTGCTGCCTTGTCGGGTGTCAGCACTCCGGTTACGACAGGAGGCAAGAAGCAGTGACCACCGCTACTTCTAAACCGGAAGCTGCCTCCGCCCTCATCCCCGAGAAAGAAAAGTGGCTGCGCGCCTACCGGCAGATGGTGAGAATTCGCCTGTTCGAAGAGCAGGTGAACGAGTTGTATACGCGCGCTCTCATGCCCGGACTCGCGCATCTTTACAGCGGGGAAGAAGCCGTTGCGGTCGGCATCTGCGAGGCCCTGCGCATCGATGACTACATCACCAGCACCCATCGCGGTCACGGACATTGCCTGGCAAAAGGCGCATCTCCCGATCGCATGTTCGCCGAGTTGCTCGGCAAAGAAGCGGGATATTGCCGCGGTAAGGGCGGATCGATGCACATCGCCGATCCCGGCACGGGAAATCTGGGCGCGAACGCCATCGTAGGCGGCAGCGTGGGTATTGCGACCGGTGCGGCATTCGCTTCGAAGCGCTTGGGCAATGGACGCGTCGCTGTCTGCTTTTTCGGAGAAGGCGCCCTCGGTCAGGGTTCCCTTTATGAAGTAATGAACATGGCGCAGCTTTGGAAACTGCCCGTGATCTACGTTTGCGAAAACAATCTCTACAACGAGTACACCCATTACAGCGAATCAACCGCCGGAACCATTCTCGGTCGCGCGGGTGCGTTCGGACTTGAGGCTGTCTCGGTCGATGGACAAGATGTGCGTGCGGTGAACGAAGTGGCGTCGCGGTTGGTGAGCCGCGCTCGCAGCGGCGGCGGGCCCGCCTTCGTCCAGGCAGATACGTACCGCTACAGCGGCCATCACGTGGGCGACATCAACCGCGAGTATTACCGCTCGAAGCAGGAAGAGCGGCATTGGAAGACGGAACGTGATCCGATCCAGTTACACGGACGATGGCTGGTTGCGCAAGGTTATGCCGATGCGCCAGCGCTGGAGCAGGTCTCGGCTGAAGCGGCTCGCGAAATGCAAGCTGCGGTGAAGTTCGCGATCGAAGCTCCCTACCCCAGCCTGGATCAAGTGGGTGAGGATGTCTATGCCTGAGCGCGAACTCACTTTTGCGCAGGCGGTTCGCGAAGCGCTCGCCGAAGAAATGCGGCACGACTCGCGGGTTTGCATTTTTGGCGAAGACGTCGCCGAGGCTGGCACGCCGTTCAAAGTTCTCTCCGGACTCGTCGAAGAATTTGGCGCGGAGCGCGTCATCGACACACCGATCTCCGAAGCAGGTTTTACTGGCATTGGTGTGGGCGCCGCGATGACTGGTCTGCGTCCGGTCGTCGACATTATGTTTGGCGACTTCCTTACTTTGACCATGGATCAGATGGTCAACCAGGCGGCCAAAGCCCACTACATGTCGGGCGGCCACTGGAGAGTTCCCATGGTGATGCGCACTACACTCGGTGCGACGCGTCGTTCCGCGGCCCAGCATTCGCAATCGCTTCATGCCTGGATGAGCCATGTTCCGGGACTCAAGGTCGTCCTGCCTTCGACTCCCTTCGACGCCAAAGGACTCCTCAAGACCGCGATCCGCGACGAGAACCCCGTCGTCTTCTTCGAAGACAAGATGATGTATAAGCTGAAGGGCCCGGTTCCGGAGCAGGAGTACACGATCCCGCTGGGTGTCGCCGATGTGAAGCGCGAAGGGGATGACATCACGTTGATTGCGACCAGCAGCATGGTGCAAGTGGCTCTGGGCGCGGCGGCTCTGCTCGAAAAGGCAGGAGTCAGCGCCGAAGTTGTCGATCCCCGTACAACCTGGCCCTTGGACGAGAAGACACTGATCGACTCCGTGAAGAAGACCTCTCGCGTAATCGTGCTCGATGAAGGATACGGCCGATACGGCGTAACCGCAGAGTTGGCGGCTGTGATTGCCGAAGGCGCGTTCTACGATCTCGATGCGCCGGTAAAACGGATGGGCGCGATGCACGTGCCAATTCCGTTTTCCCCTCCGCTGGAAGATGTAACGGTGCCGACTGAGCAAACCGTTTTCGATACTGCACGAAAAATGTGCGGCAAATAAACATCGCGTGACGCGTTTGTAAGCATTGGGTGATCAACCTGAAAGCTCATAGCTCACAGCTCATGGCTCATAGCTAAAGGAGTTCTTATGGCACTCAAAACTCATGGTTCGATGGCAGTCGACTGGGAAAATCGCATCGATTTTGACCGGCTGCGCCGCGAACGCCTGCAAAAGGCAAAAGATCTGCTAAAGCAATCGTCGATGGGTTCGTTGCTCTGCTTCGACATGAACAACGTTCGCTACCTCACCGCGACACACATCGGCACTTGGGCCCAGGACAAGGCGAACCGCTTCACACTTTTGCCACAAAACGACGAGCCCATCCTGTGGGACTTCGGATCCGCTGCAAAACATCATCAACTGAATTGCCCTTGGCTAGGGGAGCGCTCCCGGCCGGGCATCTCGATGCTCCGCGGTGCGATGACACCCGAGATGGGCCGCGCCGAAGATGTCGCCAAGAAGATCCGCGTCGAGCTCGAGATGCGCGGGCTGCATAAAGAACCTGTCGGCATCGACATCATCGAACTACCCGTTCTGTTCGCACTGCAGCGGGAAGGTATTGAAGTTGTCGACGGGCAGCAACTGATGTCGGAATGCCGCGTCATCAAGACGCAGGATGAAATCTCCCTGCTCAATCATTCCGCCATGATGGTCGACGCCGCCTATGATGAGCTCTATCGCGCCATGAGGCCGGGGCTGCGTGAGAACGAAGCTGTCGGGCTCGTGAGCAAAGTTCTCTACGATCTCGGCTCCGAATACGTCGAAGCGGTGAATGCAATCTCCGGCGAGCGCTGCAATCCGCATCCCCACGTGTTCTCGGACCGCGTTCTGCGGCCGGGAGATCCTGTGTACTACGACATCCTCCATTCCTACATGGGATATCGCACCTGCTACTACCGCTGTTTCACGGTGGGCTATGCGTCGCATGCGATGGTCGATGCCTACAAGCGCTGCCGCGATTATCTCGACGCCGCTATCGAACTTGTGCGCCCTGGACGCACCACAGCAGAGATCGCCGCAGTCTGGCCGAAAGCAACCGACTTCGGCTTTCCCAATGAAGAAGCGGCCTTCGCGCTGCAATACGGCCACGGCATTGGGCTGGCCATCTGGGAAAAACCCGTCATCAGCCGCCTGGTGTCGTTCGAACATCCGGTGGAAATCAAGCCCGGCATGGTATTTGCGCTCGAGACCTTCTGGCCTTCAACCGATGGTTGGAGCGCCGCGCGCATAGAAGAGGAAATTGTGGTCACGCCGACCGGACACGAAGTCATCACGCGCTTCCCGGCGGAAGAATTGCTCGTCGCCGGCGCGCACTATTTCACCGTCAACGGGCCGCTGCCGACCACACGCGAAAGTGAAGCTCCGCCCAGCGAGCGCGTCCTCGACATGATCGAGGCCAGTGCGAAATCAGAACGGGTTGGAGTTTCCAGCTGAAGGCCAGGTCGTTCGACCACAGCCTTCCCCTGAAAGACGACTATGGCCTTCAGCGTTGTAATGCCCGCTCTTGAGATGGCGCAGGAAACCGGCAAGCTGCTCGCTTGGCGGAAGAAGGAAGGCGACCGCGTCGCTAAAGGCGAACCCCTCCTCGAAATCGAAACCGACAAAGCCGTCGTCGAAGTGGAGGCGCCCGCTGACGGTGTCCTGGCTGGTATCAAAGCCTCCGAAGGCGCGGAAATTCCGGTCGGCCAAACCATCGCATGGATCGTCGCCCCCGGTGAGCAGCCTCCGGCGGAAGAATCGTCTACCGTAACGCCGGCAGCACGAGCCATCTCGCAGCCTCACGCCGAATCTGCAAAGACCGCGCCGGTCTCAGTTCAAGCATCTTCCTCCGCTGCAAGAATCTCTCCCAAGGCGCGCCGCGTGGCGAAGGAACTCGGCGTAGACATCGCAACCATCAAGGGCTCGGGAGCAGACGGAGAGATTCTGGCATCGGACATTCAAGCCGCAGCAGGCAATCCAGCCTCCGCCCCAGAAAGCCCAGCGACCAGAATCGAAGTCCCCACTTCACTCGGGCGCATCATGGCCGAGCGAACCACGCAGAGTTGGACCACAGTCCCGCATTTTTTCGTCAGCCGCCACCTAGATGCCGCCGCGCTCGACCAGTATCGCGACAGCATCGTTGACGAAATCGAAAAGACGCATAAGGTCCGAGTTACCCACACCGATCTGTTTGTCGCACTTGTGTCGCGCGTGCTACTCAAACACTCCCGCCTGAACGCAAGCTGGAGCAGCCAGGGCATCGTTCTGCATGATCACGTCAACATGGGCGTAGCCATCGCCGTCAACGACGGTGTAGTCGCCGCCGTCATTCCGAACGCAGACACCGCACAGTTGCACGAAATTGCAATCCAGCGCCGCGAAATGGCCGAACGGGCACGGGACGGAAAACTTCGGCCCTCCGACATAGCCGGAGCCACCTTCACCATCAGCAACCTGGGCATGTATCGCGTGGACCAGTTCAGCGCGATCATCACGCCGCCGCAAGCGGCGATTCTGGCCGTCGGTGCGATTGCGGATCGTGTTGTCGCCGTGGACGGAAAACCGGCGGTGCGCCCCATGATGACCTTCACCCTCTCGTGCGATCACCGGGTTGCCGATGGCGCACGCGCTGCTTTATTTCTAGGCGATTTGGCCGACGCCATCACGAAACCGGCCAAATGGATTTCCTGACTTCGCGCGGCAAAGCGTCAATACAGCAATCGATGTTTGTAAGAACACGAGACGGTCAGCGTCGATTCTCGCTTCCGATTCTCATCTGGTGGAGCCCAGAACTTAGGATCTCTATAACGACGCGTATCTTCCTGCTCTGCGCACAAGCAAGCACCCCTATGCTTTGGGTACGGCCGCACGCGAAGTGAAGCTGGCGGAGACCCTCGACGCCGAGGTCCGAGTTCGCACCCGGGAATCCTGTCCAAGGAATTTTCGTGGTTTCGCAACAGAACAAATTAATCTGCTGCCGATGTCGTGACCGCTTCTGCCGTGATTTTCCTGTGCGCGCTTCGGACGTCGCTGCCGAATCGAAGCACTCCATCTTCCATCCGGCTCACCTTCATCATCATCATGTCGAGAATGTAATTCTGCCGGATGACCCAGGGCTTCTTTCCACCCTGTTTGGGCACATCGGCGGCTGCCCTCATTACATAGCCAGAACTCAAATTGAGCAGCGGCTTCGCCTCCATCGAGGCTGAATCGCACTCCGGCGTACAAGTGCGATAACCGCGCCGTTTCATATGATTCAGAATCCGGCACACAAAAGTAGAAGCCAGGTCGGCGCGCAGCGTCCACGAAGCGTTCGTGTATCCCACACAGAAGGCAAAGTTCGGAACGTTGCTCAGCATAGTCCCTTTGTAGACAAACGCGCTGCCGGGATGGACTGCAGCCCCATCCACCGATAGCTGCACCCCGCCCAGAGCCAGCATTCGCAGTCCCGTTGCCGAGACGATGACATCCGCCTCGAGATCCTCTCCCGACTTCAACCGAATACCCTGCTCGGTTAGCGACTCGATCTCATCCGTGACCACCGAGGCTCGTCCCGAATTGATCGCCTTATATAGATCGGCGTCCGGAATGAAACACAGGCGTTGGTCCCAAGGCTGGTAGCGCGGATTAAAATGCTTCTGCACTTCGTAGCCTTGCGGCAGATTTTGTGCCGCGCCTTTTTGCAGTGCGCGCCGCATGAAATCCGGCTTTAGCCGCGCCAGTTGATAAACCACCAGGCCCACCAGAATATTTTTCCAGCGCACGATGCGATGCGCGGCGCCCTCTGGCAACCATCGCCGCAACACGTTGGCCAAGGGATCGTGATTCGGCAGGCTGAGAACGTACGATGGGGAACGCTGCAGCATCGTGACATGCGCCGCAGTCGCGGACATCGCTGGAACCAGCGTCACCGCCGTCGCTCCGCTTCCAATCACAACCACTTTCTTGCCGGAGTAGTCCAAATCCTGCGGCCAATTCTGCGGATGCACAAACCGCCCTTGAAACCGCTCCAGGCCCGGGAACTCTGGTTGGTAGCCCGCGTCGTAGTGGTAATAGCCGGTGCAGCCGTATAAGAAGTCGCAGGTGTATGTTGCAGTGTCCCCATTTTCGCTCTGCACTATAACGGACCAGCACAATTCGTCCGCTAACCACGCAGCCGAAATCACCCGCTGCTGAAACCGGATATGCCTGTCGATCCCAAAATCCCGTGCTGTCTCGCGAACGTACTGCAGAATCGAAGGCCCATCCGCAATCACTTTGGCTTCCTTCCATGGGCGGAACGGGTAGCCCAGCGTGAACATATCGGAGTCGGAGCGCACGCCCGGATAGCGAAACAAATCCCACGTGCCACCAATCTCAGCGCGCGCTTCGAGGATCACATACTGCTTGCCCGGACATCGCGTTTGCAGACGATATCCTGCGCCGATGCCGGACAGACCGGCCCCGATGATTACGACATCGAAATGCTCAATAGATGTATCCGACATGCTTCGCGCTGGGAGTTGAGTTCTTGAATCGTTCGCGACCGGCTAACTGGCAACCGGCGACTGTGCAGACGTCCGCCGTCCGGCTAGCAGCAGCCCGATCCAGCAACTCACCGGCCACGTTAGCAACCATGATAGCCAGTACCAGTGCGGCCATCCTTTGCTCCAGTTGGGAATGATGGCTGCTATTCCCATCACTTCCCCGAGGATAAAGAACCAGAACACATGCAGGGAAGCGCGGTTCGGAGCAAACCGGGCACACACAAAAGCGCAGAGAATCGATACCACCACGAAAAATGCCGTGCTCGCCAGCAGAGCATGGTCGGACGGGATCCGGCCCTTTACGAAGTCCCCAGGAAATATTCGTGTCAACAAGGGATCGGACATCAGCACGAGAACCACAGAAAGCAGGTAGCTGCCAACCACAGCGCCGATTGATTTCAGCATCGACAACCTCCAGGCCCGGGGGGACAAGCGCCAACAGGATACCTACGAGAGCCTTTCGGTGCACTCAAAATCTGTAGCGTTCTCGCCGCACTCGCCCTATCGATGCGATAACGCGGCTCCGCGGCCCTGGACTTACATCCGCACCCGTGCCAGCGGGTCGACTCCCGTCGCCTTGATCTGCGGAGCCAGCGATTCGAGCACCTCAAGAAACACCAGCACGTCTGGAACTTTGTTCGACCGGACGCTCACCGCGCTGAGCCATTTTCCCTGTCGCTTGATTTGTAAGTTGGCGCCTGCCAACTCAGCTTTGGTGATCTCCGATACCGGGAGGGACTCGCCCTTCCACGTGACGGCCGTCGCGGAAAGGCCAACGCCCCCGAATTGCACCGTCTCGCCGCGCTGGACTCTGCCTCTCACGCTCTGAACCATCGGGGGCATGAGCCGGGCGAGAATCAGGCCGATAGCTTCGTCGGCATTACGGTAGTTGGAAGTTATTTTCAGCTTTTGACGATCGTGGTTGATGAGTTCCAGGCTCAGTTGTGCGCGCCCGGACTTCTTGCTCGACATGGCGATCAACGCGCCGATCAATCCAAAATGCGCATATACGTTGATAGGGATCACTTGGTAGCGAGTCTCTGCCACTTGGCTCCAGGCCATTTCCTGCTGCCCGAATAGTGACTCCCGCCGCACTCCCGATTCGCTGAGGATCAGCGTACTCTTTCCCAACACAAACCACAGCGCGACGGTCGCGAACCCCAGCGCGATCGAAATCCACAGCAGCGTTGGATGGGCCTCGATTCGCGGGTCATCCTGCGTTGCCCACAGTCCCGCTAGAAGTCCCAGCACTACGAAGGACAGAAGGATTCGTACCGTGTACGCCGCTCCAAACCGGCGCTCACCATATGCCATTGCAGTAGTAACCATTCAGCACTCCCCGATTTGCTGCTTATCGTAGGTGCAAACAAAGGACCGTGCTAATTACCTCTGTAACGGATTGTTTTCTTAAGAGATTCTGAAAGGGTAGCGCATTCCCGCCGCATTCGTTGACTACCAAAAGAAAACGCCCAAAAGAAAAAGGGGCTGTAATGTAAGCCCCCTCTCACTCGCGACTCCAGAAAAGTTCGCTACGATTTCTTTTCTTCCGGCTTGCCGTCCTTCTTTTCTTCGCCTTCCTTGATCGCAGACTTAAAATTGCGAATGCCTTCCCCCACGCCTTTGCCCAGCGACGCAAACTTGGCGGGCCCAAAGAGCAGCAGGATGATGGCAATAATTAAGATCAGATGCAACGGCTGAAACAGACCCTCACCCATAACTCCTCCGGAATGACGCCGCGGGCGCTGAAATGCAACCCTATTGAAATTCTAGGCTTCTCACGTCAGCGAGTCAAAGAATGACAATTCGATTCGCGGACAAAATGGATTACGAACGCGGTTCTCCGGAGTCTATTCGGAGTCGCTTCCCGAAAGGCTGGAACATGTTCAGGGTTCACAGGATTCTCTTCGCTCTTGTACTCTTTCTTGTCTCTGTCGCTCCCGCGCAAAACGCTGCGCCCGCCGAGCAGCGCAAAACCAGCGATCCCTACACCGGCGACCTCTCCATCTTTGAAACTCCGGGACGCGACGAGCGCTTGCAGGTCAATCGCGTCATGGATCTCCTGGGAATCTCCGCCGGAAAGAATGTCGCCGACATCGGTGCCGGCTCAGGATGGTTTACCGTTCGCGCCGCAAAACGAGTTGAAGGCAGTGGTCTCGTTTATGCCGTCGACATTAACCCCGAAGCGATCAAGTACATCAATGATCGCTCCCGCAAGGAAAAACTGCCCAACGTGAAGGCCATCCTCAGCAAGCCCGACGATCCCCTACTGCCCGAGCACTCCATCGACGCCGTGCTGATGCTCAAGACCTATCACGAGATCGCTCAGCCCATCGTCCTGTTGGAGAAGCTTCGTCCCGCTCTCCGGCCCGACGCCAAAATCGGAGTCATCGACCGCAACGGCAACGGCGAAGATCATGGCGTCAGTCGCGAGGTCGTCGTCCAGGAGGCGAAAGAGGCTGGATACAGACTGCTGAACCAATATGACTTCGTCAAGGCCGACAAAATGGACTACTTCCTGATCTTCACTCCCGCACCGTAACTTCATCCACCACGGACCATGTTGTTCGTGTCATGTCGGCAAACAGTGGAAGGTCTGCGTCCGAAGCGGCACCCTGCGGACTCGCCCACGCTGCTTCCATCGCTTCGCGGTTTTCGAAGTGCAGTTCGACGATCGCATCCCATCCCGGATGCTTTCTCTTTGCGTCTGGCACAACATGGTTTTGCCGATAAAGCTTTAGACCCGGCAGATGCTGAGCAAGCTTGGAGTGTATGGTCCCGAGGTATTGTCGAAATTGAGCGACGCTCAGTTCCGGCTTGCGGTAAAGCACTACCATGAACTTGATCACCAATTCCTCACACGTTCTCGATCATTCCCGCGAGCAACAGCGCCCTTCGCGGCAACTCAGAAATCACAATGTGCTCGTGCACGGCATGCGCGCCTTCTCCCACTCCACCCATTCCGTCGAGCGTCGGGATCCCAATGCCCGCCGTGAAATTCCCGTCCGACCCCCCGCCAACCGCAGCCTCTTCCAATTGCCAATCGACCTGCTTCGCGATCTCCTGCGCCTTCTTGTACAACGCGACCACTCCCGCATTCCGTTCCATCGGTAGACGATTGATGCCGCCCTCGACGCTGAGCTTGCACTGCTGGTCGAATGGCTTGAGCGAATGAAATTTCTGCTCCATCATCTTGGCCTGCTTCGCACTCTTGATGCGGACATCGATCTCGGCCACTGCTTCCGCGGCGATCACGTTGGTCCTCGTCCCGCCACGAATAATCCCAGGATTCACCGAGAGCCCGCGTTTCAAATCGTTCATCTTCGAAACCACAGTGAGTTGCCGCGCCAACTCAAGAATCGCGCTGTGCCCTTTGCCCGGATCAAGCCCCGCGTGTGCCGCCACGCCCTTCACGGTAAGCGTGTAGTCGCCCACGCCTTTACGCGCTGTTTTCACGGCGCCGCGCAGTCCAGCGGCCGGTTCCATCACGAAAACCGCCGCGGATTCTCTGGCCAGCTGCTCGGTAATCGCTCGCGATGAGTAGCTCCCCTCTTCCTCGTCGGACACCAGAAAAACTCGCACCGGCCGAGGCAACATGCCATGCCACGCCTGCAGTGCCTCAATCGCATACAACATGAGCGCAACCCCCGACTTCATGTCGAGCGCGCCGGGCCCATGCAGGCGCCCATCCAGCACGTGACACGGCATGTTCGCCAGCGTGCCCATCGGATACACCGTGTCGAAGTGCCCCAACAGCAAAACCGGCTTCACCTTCGCGCGCCCCGCGAAGTCGATCTGCACGTTGTCGGCATAGTCTTCCGCGCGATGGATGCGCGCCCGCCCGCCGCTCGCTTCGAATCGTCCCGCCAGCAGCGCGCCCATCCGATCGCCCGCAATCTTGTTGTCGCTGGGCGATTCCACCTCGACGAACCCGCGGATCGTTCGGACCATCTCCTCGATCCGGCTCTCTAAATAGCGAAGCCGGTCGTGCCACTTGCTGTCGGTTGGTGCAATGGTGGGGTGGGATTTCTTCTTGGCAGGCATCGAAGGTTGGCTGGCTCCAGCCGGAGCTGAGCAGCGGCTTCCGGCACAAGCCGTACAGTATAATCGTCAAGCCGTTTGAGACGAATATGACTGAGAACTCCCCTGTGCCAGAAGACTCGCCGGTCGCGCTGGACATCCACGACATCCTGAAAATCCTGCCGCACCGCTATCCTTTTCTGCTGATCGATCGCGTGCTCGAATTGAAACGCAAAGAGCGCATCGTGGCCATCAAAAACGTCACCATCAACGAGCAGTTTTTCAACGGTCACTTTCCCGGCCTCCCGATCATGCCCGGCGTCCTGATCGTGGAAGCCATCGCGCAAGCCGGCGGAGCGCTCCTGCTCACCGAAGTCCAAGACCGCAGTGAAAAGGTCATGGTGTTTACCGGCATCGAGCGAGCGCGCTTCCGCCGTCCCGTCACCCCGGGAGATCAGTTGCGGCTGGAAGTCGAATTGAAAGGCTGGCGCGAAGTCCCCGGCATGGTCGCCGCCAAGATGCAGGGGTACGCCTCAGTGGCCGGCAAGCGCGTAGCCGAAGCGGTTGTCTCCTGTCAGTTGATCGACAGTTCCCGCGGCCGCGGCTCAACCGCCGCCAACGATGCGGCTGACGCAGAATAGAAGTAGTAGATCGCTCCCACTGTGGGATGCCCCATGTCTTGCCGATTTTGCGAGACGTGGGAGACCGTGTCAGAGACGGACCGGACTGGCGCAAACCTTAGCCGTAAAGATTGGGAGTGAAGATTCGTATCAGGGCACGGCTTCAGCCGTGCCGCTTTAGGACCACCAAGGATGCGGGCTTTAGCCCCTGTGGAACCGCCGTTGATAGCTCTAGGTTGACTTCATGAACATCCATCCCACAGCGATCATCGACCCCAGCGCCAAAGTCCCACCCTCCTGCACCATCGGCCCTTATTGCGTAATCGGTCCCGGCGTTGAACTCGGCGAGAACTGCCGCCTCATCTCACACGTCTCGATCGAAGGCCCCACAAAGATTGGCTCCCATAACAATTTCTTTCCCTTCTGCGCGATCGGAATGGCTCCGCAGGACATCTCCTACCGCGATGAGCCCACCCGCCTCGAAATCGGCGACCACAACGAGATTCGCGAGTACGTCACGCTCAACCGCGGCACGGTAAAAGGCGGAGGCCTGACCAAAATCGGCAGCCACATCCTGATCATGGCCTATACGCACGTCGGCCACGATTGCGTCATCGGCGACCATGCGATGCTCGTGAACGGCGCCACGCTAGGCGGGCACGTAACCGTCGAACAATGGGCCGTCGTCGGCGCACTGTGCCCGGTGCATCAGTTCGTCCGCATCGGCGCGCATTCCTACATCGGTGGAGGCACGGTCATCACGCAGGACGTCCTGCCGTTCTCGATGACTTCTGCCGCCCGCGACACGCATGCCTATGGCATGAACAAAGTAGGCCTCGAACGCCGCGGATTCTCAAAAGAGCGCATCGCGAAGATCCATCATGCCTACAAAGTGCTGCTGGCTTCGAAGATGAACACAACGCAAGCATTGGAAAAGCTGAAATCAGAAGCAGATCGCGGCGAAGATGTAGACATGCTGATCGGGTTCATCGAATCGTCGCAAAGGGGCGTGATCAAGTAGCAGTTATCAGTTTCCAGTTGTCAGTTTCAATATGAGGATCAGTGGGACTTTCCTATCAGGATCTCGTTGCCTGGCAGAAGGCAATGGATTTCGCCGAAGAAATTTACTCAGCGACTCGCTTATTTCCTAGGGACGAGTTGTACGGCCTGACCAGTCAATTGCGTCGGGCCGCCATTTCTATCCCAAGTAACATCGCGGAAGGACAAGGTCGTTTAACGCCGGGAGAGTTTCGGCAGTTTCTAGGACATGCCCGTGGTTCGCTGCTGGAAACTGAAACTCAAATCTTGATGGCTGGGCGGCTACAGTATCTAGACCAGGAACAGGTCGATCGACTTGTCAAACGGTCTGCGGAAGTAGGTCGCATACTCAACGGGCTGATAGCATCGATCTGACGCGAGTCACTGGCAACTGACAACCGGCAACTGGCAACCACGAATGTCACTGGCAACTGACAACCGGCAACTGGCAACTGGCAACCGCCTCGGCCTCATCGCCGGCAACGGCACTTTCCCCTTCCTCATCCTCGACGCCGCCCGAGCCCAGGGATACGAAGTCGTCGTCGCCGCCATCAAAGAAGAAGCCTCCCCCGAGATCGAATCCCACGGCGCAGTTTCCGTGCACTGGCTCTCTCTCGGCGAACTCTCCAAACTGATCGAAACCTTCCAGCGC